>Ga0068631_100277_pt1 | contig 20078 bp, 15 predicted proteins | sample InSIn5gowninarea_2_FD_77434 | JGI IMG/M metagenome (GOLD analysis project Ga0068631, IMG submission 77434) | Clean room microbial communities from NASA Spacecraft Assembly Facility at Jet Propulsion Laboratory, Pasadena, California, USA -... ...
CGGATATTCGTGCCTTGGAGTTCGGTGCGCAGGGCGTTGGTGAAGGCTTCTTGGGCAGCTTTGGTGGTGTGGTAGATTGCCTCGCCGGGGAAGGGGGGCACTTCGAGGGCCGTGGTGGATGTTATGGTTAGGATTGTGCCGGATTTTCGCTTGAGCATTGAGTTGGTGCCGCCGACGTTGAGGACGGCGTGGGTGACGTAGAGGGTGCCGGAGAGGTTGGTGGAGATCATGGTGTCGATTTGGGAGAGGGGGAGTTCGGGGAAGGGTGAGGGGGCGCCGAGAGCGAGGCCGGCGTTGTTGATTAGGATGTCTATCTGTGTTATGGTGGGGTTTGTGGTTAGGGAGGTGGTTATGGCGGCGTAGACGGCGGAGGAGGATTGGATGTCGCATTTTTGGGTGATGGTTATGGTTTTGTTGTCGGGGGTGGAACTGATGATTTTGGAGAGCTCTTCTAGGGAGTCGAGGGAGCGGGCGAGGAGGATGAGGGCTTTGGCGCCGGCTTGAGCGCAGGCGAGGGCTGTGGCGCGGCCGATGCCTGAGGAGGCGCCTGTTATGAGGATTGTGAGGTCGGAGAGGACATCGGGTTGGAGTAGGCTGGTTGAAGACATTATTGTTTGTGCGGTGTGCCGGGGTTATGCCTTTATGAGTGTGATAAGGACTAGGATTGCTTGACGTCGTGGTGAGTGAAATATAAAGTGTCTTTCTCAGATGTTTTGTTGAATTTCTTGGAGAGGTGACCAGCTTTGATGTTCAAGGTATTGGGAGTTTGTAGTAACGCTCTGGTTGAGCTTGCTTGTAAAATGATCTAATGTTGGTTGTTACTCCAAGTTTCAGAGATGAGGGCTCAACGGTGAGTAGGGTATTCTGGTGCTGTTTGGCCCTTCGCGTAAGCTGTTTCGAAATGATTGCTGGAGATATACCTGTTCATACCAAAAAGTACATGGACTCACGTTCGCACACTCAAATCGATTTCGAGGCATGAGGTGAGGTCATCATGATGTTCCGAGATACGACGAGGGGAACTTAAAGAGATATTGTACTTTGTGCGAATACACCTACTACCATGAAATCATTTCCACACCTTCGACGAGGTGTTGAGGATCAACCAAATGCTTGTGCAGAGCAAGTTGATAGCATCCAATTCTCCTCCTCCTCCTCTCGATGAGAAGCACTCCATAGATCATGGAGATGACAGTACGGTTGTTGGGATACACTGGAATGAACGGAGATTTCAGTAGCACTACACATTCACATCCTACAACATTCCAATCCAGACGCAATTTGAAATACTGGTTGCGTTTGGCTTTTGGGGAATCAGAGTAACGATTATCATAGTGGTCGCTTTGGATGGCTGGGTGAGCTGTAATGTAGGGACCGTAAGCAACGAACAGGCTTTGCTTTTGAATAGCACTGTTGCATCGAACTGGGCATTCATGAGGTAGAGCCAATGGTGTGGGTGTAGCTTGATGGTAGTGGGCTATTGTGGCATTGTCAAGTTAAGTTGTATTCGTGGCTCGCTTGGTGTGATGTATTATGTACTGAGTTGAACGGAAATTCGTCAACGAGATTTGTGACAACAATAACTCCGACACTGAATCACTATGGAGAGTGAGGTCCCCGAGCTGAAACACTTCCACCATGGATTCTTAAGACACGGCTGGATGAAGGGAGTAAAAAGAGCAGGACAGGGTACGTACTTACGCGCAGTTCAGACATATTGGAATGCTTGTAGTATGTGCAACAACTTTGATAGTCGGAAGAGAATGGAAGTGCTATATGCTTGCATTTGTTTCAAAACCACACTCGACGTGTCGTCGATGTGAAAGTATCGGGTCTCATATATCCTCCTCGGAGCATATCTTCACCAGCACTTGGCTAGATTGCTGTCTTCTCCTCAGCATGCATCTATTTCACATCCTCTCATCCGCACAAGCGGCATGTTGATTGATATGTTGACCACTTTGTAAGTCAGGTCAAATTCTGCTTCCTTTTGTCCTATCAAGATTTCGAGTTCATACTATGAAGGTCATTTATGCGACCAACTCAATGACACCACCAGCCTCCTTGATCTTTCTCTCAGCCTCCTTGCTCACCCATCGTGCTCGCACAACAATGGGAACATCTGGCAATCGTCCCTTACCCAACAACTTGCTGTAGCCGAGAGGAACCAGGTCGAAGACTGGGGCGGTATCTTTCTTTTCGCCAGAGATGTAAGAGTCTCGGGTTTCTTGGTCGACAAGGGTCCACAGTTTCTCGAGGTTGATAGTGGGTTTCCAGAACTTGTTTTGAGTCTTGTGGAAGCTGCGAAATCGTTAGTCTCCAGCTTTTGTCATTGTCGAGAATTCGTTCGACAACATAATCGGGACGGGTGACATACTATCTCATACCAACTTTACCCTATATACTGTTAGCAATCTTTGACATCTACACTTTTGAAGCTGGGAACGTACGAAGTAACCAGGATGGTATTTGTCGATGTTGATTCGGTGGTGGTGTTGACCACCGGCCATACCACGACCACCTGGATGCTTTCTGTGTTTTCCAACACGACCATGTCCAGCAGAAACATGGCCTCGGCTATATTAAACAGTATATGTCAGCCTCGACTGAAATGTAATTTTCGCATTTTCAATCTTGTGCCTTCTCGATGCGCGCATATCTCAATTTCTGAGATTGCGACTTGATGCAAAGTAGAAGCGAGGTCGCACTCTTTCTCATCTTGTGGTAGGGACGTACTGCTTTCTGGTCTTCGTCAAACGGGTAGGCATGTTGACGGTATTTGGCGGTGAGGATATCGGGAGAGATTTAGGATAATGTTCGTGGTGAGGAGCGCAAGATTTCGAGGTTTCGGTGCTGAGCGCAGTTTGCAATTTTGCCAAGATTTAATGTGCATCACGTGAGATGAACCCTACCTTGGCATCGTTCTCCAGTGGAGTTCAAAATAGATGAGCTTTGGTTCAAAGTGTATAATCAAGAGCAACTTTAGGTCAGATTAACAGATTACATGTATGCGATCACACGTACATGTCTAGCGACTTCAGCTCACACAGACTGTATCGCTATCTTGAATCCATTCTCGCAAAGAAGTGAGAACAATCCTTCTCGATCTCATGCCAGGCGGCCTCTCCAGGACGTACGCTATTCTTCAACCATGCTGGTAGTTTTGCCTGGATTCGAGGCGTTGCATATCGTTTGTCCACCAGGAAGATAGCAGCGTAATCGTTCCTGTGACGAATTGCTCTTCCGATGCTCTGATTCACTGCTCTCATCGTTGTGTTGTCAGCATATTCCCTTCCAGCCATCTGAGCCTTTGACTTGCACACGGCCTCGGAAGATCCTTCCTCCTTACACTTTGTGTACTTCATCCGCTCAATGTACTCTACTTTCGCCAGCCACTCAGCTGACTTGATGTTGGGATACGGCAGACCAACACAAATCACCACACGACCCAACCTGTTCGAAAAATTGATACCCTCGGAGAGCTTGCCACCAACTACAGCCAGCATGAGAGCACCTGTGCCAGATGCAATGACCGTAGCGTAGTCTGTCAGCAGGTCGTCCACATTGATGTCTTTGCTCTCTTGGAAAATTTGTTTCTGCTGCGCAATCCTTGAAAAGGCTGAATTGTTACCAGACTTCCACACCGACACGACAAAGGTGAGGTAGTCATAGCTTGGAAAGAAGACGACCATACCATCGGGTGCAACCGTGCACATCTTTTCAACAACGGCTGCTAATTCTAGAACCATTTTCTGCGATTCCCTATTTTGCCAGGTGAAGTCAAACTCAATACCAGTAGGTCCCTTACTAAGTGGTCGCATGTACACGTTGCCCTTATCAATGATATGGCCGAAGCTAAACGTTTTCAGTCTTTCAGGCTTAAGATATGGAAAGAGCTGGTCAGAGTAGTCTGACATTGGTGACATGGTACCACCAGCTAGAATAACTGCTCGTGCTTCTTGAACGATATCTTCGAAATGCGCTTGTGGGTCCAACAAGGAGTATTTGAGTGTGGGCTCTCGATCGTTGCGCGTTATGAAAAAACGACCTTCAGAGCCAGGATTCATCAAAGCTACCAAGAGGGTTTGAAATTCGGCAAGCACTCCCTTTGGTTGCTGTTGCCTCTGTGCCTGAACTACATTACCGTTTATCGTGGACTGATCGAGTAACTCCGCATAACCTTCGACCTTGTAAGTGAGCTTGCTTTCTTGGATATATTTGACAAGTTTATATGGCTGGATCTGGTCGGCACCCACATTCGAAATCAATTCATTCGCTGGCAGAACAGTATCCGAGGTGGCGTTGGACGCGGTTTGCAGTCGAGTAATACACGCTTTGAGGAGCCTAATAATCTGTGCGATATAGACACGGTTCTTGCCTTTCAAACGATTTTTGAATTTTTGACAGTAGCCCATCAATTGTTTATGTGCTAGTACTAGATGCGACAAAGGTGTCGAGACAGACATTGTATCAGCTATAGCAGACATAAGGTTATGTGCCTCGTCAATGATGACCACATTATCTTTGATGCTGACCCCAGTGGCTTCTCGAGCACTCTTCAATAGCAGCAGAGGATATGGCAGGGTTAGAACTTCAGCAACAGGAATTGCAGATCTTGATGCATAGTAGGGGCACAACTTCATCTTTCGCCCAAGGCTGGCGATGTCTTCGATATCTTGAATTTGAGCAATGGTATTGTCCTTGAAGTCATCAATTCGTTCCTTGTCTTGGTTGGAACGCTGTGAGGGGAAGAACTCGCATTTGTGATCCGAGGAAATGCCAGGTTTCTGTAGTTCAAGGCAGCGCTCGTTGATCGCAACAGTAGATGCCAATTTGGAAACTTTGGAATTGATACACAGATTCTTGCGTGAACCAAGCGGAACATGCTTGATGCTCTCTTCTTCGTCAATGTTGGAATAAGCTGAGGGGAGGTTAACTCTGAGCAGCTCGTTCACGAATTGAGTCAGCTGAGAGTGTGTGCGGGAGCAGAAGATGATCTTTCTGCGGTCTTCAATCTCTTCCTCAGTGTCAGAGGTCTTGACAGGTTTCAGCTGTTCTAGAAGTGCTAATGTTGAGGACGAGAATTGGTCGTCATTGCTCGCAGTTTTGCTAATTTCAGCATCACTCTCGTAGTCATCTAACAACAAGTCTTCCTCTCGCATACTGTCATCGATTCTCTGTGTGCTGTCAGTCATCACATTCGATGTTCAATTGAATGCAGAGATGCATTTGAAAACCGAAGGGTGACGTTTACAATCAATTGAATGCTATCTGGGAAGGACTAGTCGTACGTACCACTTTCTTGGTTCGTTCATGCTTACTCTGTTCTTTTGCTGCTTTGACACGAATGCTTCTCAGCTTCTCTTCGACCTCTTTCCTAGTGTCAAGCAATTGCTCCTGCTGTGTTTTCTTTGCTGCCTGTTCGAGCCAATCCAAGGATTCGTCGTCCTGGTGTAATTCACCGAAAAACGTCCGTCTTTCGTGATCACGGAGCCATGTCAGAGCAGCACATATTAGGCTTAAGGATTTTCCAGTGCCTGTGGGTGATTCAAAGATGCCAACATTGCCATCATCAATAGTCTTGTACAGCTTTTGCATAAACTCTAGTTGAATGCTGTACGGCTCATATGGGTGATGAAACTTGCCGTGACTTGTTTCCATACTGGTTGATCATCCAACGGACCCGGCCTTGGAGAGGGTCACAGTCAGGACAGAGCAATAGTAAGCGTTAGTCAGCATCATCATTTGTGTTTTGCGCACGGACGCCTCAGAACGGAGATTGAGCAGAATCCGTTGCTTCGCCACAGTCAAAATAGCGTGTCATTAATATCAATTGAAGCCAGTGAGTGAATCAGAAGCGACAAAGCCGTGATAGGTGAAGGAGCTGCGGTCCTTTCGTGGTGCTCGATGATCAACAGTGTTCGTGGCGGTAAGTCTAGTAAGAAACAGATGTACCATGGACGTCAAATTCAAATTATCGTCTGAAGAAGATGGATCTCACCTCAGCCAGTTCGGTATCACGTGGTAGGACTTTTCTGGAGCATCACGCATGTGGTTCCCTCTGAGCCACCATCGTGGGTCCGTCAGCAGTGGAATCAAGCTAGCTTAATCCGGCTACTAACATGGCAGAGTGCTGCACACAAGCTGCTTAGTAAGTTTCAATCGTAGGCTAGTCACCTGTGGCTTGTTAGGGGCCGAAGGGGTCGAGGCAACCGAAGCATGCAATAACCATCTCTACAGTACAGTACAGTGCAGTGCTGTAAACTGGCCAACTTAGTGTGCCACATGTTCAATGACGAGCGAGCGGTTCCTGCATTGTCACTGCGATCTACAGTTTCCGCAAGCAAGAAGGCCCAAGCGGCCCCCAGTAACCAATTTTAGTCACTGTATCCAGCATTGTCCACTTATATACGTTGTATGGCCCGAGCACCGTTCTGCCACCAGCCGTCAGCCGCATGTTAATGTCCTAGCCGACATCTGCCCAGATTCTGCCAATGACCACTACTGGTAGCCACACGCATGGCCTAAAAGATAGGCCATACATTTACGGCTAGGTCCCCAGTTGAGACGGAAATTGCTACTGTACTCAGACATCTTTTTCAAGATGTCGTTCAACACTGGAGCAACCTTCGTGCCTGGTGGGGAAGACACATATTACATGCCTGCTGAAGTAGTTGCTCCTATGCCGCAAAGGTTTGTTGGAACGCTTGTATAGAGACAAGACGCTCATGCATCGCAGAATTGGTGAGAATACCACCAACATGCAACAGAATGTTGCTTCCTTCGAGCAGCAAGTAGACAACCCGAGCCAGAGGTATAGCTCACTACGGTACCCGAGAATGGACCAACCACAGAATGGAGGCTATCAGCAAAGTTATGCTTCGAATGACCACTCTACACACCCACCAACATCCCTACCCATCTCAGCGAGCGGTTATAACAACAACACCTATGCTGCACCAACACCTAGATTCGATACTGTTGCTGAAGTACCCAACTTTTCACCATTCCCTCCTGTACGAAATGCAGGCCCGAACATACCTCCTACTGATGACCAAAAAGAGGCTGTGTTGGAGGCAGCAAGAGAAGCGGTCTTGGGTTGCAATGATCCAGAACAGCAGTTAACATGGGCACAAGATGCGCTGTCATATGTTGAAATCAGCATACAGAATGAAGCAAGAGTGTCAAGGACACAAACTGCAAGACCGAGGACACCACGAGCTGAACATGTGCTCCGAGAGGATGCTTTGAAAGTGACGAATTTTCTAGCTGATCAGTTTCATCCGAAGGCCCAGTTTATGCGCGGCATGTGGTATGAGTTTGGCAAATTCGGATATCCAGTGGACAAACCAGAATCGTTCCAATGCTACAAGAGAGCCTCAGAACGAGGCTATGCCCGGGCATGGTATCGCATGGGCATGCAATTCGAGAGCGGGAACGACGTGATCACCGCCATTAAGTTCTACCGGATGGCCTCCGACGCGGGGGATTCAGCAGCTTGTTACCGACTTGGCATGATGATCATCCTTGGACAACATGGCCAGCCACAGGATTTTGAACGAGGATTGCAGCTGATTTACGCTGCTGCCCATACAGCTGACGACAATGCTCCACAAGGCGCGTACGTGCTTGGTATGCTTCAAGCGAAAGAGCTACCAAAAGTGGATGTGCCGGATCGATATCTGCCACAAAGCATTCAGAGTGCCAAAATCAATATCGAAAGAGCAGCCTTCCTAGGATTCGCCAAAGCTCAAGTACGGATGGGCTCAGCTTACGAGCTTGGCGAACTCAACTGTGACTTCGATCCAGCTCTATCGCTACATTACAATGCTTTAGCTGCTCGCCAGGGGGAGGTGGAAGCAGAGATGGCCATTAGCAAATGGTTTCTATGCGGTCACGAAGATGTGTTCGAGAAGAACGAAGAGCTTGCCTTCACATACGCGCAGAGAGCAGCCGTAGATGGCTTGCCGACTGCACAGTTTGCGGTTGGCTACTTCTACGAGGTTGGTATCTACGTGCAATCGAACCTACAAGAAGCCAAAGATTGGTATGGAAAGGCTGCAGAGAATGGTAACAAGGATGCCAAGAAGCGTATCGAAGCCGTCTCAAGATCCAAAACGATATCGAGGAAGGAACATGAGAGTATAGCCTTGAAGAAGATTCGAGATCAGCATCGCGAGAGCATTCACCAAGTCACTATGCAGCCGCTACCAGAAGTACCATCGCCAACCCTCGACATGCCCGATCCGTCAAAGTTGAGTTTGTATTCTCAATCCCCACAGTCACAACAGCTACGAGCACCAAGCGCAGCTCCGTATCCGGCTGGACCAATTCCTGGGACCTCACCACAATTACCAGAGTTTCGACCCACCTCTGCCTTCGGTATAAACCCTAATCTCCGCCCGACCTCAGCCGCTACCTTCGGAGCTGCACGACCAGATCCCTACCTGACGTCTCCGCCTCCTTCTCAACGACCCTACTCGGCCGCCTACCCAGAAGACGGGTATCAGCGTCGAACTTCTGCCGGAGGCTTAGCCCCTCAACAACGACAACCTGGACGACACCAGTCTCCGCATATCTCTCCGAACCTTGGTCCCCGACAAGACTCTACTAGTCCTGCTCCTCGACGACCATCTCATCCTCAACAACCCAGCTCAACATCTAACCTTAATCTCGGTTTCGTCGCGCCCATAGATTCTCAAGGTGCTGACCGACCAAACTGGAGTCCTCAGATGTCCGGATCAGGCGAAGGACCCCGTCTACACTCCCAACAGCAGTCGCAACCGCAACAAGCACAACGCCGCAATGACGGATATCCACCCCGTGCCTCATCTAACCTCCCGTCACAGCAAAATCCACGACCACCAGCAAACCAAGGATATGTTCCAGGTGGTAATGCATCCCAGCAAGGTCAATCGCAACCACGACCACCAATGCCTCAGCAGCAACAACAACAACAAACGAACATTCAGGCCGCAAACTTCAAGCCAAGCCAAGAGAGCTCTAGACCTGCCGATATCTCACCGACTCAAGCACCACAACAAGTACCAGCATCCCAGGCTGCAGCTCCAAAGCCACCTGGCAAAGGCCCTAAAACTTTTGCCGAAATGGGCATTCCGGACTCAAGGGCTGAAAAGGATTGTGTAAGTACATGTATTGTCATCCTGAGTACGGACCTGAAAAAGCTAACCTTCCTTGCAGATTGTTATGTAAATTGACGTTCTATGGTGCCCCCCACGACCTTTTATTAGAGCGATTGATACCCTTGACGAATTTCGAGTTTTAGCAGGATCCTCGGGAAAAGCGATAGATTTCTGGAGGCCTTCAATAAGTATTTGGCATGCAATGTCTTTGAATGGAGCGAGTGAGCGATGGAATATTGGATAGATGAGAAGTAGAGAACATTATTTTCCAAGCTTTCCACTTTAATCGTGGAATGATGATATATCATAAAAGTACCCTCCGACTCTTAAGTTTAAATCGAATCGCGGTGGGCACCGTGTTCGGTGACAGTTGCTCGATTCTTGACCCATATGACCACCTGTCTGGCAACAGATAGTAGCCTGAATCAGTACCTATCATGTCAAGACGGCAGGGGCGGCAATTGGTAAGTAGAAATGAACCGAGAGTGGCGTGCAACTCGTATCGGCATTTAACAGTAAGAGTTGGGCGGGGAGTGTATATCATTCAACTATATTTGTCAAGACTAAATCCGACTGTCCCTCCTCCCTGTCTTCCCCACATTCATGATTGACTCATCCTCCAACGTCTCAACAATGAAACGTTCCATATGCTCGACCATGGCAGGCGGTACCTCATGCCCTGCACCAGGAATGATAATATCTTCAAAGTGCAGACCTGAGCCCTCGAAAAATCCGCCCTTTTCATTTGCTTTCTTCAACCAATCTAGGAACGGTTTGCCCATGGCATATGGGACAAGTTTGTCAGAGCCCCCACTAAGATTCAGGATACGTTTATTGCCTAGGGTACGACTCATGAGTGGCAGTAGCACGGCCCTTTCGTCTGCTGAAATATCATCGTATAAATGTTCTTGGCCCCTGCGGCGCTCGGCAAGGGAACCCCATATCAGACCTGCGGGATCGTACTGTCGGACTGCGGTGACAAGGCCACGAGGGAAATCTGTCGAGCCGACGAATTCGCGTCCTTGTGTTTCTGTCCATGTTTTTCTCTTGCTTAGCCTTGCGCGGTCGCTCATGAGTCTCGTGTAGTCTGGACAGCCGATTGTGATGATAGCGGCGCTGAAGCGGGGGTCTTGCATTAGGACTTGCCAGGCTGCGTGGGCGCCGAGGGATATTCCGAAGACTATGTTTTGAGTTATGGTGCGGTTATCGCTGGTGTCGGGGAAGATGTATGCTTCGATGTGGTCGAGCAGTTGGGATGTGTCGATTGCGGTGCCGTGGTAGCAGGAGAACATGTCTTGGGCGTGCTTCTCGTTGCCGGATCGCCAGGCTTCGTTTGTAACAGCTGATACGTTGCGGCTACCGTGGTTTCGTTGATCCAAGGAGACTGCGATTAGGCCTTTGGATTTGGATTTGGGGTTGTTGTTCCAGGTTTTGATGAAGTCGGCGGCAAAAGGAGCCATGCATGCTTGAGTCTGGAGACGAGGGTGTAGCAACCATAGACATGTTACTTCTTTGGCCGTGGGAGAGAGCTCGGCGAGGCCGTAGGTTATTGTTTTGAGACCAGAAACAACGTGCTCGACTCTGGAGATTGCAGGTGGGTGGGGGATCGACTTTGCTGTCGAACCCGTTGACGGTGAGGCGTTTGGATCAGTGTAAGTGTAATGGACAGGATTGGTAGCGGCCATGTCGGGAGGCTCTTTGTGAGTTAACCTCGAGAATCTTGTGGTTCGAAGGTGTGCTTTTGAAAAGCTCAGGAAGTCATGGATGTCACTTAGACATCTTCTGCCATGACTGCACCGAGGTTCGTGGGGATGCGAGCCTTGTGCAGCCTTGAGTTAACCAGAAATGCCAGAACGATTTCTCATGCTTCCTAGGTATGCAAGAACGCCTCTTTCCCAGGATATCCTCAACCATAAAGCATAATCTGCTTGATTGCCGCCAAGTCCTCTTCACTCAGACGCAACCCTCGATATTGGTTTTTGGTAAAGTGCAAAGTGCCTCACAGGACAAAGCTTCGAGGTTGGACAACCCTCCATGAGACAAACCACGACCACCAAATTCCCAACTGTTGGATTCAGTAGCTCGAATATCGCTAGTTTTCAACCTTATCTTAAACGAATCATACCCTTCAAAGTGTTCGTCAGGTTTGTGAAAAACCCTCTGGATGGCGCCTGTTCACTTTCCCGGATAACATCATCGTAATGTGTCGCGTTACTCTCAGGATATCGTAAGGATTCGGGCAGAGGGTTTTCCCGCTCAAATCGGTTTTCGAGTAACAAGTACAACGCGTTGACTTGCTTCGTTTCTTTGTTCTCTTGCCAAGTCAAATCTACTGGCTGGACGTTCGCTTCGTTTCCTCTCACTTTCGCGGCTTCGGCAGCTTTAGCAGGACTCTCATATTTCTCGAGCCTCCTCTTCATCAAGGTTTGAAAAGACACTGCGTCGGGTCGGACTTTGTCAACTGGCCATCTCGAGATGATTCGCTTCCAGTGCTTCAAGGCAATCTGATATATTATTAGCAGGCAATTGTAACAAAGCTCCTTGTTTCATACGGAATTAGCGTTCATGGTGAATGAGGCGCGTTGATCGTCAGAAATGCTCTGGGAAATGTACGAAAGTGACCGTAGCTATGAGGATGGAAAGTCTTACAACACTTTTAAAAGGTATCAACAAAACTCGCAAAGTCCTTGACGTCGACACGCAGTTCAAGTCTCCGGACTTGGTCGACGCCTTTCTGTTTTGGTACAACGGCATTTAGCGGCTGCGTGACCTAAACTTGGTGGCGACATCTCCGCTGGGGCGCAGCGGCTCACCTAAACAGAGTCTCAGCCGAGAGTGCCTGGCACCTTCGATTGCGGCGGCTAGACTCACAACATCATCCTACAACCACCCTTTATCAATCCCATTGCTTTCGAACATCGCAATATTTCCCTTCAGCGACAGCCTCCACACTTCTTCAACGGCTCAAAATGAGCCCTCAGCGGTATGCTGCTGTAAGTCAAGACGACCCCTCTCACATAGGTGTGGTGGACAATCGACTTACAAATCGCCCGCAGGTGAACCAACAAGATGAAGAAAATGACGATTCACCTATAACACCAACATCTACTCGTCATGTTCCATCCTCACCGCCCCCATCCTTCCATTCTCGAGCCTCATCGCCATCCTCGCGACGTCTTTTACGACAAGATTCCGTTGAACAGGCAGCCGATCGTGATTTAGCCGATACCTTTGATGATGGCGAAGAATCTGATGCAGAAAACGATGGCGACGATCGTCAACGATTGATGCGAGCAGACTCTTCCCGAAGCACCTCCGCAAATATCCCTGAAACATCACCACCTTCACAATCGCAAGTCGCGCAGCCTCCTCGTATTGAGCGCCGCGTGACCGAGATACCGGCATTTCGTTCACAAGATTCAACTCGGACCATCCCTGGTGGCCCAAAACCAACGAATGACGGTGTTTTCGCGAACCTGTCAGCCAAGCCAACAGCAGGCGAGTCTCTAGATGACAAGCCACCTACATATGAACAAGCCGCAGCCGATGCTACACCACCGTATTGGGAGACTACTATTCTTGCCCCTGGTATGAATAGTGATGAAGTTTATGTCAACGGTCTACCTGTCGGCTCAGTGTTCAGCTTTGTCTGGAACGGCATGATATCTATGTCTTTCCTCTTCCCCGGCTTTCTTCTCACATATCTCCTTCACACAACCCACGCTGCAAAGAACGGTTCCTTGGCAGGTCTTGGTCTTACTCTGGTCCAGTATGGTTTCTACATGCGCGGTGGCTCGTCACCAGATAGTGCAAACCCAGGTCAATATACGGGCACGCCACCTGATCCAAATTCTCATGATTTTGACCCCAATAATCCGACTGGTGGGCAGGGTGGGAATGGTAGTGGCAGCAACGGCGTCACCAGCTCGGATTTTGTTTCTTACGGCCTTATGATCATTGGCTGGTTCATCCTGATACGTGCGGTCTCTGGCTTCCTACGAGCAAGAAGGGAGGAGCAGCTCGTTTTACAGAGTCCTGCACGTGGGTTGAACGTGCCGGTTGTCGCTGAAGGCGAAGGTGAAAGTGCCGTGTAAATTACGAATTTGGTTTGGTTTTGGGTCTTCAGCGAGTGTTACGCCATGGTATACAGGGAAGTTGGAGACGCTAGTCAGTCAATTTCATCTTTTTCAGTTTCGATTCCATTCTGTTATTTAATGCTTCCACATAGTTGAAGCGTCAAATAGTGTAGAGCAAGGGTTTTCGCATAACAAGGTAAACGTAGGGAGGGCCGTTATACGAACACTGTCAGCGCATCGTGGTAATGAAGACTTTGTACAGGTGTGTTCCGTTCTTGACAGTTTCTACCATTCCCTTATGTGAACCATGGGTATTTCCTGAACGCCTCATATATGCATGAACAACGTCGTGAGAGGGTTACGATGACAGACTCTCAACCACGACCTCTACCCCTACCGCCGAAACCACCGCGCCCTCGCGGCGCACCTCTGCTGAAGCCACTACCACCTCTTGAACCACCGCCAAAACCACCACTAAAACCACCACCAAACCCTCCACGACCTCTTGGTGCCCCCCTGAAAGGAGCTCCTCTTCCTCTTGGTGCGCCTCGGCCGCCACCTCTTCCACCTCGTGCAGCTCCTGCTGGTTTCTTAACCCTTGAAAAACCAAGTGGCTTTGGCTTCGGCAGGAACCTGTGCCTACAGTCAGTATCTTTCTGCCCCGAGTGTGTTTAGATCTTACTTTTCAAGCGGTAGCAATTTGTCACCTCCGATATAAAACTTATCTCCGGACTTAAAGGATGTTGCCTGTATGCCCTCTTGTGGCTTGATGGTGAAGTAGACTTGGTTTATTGGTCCTAAGATTTCGTCAACTTTACCAATGGCTGTCTGTAAACTTGTCAGAGTATGTCCAGCCTCTTGTCTGCACCGATTCGCACCTTGTTTTCGAGGTAGATTGGAGCGTTGAAGAAAGGTATCTTTGGGTTGTTCGACTCGCAGACCATTTCACCTTCGCAAGCGTGCACGAATGTTCCCAATTCTGCCAGAAGTTAGACCCTAGCAATATCATCGACAGTTCTCATCCTACCTAACACTTGTGCAGGCGGTCCGAAGCTCTGTTGTTGGTAACCACCTCGTCCACCAAAACCACCTAACCTCGTCAGTAACTGCAATTTGCGCCGCGGACTTTTTCTTGATCTCACCTCCACGACTTCCAAAACTCGACCCTCCTCGAAATCCACCACCTCTTCCACCACCTCTCGAATTACCACGAAACGACATTGTGGGCTTGTACTAGTTGTTGGCGCAATTCGATGCGGGTGCAGGATTGATAAATTTCTTGATGGTTTCCGCGTGCACTCTGAATAATTTGACACGCACTGGTCGGGAAATCATTGGGCATTTCCCCGACTACCAACGACTCACTCAAATCCGACCAAAAACTCGATACTGGACCATCGATACCCACAAACAATTCTCCACTACATTATATGGACTAATAGCTATGGCCCACAAGCGAAATATCAGTTTACGTCCTCACAATCTTTGGGGTACTCTACAGGACGACACCATGACTCAGAATGGCACTGGCCCTGTTGCCCCTGAGTCACAGTCACAAGGCTTAAAAGGCCAGAAAATCACTGCTGTGCAAGGCAACAAAATTGCAGCAGGGAAGAAAGCAATGTCTGATCAAGCAGCTCCAAAGCCGTCTGGTGCGCCAGGCCAATTACCGGATTTCGTTATTGAGAGAAATCGATTGTTCGATGAGTTGAAAGCCAAGTATGATGAGGAGTTGGCAGGCAAGCAGAAAACTCCCATCAAGATTCAGTTCTCTCCCGAGTCTAACAAGACCGTCACAATTGATGGTAACGCATGGGATACTACACCAGGCAAATTGCTAAAGGATGTTCCAAAGGACAGAGCTGCCAAGATTGTGGTCGCCAAGGTCGATGGCGAGGAATGGGATCTTGACCGGCCACTCGAACGGGACTGTTCAGTCGGTTACTACACATTTGACGACAAGGAAGGCCGAGCTGTCTTCTGGCACTCGTCAGCACACGTGCTCGGTGAATGTGCAGAACACGAATATGGCTGCATGCTTTCACATGGACCTCCAACCGATATGGGGTTCTTCTACGATATGGCACTCGAAAGTGGCAGGGCAGTCATGGAATCGGATTGGCCATCGCTCGAGGCAAAAGCAAAAAAGTTCACCACCAAGGACAAGCAGCAATTCATAAGACTTGATATCAGCAAGGACGATCTCTTGAAGATGTTCGGCTATAGCAAGTACAAGACCCACTACATCAACCAGCTTGTCAAGGGCGATAAATCCACGGTATACAAGAATGGCGATCTGGTAGATCTGTGCCGTGGTCCGCATATCCAAAATACTCGCAAGATCGAATCCTTCAAGATTATGAAGAACTCATCGGCTTATTTCCTCGGAGATCAGAGTAATGACTCATTGCAGAGAATACATGCTGTGGCATTTCCCACGAAACAAGGTCTGAAGGACTGGGAACACATGCTGGAAGAAGCCAAAAAGAGGAACCACCAACTGATTGGAAAGCAGCAAAAACTGTTTTTCTTCAACCAAATGTCTCCAGGTTCGCCGTTTCTCCTGCCACACGGAACCCGAATCTTCAACGCCTTGCAAACCATGCTCAGAGACGAATACTGGACGAGAGGTTATCAAGAGGTGCAGTCGCCAAACATGTACAATGTTGATCTATGGAAGACGTCAGGTCATTGGCACCATTACCAGGATGACATGTTTCGTGTCAAAGTCGACGACGATGTAGCTGAACCCATGCCACTTTCCGACCAAAAGCCATCCGGAGCTCCTATTGCCAACCCCAAGAACGAGGACAAAGACAAAGGAGTCTTTGCATTGAAGCCAATGAACTGCCCCGGCCACTGCCTGCTCTTCCGAGACGAGGAGCGATCATACCGTGAACTTCCTTGGCGAATTGCAGATTTTGGTGTTCTGCACCGAAACGAAGCGTCGGGTGCCCTCTCCGGTCTTACTCGGGTGCGCAAATTTCAGCAAGACGACACCCACATCTTCTGTACCAAAGCTCAAATCATGGACGAAATCAAGGGTCTGTTTGATTTCATGGACAGTGTATATGGCCTTTTCGGATTTCCATTCAAACTCAAACTGTCCACTCGACCAGAAGGCTTTATGGGTAAGATCGAGGAATGGGATGCCGCAGAAGCTCAACTCACGCAAGCGCTTCAAGACTTCCGCGGCAACGACTGGGAGCTGAACCCAGGTGACGGTGCATTCTACGGCCCCAAAATCGACATCACGATTTCCGATGCTCTAGGCCGAGAATTCCAGTGTGCCACTATCCAGCTCGATTTCCAAGGACCTCAAAATTTCAAACTTGAATACCGTACTGGAGAGTCCACGCAAGGTGCGGGCGATGGCGATAAGGATAAGGTAAAGGATGCAAATGCAATCACCGCTGGCATGGCTCGGCCTGTCATGATACACCGTGCCATCATCGGTTCTTTCGAACGCTTCATTGCCATCTTGTGCGAGCATTTTGCTGGAAAATGGCCATTCTGGTTATCTCCACGACAGATCATGATTATTCCTGTCATGAAGGGAGCGGAAGATTATGTGCGGGAACTCCAAACAATCTTCCACAAGGCACGAATGTATGTTGATATTGACGTGAGCGGCAACACATTGCAAAAGAAGATCCGTAATGCACAGATTGAGCAGTACAATTTCACGTTTGGTGAGTCGTGCATCCGATGACAAAGACGAAAGTGTGCTAACAGGTTTTAGTTGTTGGTGCCCAGGAGCAAGAGACACGTACTGTGAACATCAGGAACCGTGATGATCCCAGTACGCAGAGGCAGGGTCAACTCATCCCCCTTGACAAGGCTCTGGCACAATTGATCGAATTGAGAGATACAAGAGCGCTGGAGAGCAGGATTGATGTTCCTGAGTAAGGCAGGGCTTATGTATCTGTTCGGGTATTTGTTCGGTGGAGAGGCTTCTCAGGTTAAGCATCGAGTCAAGCAATTACGAAGTCATCTGTATCCTCGAGACAACCATCTTGACATCTTCCATTACAAGGCACCACTCATAAGTAGAGCAATTCGAAAGTGCGGGTCCAGCGAATGCGGGCGTAATCTCGACTCTTCTGTTGTTTACAAGACGGCAGATCTTAGGTCTCTACCAATCAGAAAAGTAGAATGATATCCGCGCTGGAGGGCTCCGCACTTTCGAATTGTCGTACTTATGACGGATGCCTTGTACATATGTTTCAGCCTTTTGGTAAACTGGAACGCCAAGATTTGGTGTTGATGTGGCTAAGCTCTAGATGTGGCTGTGCCACAATCAGATCTGTTGTGCATGTGACGTAGTGGCTAGAATCCAGGACCTGAATGCCTGCGTCAATAACAAGAAGTCGAATGAGAGGTCAGGTTTTCTGGTTTTACGGTTCGAGATCGGACCCAGATATTCCATTCACCGTTGAGGATATATTCTCATTCTTGCATATTGACCGTATCCTCCCTTTCCTGCTTACCATACAAAAAGTCTCAGTATTGTGTACAGAGTCCTCCCAAAGAACCATTTGCAGACCAATCCTCTGCTCCCAACCTCAAACATGTCGCGTCGAACAGGAGCGGTCGCAGTTCAGCAAGATGGCTCTCTGCCCAAGCCCCAAGGTCCAGCACAAACCAAGCAAGCCATTCTTCTAGCACAAGATACGGGGCACTTTTCTCTGGTCAAGCAGGTCTTCTCAGTCCATCCGACATATCCATTTCCTAACAGCAGTGAAGGGCTATGCATCTTGCAGATGTTATTACCGAGATGAATGGTGTGTGACTCAAGCGCCCCTGACACACGAATGCTAACTTGGGGCAGGATTCTGTGGATGTACGAACCTGTCACATTGTCGATCACGAGCAGACACTAATTCAGCACAGTTATGGCGATCCTCTCTTCTATGCGTTATTGTCTAGGCGAGACCACGGATCTTACGAATATCTGGCTTGCATTCTTCTTCATGCCCTTTGGCCTGTTTTTCGACTTCTTCGATGGAAAAGTAGCACGATGGAGAAAGAAGTCTTCGCTCATGGGACAAGAGTTAGATTCGCTGGCTGATCTGGTATGCTATACACAATCTGACACATCCATACACCTCCGAACAAGACCGCAGGGTAAATATGGTTGGCACCAATACTGATTCATGGACTAGATTTCCTTCGGCGTTGCTCCTGCCTCAGTCGGTTTCGCTCTTGGTCTCCGTACAAATCTGGATCAAATCATCTTAAGCTTCTATGTACTCTGTGGCCTCACCCGTCTCGCCCGCTTCAACGTTACGGTGGCTATGCTGCCCAAAGACGCGACTGGCAAATCACAATACTTCGAAGGCACACCGATTCCATTCGCGTGTCTGACGAGTACTGCGATCTTGGCCACCTTCACGTCAATGGGTATGATTCATGAAAAGTTACCGTTGGGGGTAGTGGGTTTGGGTACGATGTTGGAGTTCCATCCAATTGCCCTAATCTTCGCGATCAACGGGTGTCTGATGGTTAGTAAGACGCTTCATGTGCCGAAGCCATAGATCAGGACTGTGTTGCTGAAGACGAATGGTTGAACTCGAGCGGCGGGATTCGATAGGGTTTCCACATGGCTGGGGTGAGAAGACCAAACATGATAGACAATCACAGCTCTCAACATGCTCTTCGCACTATCTCGCTGTAAACAGCAATATCGAAAGACTAGGTCGCGCACTCGACGTAGCGAAAATGGGAATGGGGCACAAATGAAAAGCACCAACTCGCCACAAAAATAGATGGTCATTTCTGGCATAACATGTCCTACTTGCCATTGCTTCGATATAGATATCTATTTACGGAACTTAGTCATTGGCTCATGAGAGGGTAAGGAAGAGCAAATGGTTAGCAGACACTAATCGGTAAATGTGCCCAATATCTCGCGTGTCGAACCAATGGTCGTCAGAGCGGGCAAACTGCTTGGTAAACATAACCACGATGTCCGTGAGAAGGATCGTTGTGGTTGTCGACGATATTGTGTTGAATTCATCGTAATCAACTTGAACTGTTCGAGATGACGTGGAGCACCATCAGAGGAACGGCTGATGGACTGCGGCTGCGCTAAACCTGGAAGAGTTGGTGGCTAGGGCCGACCAGCGTTTGACAGCTCGTGTTAATGGAACGCAAAGCAATTTAAATTAACACTTTTATTAAATACCTGTCGCGTCAGTGGTAATTTGCCCCAAAAGACCACCATTCCTAATGCCCACCGTTCGGATACATTCACTCTACCCCGGAACACAGTCAGATCACCCAAAGTCCCAATGCGGCCCAAAACGTGGTTGCACGATCCAATAGCGGGTCACTAGCAAGCCACGTTGGCACCGTCGACAATAAACTGTAACGTTAAACTGCGTCGTCGAGCTTCTTTTCAGTTTATCGTGTCTTGCGCACCAATCACTTTCTACGCCGTTCAACCAAGACTTGGAAAACATTTCCATGGGACCAATTACCTTGTCCTCCCTTCAGCATTCCAGTGACTCGAGCTGATGACTGTTCTTTCCCGCACCAAGTAATAGCTAACTGTTACCTGACATCATGGAAGGCGTCGTGGTACTCATCTCCCATACGCCTCCCTCGCTTACTACATGGTATTCGCAACCTAGCATCTAGTTTGAGGTACCTTTTGCTGTTTCTAATGTGTTCTTAATTCTTTGCTGCTGTCTCAGCCTCCCTGTCGAACTACCTTTCCGCAACATTGTCTTCACTTTGCGCTTATTGCTTAACACTTCCTATATTGTTTTCTCTTTGGTTTTCGGGTTTTGAATAACCTGCTGAGACCTCCTAATAGGCTTCGATAATGCTGAGAAGGTCAGTATCGACATCAACG
>Ga0068631_100279_pt1 | contig 19904 bp, 25 predicted proteins | sample InSIn5gowninarea_2_FD_77434 | JGI IMG/M metagenome (GOLD analysis project Ga0068631, IMG submission 77434) | Clean room microbial communities from NASA Spacecraft Assembly Facility at Jet Propulsion Laboratory, Pasadena, California, USA -... ...
AGCGGTCCCGCGGATTTGTGCCATTGTCGCAGTCCTGCTGTCAGCGCATGCACAACAAGAACTAGTATACGCTGGCCAGACCAGAAGCAGGGGTTCGTGGTCGAAGTAGAGTTGAAGACAGAGCTCGAGTACGCAGGGTGGTGGGATCTGCTAGTGATGGAAACTGGGTGTAGAGCACGAGCCCAAAATAACCGGCCACCTTTGCATTTACTGTGACCGTAATCGTCGGCACGTGCACCCGGCCTCTACTCCGTTCGCATTCGCTTCTCGTCGGGGAAAGCAAATGCAACCGGAAAGCAAATGCAACTTCTCGATTTTGGCGGGCAAAATCACATCGAAATCGTACGATGCGTATACGTTTTCTTATATTATATAACAACGCGAAGACATATTCTAATAAAAAAAGAAGCTATTAGTAGCGCGCGTATAGCTCTATTAAAAGCTGTGTATTGATTAGATTTTAGTTGAGTGCTTGTGTTGTTATATAGAGTGTAATGCGGAATCGAGAGTATTTCTTCACCTAGATTTTTTGATTTTCTAAAATCCCCCGCCAAAATCGAGAAGTTGCATTTGCTTTCCGGTTGCATTTGCTTTCTCCGACGAGAAGCGAAGCGCAAACGAGTAGAGGCCGGGTGCACGTGCCGACGATTATCATTTAAGACCTTAGACATAGCATTCACAATACATCATCATGCAAATAGCGCTCAAGATAGATCAGTGTCATAACAGGGCTACTTTCGTAAGCGAAGTGGATATGTCTAAAGACCGTACTGATAAACAGCTTTTGGTCCTTTGATTGAATATTCGGCAAGTAAACAAAGGCCACGGAAACACTCGAAGCTAGCACCTGATTCGTGCTCGGTTAAGCGAGGTTGAGACTGACTCTGATGCCCGCTCAAGTCATAAACAGATCCCGCTCCGTTTCAGACTTATGTCCCATTCTTCCTAGTTAGCTTGAAAGCAATCAATACAGGGTGAAAGACGACCTTCTTCTATAATCGCCTCACCTATCTCTGCTCGAGATGTTAGTCCGAGATAGGTGCTGAGGGTGCTGGCCTGCAGACAAACCAGCTCTTCGTCTACGGCTGCTTGAGACATATTGGTGCAAACTTGATTGGAATCCTCAAAGCCAGAGATGGCTCATGACGGAGGCTTTAAGTTTGGGATCTTACATAATGCTTCTTCGATGAGTACTGGGCCACGAATCGGCCGACTCATCCTCCCCAACCGCACCACCATCTCAACACCCAACTTCCTCGCCCTCACATCTCGCGGTGTCGTTCCTCATATAACACCAGATTTGCTGGCCTCTCATACTCGGATTCATGGCGTGCACCTTGCACTCGAAGACTGTTCGTTTCCTCTCTTCTCATCACGAACCTCACTAACACACCCTCCCAGTCATCGAGCGCAAATCCACCTCTACCACCACCACCACCACCCCGCCAATCCTGTCATGTCCTTCGGGCAGTGAGGTGGGATCAACGCCCATCCATAATTTCACAGCCCTTCCAAATGAGATGATTACAGTACTTTCACCACGTCGTACTCCCGCTATCACAACACCCAATCCTAACACGGATTCTTCGATCAGTATCTACACCTCTACAGGCTTTCAAACACTTGCTCTGGATGAATATATTAAGATATGTTCGGTGCTCCAACCAGATATTGTGATTCCGTTAGCGGATCTAATGCATAATGTGGCACCTGGGGTGAAGAGGATCGCTAGGATGGGTGATAAGACGAAGGGTCTCGTAGCCGGGCATCTCGATGCTTTATCTTCGACCTCGTCCTCGCTATCATCAGATAGTCGACAGCAGAGAAGAGGACAAAATGTCTTTGCACCGGTATTGCCAATCCCGTATACAGCACAAGCGGAGTATCTAGAATGGATAGCTGATGAAACGTGTGATGAGATCGCAGGACTGGCGTTCTATGATGCAGAACTGGTTGGCGAGATGCCTGCTACGAGTTCATTGACGGGGAAGTGTAGACTAAGTATGGATGAAGCTTCTGGACCACTTCGGCTGCTGAGGGAGATCGGTTGGGGTGTCGATCTTTGTACATGTCCGTTTGTTGGTACTGCGACAGACTCGGGGGTTGCGTTGGCGTTTGACTTTCCTGCCTCAAAAGGGAGTGATGATGGGAAAGAGGAGAGAGAAGGAGGGCTGGAGCCGTTGGGATTAGATATGTGGTCACCAACCCACAGCACCTCTCTCCTCCCCTTATCACCAAACTGCAAATGCTACACCTGCACCGTCCACCACAAAGCCTACGTGCAGCATCTCCTCTCGGCCAAAGAAATGCTTGGTTGGGTCCTTCTACAAATCCACAATCACCACATCATTTCTCGATTCTTTGAAGGTATCAGGACAAGTATCCAAGCAGGAAGATTTGATGAAGATTGCAAAGACTTCGAGAAGAGATATGAGTCTGAGCTGCCAGGAGGTGGGGGAATGGGACCTAGGGTGAGGGGTTATCATTTTAAGACTGAGGGCCCAGGGGAGGTGAGGAGGAATAGACCTGCTTGGGGCAACTTGGGTGGGGAAGAGAGGAAGGAGGAGGACGGATTAGTGCCGGATGAGGGGGGTGAGGGGTTGGAAGCTAAGGGCTTTGCTGAGGTTACTGGATGACGGGAGGTTGATGGACGATTCTTGATGTCTCCAAAGGAGTTGAAAGACGGTGGATAAGAGAAGGATAGGCCATGTCTGGATTCCGATATTTTGATGGTGCATCTCAGCTAGTTCAATTGAGTGATTGAATTCCAAAGTTACCTGCCAGCAACGACAATGAAGGTACTGCGGAGACACAAGTGGAACCACTATGTGTGGGTGTGTTCCTGGATGAATTATGTGACAATGTGAGCGGTTTCATGGTCGGTTTGTTCCATGAAAAGAACAAACCCATGGTGAGATGTGTATAGAGTAGTGACAATGAATCATTGACAACAATCAGTGCCAAGAATGAGGGACGATGTTGCTAGCTTTGAGATTGCTCGATACAAAAGTAATTTGCAAGATACCGACATTGTCTCGACTTGCTTAAAGAACTACGTCCTTAACTACCTCATACAGTCCACTGCTGTTCATGTGATAGTTGAAGAGGATGTTGTTAGTACAATACTGAGCTTATATTCCAAATATTGGAGGTTGATGTCGATGTCCTCGATCATGTATGCACCACCGGCCCAACCTCGGCAATACAGTACGAGCGCACTATGACGTCGAATTCCCACGCCTCCATTCACCCCGCACCGAGCACATGGGAGATCAAGGAAGACAAAGACATCTTAACGGCTTTCCAGTCTTACAAACTTGCTCCACATATACTTGCCAAGCAATTGTGCTCATCTGCCTCAGAGCACATATCCAATACCTGGGTGTCAACGCCGAATCTGGTATCTCAGTCCGGGCCTTACCATTGAGCGGATAGTACGGAACCAGCTACTTCTCAGGGCTTACAGCGTCAATTGGTACTCAAGCGAGGTATAATTTCGACATACATCTCTCTACAGTAGTACGACCTACCTGTATCAAAACTCATCGAAACCTAAGACTTCTTTCAAAACATCATAAAAAAAGGAGTGAGGAAATCATGGATTCAGTCAAGAGAGCTATCTGGGGAGATGGAACTCAGCCTAATGAGACTGATGGTCAAGAGCCCCTCTCTGGCCAGACTGGAAACACAGCTGCTGGTGAGCCGTATGATGCTGGCAACATGAGTGGTGAGTAGAATTCTCTCCTCGGCATCTCAAATGTGCTGTCTCTTCAAGGCATAGCGTTGTTCTCCCCGACCTGCCCTTTCCTCCCCAGACCTACACGTTACATCCCCAAGCTGACAGTGAACAGGAACAACTGGAGAAAGTATGATCAATAAACCCAACCTCAACCCCTCCGCATCCACTACCTCCGGCATCAACTCCACCAACACCAATGCCGCTGGCGTTGATCCCACCTCCTCTCATCCTTCTAGCATCATCCCTGGCAGCGCTACCCACCCATCCAACACCACCCAGTCTGACCCCACTAAAGACCTTTCCACCGCCTCATCCAATAATTTCAACACCTCCCGCGATCGTGAGAACCTCACCGATATTCCTATTGGCGGTGCCCAAAGTCTCCAATCCCAAGACACGCCCCACCCATCGGCACCTGCTCACCAAGCCCTCGACTTGAACCGCGAAAGCGGTGGTGCCACCTCCTCTTCTTCCGCAGGGACTGGTGCAGGAACAGCAGCCTCCAACACCTCCCGCGATCGTGAGAATCTCACCAATCTCCCCATTGGTGGTGCCCAACGTCTTCAATCCCAGGACACCCCCACCCCATCAGCACCTCCTAACCAACCCCTCGATCTAAACCGCGAAAGCGGCGGTGCCACCTCCTCCTCTTCCGCAGGAACTGGTGCCGGAACAGCAGCCTCCAGTGCAGGAGCCGGCAACATCGAAAGAGCGAGCAGCAACGCCGGCGGGATTCAAGGTACTGACCACCGCACCAGCGCGCCCACACCTCATGCCGTGTCCTCCGCCGGAGCGGGGAATGTTGAGAAAGCCACTGAGAACGCTGGTGGTGTACAAGGCAGCAAGAGTGACATTGAGGGAGGTCCACCAGCTCAGGAGATCAAGTTCACGCAAAAGGAGATCGATGAGGCTGCGAATGTTTATGTCAGTCATGAGAACCCACATACGATTGGACCGGATGGCAGTGAGGAGAAGTTGGAGGAGTGTGGTGGTGCCGCTGATGATAAGGTTGAGGGGGGTAAGGGTGGGAAGGAGAAGGTTGGGAAGTTGGATAAGATTAAAGGGAAGTTGCATTTGGGTGGGAAGTCTTAGATGTGATACTGGTATGGATGATGGAGAGGGATAGATGATGTTGGTGCTTCTTGTGCGTTGTTACCTGCGTCGACGTTCACAGGGACTTGAATGAGATGGATAGTGCACTAGAACGAGAAATTCCTATGAACGTGGTCTTATGGTCGATGGTAGATGTCTTCCATTGAGGTTGTATCTGCATGATGTTGCGGCCAGAAAAGCCGGTATCTCATGAGCAAGTTCCTCCACCGCCGTGGCCTAATCTCCAAGGGCCATATCCGACTCCATCAACCACCCATTCCAAACAGATAGATACCACCAGGATAGCTTCCATGATTCCGCCGTTCAGAGGACCACAAAGCCCAAGCTACAGCATCCGTCGCCTCCAGAGACTTCAAGACACGCTGCATGATGTTAGCCTGACTCACTTCCATATAAGATGACACAGGCTGACTTACCTCGGGCTACGCATCTTCGATATTCAGCCCCTTCTGTTTCGAGCTCGAATGCTTTCCCTCGGAGTCAACACACAATATGTCAGATCAACCGACGTACATTCAGCATAGGGTTACAGATAGTTAACTTGCTTTCGTGAAAGCGTAGTAGAGCACCCACCTCCTCCTCTTACTGCCTAGAACTCTTCCGTCGAGTCAATGCGCACTTCTTCAAGTTAACTATTCTCAAGTCATCATATTGCAACACACGGGTGGACTTACTATCACGCATTCCTCCCGCCTCCCATACCTCAAAGTTATGTCGAAGTCCTCCACCTCCCCTATCTTCCCAAATCGAATGACACGCACGAATATCAACCCCGTAGTCAAGCTATCCCCGCACCATCGCAAGAAAAGAAAAGGAAAAGAGATCTACTCACATCCGCTTTCGCTTAAGCCGCGCAATTACGACGTCAGGCAGTAGGTTTCCCCTAAGTCCCCCCAAGATAGATCGGACGCCAATCTATTCGCATAATCAGGCAATGATACCAAGTTATCAACCCTCTCTCCACTATCAACCCCAGGGATCGAAAGCAGTGATCAGTCCTCCAAGGTCCCCTTCATATACGAGTTCGAATAAAGCCCTTTTCTTGATTTGCTCAAACACTCTCCTCTGAGTCCTCTTCTCCGACTTGGTGCATGTTACGATACATCCCCATACCCTCACGGATATCATGATTGGAAGATACGGGTATAGGTTACTGTCATCGACCCCTATAATCCCCCTTGTACAACTCGTGGGCCGGTGTGAAGGGTTCACCCAACGTGGATTGGAGAAGTAGAAAGAGGGAAGAAGGGGATGATAAGAAACACTTATACGAGTAAAGTCCCCAAGGATGAGTCTCCAGGTGTATGTTACAACTCAGGTAGGATATAAAGCAAAACGCGCGCGGGTTGAGGGGGAAGAAAAAGAATGTAATGGCAAAAAAGAAATCTTCAAATGCTGACTTCTTGTCTGAGGAGGAAATCCGGAGACATTCACCTTCTTTTTTTATTCCATCCTTTTCCTCCGAAGAGAAAGCAGAAGTAGAAGAAGAAGAAGAAAAGTGAAACATCATGACTCTCCCCCCGAGAGGAGAGAGAAATGATGAGAAGGGCATTTGAAGGTGGGAAATGTTCTTTTGTCCTCGCGACAACTAACTTGCCTAAGGTTAGAAGTGCTCAAGCGGACTGCGGATCAAGGTCAGTGGTTTGCGGACAAACCTGTGGAGATGTGTGTTAGCTATGATCTAATAGGGGGAGGATGGATGGGATGATGAGAGGATGTGCTGGAAGTATTGACGGGGACGTATGGGATGGATGATGGAAGGATGATGGGATGATGGGATGAGCTGAGATGGAGGGTTGGAACAGAGGGAGGGGATGGATGGGAGGATGGGAGGATGAGAAGGGAAGAATGATGGAGATGAAGAACATCAGAAGGAGATGATTAGAAAATAATGGGAAGGTGGGACATACCATGAAGAGCCACCCGGCCAGGTGCATTGTCTTCCTCACCAAGAACCACGGGGGGACCTGCAGATAGTCGTCAGCATGGTTCCAATTCATACCATCGTGAAGCAAAGAGAGGAAAGCAAATGCGCCAATGGACAGCTTGACCACGGGATCAGTGGTGTTGTCGTTATTGATGTTGGAGGTAGGATGGATGGATGGATGGATGGAGGTTGGAAGTTGGAGGTTGAAGGTTGGAGGTTGGGGGTTGTTTTATTTGGATCTGGGAAATGAATTTAATTCGAATTGGATCTGTTGACGGGCTAAATGAATTCGAAAAGGTGAAGTGGTGGGCGACGGCGTGGTTACGTAGGTTGCGTGTTCTTTCGTGAGAAGGTGAATGTAAACAAGGTGACTAAGCGGCCTCGGAAAAGGGGTGTCTCGCTTAGCACCGCTGGCAAGTTCAACACTACTCATCAATATTTCATCATTTTCAGAAGTGCCAAAGGTTGTGTTTCATGCCCTTCTATTCAATGACTATCAGATATCCAGGGTATATAGCGCATCCACTTAACGAGTCTTCCTTTCCGAACTCCATCATATGCTCAACGCCTTCCATGCTTGTCTCTTGGAACTCATACTTTCGCCTTCTTCCGGACCATACTCCCAGAAAGAACATTGACGTGGGGTGGCTTCTCACTCAACGCATCCTCAGTAGGCGCATCCTTCCTCTTCTTGCGTACCAAGCCCATGTTCAGGGTATTGACACCACTGGCTGCTTTCTCCTCTGTCTTCTTGACTTCCCTCGTGCCAACCACAGTCTGACCCCACACCTCGCCTTCACTGCCCCAAGCACTCGAGCGGACTTCCTCGATCCAATGCTTAGAGCTTGAAGCCGCAAGCTCAAAGTTGGCGAAGTCAAGACTGAGAAGAAGCTCGTTGATGCGCTTGTAATCCGAATCCTCAACAATGACTTGACCCCGTCCAGAGGGGCGCCAGACATAGTAAGCAGTGCTCTCCGGACGTGAGGTAATGTAATTTCCATCTTCCGTCTTGAGACGAGGCTGGCGAGTTATGATTGGCCCTGAAAGCTTTTCTTTGCCTCTTCTTGAAGACGCAACGGATGGTGAGCGTTTCCTGGGAGAGTAATGAGTAGTAGCATCTGATTTAGCAGGGGAGATGAAGGGTTGGATCTGACTTGATGCGGCGAATGATGTAGCAGGTGTCGTGCCTCGAAGGAAGGATCCATCAGTGTCCCAGGTCTGGCTCTCCACGGACATCGCAGTGGCCTGGCTGTCTCCCATAAAAGATCCCGTAGGTTCGAGTTGGGAGGTAGGCTCAAAAACGATCCATATGAATCCTACCAGTCGTCCAGCTGAACATTCTTGACGAAATGCCATCAAATCCCAGAACTGATCTATAGATTTGACGGACTTCCACAGACCATTCTCACCATTGTGACCCTTCGATATCTCACGATCAAGCTCCTCCAAGTATCTGGCTTTCGGATCGTCAGGAAATCGTGGGATCAAACATCGGGGTGGTATATCTCCTGGGAACCTGGAGATTTGTCGAAGAGGATGCCCTATGGTCCATGAAGAGTTTGCACCTCTTGATTCCGACGGTATGTACAATCTGGTCTCAGTAGTATCCAATCCAGGGACCATAAGAAACGCTTTGACGCTCTCCCACTGCGAATGTCCCAGCATGGTTGATGTAGGTGCATCCTTGATCAGAGGATCTAGCACCCTGCACCACCACCGTATCAACCCCCTATCGTCCTGCAAATGTTTCCCAACATTATCGATGCTTCCTGGAAAGAGGTATTGATTTTGCGACCGAGCGAATAGTGAAACGACGCTTCGGACGTTCCCGCGCTGGTGCTGCTCTACCAGATGTCTGAGAAATACAGCACTGAACTCCCTGAGCGGCGATGGCGTGCCCGCGGGGATGTTGAGAAGGTGGAGATAGCCAGTCGAATCTGCTTTCGAGACGAAGAAGGTTGTACTAGATGCTGTTGAGTATATCAAGACCTCTATGGCGTAGATTATAACCTCAGAGGCGCTACCGGCTGCAGGCGCTTGAATTGAAATGGCAAGAAAGTGACTCGCACAGTATGTTCGGTCGGGCCGACCATCTGGAGGAGCAGAATAAAGTGCTGGACATCGAGTTGGAGGTGTTGAGAGATGGTAGAACTTGGAAGTGAAACCTTTCGGAAGAGCAGCTGCTAACTGCTGTTGTAAAGTGAGTGATGGAAATAAAGTTCGTAATAGAGTATCCTTCTCAGAAGCCATAGCTATGCTAACTACCAAAATGATGTGTGCATTGTTGTGAATGTTGAACTTGGGGAGTCTTGTTTACTTTCAAGAGACGAAGACGCGCAGTTCCGAACATGGCGTAGCGCTGAAGTGCGGTCCGACCACCTCCGACGTACATAGAAAAGTTCCGGAGCTCAAGTTGATATCAACAGGCCCTCTAACGACTAATGGCTACCAAGCATGCAAGCTCAAGATTACACTTATTACCCAGAGGCATTCGAAGAAGATGCAAATGCTCAGATGAAGTCTACCACTCTCCAGTACGGTTGTTCACAGCATCATCATTCCGTGCAGATGCTCTTGAGACGGAAGCAGCACCAAGACCACGATGGGCAGTAACGCCCCCGAAGATGAAAGCTCCAGTTCCATATCGAATACGAGACCTCGCGCAGGAATGGGTGGTTAACGAAGACCCGGCAAGGTTAGATCGGTTCTATAACACCTTCCTCGGAAGAGGAGGTAGTGAAGTTTTGACAGAGGAGGTCAAGTGGCTAGCTGTAACCCACAAGAGCTTTGATCAGGGGAGGAGAGGATTCAATGATCGACTGGCGTTTTACGGTGTGTTGCTCAGGTACTGGAGAACAGTGGCCAATGACTAATGCCTGTGTTTGCAGGACGAAGGATACTAGAACATCAAACTATGCTCTCACTACTGTATCAAGACACCCCGGTCCAAGTCAGAGACTTGCAAACAAACTCCGGCGATGAGCGAGAACCGTTCGATCATCCAGCATTAAGGGGCTTGGAAAATTTGAAGTCCAGCAGTATGTTACACGCAGTCAAAAAGCAAAGGCTTGCTCGTCTAGCGGGTCAGCTTGGGTTGACTGATGTTGTGAGATGGATACCTAGGATGGTGAGTCCAATCACTGCTGGATCGATATAGTCGTCATATTAACGACATCTAGCCAAAGAATCTGGAAGGTTCAGGGGTGGATGTTGTACTTGTTAGTGGACTGTATGCTGTCATTGGAGCCGTGGCACTGGAGAGAGGAGGACATATGGCGAACCGAGTCGCGAAAGAGCGGGTCTTGAAGCCATTGGGCCTATCGTAGCGAGAAGTCGGGGGGAGCTTTTGTACATTCCGTGTAATACCGAGTGACGTTGTACTTTCGTCAGACTCATACACGCGGGTAGTCTCAACAGTGTGGTATGAACCTGCTCAAACCATGTCGTTTGTCCGTTCGTCAACTCTCCTCGCGATATCTGCCCAAGGCACCATGCTGGTCTGGCCTGGCATGGCTTTCCTTGCGAAGTTTGCAGAGTCGAGTCACTTCATTGATTGCTTAGTGAGCAATGTTGACCTCGAAATGCCAAACCACACACCTGCACAAGCACTTGCAGAGCCAAGTGAAGTCAAACGAGGAATGAAAACACGTTAACACCAAGATATGACTCCCAAGTGGGACTATACTTGACAGGCTCTGTAATAAGACCAGCCATGCGACTTCCCCCAAGAATTGTCGACCAGTTCATTCCACTTTCCCTAACATTTCAGCTTGCGCAATGGCTTTGAATGAAACCCGACGACAGATCCTAGCATTGGAGCAGCAATGTGCTGATCTAGCAGCCGCCAATACGAGGCAGGACAGGGATCTCAAATCTCTGCAAACATCTCTCGGCGAGTTCGATCATAGAATTGTTACTCTAGACAAGTATACCCATAGAGTTTCCGCTTCTCTACAGAGCACCAGTGATACCCAGAACGGCATCAACAAGAGTCTCGTCCATGATATCGAGGAGTTGAAAGCGAAGGGTTACGAACGTTTCAATGACATCGATAATCGCTTCAAAGATGTCGATTCCCGCCACGACCGTCTTAAAGACGAAGTTCGCACCCTCGCCGCCAACTACGTTCGCAGTCCCTCCCCAACTCGTTACAAGCCCTCACGCGATCGCGACTACTACGACTACCCCTCTCCTCCTTCCTCAACCCGCCATCCACCACCGCCGCCATATTCCTCCTACCACCACGACCAAAGCCGAACCGTAATGGGCAGTACCAACACGCTCGTCTGTCCTTCCACCAACATCTCACACGCTGAATGCAAGTCTTGCTCCGAGAGTAATGCTAAAGCATCTGCTTGTTGCTCCGGGGCTTGTCGGGGAAAGGAGAGGGAGAAGGAATACAGTTGTGAGGGGGGAAAGCAAAGGAGACATAAGGAGAAAGGGTATGGGTCTGGATATGATGGGGGGCTAGGAGGGTTGGTGTATGGTCAGTATGAGGGGAGTGGATCGCTTTTTGGGGGTGGTAAGAAGAAGGGGATGTTCTTAGCACTTGGAGGTGGTGGGGTTAGGAGATGGTAGACGGCAGGTTGATGAATGATGATTTGGGAGCAGAGACGTCTAATAGGTGAGGTTGATGGTGCTAAGTATTGTATTCTTGGTTCTACATCTTAGAATTCGACTTCCTTCGAGCATGTGCTTAGAGTAGATCTTTGTTTCATGGCTCGAGCACCTTATATTATCAGGACACGTGATGAAGGTCGCAACTGCTCAATTGCTACTAATGTTTGATTTGTTGTCGTTCATGCGCTTCCGAGATCGGTCGCCCAAAGGCGGCATGTCAAATATATGTAAACCTTGTTGACTTCGAAGTAGTGCATGCTCTTCGGATTATTGTGTATGAAGTTGATCCGGTCAGCAGCCTGATGCTTCTGCTCTAAGACTTTCCCGTGGAAGTTCGTAATTTCAACATGTAGGACTGTGAGGATGGGATTACTGCAGTTGATCGACCACGAAAAGTCTCTGAGAAGCAGATAGAAGAATCTGTTGAACATTTGATGTACATACTTGAAAGACTGAATTGTTTTCCTTGCGTTGTAGCTGGTGTAGGGCTCCATACAACAGACCGGACGAAAAAGGGGCTAACTCGCTTGAATCCGAAGAGGAAAGTAAACAAACCCTACGACCTGCAACAAAATTAGCTTATCTTCCTAATCACAGTCCCTCAGTTGGCTAGACTGAAGTGAAGCATGATAAAAGCTATAATGGGAGCAGTAAACGAGCGAGCTAAAAGAGGGAAGGACTCGCCTAGACCCCAAAGGGAAAGTAAACAGTACCTGCGGTGTGCAACAACCCACCAGGGTCCTGGATACTTGAGCCTCATGATTTGGTCAAGTCGAGTGTGTAGTGGAGCTGCGTATCGGGTAGTGAATGGAGATGATAGACGAAGACAAAGGGGGGATTTTCGCTTATATCTCAAGCCAGAAAGTAAACAAACCCATTGCGATGTGCAACAAAACCAGCTTATCTGCCTTATCATGCTCTCATAATTGGCTAGACTGAAGTGAATTGTGATTTACCTGAAGGTAAAAGTCGAGCAAAGTGAGGATTTGGAAGTTAAGCGAGAATCGCCTGGGTCACCTCAAGGATTGGGCATCTAAGATGAGCACAGAGGGAACGGTCTTGACATCCTTATCTCTACAAGTTCGACACAATCAGTTCGACACAATCTGTTGCAAGGTTCTTACTTGAGTAATACTACACGCAAAGAGATCTGGTGTTGAGGTCCTTCAAACATGAGGGTGATCTGCGATATGCGCTCTTTGAACACTGGTCCTGCGTAACGTTGTACGGCCCTACTCCCTCCCAGTGTTGGACTGGCTTTGACAAGTAAAGACGAGCACCATATAAGAACACCTGCAGGAAAAAGAATACTTTGCACCCTCATGGAAGTGTACCCCAATCTTCAAGACTTACTCACATATACCAATCTCCTATTTCACCCCACGGCAAAAATCCGATGGGAAATGGTTGTCAATGGTCAAACTCAATTATCAACGTCCGACATGAAGATTCTTGGCAGCTCACCAGATAAACTGTTGTTACGATCCCTTGCAGACAGTTCGTGCCATACCAACCTCATCCAGCGTCCCCATTCCCCGCCCATTGCAGCGCCAACGCAGGACTCAAAACCTTTCCATGATCTTAGATACACCCCTCGACAACGTTCGTCTCAAGAGAATTCCCACTCGCATCCGTCCTCTCACCATTCATAGTCACGGTGGTCTGCGCCTCACCTGCTCCATTCAACATGCCATCGTCATTATCCACAATCCAAGGTCATAGCTCCGGCCCGGCGTAAAGCCCCCTCCCTCATCCGCACACGATGGAGCTATGCGGGGGTGGTGATTCCTCAGTGACCATAAAGGTCCCGTCGTCGGGTCCATCGATCGATAAGGTAGCTTTCGGTTTGGTTGAGAGGCTCCGTGCTGGAGAGGCTCGTATCGTGGAAGAAGGTTACATTTAAGCAGTATGAGATCCGTGGATGAAGAGGAAGATGAGGAGATGTATATTGAGGCGTATTTTTCATGATGAGGCTTCTGTATTAGCTTGGAGTGTGGAAGGAGAAGAATGGAGCCGTGGGCGTGTATTGATGCTACAATGGAGCAAGGATTGTGAGGTATGATTTGTGGTACTTTAAAAGTGGACAATATGATTGCAAAACTTGCTTCGGACTTAGTATACATCTCGAAACATCGGTTATCTATGCATCGCCAGATCATGAAGTGTTGGTTCTTGCGGACCAAGCTATGAGGATTGACCAAACAAGCGCTTATGTGTGCCGAATTTGTTCTCTACGCTGGCGATGATAAACAACATCACCTATTGAGACAAAAGCTTAGGTGCTATGCTAAGAATAGGTTTTGCGAGGGGTTATAGCGCTATTTGAAGACTTGTGAACAGCACCTGAGGACTTTGAAGGCTCCACACAAGATTCGCTGCGCCATATCGTAGAACGCCACGCCTCGTCACCGTCTCAACATATACCCCAAATCGGGCAAATTTCTCAATATTCTCTCCACGACCATATCCTGCTCAACCTCCTCCTTGGTTTTAAACTCTTTCTTCTCCTCAATACTCTGAGCATTGGTACTCTTCACCGGCTCTAACGCTGGCGTTGCTTGACTTACTATTGGCTCAGTTGTCTCGAGTAATGAGAAATTAACGGAAGCCCATCGGTCGTGGGTTTGGACTGTGACCGATGGGGCTTGGTAATATGATGATGCCGATGGAGAGATAGAAGATGCTGTCACCGCATTGCGAAGGGGTGAAGAGGCTTGGCTTGGTGTGATATTCGTGTTGGCCGTGCTTTGTGTAGAGCCGAGGATTTCATCGAAACTCACCGACGGAGTTGGAGATTGTGTTGAGGAGAATGGAGAAGACGCTGATGCTTGCGGTCGAGGATATGAGGCCGGAGATCCGAGGATCTGATCGAACGTCACGGATGGTGCTCTGATCCTTCCAGTGGCTGGTCGAGCAGACGTTGGTAGGGGACTCGAGTCTCTGGGACTGGTGGATTTGGGAAACAAAACCTGGTCGACATCAACAGATGTTGCGCTAACTATACTTTGCTGTAGTGATGGTTGCATTGCTTCAGGAACGACCTCAGGTATCGACGTATCATTCGAGATAGGCGAGAGAATCTGGTCAAAGCTCACGAATGGCTTGTGTTGACTTGCAGTTTGAAAGGTATTGACTCTAGGTCGTAGCGTTGCCGAAGCTGTACAGGGCCTTGAGGACGCTCCGAGACTTGGTGTGCATGATTGGGAGATAGGCTGTGCAGCATTAAGGTTCGGAGTGAGCGCAGGCGTATGTGAAGATATCATATCACCCCACTCATCCTCTTCCGCTGGGGTGTCAGGGACGTTGAAAGCTTGAGCAGTACAAGACATTTCGAGTTCAGCAGGTGCAGGAAGAGCTTCTTGCATATGATCAGCCCAGGGCGATGCAAATTCTGACACATCCGAGGCTGTTGGCGACCGATGAGCTTTGCTTGGAGAGAAGAAGGCGGTATCCAATGCTTCGCCCTCAACACTTGGAATGGTCTCCTGTATGGGATGCTCAATCTCTGCTTTCGTAGATGTGCTGTTCCACGTAGGGCTTGCCGCTGGATACTGCATATCCGGCTGGATCGCAGGCGTTGGCGGTGGTGCCTTTGATATGATATGCTTCCCTTTCGGAACTTCGATCAATGCGGTCCCTTCGATCGAGACGAGTTTCACACAAGTCCCTTGGCTGATCTCTTGAGGCAATTTGAATTTGACGAGGTATCTCGCGTTGAACCGCCGTATTGGTCTTGGGTAGCAGACGAAAGAGGCACAGATATTCCTTTCCCTCATTCCACCCAAAGATTGAGGTAGCCTTATTTGCGCCACCTAGTGTGAAGCGACCACTGACAATTACAATCCTCTTCCATCCATCTTGTTACGGTCTGTAATGCCTCATCTTGACGTTTGAATGTAGCCAGCTTACTCTGACGTAATCCTCGTCATCTCACATATTGTGCTTTGCACGGTACACTTTCTCGAAATCCTGTACCACGTCTTCTGTTGTCTTATTGGCGTATGTTCGTGATATATATATGTGTCTGGCATGGAGGGCATCTGTGTAGGCCTGCCGGATTGTCAAAATGTCAGACGTGTCGCCTGGAGCTGAAGCGGGAGAACTGCCTGTCTCCTGAAGTGTCACCTCAAGATCATCTGCCACTGAAATATAAAAATCCCCTTGATGCTAATAAATCTTAGTGGTGAAGATGTATCTTCCACTCGTTGATCTAATGCCGTGGTAATGACATGTGCCTTGGTCCGTCCAAGGATCCGGAGATCTCCCTCGAGGAGTACAGATGGTCAGCTCCGCCTGATCTGTTCTCATAAAAGGCCATCCTCTTTTCTCATTGACAAAGTACCACCGCAAGGCATCGAAAGCACAGTAGACAGTCGTATCAATTCATGATTGTTTGTTATATTCCAATCATCAGCCCTTCCAAGTGTCGTGCCTCCGTGCCTCCATTTGAGACTTCGCTGGGAAGATTGTTTTCCCACATATCATCTCATCCATCTTTCTGATCCCAAATACTCCAGCTCTTGACATTCAGACCCAACGTAATTGGTGTAACCCGCGGGTCATCTGCGTTTCCAGCTCTCTCTTGCCCGAACGCTCCACTTCCCTCCACCCTCGCTTCATCCGCCTAGGGCGAGCCCCATGGGTTTTTTGTTTCCACATATGATCGATCTCTTCACTGCAACAGTATATCATTTCATATTGGCAGACGATCAGAGCAATGAAGTGGTCACACTCCCAGATTGGCCAGACGATGTAAAAGACGTATAACAGTGTTTGCACTGTTTGCACTGGGCCGATAAGCCGATAAGGAATAAGGATTTGAAATACAGCTCCAAAACCCCTCCCACACCTCCAGTAAGCAACACCTTGATACAATGACACGAACATGTCGTTGCAGAAGGTGAAGCATATAATACTAGTAAATCCCCTATCGAACACCCTACAGACCACAGCTTAACAAAGCCAGGTCCTCTCCGGCAAAGGCGGAGTCGGCAAATCCTCCATCACACTGCAACTAGCCCTCACGCTCTCCTCCCTTGGCCACTCGACTGGAATCCTCGACATCGACCTCACCGGGCCCTCTATCCCTCGACTTCTCAACCTCGAATCGCACCGCGTGACCCAAGCACCGGGCGGATGGCTGCCCGTGCCCGTTCACCCTTCCACCTCCTCCTCCCCCTCATCCTCAAATGAAGAAGAAAACAACCCCCGTGGCGCTCTATCATGTATGTCCCTCGGCTTCCTCCTCCCCACCCGCTCCAGCGCCGTAATATGGCGAGGACCCAAGAAAACCGCCATGATTCGACAATTCCTCTCCGAAGTACTCTGGGGTCCACTAGATTACCTCCTCATCGACACGCCACCGGGGACAAGCGATGAGCACATCTCTCTCGCCGAAACGCTACTATCTACTTGCGTATCGGGACAGTTGGCGGGTGCGGTGGTGGTGACGACGCCGCAGGCGGTGGCGACGGCGGATGTGAAGAAGGAGTTGAATTTCTGTGCCAAGACGGGGATTGCTGTGTTGGGCGTGGTGGAGAATATGAGTGGGTTCATTTGTCCGTGTTGTGGGGAGGAGGCGAGGATCTTTAGTAGAGGTGGTGGGGAGGCGATGGCGAGGGAGTGGGAGGTTGACTTTTTGGGGAGGGTGCCGATTGATGAGCGGTTTGGGGAGTTGGTCGAGGGTGGAGTGAGTCCGGTTTATGGCGCGGTGGAAAAGGAGGATGGGAATGAGAATGGAGAGCTGGAGGGAGAGAGGAATGGAGAAGTAAATGGGCTTAAAGATCGGGATCAGGCTAAGGGAAATGGGAGTGGGCATGCGAATGGGGTGAAAGCGGCAGACGATGAGCTACTTATCGAGAAGTACAAGAGCTGCTCTTTGTACCCAATATTCAGGGGCATCTCTCAAGGATTGGTAGAGAAGATAGAGGGTACAGCGACGAATGGTGGGACAACAATTTGATCACTTAAAGGATGTGACGGCATAGGGAAGGCGTTTGACAGCATAGCATTTGGTTAGACCTCAAGAGACAATTATTTGACATTAGCATCTAGCTGATTATTTCCCCATATAACAATATTGGAGCTTTTCCTCAATTCGTATGTTCACCGTCATAAGAATATACACCATACAAGGCTTCCATTACACAGCCTCCCACAATCCACTCCAACCCCTTCCAAGTTCGAGATCTCCCAAACTCAGTCGCGTAAGGGGTCCCACCTTTTCCAACCCTATCGCTGCTCCCAGTTCATAGAGCCTTTCCTTGATGCCTTGACTCAAGCGCTTGGTATCAATATTCTTCTTAGGTTCCTTCTCTGCTTCCTTCCCTTCGACCTTCTTTTCGACCTCTTTTTCTACCACAGTCCCCAGATCCAAGATCAAGACTTTCTCTTCCGCCACATTAGGCTCCGCCTTCTCTTTTGGCTTCTCAATGATACTAGCTGTTATCCCTCCCTTGTCTGCAAAGCTAGCATCCATCTCCCTCTTCATCTCCTCCACGATCGTATTCGTATCTTCTCCGAGCTCAACATTTACTAACGGCCATACCTTCTCTTCCGCATCTACTACATTCACCCCCAATCCCACCAACCCTCTCTCCTCATCAAAATTCTTCTTTCCCTTTTCCACCACACAACCCTCCTTTTCTGAACTGTTCTGCTTCTCCTCCACCACAATCCCTTCCTTCTTCAACCCACCCAAAATAGCCCTTGCACCAACCAACCTCTCAACCTCCCTCTCCACAACCCCCAAATGTCCCTCTAGCCTCTCTTCCATCTCATCACAAACCCTCAATCCATGCTCCACAAACGCACCTGGGACCTTGCATTCCGTACTCGTTTTCCTCAATAGACCCTTCTTCTGACTCTGACTCTGACTGTTTCTCCTTCCCAGACTCTTCATCGACCCCTTCGTACCCCGCCGAGATAGGCCCTTCGGAATAGGTGGTACGGGGGGTCCACATTCTCCAACCTCTCCACTCCCTGTCAGCGGAGAAGTTAACGACCTCACTGCCCTACTATCATATCTCTGAACCAGTCCCGGCGGGGTGAGCGATCTCGGTAAGGGAAGCGGTAAAGGTTTTCGATTTACACCCTGAAACTCATACCCGAGTCCCCTTTTATTCAACTCCGTCGGTGACACAGCCCAAGTGTATAAAGGCCGATTCCACTCATACTCCCCACTCACAGCGCCATTACTCATCGTCGGCATTTGACGTTGTCTTTGGGGCGCAAAGCGAAAATCGGGACGGATCAAGACGGATGGAGTAGCGGCTAGACTGTAAGTGCTCAGCGGGGAGCGGAGACGGTGGGGAGTCCCATTTTGGACTTGCGTGTTGATGCTGAGACTTGTGACTGCCCTGCGGGGTGGACAGGGACGATTCAACGGGTGGAGGGATGAGGATAAGGGTGAGCTAGATGACGAGGTTGGGCTGTAGGAGGTGTAGCTGTGGGGAGTTGAGGTAGCAGAGAGCGTAGAAGATGATAGGGTTCGGGTACAGCCGGATCCGAATGAGATGCCGGAGTCGAGGGAGAGGTTGATGCTGCTGGTGCTTGGTTTCGCGCGTAAAGACGGACGGGTAATGGAAGTGGAAGAGGGGCTGTGAGCGAGATGCGACCATTCTTGGCCCCATCCCCTTGTTTGACTGACTGTGTTGAATGGACTCAGTGCTGTTGTCGTTGGAGACGGAGTTTGAACGAGATGAGACCATTCTTGGCCCCATCCTCGGTTCTGTGTGGACTGTCCCACGGTTCTGGCTCTCTGTAGCGTCGCTGCTGGTACGGTCGTGACTTCTTTGCTCTTTTCTTCGTTTTCTTCTTCATTGGGAAATTCACCTGGCATTTTAGCCTTCCTTTCCACATCCATCTCTGAATGCAATTTCGCTTCCGGCTCCGAAATGGCTTCAATCTTCACGCTCAACATCTTCTTGACACGTTCAACGAGCTCCTTCTCCGGGTCAACCGTAGGACTCTTGGTGCTGGTAGACTCCCGAGACACAGTGCTAACGACAGACACATCGGAGTGATTGCGTTGATGATGGTTGTGATGCGAGACACTGCGCTGGAGGAAGTCTTCATCGAAGGCGCTGATGCGGCAGGTGATCATGGAACGGAGGGGATCTCCAAGTGGGAGCCGGAAGGGATAGCGGGCGGAATCGAGGATTGTGAGAAGTGTTCCGAGTGCGATGCTGGTTCAATTTTAGTTGGAACGTGATATATAAGAAGGTGGACGACGTACGTAGCACCTGCAGAAGCTGAAAGGTCTATAATCTCAAGATTGCACCTGTAGGATCCTCTCACGCAAGTAGAGGCATTGGACACTACCACGCTTGTGGTTATGAGTGCAATCATCCAAGCCACTATCGCCAGACGTGCGAAGATGAAGCAGAGGTTATGGAGCTTCGAGACTGGTGGTCGGACGAGGCCAACTGCTTCATTTCGAATTGCTGCAGCTATGTGCATGAAAACGTAGACTGAAGATAGGAGCGCCTAAATTCACATTAGAGC
>Ga0068631_100283_pt1 | contig 19685 bp, 15 predicted proteins | sample InSIn5gowninarea_2_FD_77434 | JGI IMG/M metagenome (GOLD analysis project Ga0068631, IMG submission 77434) | Clean room microbial communities from NASA Spacecraft Assembly Facility at Jet Propulsion Laboratory, Pasadena, California, USA -... ...
AGTTCTTCAACTTCATGATTACGCGTCAGGCCATTCCATGTTAACTTGCAACAGCCACCCCCAGTCGCATTGACAACAACCACTAAGGGTTTTCAGAAACCATATAGCCATTCTCGCCTCACAAGCTTCTTACACTAAAACTTATCCACACAAACACTCACCCACATCTGCTAGCCCCTCTGCAAATCTACACGCTCACCCCCTTATCCTGCTTATAAAGCGAAGACTTCTCAAACTCCTCCTTCGCCGTCGTCGTCGACGACGCCGCGTTCGCCTTTGCCTCATCCTCCGCAAACTGATCATCCAAATACTTCAAATGCAATATCGCCTCGCCGAGGTTCGCATTGATGCCCAACTACACAGACAAACAAACACAGTCAGTCAGCGATCAAAACGACCAGGGAGAAGAAAAAGCGTAAAAAGGGGGGGGGAGAAAACTCACGCCAAGCCACTCCGCCATCTCAGGCGACAAACCCTCCTGCACCTCCTGAGATAACTTCTTCGTCCAATTGACCTGCTGCCTCAAATGCGGCGCCGTATAATACCCAAACAGCAACGCCCGATCCTCGTTCTCCGTAACATTAGCTCCGGAAGTATGCCACACGCGTCCATCCATAACAATGATGCTCCCGGCTTTCGCTTCAAACGGCGTCAACAATTTGTTCGCGTTCCGTGGTACATCACTCCTTCGCTCCCATTTATTTGACCCCGGGATATACAACGTGGCGCCGTTCTCGAAGTAGCAGTCCGTCAGACACCAGATTACGTTTAGTGCATTCACGGTCGTCCAGGGATCGGGGCTGACGAGCGATTGATCACTGTGCAGACCCATGGATTTACTGCCTGGTCGAGCGATATTGGCTGTGAAATTTGAGATGAGGAAGTTTGTGCCTAGGACTGATTGGACCATGGATATGGCGGTCGGGTGTTGGATGAGCTCGCGGAATATGCTGTCTAGTTCAAGGAGGTAGAAGACGCGGACGTTGGAGGCGTTGGGGTCGAGGAACGGGAGGAATGTGTCGTCGCCGCGGCGGGTGGATTCTTCGGCGGCGGACCAGAGGCGGGAGAGGACTTCTTTGGCTTTTGGAGCGTCGAGGATGTTGGGGATCACGCACCAGCCTTCTTGAGCGAGGTGGCTGCGGGCGGAGTCTAGGTCGTGGGTTTGGGGATCTAGAGAACCCATGGTTTGGTTTGTAGATGGGGTTGGTGGTGTGAGTGAGTTCGGGAAGGAAAGGGAAGGGAAAGGAATGGGGAGATTGAAAGACTTATTGCTTGTGCTGTTTGTATGATCGCGCAAAGGAAGAGAAGGAGAACGTTAGTAGATGTCAGAGCAGCAGTTGAAGCATGAAACAGTTGTATTTTTGGTTGAAGTGCCCAACGGAGAGGAATTCAATCCAATGCCATCTGAGCACAACGTGATCTGACTGAATGTCTTCGTATCAGTCAGCCTCGGTTGTGTGGAGACAGCTTACCCTTCGCGTAAGGTTGTATACAAAAGTGCTGACTACAACAAGGTACAGTAATACTGACAGCGGCTCGTGAAGTGCGGGGAGTTGAACCTTGTGCACTCCTTCAGAGTCTGGGGTGGGATACACTATTGTTAGCTCCACTCTGATCTGGGGTCCGAGTCAGCCAATCTTAGTCGATCCAAATCAGAGGAGTTACCTGCTTGTAGTGAGTACTTGGTGAATATGCTCTCGCTCACATTTACTGTACAGTAACTAGTGCTAGTCGGGGTAAGCAGTGTTGACAAGCATTTCAATATTGAAGTAGTGGGACACAGGAGTAGGTCGCAGTCAGCAGAGCCGAGGGGAAGGTGAGACCACTACGTTCCTGCCCAACATATCCCCATGACAGTCGACCGCTGTCCATCAGAACTATCGTTTTGAACACTGTTGCCGAAGAGTCGCAACTCGTGTGATTTCGGTGGGATCAGCCTTGTTCAACAGTAATCTTCCTTGCTGCTGCCCATTACATGAGCCTGCGTCCGTCGACCCCCATCACAAAGAAGCTGTAAAACACAAAGAAAGCAGCACGAACAATGGATCCGGCTACTGTAATGGATACTACCAGCCGACATCAAGCACAAGCCTCGAAACTCTTTCAAGCATTTAATAAGGGGACACCTGACACTTTGGAGGAACTCCTGGAATTGTTCTCACCGGACGCAAAGTTCTACATGTATGGTCCGCAAAAAGCTCCCATGGACGGCCATAAACAGATTAGAGAAGGCTTTGAAGGAACATTCGCGCAATTGAAAGAATTTTCCATCCGGATTCTGAAGGTAGCCGAGAACGGGAATGTTCTGTTTGTCGAACGAGTCGAGAAATTCAGGTTCAAGGATAAGCACGATGTCGAACTGAACCTGGTGAGTGTGAGCCAGCTGGGGTCTGATGGCAGACTCGTTTCGTGGACAGATTACTTTGACTCGTCTATCTTGACTGAGTTGTCGTAATTCCAGACCAGTTATCAAGGTAGATAACAGGAGCTTCAAATAGAACGACCGAATTGCGAGGTGGTTATTCCGAGACCTGTGGTTCGAAATCCTCGAGTATCTTGGGCTTTTCGCTCCACCCTCGGTGGCCGGTAACCTGAGCTGTTGGTCAAATAGCTGTACTATTTGCATGTCCGGGTCATAGAAACCTGGCGGAAGAAAGATTGCTCTTTGTTTGCTTGTGCAGTTCTCATCCAATGATAATGCAAAGCAAGTCACGTGATTAGTCGCCAGATTCAAGGCTAAAAATATCTAGAGAAGTGCCAGTGACTGACCTTTTGATTTCGTTGTCGTTGCACTGCTCCTCGGCCGATAATGTATTGGTGAGAAAGATGGCGAGAATGGCTATATGGTTTCTGAAAACCCTTAGTGGTTGTTGTCAATGCGACTGGGGGTGGCTGTTGCAAGTTAACATGGAATGGCCTGACGCGTAATCATGAAGTTGAAGAACTTAGAACTCGCTCTAATTAATCTCATGTCGGTGTGGATGAAGGACATGATATCCAACCAATGATAGCGAACGTTGTAGCAGTCGATTCTTGGTCAATGTGAAATGGGCGAATCATGGCTTCCATGACAGAGTAACTTGCATTTTCTAAACCGTGAGCATCTCGTAAATCGCCGAAAATCATACCATTTCGAGTGTCCACAGGCTATTTAGTAGGGATTCTGAGGCGATGTTAAGGTTGATCGTTCAATGAAGTTGCTTTCAACCACTGCCGATTCTTGCTCCTCTTGGCTGTCGTCACCACCAATAGAGACGTTGAGGCTTGCAAGTACTGGAGTGCGTATGGAGTAGCTCAATTAACGTGTTTCACGAATTCATCCCGATCTTGCTTGCTGCTGTAAACATCATGTATCGACCATCATCTTCATCCGCCATATCTGCACTCCCAACAACGGAATAGCTCACTTGTTCTCGCAATGCTCGAAGTATCAACATCCCATTCATCGGTGTCAAATTAGTCTTGGGCAATCACGACAAAATGACTGGGGCCATTCGCGGCAGCCAGTCGCTTGAGAATGGCCCATCTCCTGCGACAAGCCCAAGAACCGAGACCACGAGGCCGGTTTTGCCAGAATCTTTGTCACAATTGCGCACTGCAGAGTCGAAACCTGTCGAGGCCGCCAGTCCTTTAGCTTCACCTTCTTCTCAACGACAAGTCGCATTTCGCATAGACTCGAACGGTTCAGCCACCAGTCCAAGACCTCAACCACGAGATCGACGAAGGAGCAGCTCATTCTTTCGAAATGATGTAGAGGAACGGCCGGAAGCAGACGTCTATTACGACAGCCGTGCGGCTACCAAAAGAGAATGGAGACGGAGAGCCACAACACTAGACGAATATTATCGCGATAATCCTGAGCTGTTGCCTCAACTACCTTTCACCTGGCACCATGGTCTCAGACGCTGGAAGCTGATAGGTTTAATCTCTATCATGTGGATAGACGCCTGCGTTCTACCCATCGCCTTGTACTATAGCATGAACTATGGCGGCAACATCCAGGGTTGGATCATTTTCGCTATTGTTACCACAATCTGGGGTGGCCCTACCTATCTCGAATTTGCCATGCACACATTCAAACTAATAAAAAAAGAACGATTCTATCGACCATTAGGAACGCAACGCAGGTGGTGCTTCGACTACCTGACCCGTGTTTCGACTTTGTCCATCTTCACTGTCACAGCTTTGTTCATCATTGGTGCTGCACCGCATATCGTTTGGCTGAGGGTGCTTTCTATGCCGATGCCCGCATTGCTATATTGCTTGGGTTTGGGTCTGGGCTTCCCCACTCTATACAACGTGCGTGGCTGGAAGGCACCTTTCCGGATAAGTTCCACGGCGAAGGGAGAACCAGTGAGGGCAGGAGTTTACTACTTTATCGAGGACACTGTTGCTGTTAATGCGAACGCCGGACGACCATACCGCGAGGCACTAGCAGCACGTTATGAAGCCAGTCCGAAATTCAGACAAATGCTGCATCGACAATCTCTGTTTTGGGCTGTACCTCCCTTGGTTCTCGCTGTACCCTTGACAGTAATTGCTTGCATACATGCCGTGCCTGCGTCGATAGCCTACGGAATCTGTGAGTCTCTCTTATCTTCTTGATTAGCATTTACTAACACATGTTTCAGGTTGGGCAGTACCCTTCATATGGGCTACAATATGGGGACTGATCAGCATGTACTGGGTGAAGCGTGATATGAAGCTCGAAAGATTAGATTGGGAGGCTACTAAAGGCCCTACCAAAATCAATGGTGTCAATCTAGACAACGAATCATCCCGGCCTCCTTCTGAGCAGACACCACCCGCACTGGTCAAAGCGACGCCAGAGCAGGCAGTATAGATCAAACCCTTCATGGTGGGATGATGTTTATAGATTTCGATTAGCGCATTCTTTAGGCAGGCGGAGAAGTACTGTACAAAAACTCCTCCAGCGTTGGTATAATCAGTACGTTAGTATATTTATTCAACGCGCCTACAATTTTAGATTCCCTTCCCATTCGTGCTTGTTTCAATTGTTGAACCAATAACTTCCCACACCGCATTGCTGCCCAACTATATAGGTCCGACACGAACTTAGTCCTACTGTCTCGTCCAGTCGGTGGTATGTCATGCTATATCCGTCGCGGCTGGATCATGCAGCCTATCTGTTGGTCAGTCCACGAGGGGCGGTATGGTCTATCTGCAATTGCTTCAACCATTTGCCTTCAAAGTCTGCTGTCACGATCCGAGTCGAGGCCTCTTCTCACTTCTCCTAACAAGGCCTTCGCACCTTCTCTTACTTCCACAACCACATCACCAGCTTTCTTTTCTTCGTTGACTAAACCTACTCCTGTGCCGCACCATATCACAGCCCTGTCACTTTCAATGGCATAACCACCATCCGTCTCTTTTGCTGCTTTCGCAACGCCATCTCTGATAGTCTCTATCGGTAACCCGTCTTCATGCATATCTCGCCAACTCCTACTGACCAGAGCTCTTCCATCGTATTCAAGAGGCCAGATATTCGGACCTTTTAACTCGTCAAATACCTTCGCCCGAATAGTATTCATTGCGCCGTCTTTGGCTGCCAAAACTCGTTTTCGATACTCTGGATGAGGAACGAACGTCTCTGGGCTCGCGAGGAATCGAGTACCCATGATTACACCCTCAGCACCTAGACATAGTGCGGCAGCGACACCTTGGGCACTCACAATACCGCCGCTCGCCAATACATGAGGCCTGCGGTCGCTAGAGATGGAACGAGCAAGGAGCTGTTTTGTTTCTGGAAGTAACCCCACAATGCTTGCGCCTCGTTCCATACCATGACCACCAGCATCACTGCCTTGCATGATAATTGCATCAGGCTTTGCATCAGACTCGGCGAGTTTGACAGCTGCGAGAGCACTTCCTCCTACCTGAATCCACACCTGCGGTACATGCTGTCCAGCCTTGGTATAATGTTGTCTTATGCGCTTAGCCCATGTGCTATATATGTCAATACTCGGCTCAGCAGCAGCAAAGAACCACACCACTGCTGGTGGAAGGCCCTTTTTCTCAGTCCGCTTCTCAAGCACTTCCATCACAAGATCCAGCTTGGTAAATGACACAAGAAAGCCGATGCCGAGTGGAAGGTACTCTAAGACTGATGGCTTTGTCGTGCTGCTTCCAGCATCATGTCCAACTTGCACCGGCTGCTCGTCCAGAGATTTTGTGGCTTCATTCAACCAGGGTTCAAGCTTCGCGCCTGCAGGATCTATGCCCATAAGACCTAAGCCACCAGCACGAGTGACTGCTAAGGCTAGAGCAGGACCTGCTGATCCACCCATAGGGGCGTTGACGATCAGAGGCGCTTGCGTCCATGGAAAGGAATTGAGTAAGCTATTCATCACTGAGAGGTTGAACTGACCGGAGTTGAAGGCTGCAAAAGGACGTCAGGTGAAGAGATCTGTTCAGGCAGGTCTATTGTGTAGATAAATGGGAAATAGGATCGCTGCAACACGCCTCACGGGGTCGATCAAGATGGCCGCCTGTTGTAAGCTTATATCTTTTCTGATCGTTAAGCACAGCAAGCTGCATATTCCACCACCAGGACAGTTTACATGAAGCGCTCACACCTTCGATCTCTTCGAGAAGATGTTCGTGTTAGTGAAGAAGCTAACGTGGCTTCGTCAAGGTGCGACAGCTCGTACATTGAAATTGGTGATAAGACTTAAGGTTAGGATATGTCAAGTGTACAAATAAACGCAAATTGTAGTTCAATTGGGGAAGCAAGGACCCGTACGGCCAATTTGATCCGTGTACCGTAAGGCTTCCCATTTGTGTCTAGTGCTTACTGCTGAGTGCAATCAAGCATGGATCAAGGCATTGCTTACTGAAGTTGCGGCAAAGCTCATTAAGGCGGCTCTTAGTACCGTGCAGCGTTGAGAGGGGGAGTACTGCACTGTACAGTAGTATTTCAGAAGGGGTAAGCCTTTGGTGAATGGCCGGCCACTTTAGTTGCACGTGTACAAGTGTGGCATATTGATATTGGAGGCGACGATGTACTTAGTGAAGGTGATGTCATTCAAGGCTGCCTCGGGACGTCAAAGTCCGACAAACATCGAGGCTGCTTAGTCCTGTAGCAATGCACAGGGGCGTCTCAATCAGTCGTAAAGAAAGAGAAAGAGGTAGTGAAGAAGAAGAGGAGGCATGAGACAGCCGACATGCAGAACGAACGTACTCCCTTGGTAGCGACAGTTCATGTCGAGCGAAGACCACCTCGATACCGTTCATTTCCACATTCGACGTTTCGACGATTCTGCACAATAGCCCTCAGTGTTACCCTTGTTCTGGCTGTTATTGGATTTGCAGTCCCGTATGCTCTCCTTCCTGGTGACAGACTACCTCACCGTAAACACCGGCATGGACCGCTAGGTGACCAAGCTTACTCGAAATTATGGCCGCAAGGCGATGATCTCACTTTCGAGGATTTGAAAGAGATTATATTGAATACGCCTGATGAGGAACAAGCTCGTACGTGGAGTCAATACTACACCTCGGGTCCTCACTTGGCTGGAAAGAACTTGAGTCAAGCTTTGTGGACAAGAGACGTTTGGCAAGCGGCCGGTGTTAAAGCAGATATCGTTGCCTACGATGTTTACATCAATTATCCGATAGGGCATAGACTTGCTCTGTTACAAAAGAGTAAACATGGCCACAAAGTCGATTATGAGTGCAGCTTGGAGGAGGATGTTCTCGATGATGATCCGACAACTGCACTCGAGAATGGTATCCCAACCTTCCATGGGTATTCTGCTTCGGGCAATGTGACTACATCCTATGTTTTCGTGAATTTTGGTACATATCAAGATTTTGAAGACCTGCGGACCAGAAATGTTAGTCTCGAAGGGAAGATAGCGCTTGCGAAGTATGGCCGGAATTTCAGAGGTCTTAAGGTCAAGAGAGCACAGGAGCTGGGAATGGTTGGAGTGGTCATGTACTCGGATCCTCAAGAAGACGGAGAAATGACCGAGCTCAATGGTCACAAACCATATCCTGAAGGACCAGCTAGAAACCCTAGTTCAGTCCAACGAGGCAGCACGCAGTTTCTCAGTAAGCATGTGATTTGTCTATTAAGTGATGTTTACTGACAGGTATTTCAGGTATGCTTCCAGGTGACCCAACAACTCCAGGTTACCCAAGTAAACCAGGTGTACCCAGAACTGATGGTAACCTGTCAATACCACAAATTCCATCCTTGCCAATCTCATACCGTGACGCTCTTCCTCTTCTCAAGGCATTGAATGGTCACGGTCCTAAGGCAGACTCGTTCAACAAATACTGGCAAGGAGGTGGCCTGGCCTACAAAGGTGTAGACTACAACATCGGTCCATCTCCATCTAACTTGGTCCTCAACCTTGTCAATGAACAGGAATACGTAACAACTCCCCTATGGAATGTGATTGGCATAATCAACGGTACCATCGCAGACGAAGTAATCGTTCTCGGCAACCACCGCGACGCCTGGATAGCCGGTGGCGCTGGCGACCCAAACTCCGGCTCTGCAGCTCTCAATGAAGTAATCCGCTCTTTCGGCGCAGCGCTCAGCCAAGGCTGGAAGCCTTTACGTACACTAGTATTTGCATCTTGGGATGGTGAGGAATACGGTCTCGTCGGCTCAACCGAATGGGTAGAAGAATACATTCCCTGGCTCAGCGCATCCACCATAGCCTACCTGAACGTCGACGTTGGAGCTCGAGGCTCCCATTTCACCGCTGCAGCATCTCCACTCCTGAACGACCTCCTCTACAACGTCACCACCCTCGTACCCAGCCCCAATACCACGATCCCCGGCCAAACAGTCTACGACACCTGGACCTCGAAACAAATCCGCACCATGGGATCGGGCTCCGACTTCACCGCCTTCCAAGACTTCGCCGGCATAGCATCTCTAGACATCGGTTTCGGCGCCGGCCCCCACGACTCAGTCTACCACTACCACTCCAACTACGACAGCTTCCACTGGATGGACACCCAAGGCGACAGCACATGGCAATACCACACCACCATCGCCAAAATCTGGGCCCTCCTCGCCGCCAAACTCTGCGAAACCCCTATCCTCCCCGTCTCCGCGCGAACCTACGCCACAGCTCTAGAGCAATACATCCACTCCGTCAAAACCGGCGCCGCCACCGCATCCAAAATCTCCCCTCACGACTTCTCATTCAAAGCCCTCGAACACGCATCATCAAACCTAACAAAACTAGCAACATCCTTCGACGCCCACACCCAACATCTAACCACCCTCATCGCCACGCATCCACCATCCTGGTGGAAATTCTGGCAACGCATAAAACTATACTACGCCGTCCGCGCCGCAAATACAAAATACAAACTTCTTGAGCGACAATTTCTACATCCTGAGGGACTAGATGGCGGACGCGATTGGTTCAAACATGTTGTTTTTGCGCCGGGACGGTGGACGGGGTACGCGGGGGCGACGTTTCCGGGACTTGTGGAGGGGTTTGAGGATGGGGATTTGGAGGGAGTGAGGAAGTGGGAGGGGATTGTGCTAGGGTGTTTGGGGAGGGCGGGGGAACTGTTGAGCAATTGAAAGGCTGATTAAGTTGGATGAGTTGATAAGTAAGTAAGGTAAGATTTGAGGGTGTTGCAAAATACGTATACCGGCAGTACGTGCACATTTTGCAATAATGTAGCATACGTAAGTATATTATTAAGGTGCTACAGAATGGAATTGGAATGAATGGAACAGCACACACTCACACAGACGACGAACCAAGGCATGAAATGAACGAAAAATGAACGATCAATGAATGAATGAAAGAAGAACAACTACGAATTGCCCCTTCCACCACCACCAACTCTTCCTCCGCTCCTCCACGTTTTTTGCTGCCCGATTCCTTTCCATTGATATCACTCTACGTTGTGCTCGTGTCTACTGCCTACGTATGTACGTACTGTACTTGTCCCACGCACGTATTGAGCAAACTAAAGTATCTGCCCAGGTACGTACACAAGTCCACGTCCACACCCCATACACACAAACACAAACACAAATATACAGGCAGGTACACGTGAAAACACTTCAAATAAGGTTCTCTTATTGTGGTGGGACGAGGGGATGTGTTACGTGCTTACGTTAGGTGGGTAGGTAGGTAGGTAGGTATTGATGGAGATGAGGATATATATGTACGTAGCTGCGTAGCTATGGACGCATGTGGGTACGTACCTACCTTATGGATATACGTATGAGCGTATAGTAGTGTATGGTCGTAGACGAGAATAGATACAGACGAACCTGTGATTGTGGTTTAGTTTGGAATCGTAGTCATGGTACATATAGGTTTATCGAACTGGATTGGATTGGATGGAGGCACAGTAGTACTGCACAGTAAATGGATAGAAAGAAGGGTAGGTAGGCTACATACGTACATAGATACATTGTCATTCATCTGGTTATCCATTATTCATGTAGAACTGTGCTCTGCATACATGTAAGTAGCTAAGTACATACGTATATGTAGGTAGGTATTAACTATCCCGCTTGTGATCACAGAATATACTCAAACTCCAAATTCTCCCTATCAGTCAAATCCAACCACTCCTGGTTCTCAAGCTTCATGTAGCCTGGGTGAGTCCTCTTTTCAGCCTTGATTCTGTTTTGTCTGGCGCACCACCAGTGGATGAATATGACGTCGCAGATACAAATTCCCCAACAGACAATGATTACTATCTCACCGGGAACGTAACGGGGAGCATCTTTGGGACGGAATGTTTGTGGACCGATGATATTACCGGTGCCTATTTCACGGGTTAGTGGTGAGAAATAATCCGTAGGTGACAGAGTGAATTGAACTTACAGTATCCAATTAGGTACAGTGCTGCGACGGTGGTTTTCTTTGTGTACCCAGCTACGTTGGTGCTGATTAAGCTGAGGATTGCCACGAAAGGTGTTGGACTGGCTTGTGTCATGTAGTACCCGATTAGTCGACCGACTTTCATGTGTAACGGTAATGCAACGATGAGGATTATTCCGAGAAGGGCGAGACTTAGGCCACCTAAACTGACGAGCATGCGTCGTCGAAGTTTGTCGCCTAGCCAGCCGGAGGCGATTAGGGCGACAACTTCAACGGCACCACCGGGAGTACCGTATAGTAGAGATTGTGTTGGAGTATAGCCGAATGAGACGATGAGTTGAGAGAAAAAGTTGGAGATGCCACCGTTGGGAATATCTGCAATTAAGGCGTAGGCCACGAAAGCCCAGGTTAGAGGGTCGACTAGAGCTTCCTTGAACTGGTACATTTTCCAATGTTTGTTGCCTGGGATTGAATGTTAGTATCGCATCTCGAGGTAGAGAGTCGCGTGTGGAATTGAGTAGCTCCGTGCAAATGGAGACTTACCGATACCCTGTCCGTTACTCCTAACTCTGGCTACAGCGAGCACCCGGTCACTCTTGCTTAACCACCGAGCGTTGAGCTGGTTGTCAGGCATGATAAACAAGAAGACGACACCAAGACAGGCCGTCAAAATGCCAAAGGCGAGAAACACGATTTTCCAAGGTGCAATGGATGACTTGTGCTTCGCGGTACCTCTGGCAATCCCATATGCCACCAATCCACCAAGAATCTGCCCGAAACCATTAAAGCTGAACCAGATACCAGTTCTAGCACCTTGTTCTTCCTTAGTGTACCATTGAGATGTGAACAGTGCAAAGCCTGGTGTGACAGCTGATTCAAAGACACCAAGAAAGAAACGGATAGCGATAGCACCAGAGTAGCTTGAGACGGTCGCAAACAGTGCTAATGTGGTTCCCCACATAATAACGTTGAATGCTGAATATTTGGCAAGAGGAAGTCGTTGCAACAATCTGTTTGTGGGATACTCCCAAGCTAGGTAACCGAAGTACTGCAAAGGTCAGCAAGGCAATGCAGATGTGGTTGTTGTAAAAGCCTGAATGAGACTGATCTTCGAGGGGAGGCACTCACAAAAAGACTCCCAAGCCATTGGTAGTCGTTGCCAACCAAATGCAAATCGGTTTTTAAACCCATAATTGACGCATACGAGATTGTGGTCTTGTCAAGATAGTTGATGCCGTAGATACAACACCTAACAATTTAGTCAGGAAAGGGATTCGATGGATAGCTTTATGGTCCCAACATACATGATGGGCATCAAGTGCCAGTCGATAATTCGTAGTAGACGCTTGTTTGTCGCCTCATCCACCTCGACAATTTCACCTTCTGCGAAGGCCTTCATTGCCTCGTCGGCATCGTGAGAATGCTTGAGGACTTTCTCAACCTCGACTGAGGTCCTTCGTGGAGCATTAGAAACATCGAACGGCGGTGGGCTGGTCGAGCGCCCTGAAGGCAGGACGATTTTCTCATCAGCCATGGTTGCGCAGACGTTAGAGCAGGCGTCGGCTCGTTAGACACGGTACTGTAATTTCGAATACCAGACAATCAGATAACACAAAAGCACGAGATGTCGGAGCGTTCAAGCACAATTTTATGGTTGAAAATGCCCACGTTATCAGCCGATGGTGTGGTCCGATGTTTTGCAGCGTCGGGAGGCGAGGTTCAAAGTCTTGCGATGGAGATCGCGAAGACATGGTATAGATAATGCGTGCCCCGATAGCACTATCAGGGTGGTCTACCAGCGGCAGCAAAAGCCGACGAGACTCGTCTCCTCAGCTGGAGATACCAAAAGCTACCGTAGGATATCAGCGACAGAGCTGCGAACTATCTCGGTGCATGATGGGCACGGTGGCGTGGAGTGTCGAGAGAAAGGACCAGTGACGAGCTTGGAAGTGTTCCGGGGAATACTAGACCTGGGGTCAGCCTGGCTGAGTTCGACCCATTCGGGAAGGTGTACTGATACGAGCGCATTGCAAGCGCTGTCAAGCTTCTCCAAGGTTATCGCCCGCCAACCTTAGTTGGAGTTGTGCTTGTATCAGTTCGGACCGCGGCACAAGAAATATTGCCGTATGTGTGTCGCAGGCCTAACAAATTAGGCGGGGAAAACACGGGGGCAATTACCGATCGCTCGGTTTACTAAGTGGCATGATGCTGGTACCAAGTACTTCTGGTCGGTGTTAACAACCATTGCAAGGTTGTGACTGGAACTGGACATGATGCCGAGATAGCCGAAATTCAGAACAGTCGTGACGATCTTGAGCGGGAAAGATACAGTGGTGCTTGGTGTTTGAAGCTCAAGGTAGAAGCAGCAAGTAAGCAGATCAGGAACGGCATAGCAGGTGCGGTGCGAAGTATTTATCCCTTCTGCTTGTTGGGCCTGACATTACTGTAAGTTGGTGGTCGGCAGCCAATCACATCGCGATACTTCAAGGTCCTCGGATCCTAATCCTAACATCTTACCCTTGCATCGATGATAACAGCTTGAGGTCGTGAGTGAGGTCAAGCGAGGTCTATTACTTGAAATTCGAAATCAACCGCTTACTCTCATCATTATTGACCAAGGATTGAAGATGCTATTGAGTAGAGATCCATCATGGACAATGTCATTCTGTTCTACTATTGACAACTCGATATCTGTGAACGCTCATGCAATGGTATAATAGTAGTAGTCATGGTACAATCTTCTCATTCCTCCAAACCCTTCACACCGGATTCTCCTTTCACGTCTCTCCCCCTTATCTTCTGTTGTTGCCTCCCCTCATTCCCAAAATCTGCACCATTCTGATAAAAATATTTAGGAAGTCAAGCTCCAAGCTAATAGACTCGTTGACAACATCCTTCCTTACCATACCTCGCTCGGCCATTCTCGCGTGATGAAGGATCTTCTGTACGTCATAGAGGGTGAAACCACCGAACACTGCCAAGCCACCATACAACCAAATACTTTCACTGATGGCAAGTGATCGCACAGCCGTAGCTGGGAGCACAAGCGGTGCAAATCCGGACAACGCTACAACACAGACACCAGCGAGCAGAGGTCCACCGAGGTATAGATATTTCTCCTGCTTAGCAGTCGCGCCAACGAACGCGATCGAGCCCATCATACCGATTGTGTACAGTCCAGCTCGAGCAAGAATGGCAGGCGACATGAACATCAGAGGTGACAGAACAGCCGCTTGCGCAAGATTGAAGCCAGTCCAAAGGGCGTATTTCTGGATGTAGTTGTCCGGGTGAGTTCTGAAAGTGCCGTACATTGTTCCGATACTGGCTGCCAAACTGACACCAATAACGAGCCACGGGTTGAATGCCATCAATCGGTATGACCATCCTGACATGTGCAGTTGTCTAGCAGCGAGACCAATGACACCAATACCCAGTCCGGTGTGCATGAATGTGTCGTTTAGGTAGGCGCGTTCGTATTCTGGCATTGACTCGCCTCGTGTTTCTCGGTTGAAGACCAGGTTGATAGCTAGTGCGGTTCCTCCGATGAGAGCCGCGCCATAGAGCAACCGCTGAGTTGTGTTGCCCGTGGCTGTAGGGTTAAAGGACTGCTGCTGGTAATTTCTCTTGAACGCATTCTGAAATGCCAATCGCGATCGTGTAAAAGTAGATGTCGTTGTAGAGGTGGTTGAGCGGAAAGGATTCGAGTTGGCTCGTGGTGTCGAAGAGTGGAATGCTCTGATGACTGACGAAGGCTTCGAGAATTGTTTGAAGACTTGCTGCGTGACCGCGAACGGTCGCCGAGTGAGAAACGACATTGTGTATGATCGCAACAGTGGTGAATTGATGGATGAAAAAGAAAGAAAGTGAGATGTCGCAGGCAATATGAGCTGTCGTGGATGAAGTTGCCTCTACCCTCCAATGACGTCCACACAACCGTCAATTACAAGTATTAAGTAATCAATCAAGGTAGCCGTCTGTAAGGCCAACGTGCCACTACTGATCAGCCACCTTGGTCAGGGCTCGACAGGTTACCGGTGATTCGAGAAAGTACTTCCACCATCCACTTTTGTCTACCAATCGAAATGCAGTATTCTTTCTCAGGCAATATTCAAAAAATCGTCGACTAATCAACGATTATCAAAATTCAAGAGGCGCGTGACACTCAAAATGGTCGAGAGAATCCAAATCGCGCACATACCTGATGATCTGCCTCTCTACATCGCATGTTTCAAGGATGTCAAGAACGCCTCCTTCCTGAAGCAGCAACTCCTAGCCGGAAATCAAGAGTACAACTACTCATTCATCGATGCGGCCACTATATTATCGAGACAACATCTGCTAGCTGCTGCTTTTCGCGCCTTGACTGACCATGTTCATGATCGGTTGAAATCCAATAATGTACATTCGGAGATAGTGTTTTGTCTAGACTCGAACAACAATATTGGAGACGCCTTCCGGCGCTTCGGTGTTCAGGATTCTACGAAGGATTTGGTGGTAGTAAAGGTGGGTATAAACCCCGAGATTACAAATGAGACTGTTGAAGCACATCTTCGGGATGCTGTCGAGGGCACTTCTGTGCCGTTTGAGGATGGGTTTTTGAGGCAGGTTTGTGATATCGACAGGCTACGGAAGACGTACAAGCTTGGCATGCCACAGCAGACCAAGAAAACCGTCAATGGAAATATCGGCGGTGCTGCTGAAGAACGACATGATGTTGAGGTTCAAGTGCTTGGGCTGATGGCTCTTCGAGGTGCAGCGTGAGGTCTACTTGACACCATGGCCTACATCCCAGAACGTGACAAGACGATTTAATGAATGACAATGAGATGGATTATGGGAACAGGATATATTTTGGCATCCATCTACAATGACGGGTATATACCGCTTATGCCGACACACTTGCCACGATCCGGGCGACCTGATTGAACAAGTCCTTTGGTGTAGGAGCTTGACTGGTCGTCTCGAAGCGGAAGATGTCCTCGATAGTTTTCTGCTGCGATTCTTCGATCGAATCTTGTACAGGAGGAACAACCGTAGCCGTCAACTGCTTACGGCCAGTGCCGAAGACATTCTCAAGGCTGTTTCTGACCATAGTGGGCTCAACTGTTGCGTCGCCACCCACGAGCGCCATGCTTCCCGATCCTGGACCAGACACCCTCATAGTCTGTCCGTCACCGTCAACGATTACAAATCCACCACGTGCTTTATCGGCGAGCAAAACACGAACTCGAGCAGGGATTCTGACCTTATAGATACGCTTTTGCCCTTCAGATTTGAGGTCATACAACTCCAACTGGCTGACTTGGTCCTTTCCATTGATGGCAACTGCCACAGCGACAACGCCGTTTCTGCCATCTACTGCCATCATCGAATGACTCTGATCGAAACGGTCAGCAAGTGACAAGTTAGACGTTTGTTGCATTGTAACCGTGTCAAATATGCAGAGTCTGGTAGATAGTCCGAGTAGATACTGCTCGGAAAAAGCTAATGTCGATCTTCCAGCCGAAATCATGTCTGGCAGCGAGGCAGCCACAATACCCGTCTTTGACTCTACCAAGTGCACGCGCGCCCGAGTGTCGCTGTCCGCAGCCCATGATACCGCCAGAACGGAACCATCTTCAGAGAATGCCAAGGTAGCATGCTGCAGTTTGGATGACGATACATCATCGGTGAAGGGCAATTGGTGGTCGCACGTCCACGTGAATAACTGCTGACCATTTCCATCGCGAACTGGTACACCACTTCTCATTCGTGCTTTAGGCGAGTATATCTTCACATGATGATTCGAGTCCGCCACTGCCAATTGATGTCTTGTAGGACTGGTAGCGATAGCTAGAATTTTGCGGCCATTATCAGACCATTCATTTTCAGCCACTGATTCGTCGATTCGCGTGTTGAGTTCCCACCCATCGGCCTCGCTACTTGCTACTGTGTCGATGCTCGATGATGCCCAGAACCGCAAGTAGCATTCGCTCTCCTGAGTACGACTTTGTCGATCACCACGAGATAAATACATCTCATCCAAATCCTTGTCATTAGGTGCCCACTGATCAACAGTGATCAGCCACTTGCCGTCATGACTGATATCAAGATGGGTCACATCAGGCTCCTGAAGTGGCTGACCGTTAGGTGCTACATTGACTGTCGAGACAAGGTTTCGTGCCAATGCTTGGCGACTTAGCTGGATCTGACCTGCTATGTCGTATGTTTGTAGCATTGTCGAGGACTTATAGGGCGGACTCTTGTCTGGGTTGAGGGATTGCGAGGAGTATGGAATAAACAAACGATCGGAGTGGTTGGGATGTAATGCCGCAGGCTGCACTATGGTTCTTGAAAGTGTATCGAATGCCAAGCCGTTCACGTTCGCGAAAGGTTGCAGATCAGCTGTTGACAAGACCATAACCGAGTTGTCTGCTAGTCGTAGAGCATAGGCAGAACCTTGGTGAGAAATACTCATGTTGAGAATCGGAGTTGTAAGATGGGGCAAGACCTGCTTCTGGTTTGTGTCAAGTTGCCAGATCACAAGAACCGTCTCATCACCACCTGATATCAGGTAACTTGAATCAGGTGAGAATTTCACGGATCGAGGTGCCACACGATGCCAGTGAAGCCGGCGAGCATGGAGATTCTGAGAAGAAGATCCTGATAGATTTCCGTTCTTGTTCAAGACATCGTTGTAGACCTGAATTTCGCCAGATTTGATGCCAAGCGCAAGATGCACTATTGGAAGGAGGATCTTTTTCTTGGATTTGGACACTGTGGTTGAGGGATGTAATATCTGAGCGTCGAAGCATGTTATATCTGAAGGAGTTGAGATTTGGTGCCACTGCAGGCTCTCGCCTGACTCATCTGTCTGGTGTAATTGACCTATGAATGCGGAGTCATTGGTACATACGACCACAACTCCTAGCTGAGCCGAAAATCGTACACCTGTCTTAAGATTCTTCTTGGACAACATGAGTTTTCTGCCTGTTTCCTTTCCATCGCTGCTCAAGGTCAGGCTGCTCAATACATGTTCACCTGAGGTGGAGGATTGGACAATAAGCAGACTATCACCTTCCGGACCGGAGGAGGTTGGTATCAAACTCCTGAGTGCCTCGGTCATTTGGAAGTGCCAGACCTTTCGTCCTGTGCTCCAATCGTACTTGAACAGACTGCCATTCTTAAGGCCAACAACCAAGAACTGATCATTATCAGGCATCTGAGCATAGCTCACAATGGTCGACTTTTTGGAAATTTCAAGTGTTCGAACAAGCAGGGACGTCTTAGTAGCATAGATATGTATGCTTCTGTCTGTTGCTAAGATCAGAAACTGCTCATCCAGGGTTAGAACTGGATCATGGTCAATGAACATGCCACCCGATGGTGAAGACATGGTCCACTGGTGAGTCTGCTGCTTTCTTGTTCGTTCACCGTTTTCAGTAGCCTTCACAACACTCTGCTTGTTGTTCTCGTTAGAATAGTCACTGTTCGGCTTTTGTTTGTGTGCTTTCTTCTTCTTCCTTTGTTTTTTTACCTTCTCCTGCTTTTCACGATCTATTGGTGAATTTTGATCATCTTTCGTGATAAGCTTCTGAGATACTAGCTCTTGCTCCTGCAGACCTAATTTGCCCTCCTTCGGTGGTAACGGTTCGCCTTTATGATGAATGGACTCTGGAGATCCCAGTTTCACCTCGGATGCCTCAGTTCCTGCCTTTGCTGATTCGTGAGCACGGCGTCTCTTACGGCGCTTTTTCTCTTGAGATGAAGATTCTGATACGCTTAATTCCTCGACTGTGTTGGACATGTGCTTGTCTTCTGCTGCTGTCGTCTGTATAGCATCGACTATCCCATTCTTATGCGAGCGAGAACCGCCAGCATGTTCTTGAACTTCAGTTGAGGTCGCGGCCGAGTCATTTTTACTCTCTGGTATCACCTCGTTTGCTTTATCGGCATGCTCTGAATCTCGAACATCCTTGCCTTGACCTTTAGACTTCTTGACTTTAGCCTGTAAAGATCGATGCCTCTTCTTCTGTCGTTGATTATAGGTGGTATCCACTATATCCTTCCCGAACGCTTCGTTTGCGTCTCGCTTGGCGCTTTGAGGCATCCTTTCGAGAGATGGCTGTAAAAAGCTGATTGTAGTATGATAAACTCATAAACACAACTGAAGCATCCGCGCCGTGTAAACTTCAAGAACTTTTTTTCTCCGCAAAATAAGTTTTGCCGAAGTACAGCCGCGGGTCCTGGTAAACTCCTGGTTGAATGGCGCCAAAAAGTTCACTCGCGACAACTGTTTGTTAGATACATATTCACTCTGCAGAACATCAACTACTGCCTTGGCCACCAGATACTAAAATTCCACCGCATAACACCTCATCGATTCATACATCCATCCGCACATAATCCACAAACTTCCGCAACCCTCCAATCAAAATGATCATCCCAATCCGCTGCTTCTCCTGCGGCAAGGCAAGCCCACTCTGATCTCTCACCACGCGCATCAATACTAACAGATCTTCCCAGGTCGTCGCCGATCTATGGGAACCGTACATCGAACTCCTGACCAACAAAGTACCAGACGGGTACGTACACCCTTCCTTGCCCATGTCCAGCTTCATGTCAAAGCGCTGGCGAATGACTAACAGGGCGCAAATAGTGAGGCTCTCGACAGAGTAGGATGCAGACGATACTGTTGCCGAAGGATGATCATGACACATGTGGACTTGATTGAGAAGTTACTCAAATATGATCCTAGCGAACGACGACAGAGGGCTGTGGCTTAAGCGTTATGACCGTTGATTTCATGAATGCTACGAACACAACAATATCCAACTACAAAGGCGCAGACACGGGGGTGTTCACACG
>Ga0068631_100284_pt1 | contig 19634 bp, 16 predicted proteins | sample InSIn5gowninarea_2_FD_77434 | JGI IMG/M metagenome (GOLD analysis project Ga0068631, IMG submission 77434) | Clean room microbial communities from NASA Spacecraft Assembly Facility at Jet Propulsion Laboratory, Pasadena, California, USA -... ...
ATTTAGGGTACAATGTAGATTTCAATGTTCACCGTATGTGTGTGTGCGTGTGTTACGTGTGCATTATCGAGCGTTGCGGTGTGTGTTCCGTGGGTGCCGATGAAGTTTTTCTTTGCGGCCGCGATACGTCATGGCGACGCCCTGCTACGCATCGGCGGTGGAGCGTGCGCCCCGGCAGATCCCAGCTCCTGCTGCTCCGGCCTGCTGGCAGTGAACGCGGTGCTGCTCTACTCATCTCATCCTCACCTTTATCTTCCTCGCTGTCCACTCGCCGCCAGCTTGCTTGCTGCCTCAATTCCTTCGCTTCGTCCTCTTCCCTCCCTTCGCAATGCTGCTCCGGCAGTCCATCGCCGGCCGCTCGCCCTTCCAGCTTGCTACATCCCTGCCCACGGCGTCGCGGATTGCGCGATCCTCGCAGCGCTTCCAAGTTACTACGTCGCGAAACCTCTCCCGCTATGCAGTTCCCTCGAGCATCCAGCGGCGTCTCGCTCGCTCGTCTCTGCCACTCCTTCGTGCATCCTCAAAACTGCCGATTGCGCCGTCCGTAGCTGCCGCTCAGCTCCGTATTGCATCCACGGCGGCAAGCACGTCAGTCCGCAAACAACACTTCTTGCTCAAGTGGCTATATCGTGGCTTGGCTTCTTTTGGTCTGTTTGTTCTCATGAGCGGAGGAGCTGTCGTGGCTTTCTTTATCTACGATGCCTCGACCTACAAGGAGACTCCCTTCGAGGAGGACATCCACGTCTCTGCCCTGGCGTTGAACCCCGTCCGGGGCGGTCCCAAGAACCTTCCCATCATTCACCACTTCCTGGACGACGAGGATGACGAGCACAAGAAGCAATCAAAGCACAAACCAAAGCTCGTGGTCCTAGGGACTGGCTGGGGTAGCGTTGCGCTCTTGAAGAACCTGAACCTGGACGAGTACCATGTTACCGTCATCAGCCCTAGCAACTACTTCCTGTTCACGCCCATGCTCCCCAGCGCAACAGTCGGCACACTGGAGCTGCGGAGTCTGGTCGAGCCTGTACGGAGGATCGTAGAAGCCGTCAAAGGCCACTTTTTGAAGGCGTCGGCAGACGATGTTTTGTTCTCCGAGAAGCTGGTGGAGGTTAGTGCAACACTGCCAAACGGCGACAAGCAGCAATTCTACGTTCCTTATGACAAGCTGGTAATTGGAGTTGGTGAGTCGCTTCAAACATGCTCACAACGTATTGGAGACCCCACTAACAGCCACAGGGTCGGTTACGAACCCACATGGTGTGAAGGGACTGGAACACTGTCACTTTCTCAAGGATATCACGGACGCGCGATTGATCCGAAACTCGGTCGTTCGTAACCTCGAGACGGCATGTCTGCCAACCACCTCCGATGAGGAGCGAAAGCGCCTGCTATCTTTCGTTGTCTGTGGCGGTGGTCCTACTGGTGTAGAATTTGCGGCTGAGCTCTACGACATGCTGAACGAGGACCTGACCCGTTACTTCCCCAAGATCCTTCGATCCGAAATCTCCGTACACGTCATCCAGAGCCGTGGCCATATTCTGAATACCTATGATGAGGCGCTTTCTAAATACGCAGAAGAACGTTTCGCCCACGACGCCGTTGACATCCAAACCAACTCTAGAGTGAAGGAGGTGCTGTCGGACCGCATCTTGTTCACCCAGAAAGACGATCAAGGCAAGGTGATCACAAAGGAGATTCCCATGGGATTCTGTCTCTGGTCTACAGGCGTCTCGCAGACCGAATTCAGCCGCCGCATCTCCGACAAGATCGAAGGCCAGAAGAACCGCCACGCCTTGGAGACTGACACTCACCTACGCATTATCGGCGCGCCTCTAGGCGACGTCTACGCCATCGGAGACTGCGCAACGGTCCAAAACAACGTCTCAGACCACATCGTCAGCTTCCTCCGCTCGCTTGCCTGGGACAAGGGCAAGGACCCGGAGAACCTGCAAATCAGCTACAGCGACTGGCGCAGCGTCGCCCGCCGCGTGAAGCAGCGCTTCCCGCAGTCCTCGGACCACCTCCGCCGCTTGGACAGGCTCTTCGAGCAGTACGACAAGGACAAGAGCGGCACCCTCGACTTTGGCGAGCTGCGCGAGCTGCTCAACCAGATCGACTCGAAGCTCACCTCGCTACCGGCCACGGCGCAGCGCGCCCACCAGCAAGGCATCTACCTCGCGCGCAAGTTCAACAAGATCGCCCAGGCGGCTCCCGGCATGCAGCTCAACCAGCTGGACTACGGCGACCTCGACGAGGCGGTGTACAAGGCGTTTGACTACAAGCATCTGGGCAGCCTGGCGTACGTGGGCAACGCAGCCGTCTTCGACTTTGGCGGCATGAGCTTCAGCGGAGGTCTGCTGGCTGTGTATCTGTGGAGAAGCGTGTATTTCGCGCAGAGCGTCAGTCTGCGGACGAGGATATTGCTTGCGATGGATTGGAGCAAGAGGGCGCTTTTCGGACGAGGTGAGTTACCTTTATCAACCCTTATTTCCCTTCTTTCCCTCGATTGCCATATGAATGTGTGCTTGGAGACAAGAGCTAACTGCCTGTTTTTTTTTTCTAATCCTGCAGACTTGATGAACTTCTAAACAACCTGACGCCGACCTACCTATCCACCTTATCTATACTACCTACCTACCTACCTACCATGCCAGTTTCCCAACGACTTTCATAGCTTATTACTCCTCTTTCCCTTCACATCTCCCTCTCAATTTTTAGATCGTTAGCGTATCGTTTGTACATAGACTCGGGAAGACCCGATTTTGTTCTCTTTTTATTTATTTTTTTAGGGTCTTGCAATGTACGATTTTTCCTGACTCTGAAAGATGGCCATTTCGTTCTTGAGTCACGTCTACGTAGAGAGAGGGAACGAAAAAAAGAAGAGTTTTTATTTTCTATCACGTGCTCGTACGAAGCGACTTAAGTGAAATATGAATACAACCCCCCGTTTTCTTTTCGAACCGCCAAAACTCTCTTCAATTTAAGATGCGCCATTTCCGTATCTACCTGAGATAGTCGAGGAGAAAACCTGGAATGAATTCTTCTTTGTTCTCGGAACTATCGGTGCCAATGGGATGGTGGATATATATACGTATGTCAGTTGTATGATCTGCAGCCAGGTATCGTGGAGGCAGGAGAGTTTCACGTTTTGGAGGGCTAAAAGGTGATTGAATGATAGATGGATGACACGGACAGGTATGTGTTTTTTTATTAAAAAAGTGAAAAGAAAAAGGGTATATTTATACTACTCCGAACCAAACAAACCAACTCAAACCAACAACGTGCAACCAACAGGCCTATACCATATAGAACCAAACAAAACCAAATCGCAATATCCATCCACTACTGCTCCCCTGCAGCACACCCGCCCAACATAACCCCCGAAACAAACTACTGCCCCAGACCCAAATAGAGGATCGAGAAAGAAAAAAACTACCAATTCCACGTCCGCGAACTCGCAGTGAAGACGGGCGGTTTCCACTGCAACTTCTCGGCGTCGATGGTGCGCTTGCCCTTGATCTTTTCCTTTTCGACTTGCCGTTCGTGCTGCTTGACGACTGCGTCGGTGAGGACGATGACGTGTTGGTTTTTCTTTGATGTAGAAAGTAAGTAGGTTGTTTGAGTAGTTTTCAAAAATGACGGATACACATACCGAATACCTCAACATGCTCAGGTTCTGCAACGTATGCAGCACATCGTTTGTCGTCATGGCTGTCAACGCACCCAGCTCCTCGACATTCGCCTCTGTCCTTCCGTCCATCAGCAGATCCATGATCGTCTCCTGCCAGTACGCTCTGTAACCCAACAGTCCCAAATCGCTGAGCGGTTTCTCAGGACTCCCCAGCTTTCCTTCCCGTTTGCTAAGCTCGTACGAAAATGCAATGAGCAATCTTCCGAAACCCTTGCGCTGGTACTGCGGCAGGGTGAGAATGCAAGCAACGTTATAGCCTTCCGCGGATTCTTTTTCCTTGGAGAAGTAGCCTACGAGATGGCAACCGTGCTGGTCACGCGTACACATGCAGTAGAACAGAAAGGGATCGACGTCGTAGTAAAGCGTCTTGTGGTCCAGGAAGAGCTTCGAGAGGAGGCAGAGGTTGCGGCACCAGGTGCGCTGGCGACGGCCGTCGATTTCGAAGAAGGAAACGTAGTCGTCGCGGTAGATTTCGTTGCCGGGAGGGTGCATGAGGGTGCACTTTATCCTGTGCCGCTCGAACTGCTTCTCCTCCGCGAAGTAGCTCAGGCAGGTTTCGCAGATGTACACCATGTCCACGTCCGTAAAGTCGATCGGATAGGGCGAAAAGTACCACGGTTCGATCTCGTGTTTGCCCATCTGGACCTTTTCCAGGTTACGCACGCGAGAGATTTCGGTCTGGTTTTGCGTCATGCTGCCGCTCGTACGCAGCTTCTCAATCTCCTGTTCCCTGGAGTAAGACTCCGGTGCAGCAGCTTTGGCCGCAGCCGCAGCGTCCTGGACATCCACCATATCTAAGTCCTCGCCATCGTCGGCAGGCAGAGGCGAATCTGTGACCTCCGGCGCAAGAACAGTGACATCCTTGTTCTCCTTACCACCAGCCTTCGTAGCTCTCGGCGCTTTCCCTTGCAGATTACTTCCTTGGCTCAACACCTCCGGCGTCCCCGACACTTCTCGGTCCAGCTTCGACTTCTTCCTACTTAGGTTGACTTTGTCGGTTTTGTTGATGGCGGGTTGCGCTTTGCTGTTGGCGGCCGCACCGCCCGTCTTCTTCTTGTCGGGTTTCTCCGGGGCTGGCCATTCGACTTCGCGCTCGAGGTCGATGCGTTCGGCGACGACCCATTCATCGAGACGTTTGTTGAATTCTTCGTAGTGGACGTAGAAGGTGAGAGCACCTTTCCTGCTTTTTATCTGCAGAATTTCCGCTTTGCGTTTTTCACCGTCCTGTTGCGATGATGTTAGTGAGTGGTATTGTTGGGTGCATATATTGCGCCAATGTCACGAGACGAAGGAGTATCATCGCCTTCATGGTGTGAAAGGCAACAAGTTTCCCAAAGTTATTACAATGAACAATCTTAGACCATGGCAAATACCCATCAAAACAAAATGAAAAACACATCATCAAAACGTACCTTCTCAACAATAGCTTTAACACCAGGCCTGGATATTCACAGAAACACGTTAGTTATCCCGAAGTTTACCCTTGCAATTCTCGCGACAGAGCCGCCTCACCTCAGCGTGTCCAGCGTCGCAAACCCTTTGATGACGGGATCAGGAGTGCCGTTCGGCTCCTGCGAACCGCCTCGAGGCGCCATGGTGAGATGAAGACGCGCAGTACCGATGAAACCGTGATGAAAAGTGATGGAAGTCGGGGTGAGACGAGATGGCCAAAACGGCGGATGGTGTTGCGGTCGGCGTCGCCCTCTGGACTGCTTTGCTCTGCTGCCTGTCGCTGTCGTTGCGTTGTGTCAGAACAAGGCAACCACACCCGACAGGTTTCACGTGACTCACCGCCCGGGTGGCAGAAAATAAGGTTTGTGGGGCAAAAGTGAAATCGCCCAACGAGATCCATGACGCCTGCCTAGAATGGAGACGAATCCCGCCGCCTGGTCGTCCATTCGTGTGTTGATACACTTCGAAGGTGGGCCGCATCATGGATCAAGTGTGCTTTCATGTTCATGTATATTGTTTCCTGCTATGGGTATATCCACTCATAATTCTTGCTTGATAAATCATAAACGCCAGACTAAAACGCACAACAAAGCAGGCGTCTTGGATGACGAACTGAACGCTGCGTCGGACAAAACCCATGCGACAATCTTGACTTGGCCGGCCGTCCCACCATCTAGTTCTGATTCAATCTCCACTCGTATTTGTATGCGCCAAAACAATGCTCCTGTAATAAAGGATTTCCAAGGCTAGCATGTCCGTCCATCTCTCCCAATGAGTATCTCGTATGTTTTCCATTCTGATGCGGAGTCCGTGGGCTCATTAACTGGTAGGTGTGTCGTTCTCGTTGGGTGTTTGAGCACTGGCGGAAGTGGGCTTAGATGCCGCCACCTAGATTACTATACATCAGCAATGTTTCGCAACACACACAACAGAAGGCCATAAGCGACAAACTCGAAATCCAAAAGGCTGTGGTCAGAAACAAACGATGCCAAAGGTGAGGCGTTGAGAATTCAACAGCTTCAGTCTGCTACCATCAGGATCGGGAGAATGAGTCTCTCTTACCGGAGTGTTGAACAGGCACGCTGTAATCTCCAGCAGGTCTATGCAGCTGCTGCAGCCTCGTGGTTCGCGATCTCAGGAAAAGATACGACCCAGGGACGAAAGTCACAAAGGCGAACGCTCCAAGTGTGCGACGGCTAAAGGCGGTGACGAAGAACAGCGGTTAGCTTCCCGTGGGGCAAAGAAAGGGCAATAGCCGAGGGAAAGCGTGGTAAGCATACCTGATATAAGCGTTGATAGACATTGCTGAGGTAGTTCGAGCTGTGGTAGAGTTGATTGAAGCTTTGTGAGGCGTGTAGAAGGCGGAGAGTGTTTTGTTGGGAGGAAAGAAGGTGGTGGTGGGAGGGAAAGAGACGAGACGAGAGCTGGAGGGAGGGCCGGGGTAGGTAAAGGGAAGAGCACACGCGACACCGACACCAGCCGCACCTGCAAGCTGGAAGCTCCCCCCCAGACCGCAAGAAGCAAGGGGACTGGCAGGAGGGGGCCAGAGCCAGCGAAAAGCGTCCGGGTCGATGAGCCGAGCAGGTGTCTGCCTGCACGAGATGCACGTCCATGAATCATGCCCTGTCCGTTCTGTCGTCGCCTGGACTGTGAAGCCATTGTCCCTCCTGCTGATCCCTCCATCGCTGTCCGCATCCTCGGCTGCACCCCAGATCCGCTGACTCTCCCACCGATAAGCTTCTCTAAGCCTGAGGCGCCAAAGATAACGATGAAACCCGCCGGCGTCACTCCGGCTAACCAAGCTTGCCTCTGAACTTTTTTTCTAGGAATGCATCACTGCATCACGACAGCGACAAAAAGTTGTAGCGCTTTCCACTCCTCGCCACAATGCCTCCTAAAATGCGTCAGAAGGCCCCCAAGGGTCGCGCAGATAAGCCTGAAAAGAACATCGGTACGAGAATAACCAAGGACTATTCTCACAGTTTCACTGCTAACAAAAATATGTTTTGTCCAGCCGATCCCCGTTTCGCAAACATAGAAACGGACCCGCGCTTTCGCCTTCCTTCCAAAAAGCACGGCCAAGTCAAACTCGACAAACGTTTCTCGCGCGTCTTGAAAGACGAGGAGTTTTCGAAAAAGGCGAATGTAGACCGGTATGGGCGGAAAGTGGGCAAGGCTGCGGGAAGGAAGGAGTTGGAGAAGCTGTACAGGCTAGAAGACGAGGATGATTCAGCCGCTTCGAAATCGGGTTCTGGCTCGGATGAGGAGGCAGATGACGACGACGAGGTGCAGAAGGAGCTGGCAAGGCTGGACAAGAAGTATGATCCTGCCAGAGACGGAGGGTTCTCGTCATCTTCGGACGATGATAGCTCAGAAGAAGAGGAGGAAGAAGTGGAGGACGAAGAGGAAGAAGCAGAGCTTGCAGGAGAGGCGGATATACCAATGGGAGATATCTCGTCTCGCATCGCTCTTGTGAACTTGGACTGGGACAACATCCGCGCGGTGGATCTCATGGCTGTCGCGAACAGCTTTGTGCCCGTGGGCGGACGAATCTCAAACGTCACAGTCTACCCTTCAGAATTCGGAAGGGAACGACTTGCGAAAGAAGAAGTAGAGGGCCCACCTAAGGAAATTTTCGCCTCAAACGGCGACAACGAGGACGACGAGGACGACGAACCAGAAGACGAGTCCGACAGCGACTCGGAGGCTGAGCGCGAGAAATACAAGAAGGAATTAGTCAAAGAGAACAAGGGCGAGGAGTTCGACTCGTCAGCTCTGCGCTCGTACCAGCTCGACCGTCTGCGGTACTACTACGCAGTTATCACCTGCTCGACCCCAGAAACAGCCAAAGCCCTATACGACTCCATGGACGGCCGCGAATACCTGTCCACCGCCAACTTCTTCGACATGCGCTTCGTCCCAGACGACGTATCCTTTGACGACGACAAGCCCAGAGATTCGTGCTCCAAGATCCCAGACGGCTACCGACCAAACGAATTCACCACCGACGCTCTCACGCACAGCAAAGTCAAGCTAACATGGGACGCCGACGACGCCACCCGGAAAGAAGTGCAGAAGCGCGCCTTCTCTCGTGCCGAAATCGACGAAAACGATCTCCAAGCGTATCTCGGCAGCGACGCCAGTTCCGACGAAGAGGAAAATGAAGATAGGGCTGCCAAGCTGCGTGCTGCCCTTGGTCTCTCTGCAGGTGCTGGTTCTTCAAAGTCGAAGAAGAATCGCGATGCCGGGCCTGTGGGAGACATGCAAGTTACTTTCACACCTGGGTTATCAGCGAAGAATAGTGGAAAGAAAGCTTCTGTGTTTGCAAATGCCGAGCCGGAACGTGAAGAGACTACTATAGAGAAATACGTCCGTAAAGAGAAAGAACGAAAAGCCTTACGGAAGGAGCGCACACTAGCTGTTCGCGAAGGTCGTGATCCGGATGCAAAGGAGGCCGAAGATGACGACGAAGAAGAAACCGGCAGCTTGACTTCCGGCTCGGAAGATGATGAGGATGAATTCGCCAGCTTCGGTGAAGACGAGGAAGAAGAAGAACAAGCACCAAAGTTAAAATCAAAACCATCCAAAAAGCTATCGAAACAACGCGACGACGAGACAGAAGAAGCAGACCCCTTCAACGACCCTTTCTTCCAAGACCCAACCGCCCACAACAAAGCCCTAAAGAAAGCCTCAAAAGAAGCCAAACTCGAGGAAGCGCGCCTAGAAAAGGAACGCAACGCCTCGAAACGCGCGGAGCTCGAACTCCTCATGCTCGATGACGACGACAACGACGCCGCCACCACGAGAGAAGGAGGCAAACCACGCCCTCGCAACATCAACCACTTCGACATGGCAGCCATCCTCAAAGCCGAGAAGGAAAAAGCGCGAAAGGGCAAAAAGGGACGTAAGCCGTCCAACAAGAAGGGCGACGAGGCGGATAAAAAGGTCGATCTGCAGCAGGATTTCAAGCTAGATGTGCAAGACCCACGGTTTGCGCGGTTGTACGACAGCCATGAGTTTGCCATTGATCCTACCAATCCGAGGTTCAAGTCTACGGAGGGCATGAAGGCTTTGCTGGAGGAAGGCAGGAGGAGGAGAAAGGAGCAAGGCGTGAAGAGAGGGCGAGATGGTGGTGCTGACGAGGAGGTTGTCAGGGAGAAGAGAAAGAAGAGAGATGATGACGGTGCAGCAGGTGGTGAGGATTTGAAGAGGTTGATGGAGAGGGTTAAAGGGCGATCGAAGCGGTGAGAGAGGAAATGATTGTCCTTCGATGTGGGTGGAATACCGAGATTGAGTTTGTATATATGGGCGTATCACGGATTATTTCAAAAGCGGGACAGGCATGTCGACTTGTCTTTCACTGCATAGATGGAGGATGTGAAAGCCAGCTAGGCTCTCAAAAACAACAGCTGTCTTCTGTCAAAATACACGGAAGCTGAATACCATGACCTTCACAATCCGCGATCTCAGTAGATCACAAGGTATCCTCACAAGCGCGAAATTGTGAGCTATCTCCATGCCATCACACAATGGGTGCACTCGATTTCTTAGAGAGTCAAGTCAATGAACAGCCGATGCACCGGCTGATTCCTGTCTTCTACCTACTACGCCAATATGAACGCCATGCCTTTGCTGTACCATTCCTCGGAAGATCCCGCCCTACTCCCTAGACTCGAATCTGATTTATCGGACAATGAAAACACCAACAATATCCAGGGGGTATTTCTTTTTCTTTTCTCTTCAACATTATCTCATCTCGTTTCGTCTAGTCCTCGCCAAAACACTAGGCCTGCATCAAGGTGCCTCTTTCTACAGGAAGTAATCTGCAACAGGCTTCTTCGCAGGCATTCCCCTAGAGTCCTGCGGCGCGGCTTCAAATACTCTGTATCTTCTTCCAGGGCCATCTATCTTCTTCGCGTCTTGTGGTCCGGTCAGGATGCTCGCACGTCTGTTGATGTCGCCGTTGTTCCGGCTCACGAAACCGCCGTTACTTCCGTCTTCGCCAAGTTCTAAAATCGCGGCCACATTGCCGCATCTATAGCAGTAATTCGGTGCGCTCCAAACAGTCACGATGGTGCTGTCGAACATTTCTTTGAACCCTTCCATGACCAGTTGATGTGCACGAGCAATGAGCGACAGGTTGTTCTTGTGGTTGAAGCATTTGACAATGTCTGCGCCAAACAGGAAACCTGCGCCACGAGGTGAGAGACCCCAACCGTCAATTTCGTCGGGATCAGACCAGAGGAGATCACACATAGCGCCTTCGTGAGGCACCTCCTGCTTGCGATCGAGTAGCCTGATTTTGTCAATCGTGTCGATGAGAGGAGATAGGCCTCCGTGAACGCAGAGAACAGCAGAGGAGCTGTTTCGTAGTGAGCCGCCTGAGAAACCGGAGGCCGAGGTTCCGGGTGCGCCGATGCGGTTCGGGGTCGAGGGGACGGGCGATGATGATGGGAGGGGCTTCGCAGGTGAAGCATTAGGAATGCCGCCTTGGGCTTGGTTCGGGGCACGGTTAAAGCGGGACATGACCTCGCCGCCGGAATTGAGGACTTCTATCTCAACGTCTTGGTCGTCTGGCTGACTGGGTGAGGAGCCTTCGTTACCGACGTATGGAGCGGAGGTTGGTTCGAGGTTGGTAGAGGCGCCTGTGACGAGTGCGCCGAGAGCAAGATAATCGAATACTTCACAGCAATGTCTGTATTGATTCAGCAAGGCATTCTAACAGACAGATAACAAGGACTCGTAACTACCTCCACACGTTCGCACTGCCATACTTCCTAAGACACTCGTCGTAGAAGCCGTATACGGTCGTTATCTGTCGCGATTCGTGGTTTCCTCGGATGAGAGTGATCCGGTCTGGGTACCGAACCTTGAGGCAGAGTAGGAGTAAGAATGACTCGAGTGAATAGAATCCTCTGTCGACGAAGTCGCCTGCAAATGAAGTAAGCGTCTACAGCTTTCCAACATGCTTATGACCGCACGCACCCATGAATAAATAATTTGTTTCCGGTACATCACCACCGACTCTAAACAGCTCCATCAGGTCATGGAACTGCCCATGGATATCACCACATATCTGCCGCAGTTTTGTCAGCGACAGTGCAAGTATTCTCGTCGGATGTGAGCATCATACTGTAACGGGCGCATCGACACCGACAACATTTCCTTCCTCTATCAGAAGCTCACGGGCCTTATGACATAGCTCTCGGACTTGGTTCTCTGGGATAGGTCGACACGCGCGAAGCTGGGCGATAGCTCTAGCACACATATATCAGTCGCAATTCTAAGCGAACAACATGGAACGGTCGCGTACTTGTCCAAGTCACTCATGGCGACGGATGGCGGCGCTAGCAGCGCAGTGTCGCGCGATCACTGCAGGCGAATACGGATTAAGGCTACCAGCTGTAACTGCGAATGTAGGAATTCGGCGAAGAAATAAGTCGAGATCTGCGTTCGAGGGGCGGCCCGAAACGAGGGTCAAAAGCAATGCAGGAGGACGAGAGGAAGGGTGTAATGCGTGGCGATGGATGGGAGAAGGCTTTCCTAGGCGTTGGACGACGACGAAGACGGAAGTCCAGACGGAGCGAAGGCGGGACTCCCGCGGCCTTGGCGGTCTGGTCTTAGCCCGTCGTGATGAGTGCTACGCAAGCAGCTTTGCTGAAAACCTTCCTCTCCCCATTGGCCGTCCAGCTCCTGATCTTTTACAACTCTTCAACCACCACGTCCATCTCCGCCGCGACCCGTCATCCTCCTCGTTCCGACGACAATCTTAACCCAGATTCGGCATTGGCATCTGCATCTCTGAGCAACCGCCAATGCCTTCCTGGCCTCACAGCAGCTGCACGTAGCTTCTCTCCCTAGGACCACTTGTCGGGCGTCGAGTACATGACCTGATCCAATTCCTTCATCACCTCAACCCACCCGCGCATTTCCTTCGTCTCCCGTTGCGCATTCTCTCTCCGACGTCTTTTCAATCCTCAATTAACGCCTTCCGACCGTTTCTTGCATCCTTCCGGCCTCACTTCTCATCCTCCTCTCGGTCGCTCCCTCGCGCTCTTCCACCACAATGCCTCCCGCATTGCATCCCCGGTCACGGCTGACCATGTCGCTCTTTACCTCTACTCTCCTCCTTTCCTTCGTCGTCGTCGGAACACCTCACATCCTACCGTGCCCGGCGCCACGCCATCAATACACAGATTCACCCTCCGACGATCCGTCAAATCCTCGACCGCGTCGTCGTAGGCGGAGGAAGTCATGCACCACAGCGGAAGGCGGAGAAGCAATCAGCGGCTTAGAGAAGTCTGAAATCACCTTCACCGAACGACCCGAACGCGAATGCCCGGTGCCGAAGCCTGGAGGTCTTGTTGGGCGGATATTAGGGTTCAGAGAGCAGGGTGCTGCTGATGAGGTCAGCATGGTTCAACGACCGATCGTGAAAGTGGAAAGTGTTAGGAGGAGACGAGCCAATGAAGTACATGAAGTTACCGCGGAATAGAACGGAATGTCGAACCGGAAGAGGTGTACAGTGATGGAACTGAGGAGGCCAGCAAAGCCGTGCTATAGCCACAATCGCTATCAGGCAAGGCTATGAACGGCGCATGATCGGGCACTGTACTACACTCCTGTAGAATATGGCAATATAGAACATGTAAATGACACCAAACTGGAATTCATAATTTCCTGCAATTGTATCGCTTCTGTCCAATCAAAATCGCATAAAAACCAGCGTGTTTAGCCAATCATAACCTCACGATTACCGAAATGCAAAGGAATATAGAGTTGAGCCTTTGAAGAACTTACAAAAAAATATCAGTGACTTCTAAGAGTCCGCAAGTCTCGTCTGCGAGCTTTTACGGTCTTGAACCAGTTCTGTGGGAATTTTGGTGGTTAACGTTTTCCACCACTGAACGGGTCACCCCACCGAGCTGATCAGCTCGCCAAGACTTGATCAAAACACCACCTCCAGATCACTCCATCAATACAAGCACTAAAACCATGCCTAAATCAACCAGTAAAGCTGCTCAAGAGAGAGAGCTTCTTCTCCTACACGCAATTAACGCCTATAAAACAGGCCAAGTCCCCTCACTCCGCAGCGCCGCCGATATCTACAAAGTGCCATTTTCAACACTCCAGTCAAGATTCCATGGCCGAGCCAGCCGCGCTGAGTCAACTAAGCGTCTGAAGCTTACTGAAGACGAAGAGCAGACGTTAATAAGCTGGATAATTAGTTTAGCTTATCGTGGTTATCCACCAAAGCCAGCTATTGTTACTGATTCAGCTAATGCTCTCCTCCAACTCCGAAACGGCGGTTTAGTAGGTAAAAACTGGGTTTCGCGCTTTGTACAACGTACTGAGGAAGTCCGAATTATTACCTCTCGTCGGTATGACTTCCACAGGGCAAGAACTGAAGATCCAGAGGTTATTCAGGACCATTTTCAGCGCCTCCAGCAGCTTATTATCGAGTATGGAGTCCTTCCGGAAGATATCTACAATATGGATGAGATTGGCTTCCTAAAAGGAGACACTGGACGGACGAAAGTTGTCACCTCGTCTGATGGCCCTCGCTGGCTTGTTTCACCTGGAAATCGTGAATGGACAACCGTTATCGAAGCTATTTCCTGGGCTGGAAACGGTATTCCTGCCATGGTTATTAATAAGGGCAAGCTCTTCCTGAACATCTGGTTTGATGAAGCGCTTGGTGTTCCACCAGAGTGGCTGATGGGGCACAGCGTTAATGGGTGGACAAACGACCGATTAGGCCTTATTTGGCTTACTGAGGTGTTTCACAAACACACAAAAAACCATATTATGGGCGTTTATCGGCTGTTAATTATGGACGGCCACGGAAGCCACTGTACACACGCGTTTGAGGACTTTGCCCGACAAAACAATATTATCCCCTTCTACCTACCAGCACATTCCTCTCATATTACGCAGCCTCTTGATGTTGGCGTGTTCAGTGTCGTTAAGCGTCGATATCGAGAGCGCGTTCAGGAGCTTATCCGGAACGGCCAAACACACGTCGATTATACAGATTTTCTGAAGCTCTACAAGGACGTTAGGCCTGAGGCTATTACACAAAGCAACGTTTTCAGCGCCTTTGAGGCCACTGGCGTTGTTCCGCTTAATCCAAGCCGAGTATTGGATAAGCTTGTTATCCGAGTAAATCCTCAATCAATGCAGCAAGCTACTACACCAGATACTTCTTCGATTAGCTCACTCAGTAATACGCCTCTGAAGATTCGGTCAATTAACAAGCGAGAGGGTTATCTACATCAACGCCAGATTGAATCAAATCGCCGGTCTGACTCGCCGTCGAGCAGAATCGTGTCAAAAATGGCAAAAGCCGCTAAGATGCTACTCCAGGAGGCTCAGCTTCTTAAGGAAGAAAACCAGCGATTACGGGTTACAAACAACGATCTATCTCGTAAAAGAAGTCGGAATGTAAAGAGATTTACCAGTAAATTAACTAGTAAAGAGGCTATAACAGTTGCTGAAGGAAGAGAGATAAATCACCAGCTTAAAGAGGCTAATCAAGGAGGTGGTGAACCGTCAACTTCAGCTTCACAAGCAACACCTCGTCGCTGCACTCTCTGTAGACAGCCAGGACATACACGAAATAGGTGTTTAGCAGCTCCTGGATCGCCTCAGGTTGTAAATAGTAGTACAGATTTGCAGTAGACTTGATATTTACAGATTTGATCGCTGCTTCACACTTGCCAAGAAATGGCTGATCAGCTCGGTGGGGTGACCCGTTCAGTGGTGGAAAACGTTATACCGGTGCTGGAACAGAAGGCATAGAAGTCCATCTATAGACACCCGTGCAGTCAACACTCACCTCTACTCTTGTCAATCGAACCTTCAACGAACAACACAATTAAACATACCACTCATCGTGTCGGAAGAGTGCACAATTCATCACACCAAAGCCTTTTCCCCAGAAAGCCAATCCGAACGGCTCCCGAACCACACCAACCACGACCCCTGCCCAGCCAAAGAGCCGCGGACGTGTGACGTCGTCCCCATCTCGTCCGTGCAGAGAGACCAGGGCCATCAACTCCGACAAACGACAACCCTTCAGCCAAATCAACTTTCATTCGCAAACAGCTTTCCACGGCCACCAAGCAATCTTCAGAATTAATAGACGCAAAATTACAACATGAGCTTCCTACGCGCTCAATTGCGCATGCGCTTCAACGTAGCGCAATTCGCGAAACCATCGCCTTCGTTCACCTTCACATCCACCTCGTCCTCCTCCTCCGCAAAAGTATCTCGTTTCTTCAGCACAGAGGACACACCTCGGCAAGTAGGAAAGAACAGGATATTCAATTCGTACGTTTCCATCTCATGAACCAAGTCTCCTCAACCTCCTTTCCTTCTCCTCCATCCAAACTCAACCTCAAACCTCAAGCTAACCTCCACCCCCTTCCAACCAGAATCCGCCACCCAAATGACCTACACACCCTCCTCCTCGTAACAGCAACCTCACGCACACCTTTAATAACACTCTGGACCGCATCATGGTGTCCCTCATGCACAGTCATCAAGCCCCTCCTACGCCAACTCATCGAGCACGACGGCATCGGCGAAGCAGAAGGTGGAGTGGGATACGCCGAAGTGGAGCTCGATTCGAGCTTGATTGGCGATTTGGGAGTCACGTATGCGATTAGCAGTATGCCGACGTTGATGGCGTTTAGTAGGCAGGAGCCTCAGTTGGAGACTAAGGTGGCGAGGGTGGATCAGTTGAAGGATAGGAAGTTCTTGGAGGAGTGGATTAGGACGGAGGCGAGGAGGGGTGGGGATGGCGGTGCGGGTGGGAGTTTGTTTGGTGGGTGGTTTGGAAAGGGGTGAGGTTGTGAACCAGATTCTTTGAATGAGAATATCTGGTGCAGAGGACACTAACGGTGTAAGAGTAGATGGAACGGTAAATAAGTAGGGGTCGTAGAGGATTGATGGTCTTGTCTCCTATCCGTTCAGCAAGCATTATTTAACATATAGATGCCAAGGTTGTGGTAAACGCATGACAATCAAGGTGTTTCACTATTTTCCCTCAAGTACACGATAATTAACTTTTGTTTTTGCTAACAAGTACAAGATGAAGCTCGAAAGCGGAAGAACATGGCCTTCCTTCCAGATCGAACCATTCGTCCATTGTAGAGACTTGGATAACATGAAAAGGCGACAAAGAAACAACCCCTTGACGGACGTCAACCGAAAGTAAAACATGTCCTCCGTCAACTATACAAACCAGAGAGTATTGGCGGACAAGTATAAAACAGAAGGAAATATCTTCCATATGATCTGACAACGTCAGCCATGAACAAAGGTTTGTGGAAACTTTTAAAGACACCCACCCAGAGAATTGGTCCACCTATGGTGAATGTCAGGAAAAGAAGCGGTCCAAGAACGCGCAAGGTGGGCAGAACAAAAGTGCGGCTAATGAAGGATATCTCGCGGGTTTTGCATGTCATGATTGCATGAAAAGAAATTGTGGCATGAGAAATAGCCAAACAAGAGGATAAAATATGTCAAAATGGACAAACACAAGAGATATTGTTGTAAAGTATGTCTCCCAACTTACCTTCTGGCTTCGTGGTACTACATATCACACAACCACGTACGATATGAAATGAACTTTGGGCCTTTCGTGCAGAATCATGAACATCATCAAATGAAACGCTTGCTTGCTCAGAAGTACTGCTCCAAAGCCAAACATGAGCCACCACAAGACAAACATGCGAAGCACCTTCACAAATGCATAAGAAAATACTAGCAATGCGCAAGAAAGGTTATTGGTCACGTTCTTGACCCTTTCAAAAAATATCCGGGTGAACGTGTACTAACGACTACACAAGTCACGCGACCAGTTGGCTGGCGACGTTTAGCTAGTCTCATGGACATGAAACTCCATATATCCGGTGCCAATCGGGGTTTATCTCCCTCTCACACTAATAGTTGGTGTATTGAGAGTCTTGGATCCTTTGACTGGCGCATACTCTACATGCCAAAAGCGCCTGGAGGCATACCTCCGCGTCCACGGCCCATATCAGGGAACATGTCAAACCCAGGCGGGACCCCTCGTCTAGGTCCGTTCATGTTGGGAACCATCATATCGCCGATGGGTGGACCAAAACCCGGAGGCGCATTTGGGCCCGGTCCTCCAAACGGAAAACCCTGCTGGTGACCTTGTGGTGGCCCCATTGGAGGTAAAGGTGGAGGCATTTGCCCGCCATGGCTGCCTGGTCCGGGAAACATGCCTGGTCCGCCTGGTAGAGGACCTCGGAGTCCTGGAGGACCCATTGGTCCATTGTTTCCAGCCCCAAAAGGCATTGGACCACCTCCAAAACCTGGCGGAACCTGAGGCATGCGGTTTCCAAACCCTGGTGGCGGCAAAATACGCTCATGTGGAGATTGCATACCTGTGTTCTTCATCCATTCAGGCATGGGTTGAGACGGAATGCCGAGATTCGAGCCCATCTGTATGCGCGAGGGATTGGGAGGCTGCTCGTTGGTGTTGCGGCGTGGCATGCTAGCAATGGCCGGATCATCAAAGAAGCCGCCCATGTTTGGATGATGTTGTGAATTCTTGCGAAAGAGTTCCGGGTGGGGCGGTGGAGGCTGTTGATGTTGCTGCTGTGGAGGCGGCTGCTGATGCTGATGCTGCTGATGTTGATGCTGGTGCTGCTGTTGAAACTGCATCTCCATCTGGCGCATTCGCTGCTGCTGCTCATTCATCAGCTGAGGGTTCGGGCCAAGTCCCGGAGGTGGTGCCATTGATTTTGAAATGCCTTGCGGGACATCACGGTTATCCGCAAACATCGGGAGGTTGTTTGTTGGGGGAGGACGTTGATTGTGCTGGTTCTGCAGTTGTGATGGTGTGGTACGAGTCTGCTGCATTAGATTGAGCAAGAACTCGCGGTCCTTGCTAAGTCCTGTCTGATGTTCATGTGGGCTGCGGCTCTCCAGCAATGCACTCAAACCTCCCATATCTTGATGAACTCCATTTCTGGTTTGTGGGGGGCTTATCAGCTCCTCGCGCCCACCGTCAAGGCGAGAAGAACGACCGGAGCCAATGCCAGATTCGTTAGCTGGTGACATAGGACCGAACCCTTGCTGATGGGGCATGTTGAATGGAAGTTGTTGATGACCTCGCGACTCCATAGAACTCCGTGGAGCAAGGACGGCTTCTACTAGTGCGTCTCGCTCCTCGCGTGTCCGAATGGTGCTGGATCGGGACTTTGTTTGGTCATGCGACTCTGTTGGATGATGTGATGAGAGATCTCCTGGAATTGGGACACCTCCAGCGGTTCCGTTCATCGGCGGGGCATGGCCTTGATCTAGGGACGGTGCGGGAGAGCCAATATTGGTGCCTCCTAGCATTTGAAGAATGCGCTGGAACCCTTCTTTGTCCTCACTTGAATTGTCAAACAAGCTGGATTTAGCTGGAGGTTGTGCAATTTCCTGCGGTTGCGGCTCCGGCTGCGCCAGCGGTTGGGCCAAAGATTGGAGCAGTGATAATGTTTGCGACAGTGCTTGCGTCTGCGGTTGTACTTGGGAGTGTGCTTGCGGTAGCGGTATTTCTTCTTGCTTTTTCTCTTCGGCTGGTGAAAAGAACGCGGCAAACTTTGAGGATTTACTCTTTGCAGCAGCTTTGGCTACAAGCGATTCTGTAGTAGCGGCTTCAGGTTTCTTGGTGTCGCCAGCTCCCCACATGGCGAACATCTTCTCCGGTTCGAGTGAGAGCGGTGTCGCTGGCTTTGATGCTGGGGCGGCTGGAAGTGCTGCAGCAAGAGCTGGAGCGGTCTTCTTAGCAGTCGCTTGGATGGGCTCTTCCTCCTCCTTGACGGCCGGTGCAGTGCCCTTGTTGCGTGCATTCATCTGTTCCTTCCACTTCTGAAAATCCTCCATAGTGTGCGAGCCTTTCTTCTCCTCCTTGGATGTTGGCTAACAAATCAACAGCCAACAGCAGAAGGCCCGCCCGCCCAATTCTCGTGAAAATGAACCTCCACTGGTATCAGATACCACCCAACGTCCCTCCCTCCTAGCAACGCGCCACTTTTCGCGTGGCTCTAGCACAGGTAAGAATGCCAATCATGGCTACATTCCACATAGCGAACTGACACGAGCTCAAACAGCCGATGATATCATACTAGGCCCGCCAAAGATGGCATTCGCCTCGGCATCCCGACTGCAGAAGATAACGGATATCGAGAAACGTACATCGAGTGCCCAGGACGAGGACTCGGCTTCTGACAGAACAACCCTCCGAGACCGTCTCTTCAAAGATCGTGAGAGCGACCGAACCCCCGACCGTAATCGAGAGAGGCCAGGCCCTCTGAACGGCCGCAAAAGCGTGCGAGAAGAGGGCGAGGGCTGGACGAGCGTCAAGAACCGCAAGAGCTTGGGTACAGACGAAGTTGACCGTGCTCTTCGCAACGGGGATCGTGACGAGCGTGAGAAGGAACGGCCGAGAAGTTTTCGTGATGGCGAC
>Ga0068631_100290_pt1 | contig 19523 bp, 17 predicted proteins | sample InSIn5gowninarea_2_FD_77434 | JGI IMG/M metagenome (GOLD analysis project Ga0068631, IMG submission 77434) | Clean room microbial communities from NASA Spacecraft Assembly Facility at Jet Propulsion Laboratory, Pasadena, California, USA -... ...
AATTTTCGTCACTGTTCAAGACACGACTGCACAGGCACTCAGCAGAAGGGCTTAGAAAAGTTTTTGCATCACTCAAGTCCAAAGCAGTTCGCATAGTAGGTGACAGTTGCCGCCCAATCGCTGAAGATCTTGAGGACGCCCACTTGCTGTGCAAGCACGTCAATCACAGTGTATTCGTCGCCGTCGTTGTTGATCAGGTTCATGACTGATTCGTAATAATACCCACCGCCGGTAGCCAAAGGACCAGATCGCTCAAGGGACCAGGTGATAATATCAAGTCCGGCAGCCTTCGCCGCAGTAGCGTAGGTTGAGGGAGTGATGGCGCCAGTTTCGTTGGTGAGGAGCTGCCAAGTCGAGGGAGCTACGATGTTGACACCACGAGCCTTGAGGCCTGGTAGACTAGCAACTGCCTCGTCGTAGCCAGTCGCATTGAGGTCCGCACGCTCATCGAGGTAGATGGCTTGCTTGCCGAAGTCAGGGTCGTTCTCGATCCAATAAAAGATATCGTCGGGAAGGAAAGACTGGAGCCAGACACGGCTGGAGTTGATGCCAGCCTCATTATACTCGTCGACGATCTGCTGAGCGAAGTCTTCCTGAGTGTAGTCACCTTGGAAAGGCATTGGAACCTCGGGTGTCTTGGCCTCGGCAGTAAAGTCGAGACCCATGGAGTCAACAAGCTGAATGTACTCCTTGTGGCCCATCGGCTCGGCGCAGGTGGCATACATATCTGTCCGCCAACGGGGCGTGGTGCCAATGCGGCCCTGGTCAATCGTGGTATTCACAGCATCAGCGCTCGTGGCCTCCATGAGAGCGCACAGTGATTTGAACTCAGCAAAGGTGATGTCGCTTGTGCAGCATTTCGCGCTGGCTGGGGTTCCGGCATCTGGGTCCGCGGGAACGAATGGCTCAGAGCATTTAGCGGCAAGCTCGGGATTCTCAAGAAGGTTCGTTGTGTAATGGAGGTCGCAGTTTGAATGTCGGCAGACTAGCTCGCGATCGCTTGTGAAGCTGACATCGCACTCAATGATTCCGGCGCCCATGCGCGCTGCAGCCATGTAACCTTGCCTACTGTGCTCCGGGAACATGAGAGGAGCTCCACGGTGGGAGATGGAATAAGTGCTAGTCTGGAAATCGACATTGGCACACGATTCAAGCTTGTCCTTCAATGGACCCGCATCCATGTTGTCGACGAGGTAATAGGGCCTTGGACCGAGCTGAACATTGATTCCCTGTTGGTTGTTGCCGTTGCCGTTGCCATTGCCATTGCCGTTGCCGTTGCCCGGACCATAACCATGACCGCCGTTCTTAGGTCCCCACCAGGTACCCCAGGGAGCAGCAGCAGTAAGCTGGAAAGCTGAGGCAGTAACTGCAAGTGCGACGAGGGAAGGCATTGTGAGAGTCGGTAGATCGTGAAGAGGTTGATTGACGTGGTGGCTGTTTGTCGAGCTTCACCAGTGACTGTAGAGCTCCAACTTGTCCAATGTTCCACAGCCTTGCTTTTGTAGCTCTAGAAGATTCAACGTGATGACGCTCCTGGAGCTGCCTTGTCAAGCTCACGATGCAGGCCAAGACAGCCTCATTGTGGTACCGGGACAACAGCTAGATTCCCCGCAGGTTCTGCTAGGGACCCGTGCGATCGCGTCTCCATGCAATTGGCTTATCCGACCGCTGAGCTGCAGTGGTCTTATCCGCGCCAAGAGCGTGGAGGAAAGCTTTGTCATAGTACCTGTTCATGTTTCGAAGTGGGATGGAGACGGTGACATGATGTAGCGGTTGGTGTTGAGAAAAAGTCGGCTCCCGCTCGACACATGGGGTGGAAGAGGATGCTGAGTGGAGCTTCTCAGGCGAGCCGGTTGCGAGAATCTCAAGAGCCAAGAATCCCCCTCGCCCCGCTCTTCAAGCTTCTCAGACTCCTTCGAAAACCTTCCTTTTGCGCGGCTCGAAGCTCTACAGAGTCTCACGGCATGATCAGCCGTGCCCCGCTGGCTCCGGTAATCGGAGGCCGTTGGGTAGGATACCGAACGTCAAACACGCTGTCATGTGATCTCGTGTTGCAGTTCAAAGTGCAACCCAGATGGCTTCATCTATACGTGAGGAACTCGACACGATTCTACTACCTGCGTGGGAGCACATCCAGCTCCATCTGGTGGTATTGGGTATCGAATGGACTATCTACAGGACCTTTCCATATACCACACTGCACAGAACCTTTAAGGGATCACATCCTCGGTGCGGCACTAGGCCAATGCTGCTTCACCATTTCCAGTCCCTCTTTGACCCATGGTGTGGACAGCGTGACTTCGGCATCGAGTCCATGCTCTCCCTCCTCCAAGGTCAGATGCACGAGAGCATCGGGATGAAGCTCCTTCAAGCGCTTCACAAAGCTTATACTGTGCTCAACGGGAACAGCAGAGTCTTGCTTCCCATGATACACCCAGATAGCGGGGATGTTCTTAGCATACTCAAGGTTCTCGAGGGGAAATAGTATCCTCTCCTTGCCGATCAGATCCAGATATCGGCCACGCTGAACCGCACAGATTGCTAGATCTATGCGTTCAGGAGGCCATCCATCTGCTGTCACTACAGTCCCAGGCTTGGTATTGGCAATGTGCGCTTCGAGTCTTCCGAGCGGAACGTTCTCTTTGAAAATAAGCATTGGCTTTGGGTAGTCCTCGGAAAAGAAGCGTGACTTGATATCAATGACTGGATACGCTGCAATGCATGCTTTGATGCCGGCGTTTGCGTGAAGTAGCGCAGACTGGAGGGCCAAGTATCCACCAGCTGACTCTCCAACTACAAGTATGTTCTCGATATCGACATTTACCTCTCTCTTCCACCCCAGCGCGCTCGACATCTTGTACAACTCCTGCTGTAGTCCTGAATGAATCCATTTCCAGAAGTGTGAAAGGTCCGCTAGAATGTCTAGGCCGTTTGCCTCAGGCATCAGACGGTAGTCTGGAGAGATGAGCACTGCGCCTTTGAATACGGCATAATCGAGAATCCATTGCGGAAACCATGGCAGGAAAAGCCTGGAGCCCCCTATGAGGAATCCTCCATGCCATCTCACGATCAGTGGGTGCTTGCCATCCTTGAGATTCGCGGGTATCAGGATTGACGCGTCGATGTCGTGGCCTTTAATCACTTTGTAGGTAGCATTATAGACCTCAAATGGATCGAGCTTGCTTTTAAGTGACATTGTGGATACGTGCACAGTAGCAATACGTTCGAGAAACCCGGGGGTCCAAGATTGAAGAATGATCTGCTTGGTAGTGTTAACCCAAGAGACGAGTGAAATGCGTGGATTCACAATGTCTATAGAGGTCTATCTCATGTCACTGTAAACCTATGGACAGGATCACCTGAAGAGGAAGTTTTCTCTAAATGGATTATTATAGAGAGGCTGTGATACTGGCCAATGCTTACATAAGACAGACACGTCACAGCACGTGACGAACATTTGTAGGTGCGAACAGACTCACAGGAAACAGCCGAGCTTTTAACAATTGCAGCATAATCTACAACCACTCTGTATGTCCCAGAGCTCTCATGCTGACAAACTCGCCGGCTTCATAGATGAACCTCTCGTGATTCGAGACCTCCGAAACCCTGTACTCGTCCGCCCTCTCTGCGCTCACTGCAACCGCTATGGCTACAACAAATGGTTATGCGCCAGTTTTGGCAGCCGTGGACACGATGCAGTCAAACACAGATCGTGCGCAGAAAGGGCAGGCACATGAGTTCCTCGACAAGTTCCAAAAAACTCCAGAAGCATGGAATACCACGTTTGCGATATTGCAGTCGGATGGGGCTACCGTACAGGGTAAGATGTTTGCGGCGACGACGTTGAAGGGCAAAGTAGGTACTACGCTGGGCTCTGAGGACGTAGGTATCATACTGAAGCGTACAGATCATATATGACGTCCACCAGCTTCCTCGCGAATCATTACCGTCCCTCAGGGATACCCTCCTTTCACTTCTCGCTACCTTTCGCGCTGGCCCAAAGCCGATACGGACACAACTATGCGTCTGCCTGGCAAATCTGGCGATACAGATGACCGAGTGGAAAGACGTGCTCCCTCTCATATTGTCTACACTAGGCAATGATCCTCAAAGTATCCCGTGTGTCTTGGAGTTTCTACATGTCCTTCCTGAAGAAGTCACGGAAGGACGCAAGATTAACTTGAGTGTATGTTCGGCCGTGGCACAATCCTTTCTCGGGCGCCTATCAGCGATACCACACACCAGTATCAGAGTCTAATACATCCGCGTCTACTAGGAAGATGAGTTGATAGAGAGGACAAAGGAGCTGCTAGAGGATAATGCACAGCAGGTACTAGCCCTCCTGACACAGTACGCTCAGTCATCAGGTAAGGCGCCCCACACGCTCAGAAGGACAAAGTTGACTTACAGCCGATAGCATCCGCTGCAAAAAACCCTCAGTTGCTGGAGTGTATAACTTCATGGTCCAAGGAGGTCCCGATGAACGACATCGTTAACTCGCCACTTCTCGACACAATCACCAACGCTTTGTCCGCTGTTGAGCCATTCGAAGCCGCAGTGGAATGCCTTTCCACGATCCTGAATGAGACGAGAGATGTGGACGAGTGTATGAGCACCATACAAACTTTATATCCACGCATAATATCATTGCGACCAAAGATTGCCCAGGCTGCTGACGAAGAGGATACTGATACTTTCAAGGGCATCTCCAGAATATTCTCCGAAGCCGGCGAGGCCTGGGTTGTCCTTATTTCAAGGTTGCCGCAGGAGTTCCGAGATCTGGTAGAGGGCATATTAGAGAGTTGCGCGCGAGACAAGGACAAAGATGTCGTCTCGGTAACCTTCAAGTTCTGGTACGATTTCAAGCAGTACCTGACACTGGACAAGTACGTGGACGCCAGGATGCAATACATCGACGTGTTTTCCAAGCTCGTGGACATTATGATTGGTCACCTTGAGTTCCCAATGCCAGAGTCCGGCAACGAGAAGGATCTTTTTGAGGGCGATCGCGAGCAAGAGGAAAAGTTCCGAGAATTTCGCCACCAGATGGGCGATGTCTTGAAGGATTGCTCTGAAGTGATCGGTGTGACGGATTGCTTGCAAAAGTCATACTTGTTGATCGATCAGTGGGTTACGAAGTATGGTGCTCAAGCAAGTGCTGGACATGTTCCGCATTGGCAGAAGCTAGAGGCACCTCTGTTTAGCATGCGATCATTGGGCAGGATGGTGCCACCGGACGAGAACATCATGTTACCACAACTTATCCCGTTGATCGTACAGATACCCGATCATCAAAAGGTCCGCTTCCAAGCAGTAATGACGCTTGGCCGGTATACCGAATGGACCGCACAACATCCGGATACGCTCCAGCCGCAGCTAAATTTCATCATGGCGGCGTTCCAATACCCTTCAAAGGAAGTCGTCAATGCTGCAGCACTTTCACTGAAGTATTTCTGTAACGACTGTGCAGAGTTACTTAAAGACTACAGCGCGCAGCTTCAACAATTCTATTCTCAGGTCTTGGACACGCTTCCGCCCAGTAGTCAGGAAGAAGTTACAGACGGCGTTGCTTCAGTGGTAGCACGATTGCCGCCTGACCAGATCTATAACAGCTTAAAGCTCTACTGCGACCCTATCGTACAGAGCGTTATGGCTACAGCTTCGAATGCGACAACAGATCCCCCTAAGCTCGCTATAGCAGACAAGGTACAACTTCTCACTACGTTCTTCCAGGTTGTCCAACCTTACGTTCCACAAGGCCAAGAGCATCCAGCAGTAAAATATTGCCAGGAAATCATGCCATTCCTCGGCGCGCTCGTGGACAACTTCATCACCTTCACACCAATACTCGAGCGTGTATGTCGATGCTACAGGTATATGGTTCTGTCTTATCGGATAGCGATGACGCCTTTGCTACCGCAACTGGCCGAGAAGCTCTCGTCCGGCTTCGAGGCTTCACGACAAGGATGTTTCCTTTGGGCCACAGACAGCATCGTAAGAGAGTTCTCTGAAGGAACAGAGCACGTCGATGAAGCCACGACCGCGGCAATCTTCCACTTCTTCGAGCAACAAGCCACGACATTCCTGCGCGCTCTCAACGACCTTCCACCAGAAGAACTGCCGGACGTCATCGACGACTTCTTCCGTCTCTCCATCGATATTCTTCTGTTCTACCCATACCGTGTCATTCCCTCGCAGCTCATGTCGCCTATCCTCTCCGCCGCCTCGACCTCTCTTACTCTCCTGAAAGAAGAACCGATCATCTCCACCCTCCACTTCCTCCGCGACTTCCTGGCATACGGCGATGAATCCTCACCATCATCCCACTTCGACCAACCGGAAGCTGCTCGGACCAACCCGCCCGAAGTCCGCGCCCGCGTGCGAGAACTGCTTGCAGAACAGGGTGAAGCAATGACCCAGCGCGTCATGACGGGCATGATGTACTCCTTTCCGCGCGATTGCTTCCCAGACGCTAGCGGCGTGCTGCTTGCGATGTTTCAGGTAGTGCCAGACATGATGGCTGCTTGGGTGAGAGGCACAGTGGGCATGTTACCGCAGGGCAGCATCAGTTCGCAGGAGAGCGAGAGGTTGCTGAACAATATTCAACAACGGATTCAGAGCGGAGAGGTTAGGAAGATCAGGACGCTGTTGCAGGACTTCACGAACTCATATCGAAGGAGGAATGTGGCGCCTAGAGAGGGGTTGGGGCGACTGGAGGCGAGTCGATTTAGGTTCTCTGGTTGAATTCGTGTCAAAGAAGTGGTAGTGGACGAGGCAAGGTTTCACGTGGTATGAGATGACGAGACGATGGGATGAGCATAGGAGGGCGACGGAACCTTCAACACTTTAGAAATGCATTGCGAGGTGTAGTCACGTCTGGCATTATGGAGCAGATGCTTATTATCTAGCTAGCTTGAAGGCGCACCAATAGTGGAAGACAGATTGATTCTGCAGAATAGCTAAGCCGTCTGCTCTAAGTGAGCACAATCTGAGTCCTGACTGTTTACGGAGTGTTGTACCGAGCGTGAGTGCCCAACTGGGTTGCTGACAGGGCAAAATCTCGGTCTCATATGCTCACCGGGTGTATGAGCCTGTTCTGTAACCAGAGTCGTGTACAGACCGTTCAGTATGAAGTTGACAGAAAGCACCACGTAGCAGCTCCGAGCACCTAAAATCAGCTGTTTCTGTGTGTTCTCGTATGCTGTCTGTGTATGCACCAACAATAGGTCTTAGGATTTGAATGCTGGTGGGTATCTAGGTGCATCATTGCTCCGTAGCCTATCTTAGTATTGTTTCATAGATACACTGTCATAAGCAGATCATTACAACTATGACTACTATCAACCTTAGTATCTCTTACCGTAGAGTTCCTAACGCGTTACAGCTTCTGAGTTTTGCTTGTGTAAATCCCATTAACTTTCACACTTCAATATAAGCCTATGCGTAAGAAAGCACGAAGTTGATACAATGTGAGCGTTAATATAGCCTTCAAATACACGTAGAAGGAACCTCTAGAGTACTATCCTGTCGTTTATTAGACCGGACTAGTATCCGTACCTCCGGGAAGCTATCGTGCCCTTATAGATCTTCCAAACACGGTTGATCGTACGGTACGGTGTGGGAAGATCTATGCATGTGTGTGGGCTAAAGCCTCGATTGCCGAACAGCCTCTATATCCCGCGTAGTCGCCGTTCAGCAAGACCATAGATCTTTGGACCACAATGCTCATCCTCCGCACACAGTTTGCGTTTATACAATGCCCTTCGTAACGGCCGATGTTCTACTAAAGCTTGAGCTTCCCAATTCAGAATCCATGTCAGCACCACACCCAATTTGGTTGTACCCAGTACGCCTCTGGTACGCTCATATTCGATCTGCATGGGTACTGTTCGTACCATTGGGTAATGATGTGATCCCCTCGCCGCTTTATTTCTTTCACGCAACTTTCTAGAACTCGCCCTCCTTTAGTTCCAGTTGGATAGGGAAATTCGGTAATCAGGCCATAAAGTTGCCCCAGCTGTTGTTACTGATACTACTCCATCGCTTCTTGCTGAAATTTAAAGGTTGGCGTCTTCTTTGTAGTCGGTGGACTTATAACTGAATCGGAGGATGTTGGCCTTCGCTTTCTCTACTCAGTTTGTGTACATGGACACTTTTCCCTATTGCCCCGATTCAACCGTCTCCAGCCGGCTCTTGTCCTAAGGGTTCTCAGCTTATGTCGCTGTGTTTGGCTGACGGTCCTTGCGTCCGCGCCGTGACAATGCTCAGTTGTCCCGGTCGACCATTCTAATCTTAGGCATCTGCTCTTCCAGCCTTCGTTTATCTTCCTCCGTAGGCGTAAACCCGAAAGTCTTCTCTGCATGATCAGAGGCGAGGATCCCAAAGCCGGCGTATGCCATGATTCCAACACCGAGGAAGAGACGCGTTCGAGGAGTAAGGGCGCTATACCACCTACGGAGCAATCAGTGTTGTTCAGTGTGATGGTTGACTTCCAGTACCTCCAGATGGCCATGTTTCCGTAGATGGAGGAATATTGGCCTGGTAGAGGATGTTGTGTTGTGTTGGAGCTGAGGTGCACTCTAGCCAATCAGCGGTGATTCCGCGTATAATATCGATCGGCCTCTAGGGGAGCAAAGGCACATGATTTCAAATTCCAGTCTGTGTCCCCTTTGAGTGCGGTCAATCTGTACAAACGTGACAAGCGTTAGAGACTACCTATGGAGACATGGCCTAGCAAGCTCCCTCACTGGCAGTTCCCACGACCTCCCTGAAGCCCGTCTGCTTGCTTGCTTGCTTCAAAGGCGTCCAGCAAGCCAGCAATGGCACCACCCTCACACTGGCGCAGCAGATCGCTCAACGAGAAAGCCCGTTCCTCCCACGTCTTGCGCAGCTTCCGCCGCAACCCCGACGCCTTCTTCAAGCTCGCCTCCGCCGCCATAATCATCGGCTTCTACCTGCTCTACACCACCCTGTACCCCTACCAGCCGCTCCCTCGAAGCCGCAAGGCAAGTATACAGCGGCAGGAATGGTTCGGCACGAACGTCACGCGCAGTCAGGATGAGCGCGCGGAGAGGATCAAGCAGGTTATGACAGAGTTATTCTGGAATTACAGAAGCAGAGCATGGGGATACGATGCAATCAAGCCCGTGTCTGGCGGCTGGGAGAGTGAGCGGAATGGGTGGGGCAGTTTCGCGGTAGAGAGCGGAACGACGCTGGCGGTGATGGGGCTGTGGAAGGAGTTGAGTTTGGTGGTGGGATATGTGGTTGAGGAGGTGGATTTTGAGAAGGCGGAGGGGCTGGTGGATCCGTACGAGACGACCATTAGGGAGTTGGGGGGTATGGTTGGGATGGTGAAGTTGCTGGACGAGGGATGGGTGCCGGAGGATGTAGTTGGGAAGGAGCAGAGGGATGGGGTTGTGGAGCAGGTGAAGAGGTTGGGTGATAAGCTTGCCTTTGCGTATCGTAGCCCTACGGGCCTGCCATGGCCACGAGTCGATTTTGGCGAAAACGCTGGGAAGCCCGAGCCACGAGAGGGTTGGAAAGCGAGTTCAGCTAAGCCGCGTTATGATAGTCCAGCGAGCGGGCCCGCACGCGCTGGAAGCAGCATCTTGGAAAACTGCCTTGTAAGCGATCTGACCGGGAACCACAGCTATTTCGCGCTCTCCCAGCAAGCTTGGTCGCCGTTCGTATGGAACAAGTACATCGAGACCATGCCCGGGCTTGTTGACGGACCTCTCGATGTGGTTACTGGCGCCCCCTTGGCCCATGCGAAGGGGTGGGATTACGGCGACAACAGCTACTATGAATATCTCCTAAAAATGGCAATCTTGAGTCCGCACGATCGATACGCGAAAAAGTACGAAGAGCGCTGGCTAGAAGCCGCCTCTGCGATCCGCCACAACCTAAGCAGTCGCTCCACCCCAACAGACAATGAAAAGGCCGTACACCTTCTTATCGGTGAAGTTTACGAGGACGGCACATTCCTCAATGAGATGAGCCACGCCGCCTGTTCCGCCCCAGGGAATCTCATCTACGGCGGCGCACACTTCAACATCTCCTCCCTCATCACCCTCGGCCAGGCGCTGCTAGAGACTTGCCACCACTTATACGACTCCACACCCACCGGCTTGGCCCCTGAAGCAGTGAACTGGATATCATCCACCCCGCGCCAGAAATCGCACTTCAAGCCCCAATCCACCCGCCAAGAATCTGAGCTCAAAGACCATGGCTTCTTCGTCGCCGATGCCCAGTACAAGCTCCGATCTGAGTACTTTGAGTCCCTCTTCTACGCTTGGCGTGTCACAGGTGAAGCAAGGTATAGGGAGTGGGCATGGGATGCGTTTATGGCGATTGAGAATCATTGCAGGACACCGTACGGGTATGCGATGGTGGCGGACGTCATGGCCCAGCCGGGCAGCGTGAGGCTAGTGGATCATAGTGAGGGTTGGTTTGCAGCGAAGACGTTAAAATATCTGTTTTTGATTTTTGAGGATGTGGACGTGGGGAGCTTGGAGGAGTGGCTGTACACTCAGGGTGGACATCCCTTGAAGATGAGGATGTAAGACAGGAATATTGATACCCCATTAGTTTTCTTCTTTGTGGAGTCATGGATTAGGGAAGCGGGAGCATTGCCAGGCGTCTGCTTGTCGGATCTGACCAATTATGCGCATTTTGTCTACTCCTCTTCAGTTTTGATCTTCGTTGTCCTGTTCGCACCGCTCTCCAGCATTTCTTTCTCCAGTCGCACCCTTACTTTTGGTCTTCACGCTCCGCGTCTTCCGCGTGCTGAGCCAGCTCTCTATGCTTGCCCCTGTCTTCTCTGGCCTACTTGCACTTTACGAATACCTTCCAAGCTTGCCTCGCAATCATGTGGTCCGTCTCCACTCCGTTATCGAGCCAGTCTGCACGCCACTTCGGCAATGAGCTGGAGCTTCGAGACACCTCGTCGCTGGCTGCGGCTTCGCGCGGTATCTCGATGTGGGGCCTTTGTCGCTCTTCCCTAAGAATGGCGGCGCGTACCTGGTTTAAGTTTCTCCAATCGTTATAGATGTCTCTGGCAGAAACATGAAGTCGAACACGTGCCTGCGGTAGGTGTCGTTGGTTTGAGGGAGGGCTGGGAGGTTTTTCACATGCTTAGAGAGTAAGCGTAGGAAAGTAATGACACTATGTGCTGGGGAGCGATTGACAGCCTCAAAACCCCCTATGTTGCTTGCCGAAAATGCACTGTATATGTTTGACCTTCTGGCCACAGTGTAATAGCGACAATTTTGCGTGGCCCATATAATGTTGGAGTCACATTGATCTAAGTTTGACAGGCGGATGCTGTAGTCTTGAGGGTTATGCCAGTCATTCAGAGGATGCCAGTTGAAGCATATTGGCCGAAGAACATGAGCGCTTACTACATGACATACTGTACCGCACCGCACTCATGTGTACCTTATGGTACTGAGCGCGAGCACGTGATCGCTTGCGGACCTCCGATTCCGTCTTCGTTTCCGCAATGTCACCTTTCCATCATAACAGATAGTCAAGCCACGCACTCATATTGCCCCTGCATCGTACGATACCTCGCAGCCAAACCTTATCCTCTGTTCCCGCTCACTACGGCAGTGCTGTGCTTCGGAGAGAACCACAAAGGGATGGGTCCGCTCATGAGCCTCATTCCATCACAGCATCGATCTTCTCACGCTTGTTAATCGTAGAGATATCTGCTAGATAAAGGATCGGTAAAGCCAGAGCTCAGCACTCTGTGTGCAGTTTTGTCTATGCGATACCACAACGGGCGATTGTTGGCACTTTTTAGGTTGGGGCTTAACCAGAAGCAAGGCAAAATGTGTAGTAGTGGCTTACGTCTAGGAAAGGCTGGATTCCTATACACGTATCTGCGCCGATTTTACCCCAGTCAGCGTCTTAAGGGGAGGGGAGCACGGTCGTCTGGCTTCGCGCTTGGCTTGATCCGTTGCTGACAAGCGCTCTCGTTTGACGCCTAGCGCTGCCCTAGGTAACGCCGATGGTACGGAGTACGTCAATGACTCGGACGCATAGAGGGTGTGGTGTCTTTCCTTTTCGTTAAGCTTACTCGCTTTGTGTAATAATATGACTGAGGGTCGCAATGTTCTCGTTCTACGGTTCGCTCTCACGGTGGCCTCCTCCCTCATTCCTCGCAAATGACGCGAAACCTCACAAGGGCGATTGCATTCCTTTCTCGCGTCAGTCATGTACTTTCATTTCCACAATTAGAGCACCATCTCAGACAGTCATGTCCCAGCCTGTACGAAGAACCTCCTTCTCTGATGCATAATGTGCATTCAAAAACCAGGCTTCCGAGCCAGTATGAGCACCCCGCAAAGCGTAGCTTTTCGTCCCGTTATAGACCCTACATCCTGCTCTGCCTCGGTGCTCTGGTCTTCTTGCTCTTCCAGCGATACCAGCAAACGGACCCATATCGGGAAGCATTGATCCGAATTGCCCAGCTGCGGTTGCACGAGCTTAACCAGGACTACGATTCCGAGACCAGCAGGGCCGATCTGAATCTAGATATCGGAAACGCCTCTATGATAGACTTGGCATCGTACTCGCAACGTTTACTGTCGACCTCAAAGACGATACTTGGCCGGTCCTACCGTCGCGGTCCATCTAGCTCGCTTCATCATGCGCTGGACAAAACAGCCGACGCGCTAATGTTGCACGAGAGCGGCGAAATATTCCCATATCAGGACCGCGATCTAGGGCCTTCGCTCGGCCACAGAATCGTATCGAATCAGAAGAACAAGTCCGAGCTCTTTGAAGAGGCGCCGCATTTTGAGCTTTGGGGAAAGCAAAATCCAGATTGGGGATATAATCTATATGACGACTCAGACATGGTGGGCTGGATGAATAATCACGCTTCCTCGACAGCATTGCGGCAAGCATTCTTCGAGCTGCCCCGCGATGTGATGAGGTCAGATATTTTCCGCTACCTTTCAATCTTCCAAGGTGGAGGACTGTGAGTATCTGATATCGATGGAACTTGTGGAAACATGGGTGACCCAAGAGCAGATACACTGACTCCGATACCTGCTCCGTTGTGCCCATCGCCGAATGGGACCGCAACTCCACCATCGACCTTACGGATCCTACCCTCGCTCACGTCACCGCGGAGCTACGTCGCCACCACAATCCAAAAGAGGAGTGTCTTTACGTTAACGAATGCGCACCTCAACTCATTGTAGCCATTGAGTCCCTTCCCATGGGATGGCAAAACCTGCACTACTGCGGCCTGCAAGTCGTCCAGTCCACATTCGGCGCGACGCCAGGCCACCCTGCCCTTCTGGACGCGATCAGCACCATCGTGCAAAACGCACAAAACATCAGCTCCGAATTGTCCGCCTCGGAATTGGATGACAAGGTTTTCGAATATACAGGTCCTTGTCTGTGGGCGAACAGCGTGTGGAGGTATCTGCACGCGCGGTGGGGCTTCGATTTCAGACTACTCGATGGAGCCATGACTATGAAGCCTGTGAGGGTGGGCGATGTACTGATCTTCCCGTATGAGGCGTTTGGGGCGTGGTTTTCGGGGTACAAAGAAGAGCCGCAGGATCAGTGGGCGGAGATGAGGGTTTGGCACGGAGCCCACGGGAGGTGGAGGAATCAGGCAAGGCCAGGGTGAAATACTAAGGAGAAGCAGAAGGCGTCAACTGACGACAGGATCATGGAGCTTGGACTCTGCGTGATTGAGCACCGAGCAGCCGCAATAGCAATTAAGAGTCAAGGTCAAAAGTATCGTATCTTTCTTGCAGCAGCAAAATACGCTAATGTAATGATATTTATCGCTTTGTCATACTGACAGATTACATTTGCCTAGTATAGCCTTGGGAGCAAGAACAGGTCACGTGACCCTTCCAAACAAAACATGTCACACGTAAAAAGGTTCGCACGGATAATTTTTAGTGCTTCGATAGGCATTGAGACACGAGCAAGGCTCGAAATTTCTTGTTCCATTTTTGACCCGTTAGAAGAAAAGGTATAATTCGACTACCCCAGTCCTGGTCTTCAGCTGAGTTGTTCCCCGCCTCCTGATGATGGGGAACATGCAAGTTCCAAGGTTGGCTTCCAAAGCCAAGAATGTCTAGTGACGGAAAAGGCGTGGTCAAGGGAGCTTCAGCAAGTCTTGACCGTATTCAAGAAAGCTCAAGACCCAACAAGCGATGCGGGAAAGGGATGCTGCACATGAGCATGGAGCCACCCAAACAAACCAATATCGTACCCTCTTTCTACACAAACGCATCTAGAAAACAAACACAAGACGCGAAAGAAAGCACTTCTGTAACGCAGAGCATGCAAGATGACGTCTCGTCCAATTAGACGGTGTGGCTTGTGCCTTGCCAGCTCATCCATGGACGCTTCCTCGGCGCCATACAGTAAACCTGCTGGACGCGCGCTGAAACGCAACTTAACCTGACCACCGCCTCAGTCTCTCACACTCCTTAAATTCCCTTTGGTGACGTGACACTCGTCTTCTACTGCCCACCAACTCACCTAAGACCCAGCCCTGAGTGTCGCTCACGGATTCTGCGAAGGCGCCCAGAGACTCACCTCCCGTCCTCGTTTACACCCTGAACCCCCTACCATGACAACGCGACCAAAACCACCGCCAGGCTCTCGGCAAAGCAAAAACTACTCAATGTCTCGACAACCAGTTGACCGGTACACTTCTGAGCCAAAACCGGACTACAATGGCGACATGAGTGCAGAGCATGGAGGTGCACCCAAGAAACACCGCTTGCCGTTTCATAAGCACCCCGAACAGCACACGGCGTACATTGCAATTGAGGGCGAGAGTTACCGTCGAGGCTTCCATCCGTTGAAGTTCCTGAAGATCTGCTGGAAAAGCAGCAGTCATGTGTCAATGGTTGTCAACGTGTTGTGGCCGTTTGTACCCGCTGCTATTGCTATAGTATGCTCTCTCCATTTCAGCTTCGTCTTCCTCAATCCGATCGAACAGATGGCTGATACAACATGCTCTCCACCAGCATTTTGCCCGTCCAGACCTCAATCTGTGGATCTTCGTCCTGAACTACATCGCCATGATTCCCGCAGCCAACCTTCTCGGCTTCTGCGGCCAGGAACTCGCGCGCAAACTGCCCAAAGTTTTCGGCGTCATCCTCGAAGTGACTTTCGGCTCCCTCGTTGAGCTGATCATCTTCGTCGTACTCCTCGTATCGCAAAGCAACCACGGCGTCGACCCAGTCCCCATTATCAAAGCCGCCATCCTCGGTTCCATCCTGGCCAACCTCCTTCTCTGTCTCGGTCTCTGCTTCTTCTTTGGTGGCCTCAAACGTGACGAGCAGGAATTTCACGACGCCGTGTCTGAGGTCGGATCTGGTCTGCTCCTCGTAGCCGGTCTGGGTCTGATTGTGCCAGCAATCTTCTACCAGGCCCTTGCGAACAATCCCGAAGCCACGAATCTCGAAAACAGCACACTCAAGATCAGCCGCGGCACAGCGATCCTGCTGCTGGTGGCGTTCGTGTGTTACGTGTGGTTTCAAATGCGCACCCATCACGGTCTGTACGAGGACTTGTTCGAGGGAGATGAGCACAAGGACGCGGATCGTCATCGCGATCTCCAGAAGGAGAAACTAACATTCACCGAGTCAATGGTTGGTATCCTCATCGCTCTAACTTGCGTCGCCCTAGTCGCAGTCTTCATGGTCGAGCAGATTCACTGGCTCGTTTTGAACCGGCACATCTCTGATGCGTAGGCAGCTGCCATTCCGAAAGATTGCTAGTATCCTGCTAACCTGTGGCAGCTTCCTCGGTCTCATTCTCGTACCCCTGGTCGAGAAGGCAGCTGAACATCTCACGGCCATCGACGAAGCGTACGACAACCAAATGAATTTCGCGCTCTCGCACGTCCTCGGTGCCTGCATACAGACCGCCCTGCTCAACACGCCCATCATCGTGTTCGTCGGATGGGGTCTGGCCATCAACATGGATCTCAATTTTGAGATCTTTGACGCTGCTGTCCTCATTCTAGCCATTCTCGTAGTCGGAAACTTCCTACGTGATGGCAAGAGCAACTACCTCGAGGGCCTGCTGTGTTTCATTGTCTATGTCATCATTGCACTTTCGGCGTTCTACTACCCGAATCCAATCGAGGGTGAGGAGACTGCTAGTGGAAGTGGAGAGGGCGGTGAAGGGGGGATTCCCGAGGGTGGCGCAAGTGCGACGGAGGCCGCCACGGTCGCGGCTACTGAGGCGGCGAAGTTGTTGCTCAGAAGCGCCGGATACAACATCTGAAAAGCATTGAGTGCATGATCTCTTTGCGGCGTTTGGTTTTAGCAAGGTTGCACTTCGAGCGGAGCGTGGTCGTCTAGCGTTGGCGTTTTTATGAGGCGTTTGAGCGTGTAGCACCAGTTAAGGCGACACTAGTTTGCTCGCAGCGTATGCATCCGAGAATGGTTCTGATTGTTATTTTGCTTGCAAGATCTCAAACTCTGCTTAGGTTGTGATTTCCTTGGAACAGGGTACTAGGTACCTATTTTGAATAGAGACGAGATTATCTCACTAGCTCACAAGTCTCAATTAATCTTCTTTCCCTTCATAAGGTTAGCTATCCAGGTAGATGTGTGAATCTCCTGAACTTCAGGGTACCAGTTGCGAAACGCGCTGAAGCACAAAGACATATTGATTGCAGGTGTTCATGCTAAAACCTCTGAACGACTCCTTGATTGTTCTTAAGGAAGTTAGACATATCCGGTTTGCCGATGGACAGTGGCTCCAAGCAAGACTGAAGCAGATCAGTTAATGTTACCGTCGCTTCGCGTGCCTTTCAGAATTCGTTAGTGTTGTAAACTTTTTGGGCAGTGCTGCTCGCGTCCATCATCCATGTGATACTCCCGTCCCAACTTGCTGCCAGCCTGGTCTGTTTAGTGGGTTGGATTAGGTAACACTGAATCAACCGCTCAATCAGAGAAGAAATGAGAACCCAACAATGGCAGACGAACCGACAATACTTTGCTTCGTGCCACTCCACGATTGCTCCACGGACGCGACGAACTGTGCCTCAAGACCCTTCCTTCTCCATTTCCCCAGCCAGCCACTGCGCCTCCCTCTGCATCTCCTCCTCGCTCCTAGCAGTCCTGCCCTGCTCATCCGGCTTCGGAAATCTCGCCCTCCTCCTCAACTCGGCCCCCACATCGCCCTCCTCCCCCTCCATCATCTCGTAAATCCGATCCCCCATCCCCTCCCCCAAATCAGCCCGCTTCCGCGGGATGACGTGCGCGTGCACGTGCTTCACGCTCTGTCCCGCGTCCTCGCCGTCTTGGATCGCGATGTTCAGCGCGCTCGCATCGTACAGTCTTTCGACGACGCGGCCGACGCGCTGCGCGGTGAGGAAGAGATCTGATACTTCGGCGGGCGTGAGCGAGGAGAAGCGGGGGACGACGCGGAGCGGGGAGATGAGGACGTGGCCCGGGAGGAGGGGTTTGAGGTTCACGAGTGCGAAGGAGAGGGGAGTGGTGTAGAAGACCTGTGCGAGAAATGTTAGCTAGGACGGGTGGAAGGATCGAGGTGGACCGCACCTGCTTGGTCACGTTGAAGGGGCCAAAGTGGATCACTTTATCTACCACTGGTGGCATGATGTAGCGAGGGTTGTGGTTGTGATGCGGGAGCGGAGCGGAATGTCAAAATGCTGCGTCAGCCCGGCGACGCATGAGAACAAGAACGGCCACGTTCATAGACTTGATATGCAGAAGAGCTTTCGAAAAGAATCTGTCTGTATTCTGTGTACCCGCACTGGTATCATACTTTTCGGAGTCAATATATCAGGCATACAGGCTACCCAGCAAAGGTATGCACGCTTCCTCAACACCAGCCCCATCCATGTCATCCCCTTCTACGCCGATACCAGCAAGAGACGGAAAGAGCACACAAACAACACTACCGTTTAGCGACTCCTCGTCGAACCCATCTTCCGCTTACCCGCAAGCAAGTGCTTCGGCAAGCTCGCGGTCGTATGCCTGTCAGCCTCACCCTGCCTAGCCATCCTGTTCATCTTCTTCTGTCCCAACTTCGAAAGACGCTCAGCCTTCGTCCTCGCCAACTCATTTGTGACACCATCTTCCCTCCTGTTTGTGCTCTGACTCCTTCCTCTGCTCTTGGCGCGCTGGCTGGCCGTCAAAGGCGTGTCGACGTCCATTGCATCACCATCTCCAGTCGCTTCGGAGCGACCCCGGACGCTGCTCCTGCCGCGAGTTTGCGAGCGAGCGCGTTCGGCAAGATTTGACGCATCATAGCCAAGTGACTCGAGATGGTCCTCCATTTGGCCAATCGTCCTGGTCCTCTTCGCTCGTGGTATAATAGCGCGGTTCTTCAGACTCTTCCTCATCTTCGCCTCATTCCTGATCAGCTGCCTCTTCTCCCGGATCAACTCTGCCTTCCGCGACATTTCCGCTTCCTCAACATCTTCAAGTGAATCGTCGCTATCGTAGAAACCGTTCGCCTCTTTTTGCTCTTCCTCTTCTTCAAGAGCTGCCAGCTTCGCCTCGATGTCTGGATCGATGAAGTCGTAAACGTTCCTGCCATTAACAAATTCGGGTACCTTGTCGTGCTTCCAATCGTCGTCTTCCAGCAGGTAGTTCTTCTTCAGGTCGATGTTGTAAACACCGGCACCACCGTTCTCTTCCTCAATGTCACGCTCAAGGCGCGGCCGGTTTGGATCGTCCTTTGTGTACTTCATCCTGTTCAGCACAGATTCCGGTATAAAAGTCTCGCGAGTAACACCTCCGAGCGGCTGTGCGACATGTATGCGACGCATCAACTCCGCGGCGCGACCAGTGACTTGTCCTTGACTGTTTGTTGCTCCCTGGAGTTTCTCTTGCTGACGCATCGCGATCAACCTGTCCGCAGCTGCATTCCTCACCGCCATTACTCCCTCGGTAGATGTACAAGACATTTCCAGCAGCTGAGTGTCGCCAGAAGACTGTAGCATGGTGTCCACCAAGGCCCGGGTCTGAGTGTCCAAATCCTCTAATTTCATGACGTCCGACTTGTTCGCAACGATGGTAATGATCTTGTTTGCCAGGAGTGGCTTGATTGAATGGAAGAGCGCAACTTGGCTGGCAATGCTGTATCCGCATTGCTCGCTTAGATCGATGAAGTACAACACGGAGCTACGCAAATGAGCGATTGCCGTTATGGACTGCATCTCGATCGTATTCATCTCTTCCAGGGGATGGTCCAGAATACCTGGTGTATCGATAGCCTGGAATCTCAGCATCTTGTAGTCAAAATGCCCAACGAAAAGACTCTTCGTAGTGAAGGCATAAGGCTGAACATCTACATCCGCTTTGGAAATGGTCTTGAGAAAACTACTTTTACCGACGTTAGGGTAGCCACAGATCAGCAGAGTGCGAGTATTGGGATCGATCGAGGGCAGACGACCCAGATGCTGACGGACACTCTCTAGGTACTGGAGTGAGTCCTTGAGTCTTTTCAGAATGGTGGCCACACGACCAAGTGCCGCCCGCTTCAGCTGCTTGCAT
>Ga0068631_100291_pt1 | contig 19497 bp, 22 predicted proteins | sample InSIn5gowninarea_2_FD_77434 | JGI IMG/M metagenome (GOLD analysis project Ga0068631, IMG submission 77434) | Clean room microbial communities from NASA Spacecraft Assembly Facility at Jet Propulsion Laboratory, Pasadena, California, USA -... ...
CCGTGAGTGGGAAGGCGAGCGTGGTGCGACCAGGGGCTTGGAAACTTTGATGTCTGAGATGACAAGCCTTGACGATGACCAGAAGCGCAGTTGGCTCTTTGGTCAAATTGATTCGGATGGCAATGTCATAGTCCAGCAACAATAAAGAAAGGAGCAGAGATGAAACCACGGAGAGACGAAGATGCAAGTGTGGAGAACGTGGAAGAAGAGTGAACGAGAAGGATGAAAGAACGAAAGACGAGGATAGAAGATCGGAAGAACAGGCAACAAACAGGATGCGAGTTGATAGAGATCATGGATCACCTGGATTCAGCGAGAAGTAGCACAGCGATCGAATGTTACTGAATTCAAAATCTGTCTGTCCAAGGAAGATGTGGTCAAACTTCGCAGCTGTGGATGTGCAAAATCTTAACCAGGAACGAACAATCTACTGCGATGCTCTTGTGAAACACTTTGCGATTAAGCGGACGTGTCAATGGTCACATAATCTGGCATCGATGGACATAGGAACGCATTTCTGTGATCTGGTCAAGGTATTTGGGTATAATTGTCATCATTTGAATCAAGATATGTGGGTATTTATTGTTCTACAAGAGCGGCTTGTACATTACTTAGGCCAGACTCGATTCAAAGGGAGCTGGAACAGCTTTGCGTTGACGATGTAACTTGACGGCCGAGTAGATCAAAGGGATCAAGAAGACAATCCTGCAAAACAGTCAGCATTGATCCGTTGTATAGACCGACGAGGATGGATTCGACTTACAGGAAGACACCAAGAATCAGAAGCGAAAGACCACCGGAAGAGGTCACCGCAGTATCATGAACAGAGATCAAAAACATGACCAACCATAATGTGGTCTTGACACAGCAAGAAGTGACCTCGAACCAAGCCTTCAAGTTTTGGCGCGAAAACATGATGATCTCGGCGACGATGAGGATGAAGGTTACACTGGCCCATGCTACCCAAACGCCACCACCCACACTGATAAATATGAATGTTAGAAGATGATTTCAATGGCGGTAGACAAGTATTCCCGTACCTGAGAGCAAGCTTCACACCGTGGCTGTAACTGTAATCGCCGTCGTCTAGAAGACGTTTGGTGCCGAGTGCGAGAGCTCCGATTCCCCAGCCGATGATGCAGATGATGATCTGAATCACCCAGAAGGTGATGAGCATTGCTTTGCTCCAGACTGGGACTCCATCGGCGGTTGGTTGCATGTTTTTGGGGGTTTCTTGTACCTCCTCCGAGGTGCGGGCGGTGGGTCGGTAGCCAGGATAGATATTCATGTTGAATAGAGTGAAAGTGCTGAGGAAGTTTTGTACTTGAAATATGAAGGATATGTGAATAGATAGAAAAAACAATGGGGCGAGGAACAAGAGTCTATATATTTGGATACTTCAGACCTACCTGAGCAAGACAGGCGCCTGAAGCTTGCATGCATTGACAGTGTATCAGCCATAGAGGACGGATTGTATGGGTCGAAGGATTCAATTGCAAGGGGCTGAGTGAAGAAGTTTACAGCTTGGCAGGTCCGTGGGCGCTTACCGACTGGCTATATGAAGTTGAGAGTCAGGCTTTCGGGTGCGACAGTGGTAACACAGCCACGGGATAGAGTGTCCGCAGCAACATAAACAAATGCTGTGTCGTGGCGTAGCAGTAACTAGAGGGACGTGAGAAGAAGCAACAAAGACTTTTGAATCATGGGCGTCGACAAGCGGAACAAAGTCGGTGCAATAACATTGCAGGGAGTGTTTCGAAATGACATGAGAGCAGGAGTGAGACGGTGAGGGTTGTGGATAATTATGGAAGGGTGCATAAAAGGAGATGTGAAATCTTGGCACATGTGACGGCATTGGGAAGCTCTCAGTCCGGAGCACTCGCAATCGGTCCAAACATCATCCACCACCGCCATCACCTTGTCGCCGCCGCCTTCACATCACACGAGTCCATCCAAACACACATACCCCACATCAGCCACGATGAGCGCCGACCCCGAAAGAGAACACGCGCTGGAAGGATACAAGTCCAAGCTGCTAGAGTCAAGAGAATGGGAGGCAAAGCTCAAGGCGCTGCGGTTAGAGATCAAGGGCTTGCAACACGACTTTGACGTTTCCGAGGACAACATCAAGGCCTTACAGAGTGTCGGTCAGATCATCGGAGAGGTCTTGAAGCAGCTGGATGAGGAAAGATGTACGTCAACCACGCTTCAACCCTCAACACCGACACGGCTAACTTCCCACAGTCATCGTCAAGGCATCATCAGGACCGCGCTATGTCGTCGGATGCAGGTCAAAGGTCGACAAACTCAAGCTCAAGCAAGGAACCCGCGTCGCTCTTGACATGACAACCCTCACAATCATGCGCATGCTCCCGCGAGAGGTCGACCCGCTCGTCTACAACATGTCCCTCGAGGATCCCGGTCAGATCAACTTTGCTGGTATTGGTGGTTTGAACGAGCAGATTAGAGAGTTGCGCGAGGTCATTGAGCTACCGCTGAAGAACCCAGAGCTCTTCCTCAGAGTCGGTATCAAGCCACCAAAGGGTGTCTTGCTATATGGTCCTCCCGGTACTGGAAAGACTCTTCTCGCCAGAGCCGTCGCTAGCAGTCTGGAAACAAACTTCCTTAAGGGTGAGTCACCCCGCTATCTTGTCTTCTCCTGATCACTGCTGACACGCTCCAGTTGTCTCATCCGCTATCGTCGACAAGTACATTGGTGAATCCGCCCGTCTCATTCGCGAAATGTTCGGCTACGCAAAGGAACACGAACCCTGCATTATCTTCATGGACGAGATCGATGCCATCGGTGGTCGCAGATTCTCAGAAGGTACCTCTGCCGACAGAGAAATTCAGAGAACCCTGATGGAGCTCCTCAACCAACTCGACGGTTTCGATTACCTGGGAAAGACAAAGATCATCATGGCTACAAACAGACCCGACACTCTCGACCCTGCCTTGCTGCGTGCCGGTCGTCTGGATAGAAAGATTGAAATCCCTCTGCCTAATGAGGTCGGCCGTATGGAGATTCTGAAGATTCACGCCGAGGGTGTGCAGAAGGAGGGCGAGATCGACTACGAGAGTGTTGTCAAGATGAGTGACCAGCTCAACGGTGCCGATTTGAGAAACGTTGTGACTGAAGCGTGAGTTTTTCTCTTCCCTTCGACATATCTCAAGACAAGTCATGCTGACATTTGATTTTCTAGTGGTCTCTTCGCCATCAAGGATTACCGTGACGCTATCAACCAGGACGACTTCAACAAGGCCGTCCGCAAGGTCGCCGAATCAAAGAAGCTTGAAGGCAAGCTCGAGTACCAGAAGCTGTAGATGATATGAAACAACCTTCTGCATGGCATCTTCAAACATGAGCGGGGGCGTTTCAATTTTCTGGGTATGGAAGGGTTCTTTCTCTTTAATGAACAAGGAGAGGGCCATGAGAGAAAGGTCAGGGCTGGCAATAGATTCGAAGTCAGCCTTGCTGCATGCAGATGGAAGTCATTGTACCATAGGTCTCTCGCAAAACGATCAAACATGAAAGCCGAATCTGGTGTGCGTGTCCATGCTGTGATCTTGATGATGCATGTCCTCCGTGTGTAATCAATAATGCCAGCAGAGCTCTGTTGTGATGTCCATGGTTTAGAGACTGAACAGAGCAGGTGCATATCGGAAGACTGTTTGCGCTTCATCTCCAACCAGAAGACTCGAGGAAGTAGCGATCAAGCGCTCCACCTGTCTCAAGACAGCAAGCACGACAAACACAATGACCCAGATACAAGTGCAAGACGTATACAGAGAACCAAGGTATTGAATTAAATATTACGGATATGAGAATGTATGTCTATCATAGTCCTTGCTCATCATTAATGTGATGCATAAGGGTGGAGAAGACAAAGGCGCTGCTTATTTCGCCTATCCCGCCATTGCTGGCAAAGATTTCGATCTTCCACTAATTGAATAGTTAGCGGGCAAGGCATTGAAGGCCTCCCCACAGGCAAATCGTGGTGTGTTGTGTGTATGGACGTGTATCCTCGTCTGGATGTGTGTCCCAAGCTCTTTCATCCGCTGTCCAAACAGGTCTCTCAGGCGCTGGCCTTCATGGTCGGGCTAGGTCTCGTGTGCTTCAAAATCTGTGAAGCGCGAAGAGAGCGCGCACCGAGAAGGCAGACGGGCAGTACTCGAGAGAGACAGCAGATCGCATGTCGCGAGTTGAACGCGACAGCCCCAAGAAGGGGAGACGTTGTTGATGTTTAGACAAGAAAACAAAACCATCCAGCTTTTTGACGCTCGCGGTTTCTCAAACTTCTTTCCTCGGCAAATACCCACAACAAATGACCCTCAGCCTCGAGCTTGGCCAAGACTTTTGACCCCTTCCACAAGCATGCACTTGTTCAAAATGCCATGGTGGAATCTTTGATCTTCCTTTTTTCTTTTCTCTCATACACTTTTTCAATACGAGCGGATAATCAACCTTTGTTTTTTTGTATAACCCACGAGACAAGGGTCATATTCCCGCACAAGAGAGAAGAAGAAGGGTGGCTTCTTTCTATGGCTTTTCGCGTCGTTACTTGGTGATGTTGAGAGTCTTGGTCGCGCTTCCTTACATTTCTTTTGCGATCTTTTGTTTTTGTCACATAGAGAATCGGAATAAACATTGCATAGTCATGTCTTTTGGTTTACGCCCTAGTCATTATTGTCCGTCGTAACACGTATCGTTAGAGTCATCAAAGATGCCGCTCATGTCTGAGTTCCTCTTGCTCTCATGTCTCAGGGAGACGACTGCGTCAATCCCATCAATTCGACCAAAAACCTCGCGACCAACCTCGACGCATGGTTATTCTCCTGCATGCCGTTGACAGTGAGGTTCTGCCTATGCAACAGGTATCCCCCTATGAAATCTTCAAATTAGCCTAGGGGTCCTTATGGTTCCACCGTCGTGGACAAGAGACAAGAAAGTTGAGAACTCACCATTTCTGTCAACAATCTCATAGATCCTGTCTGCAAAAGCCTGTTCTGCAGGCCTGTTCGTCTTATTCTTCAACTCCTCGTATCTGGTTTTCTGGCGATGCTTGCCACGATACTTGCAATGGTACAGCTTACACAAAAACTCAAAGCCATCATCCATTTCCTGGCAGTGGTTGCGGGCTTCCCAGGCCGCGTCCACTGCTGTAGTTTCCTTTCTGGCGACCTTGGCATCGGCCTTGATCCAAAGTAGGTGCTGGCAGTTCTCGAGCACGATGGCGATGCCGAGCATCAATACAAACGAAGACATCCACAGTTTGTTCTTGTCACCTGCTTTGCGCAGGATTTGGTGTAGGCGGTTGAGGGTGCGGTTGTATTGTTGGGTCTGCATCTCAGCAAAGAAGTACTTGAGTTGGCGATTTGCGAGGAACGGGGAGGTCCAGGCAGAGTAAAGATGGGGGTTGTTGTGGGAGTGCATCGACGAGATGGTGATGGGAAGGAAAGACTCGGAGATGGTGATGGGGTGGTCCATGATACAGGTTAGGATCAGCATGCGGAGGACATGGCGGAGGTCGCCTTTCAGTGTCTTGTCTGTCTTGTCCTGAGAGAATGTCAGCTCATCCGTGCTGCTTGGTCTGGGATTACAGCTTACGTCGTCTTCGTCTGGCAGACTGGTGTAAAGGCTGCATAGAGCTCTGAGCAATTCATTCTGAAACATTGCACACGAGTCTTCTTCTCCATAGTATGCTTGCTCTTGGAACGTCTCGAGGTACTGATCCACGATGTTATCCACATAATCTTCCAGTTTGTGGCTTTGGCTGAAATTGACTTGTTTGAGAGCCAAAGGTGGTGATCTCTTCTCTATACGCTGCCAAGTCCCAGAGATACCGACCTTGTATCGCTTCTGCAAGAGCAGATCCTGAGAAGAGGGTTCGTACTCATGTAGATCCCAGGTGAAGTGCCCCATGCCCAATGAAGTCAAGTGAACTTGGATAGGAGCATCAGCCCTCCAGAATCCCAGACTCTTCTTTGCAAACGACAAAATCTCATCACGACGATGTTGTCTGTTCATCGTAGCAGGAAGGAACTGGTGGACTAGTTCTTGAAGATGCATGCGCGAGCAAGGTAGCATATGCAGAGAGCCTCTGATGCTTCGGTCTTGACACCTGGTGCAAGGACTTCCTGGATCGCACTGATCTCTCTGGAAGGCGCAGATCCAGCATGCGCCCAACTTTCGCATTTGATTGGCATGTGCTCTGGTATTGCCGTCGAGACCGCCTGAGCGTCCTCCCTTATGTGTAGGTCTCGGGCTCGAGCCTCGTGATGACGAAGACCCTGATACGCCGCCTCGCCGCGTGGCCTCTGGAGATCGGGAGTTGTGCTGCTCTCTTGAGCGGTAGTTGTTCCTTATGGGGAGATCAGCTGTCTCATTGGCACGAGAAACCTCTGCAGCAACGACGAGTGTCTCCTCATTTGCAGTAGATTGCTGCTGTGGTAAGAGGGAAGCATCGGTCTGATGGGTGGCGTGGATGGTGGGCTGTTCAACCATATCAAAGGTGAGGGGCCGTTGTAGACTGTTGTCGAAGTGATATCCAGCATGGCTTGTCATGATATCTGGCGAGAATGAATTTTGGTACCCTGGCAACATATCATCCCGTCGGAAACCCGTAGGGGACGTCGGTTCTTGGCTGGCATCAAACCCATGGTCTGCACCGGCAGCAGGAGGAAGAGCATAGGGTATATGAGGAGGCAGCATCGGAGACCGAGGGACGAGCGCTGTCGGATTAAAGAACGCTTGGACACCTGGGTGATAGACTAGGTTAGGGTTGTTGAAGTTGATGGCGGTAGGGTCGGCCCATGGAAAGCTGGCACCGTAGACGGTCCCGTGCTGAAGAGGTCTTTCAGGAGTGCTATCCCAAGTATAAGATGGCATTTGATTGTGGGAATCTTGGGAAGAAGACGGGACACCCAAATAAGGCTCATGGAAGGATGACTCGATCGTGTTCAGATCATGGTAAACGTTGGAGCCTGATCGCATCAGCTCGTGGGGGGTGGATCCTCTTATTCCGGCAAGCATTTCTGTCATCAGTGCTCCTTGAGCGAAGGCTTGATGTTCATGTTCCGCCTCCAGGCTAACGACCTCTTCCTGACCACCGCCCGAAGATGAAGGTGGAGTATCGGGACCGGGAGGAGAGGTGCCACGGCTGCTGAACTCAACTAACTGCATTGTTTTGTCTGACGGATATAATTCATCGATGAGTGCTTGAAATGACGCGCGATCAGAAAGCAAATCAGTCCCATAATCAAAGAGCTCCTCCATTTTGTTGGTTTCGTAAGCGTAGGATTCCATCCTTGACCACGGTCCACTTGAAGCTGACTCTCCTTTCCTAATGGGAATGACAACACGGGAGTACAGGGCTGTGTAGTAGAGTTTGAGGGGTGGTTGGTGTGGGATTTCAGACACACTAGGAGCGTTCCGTACCGCACAGCAGCATGGACTTTGACCGCTTTGACAAGCTCTTACATTGTCAACGTGGCTGTAAGAATAAGACGAGTCAACAAGGCTGAGGTCGTCCAGCTTGATCAACAGGTGCACGGTGTCATGTGATAAGCCCCGCATCAACCGGTGATATGCATGCAATATAACCATCTCGGTTGTGAACCAATGATGCGAATGCATCCCTCATGCAGAATCGCGTTGGAGCAATAGGAGATGTCGCGATAGCTACGACCCGATGAGTGGTGAACAAGTGCATGATCTCAAAAGGTGATCTTGCAGATTGTGATATAGACTTTGAAACTTGGTGGAACACGAGTCTTCAACATCAACATCATGCAAGGCATGAGTTGCACAAGACAAACCTCTGTGGCTGGTAAGGATCGCGTTCGATCCCTGGACTTACGACCGGTGAATCGAGCAAAGCTATTGAACTTGGTCAATGGTCGAAACCCGGTGACTCACAGCGATAAGTTAAAAAAGCAAGAGGTATGAATTGGTAGAGGCTCTGTCTGATAGGCCATTGCGTGCATCATTGTAGAAGTGGTCGTGGAATGGCCCGGTTTGTGTCAGCCGCATGACGTTTCTTTGCTACTTCAGAAGAAGACATACTTGGTTGCGAGCGATGATGCGATGTGTCTTCAAGCGTCCGACGAAGAAGGTCGGTTTTACTAGAATTGTAAGCTGGCAGAGGCATACCATATGTAGAGAATGGTCAAGCAGCACGGGCCTCTGTGCCGGTTGTGCATGGAGTCTTGGGTTCGTTGCCTGAAGATCCTTGAAGATCAACCGACGAGGATACAATAGAAGTATTCTTCCGCAAAGGATGGCGCGTGTCTCGAGCAAAGGCCTCTCTTTTCGAAGTGCAGGTCAGCGTCATGAAGAACTCTTCGTCTTTGCCGTCTGTGCTTTCGCAAAGCTGTGCAGAAGGATTCATGTGGATGGCATGCTTGTCAATAATACAGGCCGTGTTGTTGACCTATTTCTGGGGTCCTATCAAGGTGCCGATCGTCACGAGGCATGATGGCTGACCATAGGAGGCCTGGTGTGGCTAACAGACAATGCGTGAATTGTCGGAGGTCGGCACATCAGTAGAGCACTGAGTGTTAGGTCCAAGACACGAAACACTGTACTGCATGTTGCAAGAGACAAGAAACAGGTTGGATCCTGAGAATAGATGATAAGATCCGATGCAGAAGGTTTGATCAGTGATCAGCCTGCAGGAGGCCCCAAAATCGGCCGCACCTGCCACGACTCGGCAATATCGGCGACCGGCATGACAGAACCTCCCTTCGATCACTTCAACTTTGTCCAGGATGTCCCGGCGGAAGAATAATACATCCATGGAAGTTTTCGGAGAGAATCGATTCAAGCTTACATGAGCAGACAGAGACCTGTTTCTCATTGTAGTCAGTCGGCCGTATGCTCAAGGCATCTAGGCAGTTGCTTTGAAATTATCGCGGAACGTTTCGGTGGAGGTCATGACGAAGGTTGACTGTCGTTCTCTTCTTTTCGAGTCACCGGGTGCGGCGGAGCAATTCTCATGCTTAGTATGCTACTGCAACTCAGTGGCCATGTGTTCTTCTCAGAAATGGAAGCCTAACACTTTTGCTTACAATTGGTTTTACGAGGCATCGCGTGTTGGTGCAGACGTCATGGCTCAGTCTTGGTAAGGCAGACATGGGGCTCCGCCTCTATTTCTAGGGTACCTTCAGATTAACTAATCGATAGTTTGATCAATCATAGCACGAGTATGGAGACTGATGCCTTCGTAATCGTAACGTTCTTACTCATAGCAAAGGTTGGTTTTAAATGTTTCGCTTGGACATCAAACAACATTTTGCACCTCCTTCCCAAAACGGAAACCCTTCATGGCCCCTTCGCAAGGCAGACATGGCCAGTGATCACGACCCTCTAAGGCTCCTCTCGGGAAGGCTATGGCCCGCTCTGGAGCGCAGGCATTGGCATTTCTAGAAACCAACACCGCAAGTATCCTAACTATAAGTCTCTGTTGGTTTTGACGAATAGCATTCGTCATCTGTATGGCCCTGGCCTGGCGGCCCTGACCTAGCGGCCTTCTAAGACACTCAAATGGTTTGTTGCCTGATGACTGGAGCAAGACGCACGGTCTTCACTTCGCCATGTACATACATGCTATGAAGAGGCATGATGGTATAAGAAGGTAGGTGTGCGGCACGAACAACTGAAACATCACACTCAAACATTGGAAACAAAGACAGCCACATACAGACACCATGCCTCACCACATCAACTCTTCATCAATGGACCTTGTCCTCTCCCACACATCAATCGCCACATATTCCAACGGCGTACTACAAGCTGCCAATGGAGACACAGGCAAGGATCCGGGCTACATTGTCATGAACAATGGCGACACAGGCAAGGATCCTGGCGCCCGCGAGACAGAGGCTGAAGGCATCAGCACTCTCCTCTTCGCATTTTGCGGTGACCGCTCATTTTCAGAAGCCTAGATCAATCTACATCCAGTCAGTACTTGGTGGCTTCGATACACACCTTCCTCGACTAACAAGCTTTAGCCAACTAGAATCGGACAATCAGACCGAACAGTCGTTACTGGCGTATTCTTATCAGCATTTGCATACAAGGTGTTTTGGTCCCAATGACTTGACCAGCTAGGAGGGACGTCTTGCGTTTTGTACAGTTGGACGTGGTGTTTTTTTTTTTTTCATACATACCTGGGCGGGCCCAGGCCAGGACATTGGGTCGGTGCATATCCTCTCGCTCAGCTCGATTCGACGGCTATCATGGATTGGGAGGAGTTCTAGGACATTTTTCGCATGGGATAGACGGTGGAACTGAGAATCAGGGTACAAGGAAATGAGAATTTTTGGTATCGCAAACCATTACGCCACCCGATGCCGTGAAGAAAGTAATTGTACAGTGCAGGAAGAATTGAGGAATTTATCCTCTGCGAACGACTCTGTTCAACTTTCTGGCTGTTGCGATCTTGAAAGGGCGTCAGTTTTGGGCTGACAAACAAGATGTATTGTGGACAAACCTGTGTGCGGGTTCTCTGACCACGGACGGGCAGACTCATAGCGTGACGTCTTCCTCTGTATGTTCCCATATCTCTTAGACGCTTGATGTTGTCTTGCAATTTCCTCCTCAGGTTGTTCTCGATAGTCAAGTTTTGAAGTTCGGCCGAGAGGTCGTTGACGGTGCGGTGACCTAGACCCTGGAGTTTTGCGGTGTTGTGGATAGACAGGCGAGCCATGAGGCGTTGTGAGATTTGAGGGCCGACACCATAGAAGCTCTCGAGGGCGCTCTTGACAAGGCGCGATTCGGCAAAGTTGACTCCAAAGACGAGCTGCATGAGGTTAGCGTCGGTGTATAGAGCGGATGAAGGCGCACAGAATGGCTACTTACAACCATGGTGACTGTGTTGCGAGAGCGAGGTTCAGTGGAAGGCGCAAAGCTGGTTAGCAGACGTGGACGTCGTCGTCGTCGTTGGTCAAAGTCGGCAGTCGCGACGGAGGTGCCAAGACCAAGACTACAGGCCGCCGGAGCGGAGGTCAATGCACCTGCCTTCTCCGCAATGCCGGCCACTGTCTCTCGTCGTCCCTGAACCTCCCCCTCTGCTTTCCTCTGACTAGCAACATCAATCATGGCCACCTTCCAGAGACTCATCATCTCCCTGTTGGTGATCCTCACCTTCACCTTTGTCTTCTTCGCCCAGTCTTCCGAGGCTGTCAAGGGACCCAAGATCACCCACAAGGTACACATTTCCAGCTTCCTAGCTACTCCGCTATCAATTGCTCACGTACTTGCAGGTCTACTTCGATGTGACCTCCGGTGATGAAGAGCTTGGACGTATCGTCCTCGGTCTTTACGGCAAGACTGTCCCCAAGGTACATCTATCGCTGTCATACGTATACCTTCGATGCTTACGTGTCATCAGACTACCGAGAACTTCAGAGCTCTTGCTACTGGCGAGAAGGGCTTTGGCTACGAGGGCTCCACCTTCCACCGTGTCATCAAGGACTTCATGATCCAGGGTGGTGACTTCACCAAGGGTGACGGCACCGGCGGCAAGTCCATCTACGGCAACAAGTTCCCCGATGAGAACTTCAAGCTGAAGCACAGCAAGAAGGGTCTCCTCAGTAAGTCTCACTGCCTGCGTCGTTTACACATTCCTTTCTGACTTTCTCTACCAGGCATGGCCAACGCCGGCAAGGACACCAACGGCTCGCAGTTCTTCATCACCACCGCCATCACCTCCTGGCTCGATGGCCGCCACGTCGTCTTCGGTGAGGTCCTCGAGGGCTACGACATCGTCGACAAGATCCAGGACCTTCCCAAGGGTGCTGGCGACAAGCCCCAGAAGCCCATCAAGATTGCCAAGAGTGGCGAGCTCGAGGTCCCCGAAGAAGGTATTAGAGCCGAGCTCTGATCGTGTCCCGGGCGGTATGTCTGGTTCCGTTTCAGCTTGCTCCAATTCCTCAATCGCTGCTCGGAGCCGCTGATGCTTGCAATCTTTAGATAAGCTCATTGGGTCTGCCGAGCCCGTCAAGGATCTCAAGGAAGAAGATGATGAGCCAGTCGCTGCTCCTGTCCCCGTACCTGCTGCAAACGCTCCTGTCAACGAAAAGGGCGACGAGCCTCTGTCGCACCACAAGGAGGAAGAGTTGGCTGCTAGTTATGGTGACGCTGTCAACGATGCTGGTATCAGCTGGCTTGCAAAGATCGGTGCTCTGGCCGTCATCCTCGGTCTCTGTGCCCTCTTCTTGAAGAGCCGTTCGTCTTCCAAGACTCCCTACGTATACGACAAGTCTTTGGCTTGAGCAGACTATAGCATGAGAGAACCAATCCAAATTCAGACACCAACTTCGATATATCTTGAGCCTTTCGTCTTATCATTTGTGTTGTCATAATATAAGATGTCTAATGTGATGAGATTTGTGCATGTCAATAAAAAATGTCAACCTTAGGCTGGGGAAAATCATGGTTCATCGGTATCGAGCGAGAAGATCTAGAGTTATCTCAAATCGAATGACTCGGTGCCAACATAATCGTTATGAACGTTGAATATGGTAAGACAGATGCACAACGGAGAACGTCGAAGAAGTCCAGATGGAAGCGCTGACTGGGGAAGGAACGGCCAAAAATCCGAAGCCACCACATCACTTGCGTATTCTCGCCTCTCCTTCTCTTCTTGTTCTTCGTAGAAATGGCATCTCAACCTATTAACGTAATTTCATTTGTTTTCATGTTCTTCTTAAGACTGAGATGAACGACAACTTTGTCGCAACCGAATCCAATCGAGTGCCGACAAGGCTACGGCTGCCTATCGAAGAAAAACGGTCTAACGGTATAGCCATATGGCTTTGGCGAGAAGCCTGTGCGTTCGATAGATCTGTCTCAATAATGCTTGGGTAGGATTTGCTATACAGTTTCATCGAAGCCATGATGCCACTGCCGTTGCTGAACCATGCTATGGTATGGGTTGTCGAGGTAGGTACAAGTATGACCTCTCCCAAGCTTCCGCGTCGCTCCTTCCTCTGTAGCACGTTCTAGTCTTTCCTCGCCTTGACAATCTTCTTCGCTTCTACTTATCTAGGACTTGGCTCTACTCTCTTCCATCCACTCATTACACTTGTCGACGACTGGACTCTGGACTGTGGCGTGTCCACTCATTTGACGTTTGCTGGCTCTCTGAACTACAGCTTGCTTCTACGAACATCTGCACACCTACGACAAATCATCACCATGGGTCTTGGAGGAAGAGAAAACACCATGATTGGTGTATCAGCGGCGTATATAGCCGTCGCATGGATTGCTTTCTCTCTACGAACTATAGTCAAGGGACGCATTATGCGATCTTTCGGTCTAGATGATTGGCTTATGGTTGTTACGATGGTGTGTGCAGCAACGCCGATTGAGTCGAAGAATCATTGTACTCACGACCTCACAGCTTATATTCACAGTCGACAGTAGTCTTCTCATTGCTATCGGGCGAGGCCTCAAAGATGTCGAGGTTGCGTCGATATATGTGACGGTAAGCCCAAAACTTCTACTTTGTAGGTGTTTTTCTATACTGACATCACCTGAAGTACCAAGTATTCCAGTTCGCCTTTTACACGTTGGCAAACGTGTTTCTCAAAGCATCTCTCGCAATTACCTTCCACCGCATTTTACTCGAAAGGTGGCAACGTAGGACGGTGCAAGTGACTGTCGGGATACATACTGTATTCGGCCTTGCGACCTTCTTCACCACCATTTTCCGCTGTGGCAATCCTACGAACTTTCTCGCTCGGTACACTCACTCCATGTGTATTGGTTGGGACGCCATGCAAGGCGTGCAATACACGAACAGCGTCATCAACACAACGGCGGATTGGATACTGACTCTACTTCCTATCTTTGCCCTCCGCAACATGAAGATGAACCACCAAGCCAAAGTCTCCGCAGGCTTCATCCTCGTACTGGGGTGTGTGAGCAGTATCATGTCTATGCCTCGATTTGGCTTCATTCACGGACTCGGAGCCACGGAACAGCAAGCGTGGGCAATGGCATACCCAGTGGCTATTCTCGGTGTTACTGAAGTGGGCACTGGTGTTACTGCCGCTTGTCTGCTTACCCTACGTCCTCTGATCAGAAGTCTGCGTGAGCGCAGTGAGCATTCTCGTTCTTCAAACATCTACAAGATGGACGACATGGAAGAAGCAGAGGTGGGAGAAGCTAAGGCGATCAGTTTGCAGTCTGTGTCCGCAACTTCGGTTGTAGCCTCCAGCAAAGACTCGGTGCACAAAGTCAAGTCTATTCCTGCGATGGTCGTCATTGCAACTACCGAGGCAGATACCACATCTCAAGCCTTGTCCGTCGATACATCACAACTACGCAGACGCTCATCCTGCAAACCCATGGCTGAGATGACACTTCACGAAGACACGATTTCGATCGACGAACCCATCTCCGAACAATCCGATGAAGACCAATCACAGTCCGACGAAGAGCAACCACAAGCACCACAAGCACCACCTCTTGTGCATCGCATGACCGAAGACTCCGATGTCAGGCCCTGGAAAACACCTACCATCGAAACAGCCGAAACAACAAAAGATAAGAAGAGGATGACTTGGACGGATATGCACGCGCAATGGAGCGGAGCACATACAGCCAGAACCGCCTGCCACGGCCCCGTTCAACAAAAGGAAGCAAATAAGCCCAAGAGACTTAGCATCAAAAGGGTCTCAAGGATATTGGCCGAGTGGAGCTGGGACAAGGCGTAATGTATCTTTTCTCAATCTTGGATCTCTGCTTAAATATTTTATTACTTCAATTCTAATCATTATTCGTCTAAAGAAAGCCACATAGACGTCCTTGCTATCAAGTAGAAACGGTCCTTTCGATGCGTCTTCGATGCCTACACTACAATACAACAATCCTACAATCTTTGACTCATGCAAGCTTGTGCTTCGCTACGAAGTACTCAGGTGGCTTTTCGTTTTCGTTATCACTCTAGTGTCATCATCTATCTGAAGTTTGTCATCTCTGATTGCATCATCAGTCACACTGCCTCCCCGTGTTCAAAAGTATGTAACTTCCATCATACTCCGAGCACAGCATAGAGTAAGAATTACGCTATGGAAAGGCACAATCTTATTCAAAGACAAATGCTGTCCATAGAGAGTCCATATCTTGTTGATCTCCAGTGGGAAATGTCCAGTTTAACAGTAGTATCATACATTTCTATAGCTACGCGCGTTACATACTTTTGAACACGGGGAGGTGGAGCGAATGAGATAGAAGTGGTTTGTTGGAGAAACAAATTGACATTGGATTAAATACTTATGCAACAAAAAGCAAGAAACTCAAGAACTAGAAAGACAATCCGCAATTACTCCATCCATATGCAAAAGACATGCTTGATCCATAAGATGTTTTCGTGACTCGTGATAAAAAGCTTTCAGGCTGGTATGCTGATGATGTTGTTGTTGTCGCTTTACTCAATGTTGATCTTGCGAGAAGTGGGTGCAGGAGCCTTGGGGACAACAATGCTCAAAATACCATCCTTGAGGCTGGCACGAACATTGTCCTGGTCGACGCGAGAAGGGAAGGCGAAGGAGCGTGAGAACTCGCCGACTGAGCGCTCAGACACCCAGTAGCGGGACTGGGGACGCTGCTGCTCGGTCTGTTGCTGGACTTGCTGGTTCTGGGTGTCGGTGGTGGTGATCTGCTGCTCGGTGTTGGTGGACTGAGCGGCGTTTTCGTCCTCGACGGTAGGCTTCTGGTAGTGGGAGGAGGTGTCGGGAGTTTCTTCGCCGGATGTGATGCGACCCTTCTCCTGCTGACCCTCGAGAGCAGCGGGAGGAGTACCAGACTCGCGGTGGCGTTCAGTGCGACCCTTGATACTCAGGGTCTGGGCATCGGTGAACTCGATCTGAATGTCCTTCTGGTCGACACCAGGAAGTTCACCGTGCAGCTCGTAACCATCCTTGACCTCCTTCACATCGAAGCGAGGCTGGAAGGAGCGAAGTTGAGAGAGGTTGCCAAAGTCATCGCCCTGGCGGGAGATTTGGTGCGAGGCATAGTCGTCAAGAAGACGGAAGAGAGGGGCGAATTCGCCTGAAGGGAAGCGTGGGAAGGAGAACATTGTTCTGACTGGAGTGACTTGAGGAACGACTTTGATGATTCTGTAAGCTTGAGGGAGCTTGTTGGAGATGCGGTAGGTTTGCATGTAATTGCTTGAGATTGTTGTTGTGATTGTTCTTGTTTCTGATGATGAGAGGATAGGGTGGACTGGTCGAGTAGCTTTATACCTTCTAGCTGCTCTGGTTAATGGCAGCCTTGAAGGCGCCAGAGCATACCAGAATATGCTAGCTCGATCTCACCACCTTGCTCCTGCTGCATAATACACATCTAGAAGATACCAGTAACGTCTCCTGAGCAAGAGGGTTGCTCAAAGCAAAGATGGTTCCAGAATAGGAAAGAAGTTTCGAGAATCTTCCTAATCCGGCATGGGGGAAAGTCACGTGGGCTTGCTTACGGGTGGCCAACACCACAGCTGCTATGATGACAAAGAAGTCAATGTATGGTGTTTCCAAGGCAAAGAACATGGTAGACAATGCCACAACACGCTCGCGATAGTGTCTGTAGGTGAATTGGGCCAAGGTTGCGGGGTTTCGGGACCAGGGACAAAATAGAAGCGAGCGAATCCAAGATTACTTCATGACATTTCGGATACCAGGGGATGAGTATATCTCCAGTTGACGCTGACCTTTACGAAGCATGTACTCGATGGCGCCAAAGTCCTTCTTGTCATAATTTTGGTGTTGACGAAATTCTGATCTTATGGATTGTCAGGCTTTGGTAAAACAAACAGAACAGAATGTGGCATACCGAGTGAATTGCAAGAAGTTCGGCCTGACGTCCTGTCGAGAGTCAATGCTAGATCTTCACAACAATGGATATTCGTGCTCATACAGCAGGCTTCTTTCGTGTTTCGCGAAGACATTTGCGGTAGAGGGACAAGACCTCACGCTGAAGACCGGATAGGCGTGCCATTGTAAAGCAGAATATTGTGAATCGTGGCTGTAACGATGAGGTTGGCTTTCGAGACTTGGGTCAAGGTATGTTTTGTCTGGATCGAATGCAAGATGGCATGGCAGAAGTTTGTTCATAGATTGGAGTTGATGATCGGGAGAAATCGCATGACGCGCTTCGGTCACAGACTGTGGAGAAAGCTGGGGTGTTATTGCGATGCCGGAGCTAAGGCTCTTCTTGGCGGATTGTGTATATAACCATGCCGTGCGCCAGTAGTCTAAGAAATCAAGTTCCTTTAGCAATTACATCTAGTAGCTAAGCTCTAGAAGGCCTCCACGGCCTAAGGTGCCCTCTATAGCCCTTAAAAGGTAGACTTACAACTACTTAACCCCGTACGACGCCGACATCGCGCTTACGCTCCTTATCTTCTTACTACATAGTATGGCGTAGTTATAGGAGTAAGCTAACCTTAGCTTCCTCTAGACCGCAACTACGCTTCTTTTGCCATTAGTTATAACCCTTATAAGTAAGTAGATAAGGTTAGTAAGGCATTTACCTTCGAGCTAAGTATATAGCTCTCCTTCTCCTAAAGATAAACATGCGTCTACTAAAAGTTATAAGATAGATCTAAGTGATCTCTCCTACCGGAGGAGCTTTAATCGATATAAGAAGGATATCCCTTCTTATAAGAGGACCGGATAGCATAGTATAACTAACATAGCACTTTAGCCTCTTTAAAACTTCTTTACACCCTCCGTTTATATAACTCTCTTACCTTCTAATAGATTCCGATTATTACTACGATCCTATAACTAGCTACTACTAGCCCGGAGGACCTATAACTAGTCCGTAATAGTCTAATTAACCGATTATGGACCTCTCTATAGCTACCTACGAAGAAATGACTAAGATTATTCGACGTTTAGATAAATAGCGAAGAGCATAAGACGCTGCTTTTACTACCTTCTAGACTAGAGAACCCTCTAGTCCGTAGCCGTAATAGGTTCCCCCTCCGTAGCCTATAGAGCTAATGTAATAGGACACTCCCCCTAAAACTAGTACTATAACTAGAGATTATAAGTTCCGTCCTAAAGTACCTATTTAGAAACCTCCTATCTTTAAGGAGAAGATAAAGAATAAAGAAGTAGATAACTAGATCGACTAGATTAAGAACTGGATTAGTTTATAAGAAGACTTTATCTTCTATAGACCCTTACGCGATAACGAAAAGAATCGCCTTATTACTTCCTATTTAGAGGGAAATCCATTTAGTTACTAGTAAGAGCATATTAGAGTTAACTCTTTTACCGCGTAACTGTCTAAAATCTAGTACCGTTATACTAATCTAGATTAGATAGAGATTAAAAAGAGACGCTTTAAGCATATAAGACAGACTAGTTTAGCTAGGGCTTTTACGAGGGACTTATAAACCCTTTCGCGTAAACTTGTCCCTATCCTATCTCTAGAACATTTTCTTAGAAGGTATAGGGATAGCCTTTAAGAAGATGTAAGAGATGCTCTAGACATATAGCTTTATTTACCCTCGAATACTCTTACTAATAATTACATTAATAGAGCTATTACTCTCGATAAGGTTTATTTCCGTTACCGCCGAAAGAACTAAAACGAGAATCTAAATATAACTATCGAATCGCTTAATGCAATAAGCGAGAAGAAGAAAGGTAAGGCTAGTAGTAAGGGCAAAGGTAAGAAGGACAAGTTATAAGTTACTTACTACGCCTATAATAAGAAAGGCTACTATGCTAGCGAATGCCGTTTAAAAAACAAGTAGGTAGGGTTATAACTAAGGCAACTTCCTTACCTACTAAGGCCTCTATCGAAGAAGAGAACCTAGATGTTAGTATAGACGTAAACGTAACCGCTAGATCTTTAACGGAAGAGGAGACTAAGTACTTTACTACCCTAGATAGCGGTCTTCTTACGCTACACGGAACTATTAGACCTCGTAATAATGTCTGTAAGATTATCTTTACTCTTAATACTATAGCATCTAGAGTTTATATATTAGCTTTAAAAGCTAGAACCTTTTAGAAGAGTTCCATCATTCCTATTATAATAAAGTTAATTGTTCTTCTAAACGGACAGACTATTATAATAAAAGAAGGACTCGAACTACCTTACTCTTTAGGGGATTAGTTAAGCATTCTTAAAGCTCGACTTATAGACTTCGAAGGATACGACGTTATCCTTAGATTATCCTAGTTTATAAGACATAACCCTATTATTAATTAGTAGATTAGCACCGTGCAACTAATTTAAGAAGACTCTCTTATAACTTATGTCCTTAAATCTTAATTAAGAATCTTTAATCTATAAGATAATAAGATTAAGGACGAGAGAGAGCTACTATATACACTTACTAACCCTATAACTAATGGACATCTTAGTATAAGAAGAGCCCCTTTACTACTTATAGCATTACGTGCTTTCTCGGAGCCTACGACTAATAGTAAGCCTACTATTATAACGCTCCCTCTCTTTATTATAGTACTATAAAA
>Ga0068631_100295_pt1 | contig 19381 bp, 15 predicted proteins | sample InSIn5gowninarea_2_FD_77434 | JGI IMG/M metagenome (GOLD analysis project Ga0068631, IMG submission 77434) | Clean room microbial communities from NASA Spacecraft Assembly Facility at Jet Propulsion Laboratory, Pasadena, California, USA -... ...
ACCAGCTCTTTGGTCTCTAGTGTAGACATCGATTTCCATGCAGTGAAGTACTTAGTTGGGTCACTTGGCGCAGTGAACGAGGAGTCAGAGAATGGTTGTGCCCTTGTGATCAGATCTGGTTTCGAGAGTGCTTGCATTCCTTCTTGGTCGAGCTCAGAGAGCGCCATGATAATTGCGTATGCACCAGATCGAAGAGCAGGTACATACTCCTTCTGCTTACGTTTCTTTTTTGGAGGTTCATCTGCTGCATTTTCCGTGGCTTCTGGCTCATCCTCGTCAGGTTTTGCAGATGACTGACTCTTCTTAGAACGGCCCTTCTCTGGTATTGGTAAACCATTGGCAACGCAGTATGCTTTCAGCTTATCCGTGAGTCGGTCGCACAACTTCGGACCTATTCCAGCAAGCTGTTGTGCCTCAGAAGGATGATTGAATGTGGTCGGATGGGCCTTCATAGACTGGAAGGCCTTTTTATAGCTGTAAGCATTAGTGATGAAGCCCCCACAGTCATTAAACAACATACACTACATAACCTTTGCTGTTGCGTTCATAAGCTTCGTCCATCCATTCTTTCAACCATCCCAAAAGGAGAGGATTGGCACCCTCTTCGGCCATCTCAAGCCGGAAATAGTTGGTATACAGGAATTAAGCATGGATTCTCTTACGGCACTTCAGTAAATGGCCACAACCCAGTCGCCATCGATGGGTGCAAGCTGTTGAGAAGCGCGAACACCGGCAGTTCCAGAGACATGGTCGTTGATTGTCTACTGACTTGAACGCGTCGTGCCGCCACATCAGCACGTAGTCACGTGTACAAAAGGACATTGGCTATTTCTCAAATGCTCGTCTTTCCAGGCACTTTCACTGTGGGACATGTTGTACAGCATTTGTGGTGCTCTCTTTGGGCATGAATATCATTCCATGTGGAAGACTCAGCGACACAGCAAAAACCTCACACCCGAGTGGTATCCCTCCTTTGCAGACGCACGAACGGGCACGGGCCCTGACATAGAATTGTTAGATCCATCCAAACGTCAGCGTTCGGGTTAATGGTGCGGTTGAAGTAGCTTCTGGCAGCTTTTACGTCACGAACATGACGCGCTTAAGTGGTTGCAGCATCAGAAATCAACTTCATATTGTTGATCTTTGTTTATCCCAAGGTCCACTCCTCACGAAATTACTGCTTAGAGCAAGTGATGATGTCGTCGATCTGCGCATTGAGCTGCCCGTTCCTGAACATCGAACTTCGGTCTCCGATAAGCTCTGGATCCCAAGATCTCTACCAAGCCGCATGGATCCCTGAAACAGCTTCCGTGAGATATCGGAGTCGTGGTATGGCATACCGAAGCCTCAAGCCAGTATTTTGATTCGCTTGAACCTGCCACTATGGCCAATGGAAACAAGTAGTCAGAAGGACATGACCCCGAACCTACCTCATTTTCTAGGGAGGCTGGTAAGGACGGTTGTTATGGTGACGACAAGGCCATGTCGACATTGATACGTCCTATGCCGTTGGAATCTACACACGGTGCAATTCACGGTCCTGACGTCAATACTGATATCGAGTACTTAACACACCTCGTTTCGTGTATAGTAGTGGAGGGCACTCATACACCTTCACATCTTACCACAGAAAGCTCATCAAATCAAGACATCTACCACAAACCTCAAAACCATCTTTAAACATGTCTGACATCAATCAAAGCGAGTACGCTTCTCGAACTGGTCAGAGCCAAATTCCAGTCCAGAGTGATGGAGCCAAGGTCGAAGAAGGTGGATATGCAAACCGGGCTCAGGCTGATAGCGACCAGCAACTAGGTATATGAACTGATGATCACAGATATGGCTAGTGTACTAATATCCTACAGAGGCTGATGAAAGGGACGCTATCGACCAGAACAACATTATTGATGAGCGAACTCGAGGAGCTAGCAAGGCACAAGGCACTTACCAGGAGCCAGGTGATGAGGAGGGGCTGCCTGGTCCAGATGATGGCACCAGCAGCGGTGCTGGTGGCGCATAGATGATCTGTCAATGTTAATGGACGCGTTATATCAAGCGTGTTGACAACGCTGTGTAACAACACTTATCTAGAAATTTACGAAATAATATGCATCCAACACAATTGATCCTTTGTGCATTCTTGCAAGATCTGACGTGACCAAACCGGCCATTATCCTGCCCAAAAATATTTATTGCCTATCGATACATGTACATGCAATCCTACCACTAACCATCATAATCATATTCGTTGCTCGCGTAGTCTCCAATACTTGATAACCAACTCCAAGTGCTGGCAACAGAAACTCTTGGATACCAATCAACATCTTATCTGTTCCTACTTCTTACCTTGACTTCTCGTCCTGGTAGACACCATATCACCTTCTTCTCGCGCTGCAACAACTTTCTTCGTCTTCTTCTCCTTAGTGGCAGTTTTGTCAGCCTTCGCACCTTCAGCAGCCTTCGGCCTACCACGTCCCTTCTTCTCGTCCTTTACTTCTTCCTTTTTGTCCTCCTTCTTGTCTTCCTTCTTGTCGTCCTTCTTTTCTGTCTTCTTCTCATCTTTCTTCTCCTCAGTCTTCTTCTCTTCCTGCTTCTTCTTCTTAGCAGCAGGAGCCTCCTTCTTTGCAGCAGGTTTCTTGGCTTCCTTTGCGTCCTCATCTTTGTCTACGCCAGCATCTTCCTCTTCCTTGTCATCTTTGTGGTCATCGTCAGCCTTGCGCTTCTTGCTGCTTTCTTCCTTCTTGTCTCCTGCATCACCACTACCTTTTTCCTCAATTTTTAGCTCAGAAGCCTTTTTGACAACATCGCTGCCACTGGAGTGAGTGATATGGATGCCTGGGTTTTCGGGTTCGGCATTCTTCTTGATTTTGTTTCCACGCTTCGAGGTGATGGCTATTTCACCTTCGGTTTTCTTTTCGACGACCTTGCCGGTTGGTGAACCTTGACCCCAATTCCACGAGACTATGGACGCATGATGTTAGCACAAATGCACTTTATAGCTGAGCTGGGTTCCCTCAGCCGAGCCGACCATTGAGGACAGTGGGGGGACGCGTAAACACTGAATGACAGCGCGTGGACAATCTGTAACCATTTTCGGAGAAGACGGAAGGCCAGTTCCTCAGAATACATGGGGGCGCGTGTAGGTATCGTCTCACATGCATCGCGTCCAAGTGAACCATGGATGTACGCCAGCCTTAGGTTATGCAAGCAAGCACTCTGCTCGAGCGCAGCGCCCACATGGCAGAAATAGTAGAACACGCTCCTCCAAAGACACAACGCGGCCGTAATCATAGAGAACACGGGGGAACACATCTTGTCAGCATACCTTTATCGCCCTTCTCAATCTCGTCTCCGGCCATCGCGACAGCAGTGACGTCAACTAAACACGGTTCCCAAAAATCAAATTTGATGTAGAATGAGACAGAAGCTGTTCAGATAAGATCGCAAAGTACACGCGACCCAAAGGATATGATATGGAAGCAAAAGAAGCTCTGTGGCGGAAGTAAGAAGAGAGAGAAGTTGTTTGAGGAGCAGGGAGGGAGGTCGAGCTCGCGCGCGCTGCGGTGCGCAATGATGCGGCCCAGCTGGGACTGGCGCACTTCCCAAGTTGCATCAACACCGATGTGGCGCGTTCGTTCTCCCCAAACAATTCGAGTAAAATAAGGTTCGCGCTGTGCCATGGGAACCGGCGGATGGCCAGGAATGGCCCCCGCTAGCCGCTGACATTCATGGAGATGAGTGTGAGCACTGGCAGGGCTTGCTTCAACTTGGTTCCTTAATATGGCCATATTGGACCAGCTTTGTTATCATTACTGCCACCAAAGCAGCGAAGCTTTACGTACTCTACTGTGAGACGTCGTCAGCTTATCAAATGCAATATACTGTAGCTCTTGAGCCTCGTACAGCACTTGGCCCCGATATTTCCGGGAGCTGTCGACAATGTTCAGTGTGGAATAAACCTTGGTCAAGCCAGGGATCGCATCTTTCTTCAGGCTACCAACGCCAACCGAGGCATCCACAGTACACCTTTCTTTCTGGGGTCAGCTTGCGGTCGCTCTACGAAAAGGAAAATAAGCACGGGGCAATTATATTGAGACGTGAGCTATGGCAGTACCTGTCATTAGTAGCCATGTGTGACGTGCAAGGATAAGTCCCTTTGTGGTGAATACATCCCACTCCACACTCCACACTCAACCCAGCAGTTGAAAATAATACCCGAGTCAGACACTGGCACAGCTGAGCATTAGAGTACTAGATATGCCAGAGTGACCCCTGGAAAGCTAACAAGAGTTGAATACGAACTATTGATCACACCATTTCTCATGGACAGCTACTGTAAGGCAAGTACTAATCCTACATCTGTCAATTCTACCAGTGAGCTGAGCACCGAACCTCAATTCATTACAGCTTGCAGTAACAGGGAGAAAAACTCTTGTCAAGTTGAACTTCGATGCACTGAATTTATGATACTCTGTCACTCAAACGACTATTGTAGAGTGGCACATCCACCCACTGATCTCCTTGTGAGTCGTGCAATCCAAGACGTGTTCAACATGCACAATGGAATTGCGCTCATGCTGTGCTCAGCATGACAAGTTGTGGATTCGAGGTTTCAGTATAGAGTGATCATATTCATTTACATCTCAGATTTGTGTTACCGAGAGGTGAAATGAACCGGGGGATGAGCAGAGTATAGAGCAATAGCCCTAACCCTGAATAGAGCCTTGGCAGCTGCGTCAGGTCGCGGGCATTCGTAGACATGCATATTCCTGCCATGTACCTGCAGCAAATTAGTTTATACACAATATAAATCTCTCAGGCTAAGGACACTCATACACCTCCAACTACTACCCAGAAGCTCTCGTCCAAGCTTACATCACAATAAAATTCAACACTGCAACACCCACAAAACCAACATAGACCACCCCACCATCCACAGTTAACGGCAATCATCTCCAGCAGGCGATCGCTACAACACCACCAGCACCCACCACACAGTCTGTCCACAACCACAACAATGGCCAACATAAACTACCGCACCCTAAACGTTGACGCCTACGACCCCGAATCCTCCTACAACTTCGACCTTACCTCCCTCCAACCAGCCTCCAACCCTTCCCCATCCACTTCCAGCGAATCCGCCCAGATAGCCCAACAAGTGCGCCAACTGCTCCGAGCCGGCGATTCCTCCGGCGCCCTATCCTCGGCCCTAGAAACCGCGCCCCTAGCCGGTGACGAACAGGCGAAACAAGTCCATCTGACGACCGTACTGGAAGTGCTGCAGGGTATTCGACAAGCTGATGTGAATCGTGTGTTGCAGGAGATGTTGAGACAGCCGGGAGGAAATGCGCTGGCGGATACATTGATGAAATATATTTACAAGGGGATGGGGTCGGGGGTTGGTGGTGGGTCGGGGTCGTCGAGGGGTATGAGTCCGCAGAGTACGGGGGGTGTGGATGGGGTGGGGAGGGGGTTTAGTCAGGTGCAGGCGAGGAATGTGGCGGAAGGTGGGAGTGGGCAGGCTATGAGTGTGTTGTTGAGTTGGCATGAGAAGTTGGTTGAGTTGGTGGGTGTCGGGGGGATTGTGAGGGTTATGAGTGATCGGAGGACTGTTTAGACAGGTAGTGAAGATTGGCATGGGAGCGAATCATACGTGGTGTGGTCAATGAGAGGCGCAGATCGCAATACTCGATCAGCAAGCACGGACTTCCGTGATGGATGTTCGAACATATGGGCGGATGAACATATGGTCAGCAAGCGAACCCGTATTCTTGACTTTCAGGAACACAACGAGTACCGCACATACAAGCATCTACATACTGTTAAACACCAACCCGTCCGATACCCAAAACCATCCAATAAGCCAACTCTCTACTGCCATCGTCCACTTCCTCATTGTCTTCCACCCCATCTTTCCTTCTCGTCTTACTATCCTCCAACACCTGCTCATCTGTAACCTTCCATTCCAACCTCACACGAATAGGCACCTCAACCACATCCTCATCCTCCTCCACCACCTCACCCTTCGCCGTAACAATACTCGCCGGCACAACCTCAATCACTATACTCGTCCAATTGCGTCCGCGATCGTACACTTTCCCCGCGATCTGCTCGCCACCCAACAAGCCCATCGAGACCTGTGTATCTGACTTTGGCAAGCCAATTTCTGGTCTCAGCGCGTCATCCCATGCGTCACTATTCTTGCCAACGTCGAATTCTGGACATAGTATCGTGACTTTATGTGCGTGTTTGCCGGGAGTGATGCTGGGCGAGCCGAGTGAGACGGTGATATTTTCGTAGAGTGGATTGCGGAGCGTTAGGATCCATTGACTGGGTTTGCCGGGTGGGAGTCTGACTTTTGGATCGCCGTCGGGGCCGGCGGGGAGGATAAGGCTGTCTGATCCCGGGACGGATTTGAGAGTGATGTAGGGGATGTAGTTGAGGGCTATGAGCTTGATGCGGTAGCGTGTTGATGTGATTTTTAGTTCTGGTCTGACGAGGATGTGCTTGCATGCTGCGCAGCGTTTGGCGCGTTTTGTTCGCAGGAGGGTTGGCATTGGTTTTAGTTGGGAGATGTGGGTGGCGTGTGGGTTGCCGATTGGTGATGGGTATTGGAAGGATAGTTGGGAGGGTGTGGGGGTGTCGTCGTATGAGAAGTCTTGGTCTTTGGATCGGAGTGCTTGTTGTGTCTCAGTGGAGGTAGTTTGTAGGCCTTCTGCTTGCGTGAGGGCCTCCCGCATCACAGATGCTTTCTTGTTCGCCTTCCGGCTGAGCAGGCCGCCGCCAGTGCCGTATAGGTTCATCAGGCGTGCTAATGATGAAGGGGACGAGAAGGCGACATCTAGTGCCGAGGACGATTGATTGGCGTCTGAGGTAAGCAGTTGTTCTTTGTAGAAAGATTTCAGAGCATTGAAGTGTTGGTGTTCCGTCAGCTTCTGTGGATGAGCCGATGCGTTATTGCTCGTAGGAACTTGCTCCTCAGAATATTCGTGCTTGAGGCCGGACGGTCGCACTTGAGGATTGGCGATCTTTCCTTCCAGTTGACCTCGAATACCTTGCGGATTTGAAAAGCTAATGCCAATATTTAAGGACGTCCACATGCAGTATTGGCAATTCAACACATATCGTGGAGCTGTTGTGCCTCGCGTATCGATGTTGGAAGTGGTAAGTTGTGACTGGCATATGGGGCACATGTAGCAATTTCGAGGACATCTGTTGCCATCAGATTTCACCGAGGATGGTACTGATTCGAAGAGACATTGTGGACAGAACCAACAGATGATTTCTTCGTTGACACATCGAGGACATTTCAGATCACGGCAGCCCTCGCAGTAGAAAAGATGCTCGGGTGGGAAAAGGGAGAACGCTGATCGAGGATGTCGAGGATTGAAAGTTGACTCGTCTTGCTCGATAGCATCGTCGATGTTTATCTCTCTGGAAGCACGCTTTGAAGAAACCGCTCTGCGTGATTCATCTGAGCAGGGACATGAAATATAGGAGTAGGGAAAATTGAGTGTCATTGTTGATGAAAAGCAGATCAACGCACCAACCCGGCATTGTCCTCGACACGTAGCACGTCGAAGAAGCACAGTATTTGCTTAAATTCATAACGTCTATTCCAAGCATGTTTATTCACAGCATCAATGGTATAAAGAGGGAGCAGGAACGCGTTCGACCAACACGAGAGTCTTCGGTGTTTTACTCACCGAGAAATACTTGACATCATGGACAGCATTTCGATAAACTATAATTCTTGAGCTTTCTTACAGCTAACAATGCGCTGTTGTGCTAATTTGCAGACATTAACTTGTCTGGAATGATCGACCGTCATGAGACTGTTGGCGACATCGTTCGCCCACCGACTACCACGATGTAGTTCCCGCATTACTCGACGCTACCCTCAGCGCAATTATGCTGTCCAAGCCCCTGGTGCTCCGACTCTCCAAGTATTCGACAGCAATGTCAAGTACATACAGAAAGAGCGAGCTGCTTTGAATCCCGAGCAGAGCAGACAGGCAGATTACCTAAAGGATGAGATCGCCCGAAGACTGGTCGATCGGCTTCTCGATATCAGTCGCGAATTTCCTAGAGTCCTCGACCTAGGCGCGAACAGTTGCAACATTTCACGAGCACTGGCACAGCCCCCACTACCAACTCCCGAACTTCCAGAGGATGCTCCTCAGATGTCAATACCAAAAGCACCGCTCTCACAGAGGATATACGAGCTAGTATGCGCGGATACGTCCCCAACTATGCTTCACCGCGATGACGGTCTTGAGGAACCGGTCGTGCCTATAACACAAACGGTCCTATCAAGCTTGGAGACACTACCCTTCGAACCTGCATCCTTCGATGCCGTCTTGTCTTCAATGGCCTTACATTGGGTGAACGACCTCCCATCCCTCCTTGCAAGCATTAACTCCGTCCTCAAGCCCGATTCGCCTTTCATTGCAGCTATGTTCGGTGGTGACACACTATACGAGCTCCGAGCATCATTGCAGTTGGCAGATCTGGAACGAAGAGGAGGTGTCCAACCACATATATCACCATTCGCAGATGTGCGCGATATCGGTGGTTTGCTAGGCAAAGCTGGATTCAAGCTACTTACTGTCGATATCGATGACATTATAGTGGAATATCCGGATACGTTCGCGTTGATGCAGGATATACAAGCTATGGGTGAGGGCAATGCCATTTTGAAGAGTATTGGAGGACCGATGACGAGGGATGTGTTACTTGCGAACGAAGCCATCTACAGGGAGCTGCACTGCAAGGAAGATGAGAAGGATAGGATCCCAGCCACCTATCGAATAATATATATGATTGGTTGGAAGGAGGGCAAAGGGCAACAGCAACCGCTACAAAGAGGAAGTGGGCAGATTAACATAAAAGATGTTTTGGGAGGTGGTGATTTTGGTCGCTAGAACTGGTACCAATCTCAAATGCCACTCTTCCTCTCCACCGTATGTGTTATAGAAAGATCAGCGACTTCTGTTTTAGAAGTTTTGAATATTTGAAACTGCATTTATGGTATCCTCTTGCTCGTAACATAACATGGCATGAGCGCAATAACAAGCCGTGCTCCATTTGGCAAGCAAGAGCAACATGTCAACTGCTCCAACCATCACGAATGTTTGAATCTGTAACACTTTTCGATCACGATGGATGTGCCTCCTTGAGCGGCAACTGTTCCCCAAACTGCTAGATGTCTCTCATTCACATGCGTCTAGAAAGCATCAACACGATCCCTGGTGCATCTAGTACTCCTGACCACCACTGATTGGGAACTCAAATCCACAAGATCGACCAGTCAACTTTCGGTACACCTCAGCGTAGGTATCGAGTCTGTAGTCCACACCACCTCGCTCCTTCTCATCCAAAACAACCTTCAACACCTTGCTTCCATCCTCCTTAGTTCTCAGTCGCTTGCCGACAATCTCAACAGGGTAGACCACATCAGCGAGGATAGCGTCGTGGACGGCAGTAAGTGTTCGGGAACGAGGTCGCTTCTGTGTCTGCGAGGTTCGGGATCGGTTAGATCGCTTTGGTCGAGGAAGAATGCGGCGGGCAGCAAGGAAGAGAACGTGTCGGTCGGAGAATTTTTTTTCAAGTTCTCGGGTAAGTCGCTGTTGGACCTTGTGGAAGTTCGGGAGGAGAGGAACTGGGACGAAAATTACGACAGCGCGCTTGCCATGGCCAACTTCGAGCTGTAGTATTTGTTAGATCCTACTGTTACACACTCTCCTTGTTCTTGACTCGTACCTCGCGTGCAGACTGAATCTGCAATGGTCGTAGAGCAGACTTAAGATCTGGGGTGTTGGTCTCGAGTTCGTGAAGAGCATTTGCAACAGCAACTTCGGTCTCATTTGGGTGAGATCTTGAAGGGCTGTTAGCCGCGATCTTGTTGATACCTGGTTGAGACATATTGGCGACGAGTCTCGAGATTGTCAGAGGAGAGCCTGTAATTCCAGAAGTCGACAGCGAGGTGTGGTGTCGGAAGTTCGCAACAAACCTTTGTGGCATAACGCCAAGGAAATAATTTGGCAGGTGCGACCACAGCCTCGTGCCAAGATATCTCGACCACGAGGCTATTTTAGGGTTAGGGCTCTATGGCTTACGAGATGCAAGGATTCTTCGGCAGGATGTTGATCTTCAAAACTTTCAACATCTCAAACGTCATGTTTTTGTACCAGCATAAGTGATATCAATTCATTGCCTTTGGGAGATGAGAATTATCCATCAAGTGCCGACCTCGTGATGACATCAATGCAATGCTTTATGAATATCTGATTAGAAAGCTTTGTGCTCAGAATCAAGCAGCTTCAGTGAGATAAGTACGACCCATTTCCTTTTCAACTCCTGCCTGTACAAGCCCAGTGAACAGTTCCGTAACTCATAGCTCTTGCAATCGCCGCATCTACATCAGTACACCATCTGAAAACCTCAAGATGTCGCTTCCCAAAACAACCGATCGCTACGTCCTCAGAGAATCCAAAGGCTTCGAGTCTCTAGAGATCGAGAAAGACTCGCCCATTCCCGAACTCGGCGACTATGACTGCCTAGTCCAGATCCAAGCCGTCTCCCTCAACTACCGCGACCTCATCATCTCAAAAGGCCAATACCCCTTCCCCATGAAATACCCAATAGTCCCTTGCTCCGACGGCGCCGGCAACATCCTAGCAGTCGGCAAGAAAGTCACAGAATTCGAAGTCGGTGACAAAGTCTGCACGCTCTTTAACGAGCTCCACCAAGCTGGTCCTATCAACCCGAGAGCCCTTGCGTCAGGTCTTGGTGGCGCGATCAATGGCACATTGAGGCAATACGGCGTCTTCCCTGAGCACGGCCTCGTCGCTGCACCGACGAATATTACGCCCACTGAAGCTGGGACACTAACTTGCGCCCCACTGACGGCCTGGAATGCGTTGTACGGCTTGGAAAGCAAGGCATTGAAACCGGGCCAGACGGTACTTACTCAGGGCACTGGCGGCGTTTCTATCGCTGCAGTTCAATTCGCGCTCGCTGCGGGTGCAATCGTCATTGCAACCACATCCTCCAAGGAGAAGTGCGATGTGCTGAAGAAACTGGGTGCTCACCATACAATCAACTATCGTGAAGACACGAACTGGGGTGAGACAGCCAAGAAACTCTCACCGAGAGGTGCTGGTGTCGATCATGTGATTGAAGTCGGTGGGCCGAATACTATGGCACAAAGTATGAAGGCTATCAAGATGGAAGGAGTGATCTCAGTGATTGGCTTTGTCGGAGGTGGACCAGGTGAGAAGCAGCCGAGCACGCTCGATGCATTGACACATATGTGCACCATCCGTGGTATACTGGTTGGTTCAAAAGCACAATTCAATGATATGAACGCGGCGATCGACGCTAACAACATTCACCCCGTGGTGGACAAGACATTTCCTTTCGAGCAAGCGAAGAAAGCATATCAATATCAATGGGACCAGAAGCATATTGGGAAGGTTGTGATACATTTAGGAAGATTAGAATGATGTCTTCCACATATAGACGGTCCAATATGACATACACATGTCAGATTTCTGCATACCCGGCAATACAGTCCTCTAAAATCCCTACTAAAAGCACTATCTGCGCCGTTGGTGGGAATGTACCTGTGTTATTGTGTTGATGTAAGACTCCAGAACACCAGCACCTTCTCGACCACAACCAAAAACGAAGCAGTCCATGCTCAATACCCACAATTTGGTCTTTCTAACAAGCGCAGTTGTCCTTCTGTTGCTTAGCTCGGTCGGTCAGGTTGACGGTAGCTTGACTTGCACTGCCAGCCGCGTTTGAAATAGCCGAGTCTGTGCCTCTGCCTGCACCTGCGCCCTTTCCTGGTTTCAGCTCCTTCTCAGGAATGGCATTCGCAATCGCTGTGAACACATCCGAAACATTTGTTCCTGTTTTCGCACTGGTTTCAAAGAACAATAAGCTCTCCTCTTCAGCATATGCCTTTGCTTCGCGGGTAGGTACTTTTCTGGCATCTCCATTTTCTATAACATCTGTGTCCTCTGCCTCGGCTGCCTCCGAATCACCTTCAGAGGGTGTGGGAGTGTTTGCGTCGGAGTTGGAAGCTTCATCACAGAGATCGAGTTTATTCCCGACAAGGGCAATAACAATGCCAGGTGAGGCTTGCCGCTGGAGTTCAGCAACCCAGTGCTTGGCTTTTATAAGTGACGTGGGTTTTGTGAGATCGTAGACGACGAGTGCAGCTTGAGCGTTTCGATAATACATCGGTGCCAGAGAGGCAAAGCGTTCTTGACCTGCTGTGTCCCATATTTCAAACTTGATAACTCGGCTGGGAAGTTGGATTTTTTGCGTCAGGAAGGCAGCTTAATAATACATGTCAGCTCACATATTCGTAGCAGAGTGAACGGCAGGAGGATCTCCCTGCAGAAGATGTTCTGTTCACTGCGTCTGGCTACACATACCACCAATAGTAGGTTCCTTGTTCTCTTGGAAGTCGTTATTCACAAATCGCAAAACTAGAGAAGACTAGCAGCCATGTCAGCATTGCCATCGTCGGATTCGAAGGTTAAGGAGGATGTTTGTGTATGGTACGTCCAAGAAAGAGATATTCTTTGAACTGTCTGTGAGCGCAGAAAATGGTGTGGTTACCTTTCCGACAGCTGCTTCACCAAGCAAGACCAGTTTCACACTGCTGCTTGGCTTCGCCGTGTTGGCTGAGGCTGCAGTTGACATGTCGTATGGTTTATCAGAAGCCTTTTGTCGATCGTCCTTGTACTCTTATAATATGATAAATGTAGGCAATGGAGGTGATTGAGGCAGGCAACTTTTCATGTGAATTGGATTCCGCGCAGTCTTGTATAACGCACGTTTCAATGCAAGACAGATTTTTTGATCATGAATCAGAGTGACTCGGGTATCTGCAAAAGCTGGATCATTAATGTAGATATACAGACTTCAAATCGATTGACAGTGTCGTCGAAGTAGGAGTGTACGAACGACAATAACCTGCGGCATGAGATGAGAACTAGCGCGTCATCTTATTGGGAGGTGGCAGCCGCAGTGGCCGTGTATACAGCCAATTCGCATTCAAAATTGACCATTCTACTAATACTGATGTCTCACCTTGCTGTATTCGACATCTCTCCTAACACTGAACATTCCGACGACCTACCGATCCGAATCGCTGTTGGATTCTGCTGGCCTGTGAAAATCTGTACACTTACGCGGTCTGTTCTACAGTCATTTAGCACGAACTAGTTATAAAGACGAAGTGTGCGATCTGGACTTTGAGAGGTTGAATTATGTCGAGATGACTATGTGTTCCATTTCGACCTTCTCAATGAGTCAGTGCTGCTATGACTGTGCAGCTTGAATCGACTTATGTGATACCTATTGAATAGGTAAACCTTCACCATTAACATGAATCACAGAAGATCCTTCTCGACACCTATTTATGCCAAAATCCAAATCATCGATCCACGATTTCACCCAATAACGCCTTGACCATGATGACTTGCGTCGGTCTTGTCTATAGAACAATTCGCCTGATTCTGGTGTTGTCCATATCCGTCTATTTCATACAACTTCCGGAATGCTTTTGTTACACACAATGGTAATACATAACAATCGTGGCCCGAAAAACTCAATATGCGCCGATGATGCCCGAAAATGTCGAAGTCGCTGAAAACGCTGAAGACTGATCGATCATGTAATTGTACAGGGTAATTAGAGGTGCCAAAGAAACAAATATCAAAAACAAGGTATGTTGCTACAGTCGCTCCGGTGCGACTTGATGTATGCGATCTCATGAAGATCTGCATCACAAAAGAAACTAGAGGTATGTTAGAGTGGTGTTTCCATCTTTTCTCATGATAAACGTACAGTGATGAGCAGCGGCCTGGTGGCCGCAAGGAAACGGAGGATGTGATTAGGTGGCTCGTGGTTATGTACGCCTCCGAAGCACCGATGAGTCTTTATTTCGGTTTTGGTGGCGGCTTGGGTTTAGGCACGCCTGTCGTGTCGTACGCTCCTCTACCCATGTTGCAGACAGCTGAGGATTGTGGCAAGTCTATCATCTTCGGTGTGCTGTACGAAAGTCAGAACCAAGTGGTGAAGGACCAAACACCTCGTCTATATAGGCGGAGGAATATTCGAGGGCGTCATAGGAGCTGACTCACTCTTCTTCGGAATCAATTTTCTTGAACCAGTAACAAGTCCCCTCACACAAGCGTGAACAAGAGAAGTTCAGGCGCAGAAACAAGCAAGTGTCACTATTTGCGCAAGGCCGCTGAGTTGACAGGGATGTGTCGGAATGTGAGCAGGAGGAAGCCACCCGAGAACTATTTGGATTTTGACCCTGTCAGGTAAACCAATGGTCTCCGTTCTGTCGATACGACAGGTGCTTCGTACGAGCTGCAAATCGTCTGACAGGATGGCGATTTTGCTGAGTGCTGGAACTTGACCGGGCCAAGCGAAGGGATGTGATATCGCAGAGGACTGGATATTAACCAATCCAAGTGCAAGCGCCGACGCGGAAAGGAATGCCGCAAATGACTGGTTTGACTGATGGACTGACAGAGAGATTAAGACAAAAGCTGGCTAAGGTTACAATAATAGAATACAATCAGCAGAATGCTAAGCTGTTGATGTTGTAAATGTGAAGTTGTCGGGTCAAAAAAAGTTGTAAGTGGGAGCATAGCAGTTTTAAGCTGCTGCAGGTACCCCTTTAGTCTAATCGTAAGAAATGGGTCCTGCATTTGGAGCAAGACACGGACAGACCAGGTCAGGTATGGGTGGAGAGTCGCTACCACAGGCAGGAAAGGATGCTGCTAGGAGGTAAACAGTTTAACACCCGCAACGGGACGCCATCCGAGGTAGCGAGGGTGCGCCAGCGAAACCTCTGTTGAAGAGCTGAACCTTTTCATATCCATAACAAATTCGCTCTAACGCCGCAGTGTGTTTCCCCGAAAGCATCCTGGGATCTTAGCTTTAGCCAACCGTAAGTCTAGTCACTATCTCACGTAACAATATAACGAATGACGCGGCGAGAATAAGATGGCTGACCACTGCTGGAGATGGAGTTTCAGCATTTGTGGCTTTTTGTACTTGCAGTCAACAAATGGCACCGTGATGGTGCTTTTGATTAGCCAGCTTTGGCTGTCCTTTCACTTGGGACCATAATACTGTACACTAGCCAACGGCGCCACAAATAACGGTCACAGACCTCACTGACTAGGGTCCCAGTAAGAGGAGACTTGGCCGATCTTGTTTGGCAGTCAGCCGTGTGCACAGCAAGAACGCGCGAAACTGAATCGATACACCATGGAAGGATGAGCTTTGTGTAACGTTTGAAATCGAGTCTTCTGTGATTAAGTCTTGAATACTTATGTTACTGCATATAGCGACAGACTCGTACCAACCAAGATCCTTATGAACCAAGTGACAAAAACCCAGAAGGGCTTCAGCATCATAACGTTTGTGGAACACAAATATTAAGCAGATCCGATGTGCAAAAGACGATGGGTCAAACCTGTGATGTTTCGGCTGAGATCGACCGTCATGGTGCAGACGGGGAAAGGACGCTCCATCAGCCCCTGCCTATCCATAAGCTTGGGATGTTTTAGCCCAGTTTAGGTGTGTGCTTTAGAACTTTCTCCATGTCAACTCCACCTTGAACTCTTCCGCGACGTGTGAACGACGCCTCCAACGATTTCTCATTCTGCTTGGGGCTAAGCGCCTTGTCCGGGAATGCTTCACGTGTTGATGTACCTGCAGTATCTAGCCACACCCAGCAAAACCTTTGAGTAACAACCGTAGACCAAAAAGGTTAGAACGTCGAACCGGAGATGATGCAGTAGCACCAAATCGATCTGTACCTCTTTCTCACCCCGACCAGGGCAATGTGATTCAGTATACTGCATATCGACATCTGGTGTTACCTGCAGTGAATTTTTGCAAAACTCGATATGGTACCGCAACAGCCTCGAAACAGCATCGAGTTGGAGATAAATGTGTATCAATCACATTTTCAAGGCAACATACTTGGCAGACAGGGCCCGTGCCTCATCGTATCCTACAGTACTCAGCATGCCTCGTTTGTCACTTATGCATGGTTCAATGGTTAGATCTCGGCGCAGTTTCTTCCTTGATGGTGGGAAACGCAACCACATCTGCCAAGAATGTGCACGAAATCCTTCACAAGTCGTGAGTGCCGTTTCGGCTAGTCATGGCCTTCATTTCTGCATGTCCCGTAAAGTTGAGTCATCATAGAAGCTGTGGTTTGTTGGGGGTTAACGGATATGTGTTAAATACAATTTCCTACAGAACACTAGAAGGATGCTAGAAGGCGGCTCTCCCAACGGTCGAGTATCCGCGGCCAAGCTAAGGTGGACTAGGCAACACCTTTGGAATGAGCAAGTCGATGCTTACTGATCCGCTCTGACACACAAGTAGTATGCCGAGATTGCAGCGCGACAAAAACAAGTCGAGAATTTCTTATTCGTAGTTCGAATTGCCTCAACTTGTTTGGGACTGCCGGTCACTTCCTGTGCTACAGTGAGATTGGTGTGTTGTACAACGAGAACTTTTATATGCCATGCACAGCGGCTTGCACGCTGTCCATGTCAGTCAGCGAGCCATCTCATGTCAAAAGGGCTCGTGCTCCTGCCAATTTTGGACCGCTCGCGGAAGACTGAAATTGGACCAACCTGTGTGGCGTGGACCACATCGTATGGTCTTCCATTTCCGACGGATCCCCTAGCTTTCAAGCCACTATCAAACACTAGTCCTCGGTACCATCGCCTATCGATTGCAGCCCGCCTTGGACCCGGAAAATGTGTTTCGGAGCATTCAGATGATGCCGCGTAGCCACAAAAGTCGATATCAGCACTTGAGTGTACACAAGGATGGGTGCGCCAAATTGCGACGCACCAACATACCAATCCAGCATCACGGTGCTCGTACTTCACCAAGGCTTGCCTGGGTACCTCTGCTCTTCCACGGAAACAGGCTAGGAATGACTTCCCCGGATAGCAGGAATGCACTTATTAGCACGGACTGTTGACTGCTGTGTCAGCAGCATTGATATGAAACAGCATAACCAGGCTGCTCTATGAGAGTAATTCATCATTTGTCACTGACGTGATAGCGACGTGCACTTAACCACGAGTCCTACCAGTTCTAGCAATCCTAGACTCTCTCCAGACCCCTGTTCCATGTCTCGATTCTGCTTCAAAGCGAGCTTGGTCGCAATTCCCTTTCCAACCTCGCCCCAACGATTACCAGCTTTCCCAGTCGCGCGTAAAGTCCTTCCCCGAAACTCTGTTACCTCTCCATCAAGCTAACATTCCCTCCACCAATCGACCGACAAATTGTTTAGCACAAATCGGATGCTCGGAGTTTACGAATCACGATTCGGTAGTGCAAGGTCACGCCTTGCATAGGTCCAAGACCACACGTGCTACATTGTCTCCCTACATCCAGAGTGCCAAAAGAGCACAGACTGTGATTTCACTTCTAGTTCACAGCGACTTGCCGCTCTGTCATCTTAGGACAAACCTGCCATCTTCCACTTGCACAATGTGCCGTACAGAAACACGATGGCGTTTAAACAAGTCCAAATTTCACCCCCCAATGATGGACGGCATTACTCTAAGCCAAGTCGAAGTGCGTGGCAAGTTCAGAGGTTGCGATGCATGCAAAATGTGACCGAGGCCAAAGCAGCAGCATGTTTTCCATGCAAATCACTTACACATTGTCGGCCGTGTCTCAACGTTCTTTTGGCGACAATGAAGAAATGAAGTTGATGTATTGTCCAGTTCATTCTTCGCAGTTAAATGCCAGCCAAGTTCTGCATTAGAAGCATTAATACGAATAATCATCGTGTGCGACACGGAAGCAGGGTAAGAGAGGCTGACGACTATCCAACTGCAATACCCAAGGTGTGTTCGGCCGCAGCTAACTCGTTATGATCTACACGCCAGGATGCCAGCAGACACACTCAGTGGCTTCATGAGTTAAAGAGTATCTGAAGCACAGCACATGACTAGGGAAAAGTTTGAGTAAAACGCACCATATCACGCATAGCCAGAAGCAGGCATTCGGCGGGATTGTCATTTCGCCTGTTCCAGCTGAAGATCCAATAGCAGGTCCACAAATTCTAAAGGTGCATGCAGTCCTGGAAGTCGTTTCCGTTGCTACAGGATATGCCTCGCTCGAGCCTGAACTCTGCTTGTCGATTATCTATGCTGACCGAGAAAAGACTCGATCAGTTATGGGGGCGCCTGAGGCGCGACAGGCTGGTCCGATATCCCACGTATATGTATGCGGTCGTCGACGTGTAAGAAAGGAATTCTCCAGATTTCGACACCATCAATTGCCGTGCTAAGGTACACTTTGGTAGTATTTGCATATCCTCAGCAGAACACATACTGGACCGATGTCTCGTGTATTGTGCTCCTGGACCAGAGTCTGTTGTTCACACACTTTGCATCAGAGGACCAGTCCGGTTCGCGTTCTTTCAGCAATCCCTTGCGGGAAGCATGCATGGAACTACAATACTTGTATGCCAATGAGGATCGGCCTCAGAAGCTGTTCAACTTGGCTTCTGCAAACTAAATACGCCGCAGAGCATATGGAGTAGCTCCTGCAAGTGTGGACAAGTAGATGACGTGCCCTGATCTCTGGCAATTCTCTAACAAGTGGCAGATCGGAACTGTTTTTTCCATGATCCACCCAGAGCACTGTGGGCGCCGGCGATTGTTTCCGCATGGCATTTTGATTCGCTCGGTCATCGACGACTCAATACCGGCATTGCGTACTGCTACTTGTGCACCGCGAGAGTCGGGCTTGACCTCAGGAAATGCAGTGGAATTCACACATTTTTGTTCGCATTACAACAGCTGTTGTCCTCAGACTTGGATCATTATTTCTCGCCCCTCAACCTCGAGTCTGCTTGCTGTGATCCTATGCCCCATCCGACGCCGTTGGCATTTATCACGGTCATTCTCCACCGAGCAATGACCGTTTTGTATCACGCTTTCCATCCGCATTTCTTTCTCAAACAATGTTTTTGACACCTTTTGTCTCAAGCATCTGATTGACGACTCCGAACTGATGCCCCCCACCAATAATGCTCGACGTCTAGCACCTGCGCCTTTTCAGTCTACCGACGATACATCATTCGTGATCGGTGCCACGAATCCACAAGTCGCCAAATCAGGCATAAAGAGAGCGAGTACAGCCTGTCAGAGCTGTAAGCATATCAAACGGAAGGTCAGCTCTAATACCCTTCATTTCTAGCTGCGGTCCAGCTTCTCCTGTTTCTACAATCCTCCTCGACTGGGTGCGAGCTCTTCGAACCAGGCACGCTGAAGTAATCTCAGTGTTCTTTGTG
>Ga0068631_100298_pt1 | contig 19232 bp, 16 predicted proteins | sample InSIn5gowninarea_2_FD_77434 | JGI IMG/M metagenome (GOLD analysis project Ga0068631, IMG submission 77434) | Clean room microbial communities from NASA Spacecraft Assembly Facility at Jet Propulsion Laboratory, Pasadena, California, USA -... ...
AACCGACACCTACGTTACCGGCTGACCATCTCCACTCGCAGATACAAGGTCACAGCTCAACAACTCAGAATGATACGTCCGGCGTTCAGGACGGCAGCAATCCTCCGCCGCCACAACCAGGTGCTAGACCACAACCTCTTGACCCAGCTCAGGTTCAAGCTGCTGCACAACCTCCTGCTGCAGGTCAACCTCCGGCGCAGCAAGCTAACGAGGACAACGACCTTTTGCAATTTTTCATCAATCGTGGCTGGCTTTTCCTACGGCTATACATGTTCGTGTTTGTCTTCAGCGAAAGTGGCACGTGGCGCCGAATCATTATGTTAGGCTCAGCCATCATATTCTGCTTGCTACCACGGCAGAATCCATTGACCGATATGTTCAATGTGATGCGACGACATTTCGACAATCTAATCGGACCGCCACAGATTCCGCAACGGCAGGCGCAGCCTCAAGGACAAGCTGAGCAGCAACAGGTGCAAGGTCAGCAAAACAACACACAACCAGGAAATACAGCAAATGCAACAGGCACAACACAAGGTCAAGGTCAAGGCCAAGCCAGTACCTCAACAACACCGACACCAACAAGGACAATGCCCACCCCAGAAGAAACAGCCCGCCGTCTCCTAGCACAGCATCAAGATCGCCGCAACGCAAACCCAGTATTCGACGTCCTTTACCGCATCGAACAAGGCATCGCATTATTTCTAGCCAGTCTAATTCCAGGTGTCGGAGAACGCCACGTTCGCGCTCGCGAAGAGGCAAGACGAATAGTCGAGGAGGACGACCGAAGACGCAGAGAGGAAACGGAGCAGCAACAACAACAACAAGGACAGATTCAGAACGGTAGCGCGGATAATAAATCTCCTGATGCTGTGGCGGTTGGGACAAGTCCTGCTGCTGCAGCTGCAACAGCTACTACATCAACGTCTGGTCCTGCGTCGGGTGATGCGAGTTCGAGCGGGGTGGACAGGACGGGAAATGCTGATGGACGGCAAAATGTACGATCAAGGGCTGAGGGGGGTGGCAGCAGTTCCTGAGCAGAAGAGAATTTGCTTCAATTTTCGAGCTTGTATAAATACGAGTCTCGTTCCGGGGTCTTCGAAATCAGATGAGCGATGGGCATAAATGAAGTGAGGATTCTAGTTTTCATTTGACTGGAGCACCTAGTTACCTGGTCTATAATTCCCAGGCACGCAGAAATCGCGTGACATACAAAATCCATAATGCAGGTCTAAGCATACTTCTTGCATCCAGCCTTGATCTTGGACCCCATTTCCTCGCCTTCATCTATCTATCTATTCATACTTCATTTCTTCGTAACTTCTACAGCATACCCTCAACTCAGCACAAAGTCACTGATAATGCTCATGCTCAATTCCCATACAATTAATAGCACCCAGGGCGTAAAGCCACCAGTGTCCTCATCCGCCCATGGAAGACAAGACAAAATGCTACGAGCACCCGTCTTAGACTTCATTGCCGGTATTGCCGCTGTAGATGCTATATTCCAATGCAGAATTCCATGGTTTTGAGAGAGTGGTCGCTTCAGTCACGGGACATCACATAGCCTTTCCCGATCACGGATACAGGTTTTGTTCGTCCAGGTGCTTGGGGGTTTGATTACCAATTATCTCTATCTCATGAATGCGTTCTGTTCTTTGACGGTATGTGTTTCCGCTGACGTTATTGGGGAGAGTCATGTTGAAGGTTGCCCTATCTGGATCGTTCGATCGATCGATCGATCACTCATTCATTCGTTCGTTCATTTCGCGCCCAAACCACCACTGGCAGTATTATCCTTCAAAGAAAAGGCACCCTCCGCATCCCTAGCCCACTCCTCCGTCCCCTTCGCTAACCCCGCAATCGGACCATCAAGGTTCATCCCACACTCGACCTTCCAATTCTTAGGCGTAAAACTGTCAACCACACTCTTGAAAGCACGAAGCGTGCAGAACGAGTCATCACCTTCTAAGTGGCGGCCTGGCGCGGCGCATGCGGGGATTGTCATTGGTTTGTCGTTGTAGCGGAGGCGGACGTAGTAGCCTTCTAGGCGGTTTTGCTCTTCGGAGGTTAGGTCTGATACAGGGCGGCGGGAGATGGATGTTGGTTTGTTGGGTTTTATGGCTGAGTCTGCTACTTGTGAGGTTGGTGGGGGTGGGGATATGGGAGGGGAGGAGAGGCCGAGCATGCTTGCTAGCCAGCCTGGTTGGGAGGTGATGGTAGTGTTCTTGTTTTGTGGTTTTGGTGGTGTTTGTGCTTGTGCTTGTGATTTAGGTGAGATGGAAGCGGGAGATCGTGGGTCAGGATAGGGTCGGCCTTTCTCTCGGAATAGTTCAAAGGATATATGGGAGGTGTATGGTGGCCAAGCCTCATTGTCAAATGCACCGAGTGACGACAGGACGCCTCCTAGAGTGGTGTCATGACAGCCAGACATGGCGAACATGATACCCGTTTCCCCTCCTCTTCCTCGACCAAGCTGGCCATTCTCTCCGCCTATCTCGTTGATGGATAGTCCGACGCCTTCCACTTTTGAAACCATACGCTCGACAATATCGCCAACTTGGGCCCCTATCCCTAGCTTACGATATTCTTTGTTCTCATTGTAGCCGTGAAACCATTCCTCCACACCAATTTTCTCAACAATTGATCGTAGCTTTGGATCGTAAAATTCGGAGGGCAATCGTGTCTCGGGACCATGTGCTATGGTTGAGTTGATCGTGTCCATGATACCTGACAATCGCGGATGACTGTCGACTGCCACGGTCTTCGAGGCTTGTGGCATCCATTTTGTGATCTTGCTGTTCACATACTGCATGTCATCTGAGGTATTCCATCGATCTGCCGCTCTTTGTGCAAACGCTCTTGACAGTTGAGCAAACCTTCTACAGTTGCCATCGTTCGGGAACAGTGTCTCGTCGGCGGGTGTGCGTGTAACGATAGTGGGAGGTGGAAAGGACAACGTTCGAGCAGTTGAGGGATACATGCCCCAAAATGTCTGTTGGACACTTTCTAGTGCTCGAGGTAGTGGTGTAGCTCTGAGATAGATCATATCGGCATCTGATATGAGCTTAGGCATAAACTGTAGCTGGTCAATGTAGAGATGCCTCAGCCGCTTTCCTAGTTCGTATGTGGTCTCTCTTCCCTTGTCTGTGAGCTCTCCGAACTGACATATACCATCGACCTCACCATCAGGACCGGCTGCAATTATGGGACCATCGTCTTCACCAAATCGTTCAAGTCTTCTCCTCCATTGCAACGAATCCCAAGCAGTCATATCCTGCGGAGTGTATGCCACCGAACGCAGCCGCTGAGCAGCGTTACAGTAGGGCCAGTATGGAGCGAGACCAGCATTTTGAAATCGAGCAGAAACAGGCGCACGTTCACCATGTCTGAGAAGTACTTGAACAAGTCTTAGCTCGAGTTGCTCTGGATAGAGCTTCGCGAGCTCCTCCTGCGAATATGGCGATCTTGTTTGTAGAGTAGTCATTATGACAGGAATTTAGAGATTAGCTATTCTTGGGACCGAATCGTTTTGCAGAACTTGAAGGAAGCAGTTGACTAGTTATTGAGCATCATATCAGTTCTCACACGCGTTCTCACATACGGTATGTATTGAGCTTCAAGATTGCATCAAACGATTTTCGTAACCTCATCGAGTGAGGACCATCCGCATCGCAACGTGCAGCAACTCAGCCAACATGTTCGATCTCGGAGTTACTCTAGAAAGCTTATGCTGATTCGGTGAGCCGGGCCGAAGCTCAGCTATGAATCCCGATTCAAGAAATTGCAGCCTTGTCCAGGCGTCAATATCATACTTCTGAGTGCTGACGACCAGTCTTGAGTAGTAGGAGCATTCGGTCTATGTCTGCTTTCCTAACCTCGAATTCTATGTCTTTGATACTCTGTATTGAAATATCGTGGCTGCCGTGCTAATCCCAGGTGAATCCAGAACGTGCGTCAACTTGAACCATAGTGATCTTACCAATGTTTTACTGCTAACCCAGACCAATACCTAAGAGATTAGGTACTGTCGCAAATCGAGATCTTACATGCACGGTGGTTGGTCATACCTTCCGTCTTCACAAAATATTCCTTGGCCCCGATCAAGTGTTTAGTAGGTAGATAGTAAGGAACATGATAATATGGCCGAAAATTGAAGACCTACTGTAGTGAGACACCGGATCACCCTTCATTCTCTCATCTCAATGGATAGCAACAACAAGAGTGATCAGAATCAAGAACTGCAAAGCATGAACTTTCTCTAAAGCAGTGAAAATCACAATATCGCTCGGAAAATAACAGGAAATATTTCAGAGTAACACAGTCATAGTATTACTATATATTATGTTGACTAGGCTGCTAGCTCAACTGTTTCCATATTCATTTGGTCCAGCTGTAAGGTCTGATGTTGGACCATTCAATAGCGAGATACCTGGTTTGACGCTCTATGAGCTCTGACCACCCTTTCGGCCAGCCTCAGAGGGGTCAACTAGACGGTTATTAGAAGGTGTAGCGTGTTGATAGTGTTCTGGTCACATACCTTTGCCGTGAGCAAACTCGCCCTTTGAGCTGCCACCGGTGTTTCCGCTGCTTCCACTGCTTCCGCTGTCGTCGCTGCTGCCTGTACCAGTGGTTGAGCCACCTTGCTTTCCTGCCTCCTGTAAACGGTGAGTATGTGATAATTCGATGAAGTGTACTTGGGAGACGAACAACTGGGTCGACCTTGCCGTGGGCAAACTCGCCGGTGCCGACACGACCGTCTGGCTGACCGTCCTTTCGGAGGCCGTCGTGCTCAGTGGGCTTGTAGTCAGACATGTTTGTGGTTTTGTGTGTTTGATGGATTGATTTGTTTGAGTGGTATTGGTGTGTAGTTTGTGGATGAGAAGAAGTTGTGTTTACCTGGAGCAACAAGCAGACTTATATACATGCTTCCAAGCTCAAGATGCCATCACAAACAAAGTTGACGTGCTTGTGAGGATGACGTGTGAGAATCCTTTGAGACTCCAAGCACGGTCCAGCACTTACCTCACTTCACACTGAAGCAAACCGCATATCATTTACCAAGCACAAATCGTTGCATCATGATGATATGCTTTGGGCCATAGCAAGGCTTTGGTGCCTGCATCCATGCGTCAGGCACACCACGTGAAGGCATTGTTTGAGTTAGTGTCAGGATCGATCGTTGGTGGAGAACACAAAGCCCTGCACACCACCGAGATCGATTTGACTCCATCCCCTGGTAGCAAGATGGCTGGAGGGCTATTCAGCAGCACCTGTGCTTGAGATCATGGTTCATTGGATCGGCGGAGCATTAGCAAGTTCTTTGGACGTCATGACTACGATCTGGTCAAGGACGGAACAGGAATGGTTCAGGGTCGTTTGGTCAACGATGAAGCTGGTAATGGAGTCAATGGGAAGCAGCATGCATCATCAGAGTGTTCCATGTTTCCCAGCCAACGGTGGCAAAAATCGATGTTCTTGTGTACCTGGGTAGGAGCTCACTTCGACTGAATTGCATGTGTTTCTTCTCTCACCTTCACCTGAGTCACTACAATGCAGCTCAAATCTCCCTTTGCTGAAAAGGGCTGTTACGCTGCTCAGTAACTAATAGTGCTCATTGATGTGCTCAAGCAAGGAGAACTCTGTGAAATCACAACAATTCCATATGTAGCCAAACATGAGGTCACAAACCCCACATATGATACATCGAGGTGGGGGAAATTTGTCCCTGGCTAATGCAAGCTCTTCCGCTTGGTCGCGTCACATCCGATCTGATGAATGACGGTATGTATGTAACGCGTAGGTGTGGATACAGTACTTCGACATCCCAGATGTTCGCGTTCACGAACAGAACGTCAGTACATTCAGTAGTCTAATCCTTCGAAGTCTTTGACGGCCATTTCTTGAGTACCTCAAGTGTAAACGTAAAGATAATATCGTCACCATTTGAGCCATTCACCAGTCTGCGCCACTACCCTTCAAATCGCAGCTTATGACTACTGGTTCGTCTTGAATGATCGAACGTCTTATTCTCTCTTGCTTCTGTAGGCATACAAGATACTGTAGAAACATCCGCTTTCGCGCTAACCGGTGATCGGACATTATGTAATCTCTAAGGCCTTCCCTCACGGCCTGGAAGAAATGTGCCCAGTAGACGAAGATCTATGCGGTACGTAAAGCCGCGTGCTTGCCCTGCTCCGTTCTCCAGGACATAGCGTGCCAGCGTCGACGGGACGAGCGTGTTTGTGGTATTGACCATGATCCTACAGTCCTGTACGGAGTAGGTTTTTGCGTACTGTCAAGCTCATTGCGTGAGTGCCTTAGGCACGTATCAATATTTATGTATTATTCGTGCAGGGTCGTATCTACTGGAACGTCAAAACGCCCATCACCAGCTATGTCGAGGGATTAAGTTCTCAACATAGATGGCGATCTTTCCCTCATATCTTAACCCAGTATCCGTACAGGTCTGTGACCTGACATTGTCGTTGATTCCTGCCAGCCTATATGCGGACATGAATTTATTGCTACAAACGAACGATGCAACCCCCGCAATCAAAAACTCCTTCGTGCCGTATACACGGTATGGATATTTTGTCCGTTGTCCTGATAAAACATAGAAATGGTAAGTGTTTTTACATGCTGCACGAAACAACGACTTTGGTTCGTTGAATGAGCGTTTCATTGAGTTGAGTTCTTCTCTCGGAAGCTGTGAAGGTTTGAATTGTCGAAGGTGTACTCTTTCGGTCTCCGGCTGCCAGTGTGCTGAGCAATCTGTGCATACACAGTTTCTTGACCCTCGAATGTGTGGTTGAACCATTCGGCTTGCTTCTTATCAGGCGACGAACCCACAACTACCTCCTGATTCTGGTCGGACGCATAAACGTGCGGCAGCATGGGTTGTTCATCGATGTTGATATATGGATAAGAAGGCAGACAATAGACTGGAGCGAAATGTTGCATATCAGGCGATGTTAGCCCTGCGTCAGACCAATGACAGCTGCTTGAGGTTGTTGGTCCTGCCGAATAGGGAGGTGTTTCGGAATAGCTGGCATACTGTGCGTGTGCAGAAGACGGTATCATCGAGGCTGTGCGTGAATCAAAACCAGTCTGAAACGGCGTGATTGGAGGTGAGTGTTTAGGGTATTGATGCAACATTTCTTTCATCGGTAAATTGCCCTGTGCCATTGCCTGGAATGAACTCGCTAGCTGCTCCTGTGTGTGGCGTGAGGTCAGTGGGCTCGCACTAACAGGCATAAGCGGCTGCCTTATGGCACACTCTCCGTTACTGCCCTGTGTCATTAATCTGTTCAGAGTGTTGCCCTCAAAATTAAGACTGAGTGGCGATCGTTGAGGAAGGCTAGATTTTCGTACGCCAGCATATGAACTCCTCAGTCCGTGGCCTGCAGACTTTGAATGCCGAATTGTACGTACTGAAGATGGAGTCGTGCCAGGCCGAAGAGTAGGCGATTTCGTGGATGGTGTTCCATAAGAGTGGCTACGCAACGCTAATGCTGGAACTGATCGCTTCCGACGAGCTGCTAAGTCAGTGCGTCCAACGACATACTCGTTGCTGGGTGGTAGTGGGAACGAAGACGTTATGTTCAGAGGAGATGATTCGCAAGCCATGCCAAAATCTTCGAAATTGGCAGTCAGCCCATCAGCAAGAGAGCCTCTGCGAGATCCGGGATACATCGGCGCAACCAAACTTGGAGAATGCAAAGACTGGCTGAACGCATGTTGCATTTTTGCAGGCATTGTAGGAGTAGCGAGCGGATTCTCCCAATCCTCACTCGATAACATTTCCTCCTGTTGACTAATGTCAACTGGTGACACAGGACCTGTGCTCTTTTCAAGGGTATAGGGCTCAACTTCATCGAAACCAAAGTCGAAGTGCATATCGCTGGCATTGATCGTTGTAGAAGGCCAAGTTGTCGTTACTACCGGTTGATCCTGCCAATGGTGTTTTTGTAATTGTTGTTCTGACATCGGCGTAGTCTCAACTTGAGGTTCGACCACTCCAGCTTTGGCCGGAGACCGACTTCGGCCGCGGTTCATACTCGTCGGGCCTACAAGAGGAGCTGGAGCAGATAGTCCAGAAGGCGGCACGTTTTGCAATGATGCTGGATTGAAGCATGCCTGCTGCTGTTGAGATATCTGAGACTGCGAAGAACTTGCAGCCCGGGCACATGCAAGAGCTCGCTGCAGGGAAGCCCAGCCCTTGTCCTTGATGGATTCCGCTCTTCTCGTGGGACTGGATGCTGAAGAAGACAGTGCATTAGGTCGGGAGGGAAGTTCCTTTGTACCAAAAGTTGGGACTATACTGTCCCTACTATAGCTCTCTTGAGTGACTTCTGAAGCATTTCCCTCCGTCTCTGTACCTTGACTTTCTTCCCTAGCCTCCTCTTCGTCTTCCTCGTCGTCGTCCTCATGAACTGTGGCTTGAGCTTTTCCTTGGTTAGATCTCGTTCCTCGCCGGTGTTGAGTTCGTTCAAACTCTTCTTGTTTCCTCTGTTGTTTAGCTTTAGCGCGACGATTTTGAAACCAATTCTGCCTGTGGTTAGCCTCAAGTCCTAGCACATAGCAAAGAGAATACTCACTGAAATCCTGTTGTAATCTATGCTTGTCTGCAAAGCCAGAGCCCGCTTATATGTACTTGGTGGCTTACTGTTCTCTGCAAATTCTCTTTCAAAGAAGTCAACTTGTTCCTTCGTCAAACGCGGTCTTGTGGTTGGTTCGCTAGATTCCTCGAGATCGTACGAGCGGTGCGGAATCTGGTCGATATAGGGATTCCCATAATGTAGTTCCTGCGGTAAGTGCTCGGGGACCATTGGCGAGATATGCTGCTGTATATGCTGGTGAGCAAACGGGTTCTGGAAACCAAAATTTGTCTGAAGCATGTAGGGATGCTGATTGGGTTCCGAGAGCATCTGAAACTGTTGCCGTTGTTGTTCCATCTCTCTAGAATTCAGCATATCGACCGGGGCGACCGGGTATGACATTTGATGCTGCACACGGTGCATGGTGTCAGGTCCTATTGTATTCTCTTGTGCCTTGCTCTTTCTGTGAGTGTCCGCAAAAACGGATCGTATGATCCGTATATGCGGTCGTACAGCTGGCGTTCACAACAGAACATAAGTCTCTCGTCCAGCGGGTTCCGAAACTGATGTGGAATATAGAACGGAAGGAGGGACCAGAATAAATTATGAGAAAGGTGCGGCCCGAGTTTCAGGCCGACGCAACTAAGATACTATGAGGCTCATACTGTGCGCTCTGTGCGTTGAGTGTTTTTGCTGGTTGTGGTTGGCGTTCCAGCTTAATCCTGCTCACTCGTAGCGCAAAACCTTGATCAGAAAGACCTGTAGTACCAAAAGGATAGGTTCCCAAAGGTCTGGATATGGTCACCTAGCTCAGGGTTCAAGGGTCGATATTGTGCGAAGTGAAGGACGGTTGCTGGTAGAGTTGCTATGTGGGCAAGGTGGAGGCACAAATACAGACGGGATCTGAGGTAAGTAATGAACAGCACGGCCAAGTCGTCGGAGCGTTTGCATCGAGCGAGACATACAGCAGCAGGGGTGTGTCGGAAGCAGTCAGCGAATGGGCAGGATAACCCTTGTTATGCGCGGCTGTCTTTCGTGCTGAATGAGGTGAGGTGGTGGAAGACGAAGAGTGTTTTAGGTGCAGATGCAAGAGAGGAGCCCGGACAGGGGACCAGTCGGGAAACAGAAAGCAGGCATTATCAGTCACATTTCGACGAGCTGTGTCCAGTTTTCCTGTCGGTTCTCTCATGCTACTCACATCGCTTTGACTTGTCCTGTGGATGGCCTACAATCAAGGCGGGCAGTTGATCCCCCTCCTAGCTGGGTTTTCACATGGCGCAAGCGACGTTCGTTCGCGCTCGCACAGAGGCAGATCCAGCGAGGATCTCTAAGACTGTCGAGGGCGGGTAAGTGGGCTGCGAAGTGGACATGAAGTGGAGAGCTTCAGGCTTAAAAGAGACGCCTCCAAGATCCGCTACGCTCAAAGCATCAAGTCCTTCACACGGCTCCTCCGGAAGTGGTAGCACGCCCATGACAGATCTGCCAATGACATGTTGTTGGCGAAATGAGGTGGGGCCCTATCTGCAGGATCAAGATTTGGGATGTGGCTAGGGCTGGCGTAACCGTTCCAGACTGGACACATTCTGATCTTCCATGCTGCAACTCGTTTACCCTGTTCGACTGGGACATTTCGCGCGTCAAGCATGTCTCTCCAGGCACAATCTCACAAACCCACACACGACTCCATGAATCTGGTACAGCTTCGATGTTGGTAGTACAGCAACCGGTAGGACTGGCACACGTCAATAAGAGACAGGCCTCGCACCGCTCACAGTCCTTGTCTGAATAACGTTGAGTCACGATCGGAAGTGTACCTTCAGTAGACATCGTCGAGTTTGAGACAACCTGATACCGATCTGTTGTTGGGCAAATTGTGGCCTATAGTAGAGGTACTTAGAGGTCGCATGATGCAGGTACCGTATCAAGCATTACCGGTGGCGGTTCAAGCTCCAGCTGATTACCTCCATTCACAACACCTCTCTACACGCCGGACTATGCGAGGATTTGCCGTGGTTTCTCACGTCCAGCGTTAACGTTCTCAGCCACTGGCCTTTGCATGCTAACCAGTACATAATGTGTTTCAGCTTCGGACACTACAAGGGCCATACAGAGATGGTAGATTCTGTAACACATACGGAGTACTACTGTTGTTGTTGGTGATCATTGCCATCGAGGTCTACGTATCCAACGGAGCTCTGAGCAACCATTGCTGTTTGTGCAGAGATTAAGTCTCGGCTTACCTTTCATGTCCATTCTCCTCTGTGACCCGTGGCGATTCAAGCCGTATGATTGACTGCGCAAGGATTTACGTCAACACGTACTCTGGTCATTTATCCGGTTGATCTTTCACGCGTCAATCTAATTTCCTGATACTCCAAGAAGTTGGACTCGCCTACTCGACATCATTTCCCTACCTGGGCGGTCGCATCAGGTGTACGAATCTCGTGATGCAAGTCGAACATTACCTGGTCCTTAGCCACTGCGCCTCTTCAGCCACTGTTGTGCTGACTTTTAATTGCTTGTATAACCACTGAACCAATCACCTGTGGTAGATGCACCACTGCTAAGAAATACAACACTGTAGATCTTGAGTGTTGTCTCCGCCCATGTCATCATTCTGAAGCCTGCGAGCCATGGACTCATAACAACAACTTGCCTTGGCATCATGATCGTACCTGAATCTGGCAGTGCATCGGCCGTTCACGAAAGACGCTAGCCAGGATGTATCACAAATACATCGCATGCCTGATCTACCGCAAGCACGGTCCGTCGAATCTCTAATTTCGAACATTTGTGCAACACGACAAGCCAGGCGGGACTTGTAAGCACCCTCCATTGTGGCTTCAGCGTGCACCCTGTCGGGACCAGAAGCAAATCCACAGCAGCGCATTGGTTACGGATGCCCGCAGCTGTCACGTCAATCTCAGACCTGACAGGTAGCTGCAAAGTATAGATCGCTGTTGTTGTGGTTGCTTGGGTCTAACTCGTCCACTAGAGAGCTCGCAACGATTACGACACCTAGTAAGCACGTGTTGATCACCCAATGACGCCGGTCCCTCTTTAAAGGTCTGCTATACTTTCGTAAGCATTACTAAGTCGTGGAATAGACCTGCTTGAATCGTCAAGCGAGTGAACGAACCAGTCACACAATGCAAAAAGCACGAGGCTCGTTAGAGGATGAAATCTTCCTCATCTTTTCTCGTCTCCAGACTGCAAAGGTTGACATTTGGAGCTGGTTCGATGATTCTCTTATCCAGCCAGCGGTTTTCAGTTCCACCCTTCCATAGTCCGGATGCTTGTGTCTACATCTCTGTCCACGTTTGCATACAACCCCTAATTCGCTCCCAGAGATCGTGCACCGGAACACCGTTCCCGAACTCATTTCGCTGAGACGTGACAAAGGCGTATAGCTAACAACTGTGCTGTCAACAATACCAACATCACATAACTAAAGAATTTCTGATCTGAACGTCGGCTATATCTTTCTGGTAAGTTGTGATGGACACATCCCGCAAGTCTTGCACAATCCAATCAGCACCAGCTTCTTTGATCTGTTCGATAGTATGCGTTGTTATTAGTCCAACGACCCTGAAACCAGCCGCTTTCCCAGCTCGAATGCCGGACGGAGCATCTTCAATTACGATGATATCTGTTCGGTTTCTCATACCAAGCTTCTCGCGACCCAGAAGGTAACAGGCAGGATCAGGCTTACCATGTTCGACGTCCTCGGCAACGACCAAGGTTTTGGGGTGGGTAAGCTTAAGTACATCAAGCCAACCCGTGAGAAGAGGTCTAGTCCCACTAGTGACAACAGCCCAGGGCACCTCAAGCTCATCGAGCTTCCGAAGAAGCGTGCGGGCACCAGGAATCTCGACGGCATCACCTCCGAACCCCTTGGGAATCCGACCTTCTAGTTCACAAATATCTGGCGGGTATCAGCTCGGAGCGTCAAAGAATATCATTACGCTGCCTACTCACATTCCCAATTGGCTCGTGTGGGATCGTACAACTTGAGCACATCGATGCTTCGTCGACCATGTGAAGTAGCAAGAATTAGGTTTGGATCGACTCCCATCTCATTGCCAAGCCTGCAGAAACAGTCGGGTCAGCTGTGTCTTGTTCTCCATTGCGGAATGAACTGGAATGAGACCCCACGATGGACGAAAAGTGAAGTTTCCTCGAGAGCAGGAATCCGTAAAGGACGGGCCCATTGATTAGCGGTAGAAGGTCACAACTTGTAGCAGCTGTAGTTTTCCAGCAGTAGAACAGTGTGTATTAACTCATACTACCTACTCGGCCCTCCTTAGGGTTCATCACATGGTCATGAAACACGGTACACCGCTGGCAGGGCCATAATTCGTACTATGTGGTAAACAACTTACTTTTGCCAGTTCTTGACAATGGCAGCAGTGCTGTCTATTATGGTACCTTAGGTAAGGAATCAGCACAGTCACTGTAGCGCGCACATCTCGAAGTGCATACCATCAAAGTCAAGCAGGAGAGCGTGAACAGGAATGGATTCTACAGTGGCCGAGAAGGAGTGTTCTTCCATGGATCCCATGCTGGCTCTGCTGTGGAAAGGTATCAGAGCCGGATAGATACACAGTGGATTGAACGTAGTGAAAGTGGCTAAATTGTCGATACAGTCCACATCGTGTAGCATGGACTATCTGCTCTTTAATATAATCACAAAAGTTTTGAAGTCATGCTGGATTCGGAAATATATCCGGTATGCATCTATAATCCATGAAGAGTTCCGGGAAGCCCGCCCGATCTAAACTCTAAATTCCTGCAAGGTACTACCGGCAGAGCCTCGGGACCACAAATCGCCCCACCAAAATTTTTGATCACTTTTGGACACTGGCGAAGACGACCGAGAGTGTTGGACCTTACACATATACGTAACCAAGATGGTGAAGCCTTGTAAGTTTATTGACTCAAACTATGCCCTTCTGCTAATTTATATACAGTCTCGAAGTCTAAACGCACGCCCGTGCGACTACGACACAAAATTGAAAAAGCTAGTGCTGCAAAGAAGAGGAAAGGCCGTAAAGAGGCAAAGAACAACCCGCAATGGCGCTCGAGATTGAAGAAGGACCCTGGCATTCCGAATCTATTTCCGTTCAAAGACAAGATACTGGAGGAGATAGAAGAGAAGAAGCGAAAGAAAGCTGAGGATGCTCAGCGACTACGAGATGCAGCAAAGTTGCAAAAGGGTAAATCAAATGTCGACAAGCCTGAAGATGACGAGGACGAAGACGATGACATGGAAGACGATGAGATGCTAGACGAAGAAATGGACGATAACGACCCAGACGATACCGTAAATCCGATGGCGGCATTATTGGCCTCAGCCCAGGCACGAGCGGTTGAATATGGCAGGGATGATACCAGAGGAGATATGGCCGAAGACGATGACAAAGATTCCGAAACTGGCGGCGTTCAGGTTTTCTCGACGTTTGCCGGAGATAACAGAAACCCTGACTCGTCGCGCAAAGCCTTCGACAAGATCTTCAAGCAAGTCCTGGAAGCGGCTGATGTGATCCTATACGTGCTGGATGCAAGAGATCCTGAAGGGACGAGGTCGAGAGAAGTGGAGCGGCAGGTCATGGCGGCTGATGCCGGTTCCAAACGGCTGATACTTGTGCTTAACAAGATCGATTTGGTGCCAGCAGATGTACTAGCTGGCTGGATCAAGCATCTGCGACGGTACTTCCCGACAGTGCCATTGCGAGCATCAACCCCGGCTTCCAACGCGCAGACATTCGACCATAAGCAATACACAATCAAGAATACATCAGAGACTCTACTACGATCACTAAAATCCTATGCAGCAACGAAACAATTGAAGAGATCGATAGCTGTTGGTGTGATAGGCTATCCAAATGTCGGAAAGTCCTCCGTTATCAATGCCCTGACATCTCGACTGAATAAAGGAAACCAGAGTTTTGCGTGCCCTGTGGGTTCGGAGGCTGGTGTCACTACAGCTCTCCGAGAAGTCAAAGTGGATAGCAAACTCAAAATCCTTGATTCGCCTGGTATTGTCTTTCCTGCGGCAGTAAATGAAGAAAGCAGGGACAACAAACAGAAGAAGAAGGCGGAACACGAAGCACGACTAATCCTCCTGAACGCGCTACCACCGGCACAAATATCGGATCCACAACCAGCAGTTACAATGCTACTCGAACGAATGTCACAATCACAAGCACTATACGAGAAATTGTTACAAAATTACGGTGTAGTAGCACTCGGTCCGTTCAACCAAGGGGATATTACCACAGATTTTTTGGTTCAGGTGGCCAGGAAACGAGGCAGACTTGGAAAAGGAGGAGTTCCCAACTTAAATGCTGCTGCAATGACAGTTATTACGGACTGGCGAGATGGTAGAATACAAGGCTGGGTTGAACCACCCACACTGAAGGTAGCGAACGACACAGAGATGGGCGGTAGTGAAAACGTTGAAACTGGTCCAAGTGCTGACCAAAAGATCATTGTCAAAGAATGGGCAGAGGAGTTTAAGCTGGAAGGACTCTGGGACGGTGCCGCTGATAATCAGCAATAGGATTCGTGTAATTCATAGCGGGCGTTCAACAGGCGAGACATGTGGTGGCTGCTTGATATGATCAATGCTTTACGAACCACTAATGAACATTTTGCTAAATTTGTTCCTCCTCACAGTTTAATCGTGTACAACCACAACCACGTTTTCCACCTGCAATTAAGAAAGACGTCTGTTCCAGTCGAAGGGCTGCGCTATCGCCTAGAATGCTCACCTAGGATACTGGACACCTTACTACCCTAAAGCACTCCCAGTCATGTTCTTCGACTCTACTGTTGAGCATTTACAGCATGGTCGATGCACCAACGCTAGTGAGCGGCCGCCTTTGACGGAGTTAAGGAAAGACATCTACCCGACAACTTGCATCTATGAAGACGCGCCCCTAGTACAACCACCAATATCCTTGAAGTAGTGGAATACGTACCTGGGTAAACACAGGTCACACTCTCACCACCAGCCGGCAGTCGGATCCTTGTAAAGCAACAAAGCAACAACCATACCGGAAAGCATAGTCGTGCATGTAGCACATTCGGTCAACCACACAGTATTCACAACTCGATCCTCATCCCCAACATCACGACTGCGCAGTCCTACGATCTCAACCGCTACTTCACGCGTCTACCCATCACTCCGGACGTGTACACCTCAATTCTCCCTCCTCTGATATATATAACTACGCGTCCACGTCCAACCAAAGCATGCCTCGCAAAAGCACAACCTCAACCCCAACAGCGATAGCCGACACAAACAGCAACGACGTATCAATGCTCTCCACCACCCACCCCGAAGCACCACAACCCACAACATCATCCTCCCCCAAACAACCCCAACAACAACAAAAAGACCACCCACAACAAGACAAACAGCCCAAGAAAAAATCAGACACAGACGTGACAACAATAGACGACCTCCTCCTGCCCCGAACCCTCATAAACCGCATAGCGCGCGGAGTCCTCCCAGCCAACACCTCCATCCAAAAAGATGCCATCCTCGCGCTATCCAAATCCGCAACGGTGTTCATTTCTCATCTCGCCGCGGAAGCAAATGAGATGACGGAGCGGAAGACGATACAATCAGCGGATGTGATGAAAGCGCTTGGCGAGATTGAGATGGCGCAGGTGATGAACTTGGGCGTTATGGGGAAGGATGGGAAGAGGGGAGGGAGAGTGGAGAGGGAGGTCGAGGCTTGGGAGGGGAATGTTAGAGGGAAGAGGAGGGGATATAGAGATAAGGTTAAGGCAAGGGATAGTGTGGGTGGTGTTGACACGACGGTGGGGAGTGTGGATGTTGATGTTGACGGTGATGAGCATGCAGAGCGTGAAGACGGTGTGCATGAGAGCAAGAGGAGGAAGAGGGATAGTCAGGACGAACTACTGCAGGCAGAAGCGGACGGAGACGTCAGCATGGTCTCGGAGACTACAAGGGACAACAATAACACAAACGGCGCAAACCAAACGAAAGCTTCTCATAATAGAGCAAATGATGACGAAGAAGACGCGGAAGATATAGATGATTCTGCGGACGACAATGAAGACGAGCAGCAGGACGAGGAAGACGAAGAGAATCCGGAAGAGACGCAGGATGCTGAAGACCCGGCTGATGTGGAAGAGACTTCGAGACGGAAGAATGCTGGCACGTTAGCTCCTGATGGGCGAATTGAGGTTGCTGGTAGTGATGACGATGAGAGCGATTAGGAGGAGTGTTGACAAGATTGAGGACGATTTACGAGATATGATATGAATGCTTGCTTCCGAGGGACGTTGCAGCTTGGATGGACTTTGTCATGCCACCGTCCCTGCTTGGAAAAAAGCTTGTGGAGGGCTGTCATCGATAGGTTACATGGTATTGTGCTTGTGATGGATACCATGTTGCTACCACGAACTGATCTGCCAGATTGGATAGTTTGGTCCTAGCACTACACAAGAGAGAGATCAAAGAGAGTTGGCATACCACCTAGCTTGATATGCTAGCCATGCTCGTACATCTATGGCTCGTCTCAACCTTCGCTCGGCTCATTTGTAGCATTGCGACAGAACCCTAAAATCTTTTGTCACCTGAGCTCCTGCTCGCGCCGCGAAAACACATGCACCTGGTCCTTCCTCAAGAGTCACTTCGTTCCATCGTCATCGCTGTGCTATCATGGTCAAGTCACCAGCACCATAATCTTACCACTTACGTTGTTTTCCAGCAATGAAATGGTACGGCTTTTTATTGGGTGCTGTGCCTTTGTGCTCGCTCACCTTGCAGGATTTGTGTCTAGCCTGCTCTTTGTTTGCCCATATTGTCAGGTCACAGCACACGATCCCTGCTAAGAGCAGACGTTTCCGACGCTGAATGTGCTAAATGTGGTTGCGATCTCTCCGTATTTGTGGTCTGTTCTTGTTGAATTCTCGCCACGTAAATCCATGGGTGAAGACCAGGAAGTTGTTCGCTCACGAGCCTTATGTTTCCTTCACGTTGTCCTTTGATTTTTCCTTACTTGAGTCCTTCAGCCGCATCTCCTTCAACATATCATTAACGCCTTTTCTCGAACCTTCCTGCCCTCTCGTTCCCGTCGTCATCATACTCCTTTCTTTTACCGCGATTTTCGGTGCTGGTGATTGAGTATCAGCCTCATCATCCTTCTCGAACTTCAACACAGCCCATCGGTGATTAAGACTTTCCTGCCACTTCGTGGGATCGCGTTGCCTCTGTCTTGAGGATCCACGTGTGTTGGTAACAGCCCATTTCTGGTCAAGCATTCGGACAAGACCGGGTGAGTGTGGTTCGAGGATTTCGAGTTTAGTAAGGTGGTGATAGCCGATGAAGGTGAATCCTGAGTCGTGGGACCGGCCTTGCTGTTGTTCGAAGACCATGATAGGATCTGTTAGTGGTTGAGAGGACGTTTCTGAGTCGTCGGGTTGTGTTGTAGCTTCTTGGCTTTTGGTAGTGGGAGATGCTTGTGGTTGCGATGATGTCTTAGCTACGGACTGGTCTGTGGATGAATCGACTTGGTCTGCTGATTCTGCAGACGGCAGTGAGGCCTCGGGCTTAGGCAAAAGTTCTAGATGTGTTTTTGCAAAAACAATTTTGCCCGCCGTCCACTTCGGGTTCTATAACGATGTGAGTTATGGGGAAGTATCCCTAGGTATGTAGGTGTGATCACGATGTGCAAGGGCGATATCACGTCATTGAATCAGATCTAGTGTATTCTATACAGACTTACCGCGCCTTTGAACAGTAGAAGATATCTCAGTTTGTTCGGCTCCTTAGCTGTGCCGTTGAGAGTGCTGTGCTTGTGGGCTGAAACAATAGGTGTCTTGTTTTCCAATGTTTCTCCATCTTCTGGATTATCTGGACGGGAGGACAACAGACCATCATGATCGTTGTGATCTTCTTGAGGCCAGAAATGGTCTTGAATGTCATCAACAGTGGGCAAAGCCCCGTCTGAACTTTTGACATCGTGCAAAATTGGTGTACGCCCTTGGTAATCTGTTTTTGAACCATCACTTACTGCTTCCTGCTTCTTGCGCAGAGCAGGCGGAACGTAAGCCATGGCAAAGAAGAGTCAAACAACACTTGGTTTTCAGTGATGAAGGTGGGCTGTTCTCAAGAGGACGGTATTTTAAGTTAGCTCGAAACACGGTGCCAACAGCGGGACCACGTTGAACAGGTGGTTAAGGCTGGCGTTGGAGCCCCGCTTACACGAACCACAAAACGCGTGGGCCGAAACTCTGTACTGTAAGCAGCGGCTCCGTGGGCAGACTCCAAAGGCTTTGCTGAAAATGCTCGTATGCAACAAAGTCGTCACAAGTATCATGGAAGTGAACAAACAGCTCAGGGTCACGATTCAACTTGAGGACCAATGGCCCAGACTCTTGTCTGCCTCGGGCCCGGGGTCGAAGCATCTGAGTGTTACAAAGTCAGCACAGCCTCACGAGCTTCGCGTCTTCCACAGCCAAGCATTGATTAGCAGGACGTTTTCGTGTGCACTGCTACGAAACACATCATCATATTACGATGAGTGTCGCCGGCTGCCAGTGTGCTGAGCAATCTGTGCATACACAGTTTCTTGACCCTCGAATGTGTGGTTG
>Ga0068631_100301_pt1 | contig 19081 bp, 18 predicted proteins | sample InSIn5gowninarea_2_FD_77434 | JGI IMG/M metagenome (GOLD analysis project Ga0068631, IMG submission 77434) | Clean room microbial communities from NASA Spacecraft Assembly Facility at Jet Propulsion Laboratory, Pasadena, California, USA -... ...
TACCTTAAATACTTCACACTTCGCGAAGAGGATGGAGAATATATTCAAGATGTGAAAGAGATGACCAGAGTGCCTATCATTCTCAAGACTGATCTGACTAAGAGCCCTCCGTAAGTTTCTACGCTGGAATTGACGAAAACCTGAATGCTAATCGAATCAGGTGCCTTACCATCCGCTCATTGAACCCGTATGCGCTCTAATTGATATCCATCCAACTAGGGGCACTGCCCTCAATTGTCAGATTCATTATTCATTCGCAAGATTGTGTTCGAATCGCGGGATGCCGAGCACGATGTCCACACTACATTTGGAGGCGTGAGGATGGAGGATGATCTGCTCGAAGAAGTGCAGGACCAAAGTTGATACAAATTTCGTTTGTTACGTTTGGGGAAGGAGAGATTTCCAATACCAATGGAGATAAGTATGTTGTCAAGGACGTGATGCAGAGGAGGCGGTACAACATCTAGATATTCTAACCTTGCCCAAGCTTCCTTGCTTTAGCGATGTGCATCTTTACTAGTCCATAGTAGAAAACATATATACTTGAGACTCTAGCCATAGTGGCGCGTGGGCACCTCTTCTCTATGCATCCCGATTGCAAGATGATTCGATCGACAGTCTATCTATCAGTCATCCTCCTCTCAATTCAATCCTCTGCTCGAAGCAGCTCCCTTTGGTGATCGACTTTCTAGCCACCGGACATTCAATGTGCATTATTGTGCAAAGCACCGCCAATTCACGGATCTTGTTTCAGATGTTCATGGTCCCTCTAGCTGAAGCAATCCTGAGACGTGACCTGCGACCTCACCCCGGTCATTTCTGGACAGGCGAGATTTTCGGAACAAGCGAACGAGGTAACATCATCATGGCCCAATCAACGTTGCCTCCTGCTCCAGCTTGCTTCTCTTTAACCTTCCACTTCTGCGCTCGAAAGAGGCATGTTCCGACATCCCGGACTGCTTCAAAACACTACTGGCGGATCTCAGGTCCCGCCAAGACGGAAGCTCTTGAGAAATCGTTATAGACGAACCTGGACAAGTCGCTTTCGGAAGATCAACCTTCCCTGCAAGCAGGAGCACTGCGCGATACCCTCGAAGGACCAAAATCCCCAACACCTCGCCAAGAACCGGCGAATGTCAGTGCCGTGGATCAGAAGGCAGGATACGTAATCAGGGTTCGTGCTTTAAAGATCAGACGGTTCTTATGCGCGCCCACTCTCCCACTGGTACCTTTAAGTCGTCCATTCACTCACTCTCTTTTACCTTGTTCCTTTTTACGTCAAGCGCAGGCTGCTTTCGATCTTTGGAAGACAAGTGCGATATACCTCTTTACCATTCTTTCGTCGTCAGGTCGACGCCAGTTTACAACAACCTTTTCTACTTTCTTTTCTAATTCATCGTCATTCTTTCGACGTTAGAGCTGGTATCTTTTCTGCTCATAATCTATACTTTTTCGTTGCGACTTCTTCCTAAGATACCCTTCGACTACATTGATCAATCCAGTCTATTACGATAATCAACATACATCACCTCAGTCATCATGCCGAGTTTAAGGTGTATATACGGTCTGGCAACGGTCGGCTTTGCGGTTCTATCATCTGCGTTGCCTGCTCTCCCGAAACTCAGCAATCAAGCGCGAGGGGCATATGATCGGAGTGTTCAAAATCTTGCGCGGAGACAAGACCCTGCAACCGGATTACCATCAGGCTTAGGCGATGTTGATATCCTTCAATTGTGAGTTTGCCTCCCTTCTATACTCACCAACACTACTAACACACATACAGTGCTCTGACAGCCGAATTCCTCGAGACTGAATTCTACCGACAAGGCTTCGCTATGTTCCCAGCCGAAGACTTCATCGCTCTAGGTCTTCAAACAGAGCAAGTCAATGATCTAATATCCATCGGTAACACGGAGCAAGTCCATGTTGACACTCTACTGAGTGCAATCTCTGCCACTGGCACCGCGCCCGTCCAAGCCTGCCAATACAAATTCGGCTTCACGAATGCCGCAGGTATGGTTGCTACCGCAGGCGTGCTCGAAAACGTCGGCATCTCAGCGTACGTATCTTCACCATCCATTCAAAGCAAACACTAACGCACCAAAAAGCTACCTCGGCGCCGCCCCCCTCGTCAAAAACCCCGCCATCCTCTCCGTAGCCGCCAGCATCGTGACCGTCGAAGCGCGTCACCAAACCTTCGTCCGCACCGCATCCAAAGCCATGGCCGTCCCTGCCGCCTTCGACACCCCCCTCGACATCCGCGCCGTCTTCTCCCTCCTCGCTGGATTCATCGACTCCTGCCCTGACGGGTCCAACTTGAAAATCACCCCGTTTCCCACCTTGACCATGACATCGCCCGCGGGTAACATCACTGCGGGTCAGACTCTGAATCTACAGATGGATGGTCGAGGAAGTACGGCGAATGCTAGTACTACTAGTACTACTGGAGGTGGTGGAGGAAGTAGCATGTTTTGCGCCTTCACCAATCAGGCCAGTACGCAATTTACGGAATTCAGTAGTGGTGGATGCGAGGTTCCGCAGAATCTGATGGGAATCACGTATTTGAGTCTTAGTAGTGCGAATCCGGCGTCGGGACAGTTGACGGATGATATTACGGTGGCGGGACCGGTTGTTATTGCTGCTTCGTGAAGTACGCACGAACGAAGTTCGTGCAGTATGAAGAAGGAGGGTGGGGGAAATGGGGATAGGGTGTTAGGGAGAGGTGAATTGGAAAAGCTGGGTAGTTAGAGTAGAGAAATTCGGATCCTTCTCCTCGTTTTGGTTTTTCGGTTTTGTGGTTTTGTGGTGATGATTGCGTGTTGAGATGAAGTTTGAGGTCTGGGGGAGCTTGGGAGTGATAGGATTTGAATACCTAATCCCCCTTAGTGTTATTAGAGAGATTCACCACAACATCACTGCCTATAGCTGGCATTCAACCTTCGAAAGTTTACTCATCAGCCGTCTCTACTTAGTCTCTGCAGGATGCAATCCAATCAACAGCTAATCTTTAGGCTGCTATAGCCTCTTCCTCGCCCTCGCAAGCTGCCTCGCATTCGAGGTTTTCTCTTGAAATTGTTGGAGGGAAGGATTCCCGAGCTTGGCTAAGCGGAGATGTGTGGTAGAGTGAGGAATGGCTGGGAAATATGTGACGTACAGTAATCCGTAGCATGTACTTTGTTTTTTTGAGAGAGTTGTGATATTATCATGATAGTAAATCTATGGGGTAAGTAAAGTAATCACGACTCCAAGTGCATTTTAGTAGATATAACTATAATACCAGCACGAATACCATCACGCAGTTCAAGTGTATAGGTCACGTGATGGACGTCCTGCGTGACTAAGTCACGTGTACGCTCGACAACGCTTTTTGACTAGACTTCTTCACATCCGTTTCCCCATCTCTACCTGTATTGCGCTCAACACAAACATCATCTACCTCCTCGTGAATGACCGTATTACAGCATTGAATGGAAATTCTGGCCCCACTGGTCCGGAGAATGTCCGCCTTTCGGGCCCTTCCTGGTTACCTTTTGGGCCCACCACGTCGTCGGCCTGGCCCCTCTGCTCAGATCCTTAACCAGTTTTGGTTTAGATGTCAATGAAAGCGCTTAGTAGTACCAATCTTGGGTGTGGGAATCTTGGCTTGTAACCAGTTTGTCCTGGCTTGAGACCGATTCGATCTGTCTTGAGGTGTCAAGGTGCCCTCTTACATCATTTGTTGGCCACGTTGGGTCACGTCTTGAGAACTGGGTCTGTTATGAAGGATTGACCGGCTGCTTCGCATCCAGACTTTTCTTTTTCTATATATTCCCTTCATTTGTCTCGTGTCTTGACGGTTTTACTAAAATCCTGCATAATATTCTTTTCATACTCAGCACATCTATCGTGAATTAACCGTCGTACGAAGTGCCTCTACGCGCAAGTCTCCCTTTCTGCTTCCCTCTTTCTTTCTTTCTTTCTTTTCTCTACTCTCCTCTTCCCTATACCTTGTCGAAGATATTTGAATCAATAGGAAAGAGGGAGAACAGAAGAAAGCAAACAAACGAAGATTCATCCTGAAACAAGGCAATCTTCCCTACATATCTGTTTACTGCTTCAACTCTTTGCAAGGTCTCTCGTAGACTCGTTATACTTTATACTATGCCTTGCTATCCGATCACACAGCATTACTGCGATGGCGGCAACATTAATGGTTATTTCGTGGCACTCATACTTGGTGTTCTTTTGTGTTCGTGCTGATTATTGGTGGTCTCGGCATATGGTTTATAATTTTAAGAAGGCGCTGTGAGTTATAAGGGCACTACTGTGATGCTCAGTACCTTAGCTGACTGAAACAGTTATTAATGGCATTGTCGCCGAAAAGGATGCAATTTTGAATGCCGTGTCACAGAATAACCAGCGTTGGTCATACTCCCAGCCGTTGTAGCAGTTTAGGCGCTTGGCAAGGACACTGGAAAAGAGGCAGATGGGTGGGAGGAAATATACAACAGTTCTTTGCGATGTATCATTGAAGGAGAGGAAAAGAGAGGTGCTGGCGCCTTCTCTTGGTCTGTCATAGTGTACTACATGTCCTTCTAGCTTGCTTGCTTGCTTGCTTGCTTGGTCTTGTCTTGTTTTTTGTTATTTATTACTTGCATTGCTCCATTCATGCTTGTGTTCCTGAAAAGCATGAATAGTATGGATAGAGGAATTCGTAAGGGTGGTACATGTGCACCTCCGTATAAAGCTCCTCTTCTCTGCGTATAAAGCTGCGTATTTGCGCGAATCCTCCTGACGTTCATACATAGATCTTCCCATCGATGCGCATTTCATGCAGAGCATGATGCTGCCATAAAGCTCTGGTAGAGAATCATGTATTGAAAAAACAGCGGGAATCACATTGAAGGGCGAGTATTCCAGGGCGTCATTGGTCGTTGAGGGGACCGAAGGCGAGTACTGCTGGGTCAGGTCGTTGAGGGGGCCGAAGTAGTCACCAGTCTGGTCGAGAGACCCGCCCTGGTTCGAGGACTGGTGGACTCTTCCAACACCCTTTCATGGCCTCAGCAGGTTGACCTTCTGGCCTGATTCACACACAGAAGGGCCCGCTTCACTGGTCATCACCTTACATACTCAGCTTTGGATTTTCCCTCTTTTCGATAGCTGATCAATCACTTTACTATATTTTCTCCTATCTTCTCATATGTTTACAAGGCCCCGCCTTGACTACGAGCTTCTGTAATTTGTTTATCCTTCATACGTGTGAATATCCGTGGTTCATATTGGTATCCGTTTTATTCAGAGCAGTCCATACCCTCAACTCTCGCTGTGTCTCCTTTCCCATCTCCCCGAGGCTCATTCGACATCCAAACCAGTCCATGTGTCAACAGTCGAGGTAAAGTTCACGTCGAAGTGGAATTGAAAGTGGGAATCAAAGTCAAAATCTTACGGGGCAACGTCTAGACCAATCAATGGTCGAAGACTTTGGAGAGCATATGGGGAACTTACAAACGCAATGTACATTGATGACTATGCAAGGTCGTATCTGCTCCGCATCCTACACAGTGAGCGTATGAGCATTTCATACTGACCATCTCTCACCTGGTCATTGACAACAATATTGGTCCTGCACATATAAGCCATGCTCTCGTATACATGATCAGATACAGGTACGGAACGAGCTTCGACCTGTTCTTCAGGTAGAAGACGAACAACAATATGGCAATTGGAAAGGAATCAATGAGTTGACAAAATGCCGGTACTGGAGATCTTGTATTGAGAACAACATCGTAATTGATGCGAATGCGTGGCAAGTGCTACTAATATTTCGCAACGAGTGACGAGTGTTTGGACTGTACTCGAGGGACGAATCTGTCTGAAAGTTGTAAACTCATCTTTAGCACTGGGGGGGTTGCTCGTCTTCAGATTCCAGCTATACATGTTTCACATGTTGGCTTCCTCACAGTTATACATGCTCCAGCGATGATGATCAATATTGGCTCATGTTATTGACGATAATCACTCGCAACTCCAGGTCATAGCGAGCTATCGATCAACTATCTGTTCGGTGTCATTGGTAGCAGCTTGTATTAAGTAGTATGTTATAAATTTTTTTGAATGTCATGCTTAGTCTATGCATACAATGCTTGTTCCTTCCTACTCTTGTCACGCACTATGCTGTCCCTGCCGCCTACTTCAGGTATCTATAATCGATTACATCGCTCGCTATGCTCTCAAATGCACAACGTCCTTGTCTAGTGAATTGTCAGCATATCTTGTGCATATACTTGATATCTGTGTACCCACGTTGTGACTACTATTTGCAAGCTCATCGCGGGATAGGCACTTTGTCAAACCATCAGAGCTGTCGTGAATGATCTATATGGAACCAGCCGCTCTCTTCGTACGTGATCCGTCGGATCTCCCGATCTTCAATGTACTGCGCGGTGTCCGAGAAAATCCTCGCAGCGTCAGAACCTGAAGCGAGACAAAGAGCCACGCTGGCCCACATTTGCTCAACAGCCCTGTAAGCCAACCTTAGATCATGTCCCAGGTTTTGACGATTAACATGAGCAGAATCTAGTGATCGCCGGACTGTGGACCGCATTATGTCTCGCATGCGCAACCTATGCCATCGCTCGGTGTCGTGAACCTGCCGCCGCGAGGCCGGGACACCGCCCTCGTTGGCTTCCATTTCATAGGCATACCAACGCCGGGAGATTTCCTCGAGCAATACCACGCGGTCCCTAGCCTCTCGCTCCCTTTGTATGCGAAGCTCATTATTCCGCTGGCGTGCTTGCACGCGACGGGACCTGCGACTCGGAGCTGCTCCGGGGATATTATAAGTATGGTGACCACTTGTGAACCTCCGATCCCATTCACCTGAATCCCATCTCCGTTCGTCAGGACGAGTCCGTTGGTCAAGGCTGCACCAGCAGCTCCGTTTGTTGCAGTTCTGCTAGCTCTAGTTGCATGACCAGCTCGTAGAGTGCTGGGACGAGAAACGACGTGCATTCCATTCGGTAGACCATTTGACATCCCATTGGGAGTGTTATTGGAAAGCCGATCATTGGCTGATCCCTGAGTATGACGACTCATACAGAAAGGATCTTAAAGGGGCCTAAGAAACAGAGCGAATAACCGAGCTTACAATATGGGAAGGCAAGAGATCTTCTGCCTTACTGGACTTTAGTTGTAGGACTGAAGACATGTCATCCATAGAAAATGCTCCCCAGACTCATATACGCGGACGTCTAAAATGATCACAAATGATTGAAGCAATGAGTCACGAATCCTGGACGTCATTAGGGTCGTTCAATCGGCCTCATGTGAGCCTTTGTGAGTCATTAGACCGCTATCGTAACCAAAGAGGCCTCATAGTCACCAAGAATGCACCCCTATTTACTTCAAATGTTTGCAGCCTGTTGGTGAGGCCATGAAACTCGCTAAAGTTGCCCTCAGGTCAAGCGACCAAGCAGGAGGTCATTGTTTCGGCCCCCCTTCACCGAACCAAAGTGGCCTATCATATGGTCACCAAGAGTGCACCCCATATTATTTCACTTGTTTGCGGCCTGTTGGTGAGGCCATGACTCGCTAAAGCCGCCCTCGGGTCAAGCGACAGGCAGGTCACGACTTCGGCCCCCCATAACTTAACCAAAGTGGCCTGGTTATGGTTAACAGGAAGTTACCTTATATATTTGGCTTGTTGCGAGGTGTTGATGAGACCATGAAACTCACATAAGCCACTCTCAGGTCAAGCGACCAAGCAGGTCACGACTTCGGCCCCCCTTTAACACCAGAATTGTTGGGCGCGAAATCACTCCAGCTGATTATATATATAATCACCTTCTGGTCATGATCTCGTATCGCTTCTAAAAACATTGAAGATGGCAAATTTCGTTAGCCGCGAAGATGATAATCGGCGTGCGTTGCAAAATGCTCGAAATTATGAAAGGGCCTTGGACCAACTCTATGAGGCGCGGATAGAAACGAGACTCCTCCAAAGGATTCTCACATTTGAGACTATAATTATAAATTTTAGTCATGGATTAGACCAAATAGTGAACGCAAGATTGGACCCGAGAGTGGAGAGGAGATTGCTTCAAAATGTGGTTCGTCTAAGGACTGCTATCATACACGAGTATTGGACACTATATGACAGGTTTCGGACTGACCATAACTGTCGAGGGATCCTTAGTGAGCACGCTGCCGGTTGCCTATATAATTTCGAAATGATTTTGTTCAATGCGCGGTTATTACCTGATGGGACTCCCGAGCCTGAGCAGCTTCATCACCGGGAGGCACCACCGCGATCTCGGGATACGTCTCGTGGCCGACCTCAGAATGTGTCTAATGGTTCCGGCCCCCGATCTCAGAATATCCTTCGTCGATCTCGTTCTCCCCGTCGCTTTGGCGGCTAGATGAAGACGGCGAGGTAGGAGTAGTAGACATACCGTATCTATCAAGATTGGATGTGAGTTTTTCCTCAACGCTTTGCCTTGCAACTATAGCTAACAGCCTCATTACCAGTTGTGCGGTCATGTAAAGGCTATAAAGTATATGATCGCTTCTACGTTTTTTGGTGCGCTACGGGTTCTTCAGGCAGCGCACGTTTGGAAATCTCAAGGAATATCAAGGAAAAGAGATGTTGAGATTGCTATATTTGTCTTGTTAATGATGCTTGTTTGTCTTTTAATGATTATTGTTTGTTTTGTTAAGGATCCTCCCTTATGGTGCGTTAGTGCTTTAATGACTTCCCTATTACATGCATGTCTGAATGTGCTTTCTGAGCGTCTTATAACTCGTCATTACCTCTTGAGATCTTTTGAATCTAAAGTATACAGAGGGCGCTCCCAAGTTTAAGAATTATCCCTTAGCTACTAGAACACTGTAGAGCCTGAGCAGTTTACCTGCTTCTCGGCCGTATCTGAATCTTACATCACTCGGAAAATATCATTGGACATAGAGGAGAGCCATGGACATGGAAGAGAAGATAGCACTCGTATTGCGATTCGACATCCAGAGGTGCATTTCAGACAGTCGACGCGAGATAAGCGAGGTCAAATAGGGGCTCAGGGGCTTAAGCGAAGCTTTACGCGGCCTATCTCGCGATCTCGGGAACTCACAGAAAGGTTTCTTCTAACACTTTCATATGCGGCCATATACACCTAAGCTTAAGCACAACGAGTAATACGCACCTCACTACTAATCATTGTCATATCTCATCGCGAATGCACGCAGTCTCATACAGACCCCTGCTTTTTGAGGCGAACCGACGATCGCATCACCCTTGAAAAGTTGACCAGCAGATCCAGGACTGCATAACATAGCATCTCTCTTGGAGTAAAACTGCTTGAGGTTGCATGTTCCATTCATTCTGACTTCTGATTCTAGATAGTGCAGTGAAGTTTCCGTCGAATGCGAATGAATGGGTTTATGGGAGGGACGTTTTACATGGACGATATGACAACTCCGGTGACGTTGAGGTAACAGGATTGTCGTGTTAATTGGATACGAACAATCCTGCCAATTGCAAGACCTTGGATGTTCATTCTCTAAAGATCAAGCTTCGGCAAATCCAAGCCTACGAAATGAAATCTATTCGTCCACAATGTTCGTGAACATTATTACCTGCTGATATTGTTGCGATTCGGCTTCTTCTTATTCGGCTTTCGCGAGCGCTATGTCTGGACCGGTTGTATGGTCGACACAATCTATTTAAGGTAGGCTAGCTTGCAGAGATTGACATTTTAAGTTCCGAAATGTGCCTCGCCTCTCATCGATGCAAGCACTCCCTTTTTCAAGGCAAAATTTGACAGATGCTGCATAATCGAGCAGCAGGATCTTTTGGCACACTCTTAAGATTCAAAATTGTTGAAGTGCTCTTCAAGAACATCTCAATTGATTGCGGCTACGAAGTGCTGCGTAAAACGCTCGACAAGGAGTTTGCAAAGGATGCCCGCCAAGTGGCCCGCCGTCGGACCTCGCTCGGGCTAGCGAACCTGAAATTCTCGAGCTCGTACGATTCAGCCCAAGAGAATTCAAGGATTGATGAATAGGCCAGTCAGCCTCACGAAACGTATATAGCGTTACGTCCACCCCATCATACTCGTTGCCGTGTCGACGACCTCAATATTGCTGTTTGCGGAGATCTACCCCCATCCGTTGTTTCGATGCTTAGAGCAAATCCAAGGAGAATAACTATCGCCATAGCCTAGCTCCGGAATTCGAGACCGCGTCAGGTGACGCCTCATGTGGTTTCGGGTTGAATCAGCTTGTTCGTTATCACTATGGCCATTCCTTCAAATCAAACACCATCCGAGCGGCCTAGACTGGTTCAGATCTACCCGGCTAACACATCGCCAAAGCATACATTCAAGAACATCGTCATCGCCATACCCGAATTTGACGTCCCGTCTGTCTCGACATGGCGAGAAGGTCCGGATTGTTGGTTGTCGACCCGGCTGCCTTTAGTCTTATCCAACCTCTGCGTTCTCAGTTTCGAGCCAGGGTTAAGCTCCAAAGAGGATTTCTCATGGCGAAAGCTTCTCAGTCAGGGTGATTCATTGCTCGAAGGAATGCTTATCCATAGGACATGTAGAGAGAATGATCAAGGGTCCCTGTTCTTCATTTGCCACGGGTTGGGAGGACTCATTTTGAAAAGGGCAATGGCAGTCCTCTTCGAACAATCTTTCAAACCAGGACATCAAAGACTGATAAGCTCCATTGCAGGTGTCATGCTACTAGGATGCCCTAGTCCAGCAGTCGATAGACCTCAGGATCTGAGGAAGCTAACAACTTTCTTGAAAGCTGTGACAAGACTTCCAAGCAGATCAATTGATCAAGCAGAGAGGGATGTTGCTATCACAGCAAGCATATCACAGAAGTTTACCGACTTTTGTTATGACACGCCCGTGCTGTCTGTTTTCGAGACGAAGCTATCACGCATTGGGCGAAACATATTCTCCCCTCGAGAATTGCTTGTTGACCAGTATTTGTGTGAGACTTTGACCAAGCGTGAGCGGACGATTGGAGTCAACCGTACCCATCATGAATTAGCGGTGCTGGATCCAAGTGATGAGTATCTGTGGACAGAGCTTACGGCCTTTATTGCCATGGCAGTAGAGATCTTTAAGTCGAGTATTAGTCGACAAAGCATGGCAATTGATAGGAAAGGAAGCTGGAAAGATACATCACCCGCACGTCTCGAGGTTGGTAAGCTACACGTTCAGCTGCCGCACTCGTCCTTCAGGCCCGAAACTTTGCTATCTCAAGCAATCATGCCAGCACGATCTTGGAGCAGCGGCGACTTCGGTATTGCTTCTGCAACTATTATGGGGAACAAAGGACAGAAACCGGAACTGCCCTGTTATATACTGCCACCGCAGGGCCGAAATCCCAATTTCGTTGGACGTGGAGACGTTCTCAGTACTGTCGAAAAGGCTCTGCTACCAACCCACCAAGTCCAAAAAACTGGTGGCTCACAGAGCCGCTTGAGAACCTTTGCTCTGTGTGGGGTTGGAGGTGTAGGCAAAAGTGCGATTGCAACGGAATTATGCTATGCTCATGAAGCAGCATTTGACGCGATATTCTGGGTCAACGCCGGAGATCCAGCCACGCTGGCAGCTGACTTCGCTCGGATTGCTGTCTCCCTTGGATTGGACAGTTCCGAAGCTAGTCTTGCGCAGCAAGACGTTGCGAGGAACATGGTCTTGGGGTGGCTAGCGAATCCAGATGACTGGATACCAGGTTCCCAGGATTCTGGAGTTGCGCGAAGACAAGATGCGACAATATCACTCGTTAATTGGCTATTGGTTTTTGACAATGCCGACTCACTTCGTGATCTCAGGGAATATTGGCCTCCGTCAGATGCCTGTGGCTCTGTTCTGGTGACCTCGAGAGACCCAATAGCCAAGACGACCGCATATGTCCACTCAAGTCAAGGTATGTACATTTAAATAAATGCCCACCAGTATAATATCATTTCTTCAATAATGGAAGGTCGTATATGGAGTCTCAACGAAAATATCAGAATCTCGGCGTTCTCCAGACAGTTGTGTAGCCGTATACTCTACTCTTGCTAATCTCAGTAGGCATTGATCTCAAGCCCTTCAATGTTGAAGACGCCGCTACATGGTTACGAACGTTGACGAGGTACGATAAAACGACTGAAGACACTGAGCTCTCCGAGGACATTGTGAAAATGCTTGGCGGCTTGCCTCTTGCCATTTACAATGTAGCAACTGCTATCCTCCGTCGAGACCTAAGCTTTGCCGAGTTCTTACAGCTATACTCCCAAGAAGCCTTCCGCGCAGAACTATATCAGTCACAACATGGGTCGCGCAAGCCACTTTGGGCGACCTTCGCGCTGGACGATCTCAGTGCTGGAGCTTCTGCGCTTCTCCATGTACTATGCTTCCTAAATCCCGACTCAATACCAGACACACTCTTGACCAACTTCTTCAAGCAGAACGATAAGACGCTCGACACAGACTCTCACCTCGAGGGGTTTCCAAACAGCCAGCTGACATTAATGGAAGCTAGAGCTGAGCTCAATACGACCTCACTAATTACAAGGAATCCGAAGTCCCAGGATATCACAATACATCGGGTAGTGCAAGCAGCCACTATTGCTAGTATGGAAGTTGAGACTCTGAGTAGAGCTTTCAGGACTACGCTGAAGGTGCTCGCAAAGGCATGGCCCGACCATACGTTCGACTGGAATCTTACGAGGTGGAAACTCTCCGAGCCCCTACTTCCTCACGTATTACACCTAGCGTCACAATTCGAGATGAGTCAGACTCTACAAGAAGATATTCAAGACCAGTGTATCGAGTTTGCTAGACTCCTGGTTGCAGCCGCTTGGTATGTACCCAGTAGATGAGGCCGACTAAGACTTGCAACTAACAGAGTACAGGTACCAGGCCGAGCGAGGATCATACATGGAGGCTTTACCCGTCAATCGTCTTGCCCAGAAATTGATCGAAGAAGCTCCAGTCTGTGATTATCTCGTTCTTGCGATGTCACACATGAATCTACTTGAGATAGGACTTCAGACTGGAGACTTTACCATGGCGTTATCGCATTCCAGAGACTTGATAGGAATAGCCGAAGGACATCCGGAACTTCAGGCGAGGGTTCACACATTTGGCATCAAGTATTTAGGCTATACTGGCTTGGCCGAGGCACTAATGGAGTACTCTGAGTGGGACGAGGCAATCAAGACATGTGACCTTGCCATCGAAGCCAAAAAGCACGACAACACTAAGAACTTCCCGGCATTTGCTACCATAGATAAGGCACATTGTCTGTGGCGCAAGGGCGAAGTGGATCAGGCTTGGGAGGTATTGGACACGTATGTCACGGTCCGCAGGGACGTTCCCACGTCTCAGGAATTCAAGTGAGTAGAATTTCCAACCTAGATGTGAGGAAATGAATCTCGTGAAACAGTTGCTGATGAGCGTTGTCAGGATTATCCTGAGTATAGTCGAACAAGGCAACATCCGAGCTGCACAAGATAGATGGGATGAGAGTCTTGACTTCCACCTACAAGCCTACAGACGCTACATTGGCCTGTTTGGTCGTGGTCACTTCCGCATTGCATCTCTAGCAGCGAAATTGGGGCAGCATTACTTTCGGCGGGGAGAGCTTTCCCAAGCGAAGTAGGTACAAGTCAACACTACAAGTCAGCTTAGGCTAACACGTAACAGGGATTTCTTGATGCAATCACTAGCCCACTATAGTAATCGATCGTATCATGCAAGCGAGATCAACCGCACTACCTTCCAACTAGCGAAAGTCTTGGAAGCATTAGGAGACAATCAAGCCGAAGAAACACGCAAGAAAGCGGAAAGCGAGTTGTTAGATCTTTCCCTGAAGAAGGGCCGCCGCCTCAAGGAAGAAGACCTTGAAGGAATTGTTGCTACGTGGGCTGTATGAGATCTGAAGGAATCGACTTGATCGCCAGTGCACAGCATAGCAAGACAATGAGATGATGTAGATGGATATCAAGTATTATATGTCATTTCTACTGACATGGTATATGGGAAACCTCTACACCCGTTAGAAAGACACACGGCCAGTTCAAATTACTTCCTCGTCCTCTTGGTTTGGGCAGGCGCAACCATGGCGACATTGGGCACTAGTCTTGAACAACTTCAGCAGCGTCCATATGGTCGCACTATTATCTTTTGTTACGCATGACATCAGACGTGTCAATACCACGCATTTCATTGATCCCGATTAGTGGCAAACGAAGCATTAGCCTTTATAATAGCAGACAAGGACCCCATCTCGACTCGGAAGCTGATAGCTGGGGAACTTCTGGAGAAGCGGAATCCCTTCTCTCATACCATGAAGACTTTCTTCAAGATCACTTTGCATCACACGGCATATATAGATTGCATTACACTTGTTGCTTAGAGCACATGAATCATGAAGTCATTCCAACGCATAGCTTGATTAATGTGAAAATTTGACTAGCCTGAACCTGTCAAGACGACTCGACGTAGAGTAACACTTGTCACTAGACCGCGTCAAGTCTACATGCTTGGTGTTATTCATCATCTTCACTTAGAAGACAAGGATGCCAATGAAAGTATTGTTACGACCTCGGAAACGATTCCTTCACGATCCTAGACATGTGCATAGCTGAATGCTGCCAGATGAATGTTCAGATATCATGACGAAATATTTAGGCGAACTCCTGTAGGGGCATTCGAATCCATGAAAAGGTAGACAAAGGAAATTGGAAACAAAAATCATCTATCTGTGAATCAATGAAAGCTGCGCTCGCCCTATAGGGTTTCACCACTAGGTTTCCAGCATGGGAGGAAGAAGTGCATAACATTCATAGCATAGACACTAATTTTGACTTTATGAATGCCTGCTATAGAAGGCGACTTTGACCAATCCCCTAGACTAGAGCAAGTGTGACCCATTTGATATCCTCCCAGCGCTTGTAGGGACATGGTGAAATACAAGCGGGAGATCAAAGCAATGGCTTGATTGTGAGTTTCTGAATTAAAGTCATTGAATAGATTCACCCAGAAGGGTTTGGGAAGCCCTGAGGTACCGAATGAGTATGCGAACTTACTGTTCGAGTACGCTGGATGGTAATGGGGTAGATATTGATTTCCTGGTTCATCACGTACCAATAGACAATTCGTTGTATCGTGGGACTTGAGGTTACCTGTGTGTATTGCGTCTCTATCAGAGAGGACTTATGAAGTTATACTGAGACCACTCAAGTTGGCGCGTTGGAATAAGTCTCTGTCAATCTAATGCGACTCCCATCGTTCAACCATACAACGAGGATCCCAAGCTTGCTTAGCATTACAAATAACTACATCGACTTCGAGCGGGTGAATTGTTCTTCAGCTGAGATCCATGTTGGGCGTGTCAACATTAGAGCGATGTCACGATTGCCCACAGGTTCAGGGACGCGTCAAGATATCTGAATCAGGATCGCGCGACGAAGGCAGTGTTCATCGACTATGATCCACTCCATTGACAATACATCGGCAGAACTCAGCACAAACCATGCTATGGCGAAGGTCTTAAGGCTTCAATGATTGTCAATATGAAAGGCGACTCGGCCGGACATGTTTGCTGCGTGTCAGACAAGTCTTGTCTGATGTTGTTGTTATCGTTTCAGACAAGTCTCGCGTTCTGTCTGACCCACTCACTCCCTAAACCCCACCATCAACCACGTCCGTCAGCGCTTCTTGCTTCTGACCCGCACAACGTTGTTCCCAAAAAAGTCTCTCAAACAGTCGCATCTTCGCGGCAGCTCTCTTGTACAAGGTTTGCTTATCGAGTGACTTTCAGAGGGCCCTTTTACATGGCTGTGCTGCTTTTGACTCAGGAGTTCCTTCCATTACGTGGAGGACAGCACTGAGTATTCGAGTGTGCTTTCCCTGCCCACATGTGTGATCCTCCCTAAATGTTTGAGGCTTTGAGCAAGTATAGTCTCTGTTCTTTATTGAGAGGTTTCAGAAGAGTGGAATCTGCTCATATTTACTCACTTGACCCTTCCAACCTTCCCCGATTGCTTGCATTCATTCCATCCATCCTTCCTCTAACGCTCCTTGCCGATTCCAATGAGCTCTCCAGCTCCTTGTCGCAAACCTGCTCATTCTCTCTCACTACCACATTCCTATTTCACGTCCTCATGACCACCTCCCAGTCATCGCGGTCATTTCTTGGTGATGCTATCTCAACCGCTGCATCTCCGCTTCGAAACAATTTCATAGAACTCAGTTGTCGCTCTCCCGTTACTCCTCGGAGACCTTCAAGACTCGATCGACCAAATGGACTATCAGTCAATACAGCTCGCGCCAAGTCGGGTGGCTTCAACGATGTTGTCTTCCTTCCCACCCCTCATAGTGGCGAGACGGTGACGCCAAGATTGCAAAGTACATCCGTTATAACACGAGATCATGGCGTTGGAAGCTCTGCCTCGAGCTCGACACTGGTCTCGTCTGGTGCGTTCGAAAGCTCTCTTCCCAGGACACCAACCCGATCATACGACGTTTCGGCGAACAAGCTTGGAACTTTCTCAGCTATCAATATAATCTTGGGGAAGACGGTCGGAGTAGGCATCTACTCGATACCGGCCTCAGTATATGTCTCTGTTGGATCAGTAGGTATGACATTATTGGTGTGGATCATTGGGGCATTGCTTTCATTCTGTGGGCTGGCCGTCTACCTCGATCTCGGCACTGCCATACCACGGAGTGGAGGTGAGCGGGTATATTTGGAGCGCATTTTCAGAAGGCCGCAAATGCTTGCAACATGCATGTTCATGGCATATGTCGTACTACTTGGATTCAGCGCTCCAAGCTGTATAGTCCTCGGCGAGTATGCTTTATATGCCCTGGATGTGGAGCCCAACCGTTGGAATGCTCGGAGTATTGCAGTAGCCGTCATTACACTGCTGTGTATCATTCACTCTCGGTACCCACGTATCGGGCTGAAAATCATCAATGTCCTCGGTATTGGGAAGATGCTCATTCTAGCAATCGTTATCCTCTCCGGCTTTGCAGGTATGGCTATGGGGGTAGGAAGTCAGATCTCTAGCCACCCTACAGATACCGTGATAGTAAGCAGTACAGCGCAGAGAAACTTCTCGAATCTTTTCATAAACTCATCAACGCAACCTTACGATTATGCAACGGCACTCCTCAAAGTTCTGTACTGCTTTCGTGGCTATTCAACAGCGAATTCCGTCCTCTCTTCCATCCGAGATCCTATCCCAACGCTGAAGATCGCAGCACCTGTCGCGCTTACTCTTGTTTCAATACTGTACGTACTCTTCGTAATCTCGCTCTTCCTGGTAGTTGAACTTCCGGATTTCAAATCAACAGGCATCATCATCACCGGTCATTTCTTCCGGAACGTCTTCGGTGAAGTTCTCGGAGAGCGCATCTTGCCCTGTCTCATCATTGTCTCTGCTTTCGGCAATATCGCAGCGACCAGCTTTGCTCAAGCAAGAGTTAACCAGGAGTTGGGCAAGGATGCACTGTTGCCCTTCTCGAGCTTCTTTGCAGGAAGGAGTAATCGCTGGCATACTGAGGAGCCACCAACACCAGGTCTATTTCTTCACTGGCTGGTGAGCGTTGCAGTCATTATTGTGCCACCACCAGGTGAGATCTACAACTTCTTGGTCGATATTGGTGGATATCCAGTCAGTGTCATCGCGGTATCTATTTCGGCCGGGCTGTTGTACCTCCAATTCACACCAAGCGAAAGATGGGATAGCCCATTCAAAGCGAAGAAGATCTACACCGTCACTTTCCTGCTCAGTAATTGCCTTCTCCTCATCCTCCCTTGGGTGAAGCCTCTCCAAGACAAGAAAGACTCGAAGTTCCCCTACTACGCATACCCAGCAACCGCTCTTGCAATCTTAGGCTCTGGAGTCTGCTATTGGATCTGGTGGGCGAGACTCTCATCAAGTATGGCAAGGAAGGGAGGCAATAAGTTTCCTTTATGGGCTCGAAGACGGAAGATTAGTGGTGATGGCGTCTTCAAGCAAGGGGATGGCTTGTTTGTTGGGAATACAAACCAGCAGGAGATGCAATCGTTGCTGAAACCGAGAAGTCCTGAGGACTTTTCGGCGTGGAGGGTGAAAGATAAGGAGGATTTCCAGATGCTCGGACCATGCGCTTGTGAGGGTTGCGAGCGTCGGAGAGGGGGGGTGGTAGACTGATGATGAAGATGGTGATTTGCAAGGAGTAGGGGAGCTGAGTCTGTTCTGCATAGCATGGCGTACATTATATATAGAATTTCCGGCATTATCAGCGTCGAGGAACATCATCAGGCGCATTTAAAAATGTATCATACACTTTCGAGGACTTGAGATAAGATGTCTACCATACATTGCATCCCAAGCTATGCCCAAACACCAAAGAAACAAAGTGTCTGAATATACTTCCAGCCGAACCACGCCAACCAACATGATCACGGACTCCCGGTCCAAAGGGTCAAGATCCAAGTTTGAAGAGTATATTTCCACCCTAAAACCATCCCTCACCCTACGATCACACTCTTCACCTCACCATCATCAAATTCCGCTCTGACTGCTGCAATGCTCGCTCTCATACACCCACGCCTCGTCTATTTACTAGCTACCACCACCGCCACACATACTTCCTCCTTAGACATCAACCCCCACCTCCTACCTCTCTTCAGCACCTCCAACACCTCTTCCTCATCACCAATCACGTCAAACCCTCACTACCCAAATACTCAAAAGGCAAGATCCGTGAAGGTAGGATCACGATCTACATACTTGGTATTCGAGGTCAGTATATATATATATATTGATTCAAGAAGTGCATCATCTCCTGATCTAAGATCAGATCTTTTAAGAAAGATGCTTTGGACCTACTACCTACTACAGTCTCCTTACTGAAGCGACGCTTATAAGCGTATGAAGTTGATGGACTTAGTGTGCCTTTGGGAGAAGATCTATTAGTGAGATATAAGAGTAAAGTACGGACGGAGAAGACGTCAAATCTGGTGAGATAGAAGGGGAAGGGAAGAGAGAGAGGTGGCGGTTGAAATTCATATCACGCACAGTACAAAGGTTAGAAAGAGGGCATGA
>Ga0068631_100305_pt1 | contig 19037 bp, 26 predicted proteins | sample InSIn5gowninarea_2_FD_77434 | JGI IMG/M metagenome (GOLD analysis project Ga0068631, IMG submission 77434) | Clean room microbial communities from NASA Spacecraft Assembly Facility at Jet Propulsion Laboratory, Pasadena, California, USA -... ...
GCCACGCTCAATCCCACTCCCAGTCTTCCCATGCATATACCATCTCCCCACGCTGTAAACAATCCACGACACATTCGCCACAGCGCCCACCACGATATTCGCTGCCATGTTATACGTATAATCCCATCGCACAAAGCTCAGAAAGCTTACGTGTGCCGTATAAAGCGCCAAATACAGTAGCGTCCATAGCCTCAACACAGTCTTCTTCCAATTGCTCCCTCTCTTGCCACCTCCATACCCAGCATCGAACCCAGATCCATCCAAATCCAGTCTTCCGATCCTGACACCAGCCAAATAAAGCCCAAACAGCACATTACTCCCCGCAGCAAAGTAATCCGCTCGTTCCGTAACCACATAATCCCTCGCATGAAACACGCTGCTCGCAACCCAGCTTACCACGCCCACATATCCAAACCATAGATAGTACTTTCGTAAGCTATAACTCTTCGGTATCCTTTTTGCCACAAGGCTTAGGCCGTAGAGATGGGCGAAGAGGTTGAGGAGGGAGAACAGGACGGAAAAGGGTTCTTGGAGGCCGAGGAAGCGGTGGAAGGGCCATTTGCCGTGGAATTGTTCGACAGGGTGCAGGTAGGGAGGCGTGCGGGAGAGGCGGTGGGAGGTTACTATGTGTTGGCAGGTATAGTCGCAGTTGGAAGGGCAGGTCCAGAGGAGGAAACGGTGGAGAAGTGCTGTGTATATAGATATGTTAACGTTGTGTAAAGAGTGGAGGATGTCAATGCCATCAAGGAGATGGTCACAGACGGCGGAGAGGGTAGGAAGGTAACGTACCTATGGGGGTAGGGTCATTGGCACAATTCGCTTCACGACATATCTGCATCGATCATGTTCAGTATATCGTAGACTTTATGACGAATAGTGACAACATACTGCAAGACACTCTTTGAATTCGGGCAACCTATCGCCTATGGAGGCAACGGCTGTTCCAAGAAGAAGGAGAAACAAGACGGCAGCAGTGAAGTGCCATGCTGGTTGTCGCATGCTGAGCTCACAAATATTCTGTAATTGGTGATTTTCCTATCCTGAAACGCTAGTTTGTGTTTCAGAGTTACCCCTGATCGACAGGGTCAACGAGTGTCGGATACACCTCATCTGATGTAGCATCATTTAATGAGAAGCATTATTAGCACGATCACTTGTGGTATTTTGAAACATATGTTGAATTCCCATACTGGTAACTGTGTTATCTAGAGCATCGGATGCAATTGAGACATTTCTCTGTTAATATGCAACCTTTCCATAAACTAAATCAAGAAAACCCAGATACAAGAAAACGAAGCGATTTTTGGAAATCGTAATCATAAGAGGATACTCATTGCGAGATCGTCATCACTCTTCTTCTCCACCCACGATGAGGTGTTGAAAGGGATTGAGAGCGCACAGCGCTTCAGCCTCTCACTCATCAAGTCAACAGAGCCTGTGACCTTCATATGCGGTGTCAAGCCCCAGCCATTCAACGCCATTGCTTCGAACACAAAGATCCAGAAGCGGACATCCCAAGGGTATCTCATCATAAATGCTTCAAGCATTTCAACCACCATTTTTCTTGCCTCGATCACTCTGCGAGGCAGGTATTTCAAGCTTCTTCCTCTTAAGCTCAGGGCTCATACTTTCCAAATCATTACTAGCTCTTCTCTTCAGTGGAGATGAGAAAGTTGTCTTGACCATGGTCGCCTCTTCGTCCTCATCATCAGCATCACCAGGTGTCAATTGACTGTCTACCTCCTCTTCTTCTACAAACCCGGCAAACGAAGCAGTCCTCGATATAGGTGTAGGATTAGGAGTCGAGGTAGTATCATCGGCAAATCCACCTTCAATGTCGAAGAAGGCATGGAACTCATCGTCATCGTCGCCTTCTATATCATCGTCTTGCTCCATCAACCCAGCAAGAGCGTTCTCGAATATTCCTCGAATACTACCCATGAGCATAGGGTTTCTGGCAAACTCGGTCAGATTCGAGTCTCCAAGATCTAGAGGCTCAGGTAGCTGTAGCTGGGTACAGTGATATTGCTGGAATAGACGTCCATTGATGGCATCTGATATGTGAGCGCCAGTGCGTGTGTTGCCCTCCATCAGTGCATTGTCAAGGTCGACCATGGTAGGGCTCGCAGGGCTGTTGTCAGATTCGCTGCTCTCACGACGAGTACGGATTGAGATCCATCTGAGCTTGCTGTTCTTGGGCGTTTTGAAATGAACAACATTGCCGTAAGGTTCTCGGACAGTGTATGCGATAGCTTTCTTCTGACGAATCGGTAGGTTCTTCATGATTGTAGGTTGAAGACCACGACGTCGAGGAGTGAAATCAGTGATACGACGATCCATGTTGTCAGATGTCATGCCTGGGCGTTGAGGTGTCCTGGTTAGTTTAAGCCCAGGAGAGCTGATGCTGAGCTGCTCGGGAATGTCCTCCTCATCAGTTTCGTAACCGGTATCGGCTGTAATAAAGTTTAGTCATGAGAGAACCACGAATCAAACACGCACGGCAACATACTCATCAAGGAAGTGAGGTCCGAGGTCTGAGAGATGGCGGAAACCCGTCGCTCGAGACCATCTCCCATCGTCTCTGCTTGATCTTCTTCGGCCTCAGAATCAGACGGCACAGGCCATTCGGTGCTGAAGACGATCTGGCTTAGAGCAATGTCTGTGTTTGGCGCAGATCCAGCTTCTGCAGCAAAGAGCTCAGCCTCAGCGTCAGGACGGAAGATCTCGAGCTCAAACACCGAATCTGGTGTGGTCAGATCGACATCGATAGCGTATGATCCTCCAGGCATTCTGCTATATGCATAGGTGTTCTCATCGTCCCAGTCAATGCCTTCCACGCCTAGCTGTTCGAGCTCATGCTCGACTTCGGCCTCAAATTTCTTGCTATCGTCCGTCGAGACAGATGCGTTGTCGTCATCGTCCATCTCGAGGTCACCATAGTCATCGTCGTCTACATTGAACGCCAATTCATCCTCATCACCTCCTTCGTCTCCCGCTCCAGCCTCGAATCCATCCTGAGCATCTTCATCTATGTCTTCAAGGTCGAAGGCATTATTGTTCCAGATCTCCTCTACCTCGGTTGGGTTCTTGGGTGTAGGCCGTTCGAGCGATGCCTTGTCGCCAGTATTAGCAGGCTCATCGCTTTCGTCGTCATTGCCATCTTCTTCTTCGTCGTCTTCTTGCACGCTTTCCGCGTCAGACTCGACCCCATCCGCACTCGTCATTCCGGGTATTGGAGCATTGTTGTTGTTCTTGTGTACTTTCTCGTCATGCTGTAACTTTTTATGCAGAGGAGTTTCTAAATGCATGTCTTGTTGGTTGATATGTTCTTCATTGGCCATAGAGAGTCTGTTCAGACTTGGCGTAGTGAATTGTAGAGCAGCCATTATTATAAGCTGTCTTAGGTATGTATGGAGAAATGCTTGAGGTTTGTTCTCAAAAGGAGGTTGTCTGCTCGAGATCGATGTAAGGGAGTGTCACAGCAGACTCGAGTCGAGTTCCAAGCGAATGATGATCTAGGTAGTGGTATCAAGCTCGAGTTGACTCGCTGTTGTTTGTCGAGGATCTCGAGTTGGTATGAGATCTGTACAAGATATGATGTTCGCTTTGTGTCGTCCAGAGAGCTGAGATGATTTTCTTCTGTTTTGCTATCGTTGTCTTTACAAGTGTAACTCTGGTAACCAGGTCCAGAGTTGAGTATCTTGGTCTATTGGAGCCGCCGCTGCTGCCGCTGCTTGCCTCTAGAAGAAGAAAGTAGAATCGCCTACCAAGATGAATAGAAAGTCTCGTTGAGCAGTGCTTAGACCGAGGAGCGAGGGCATCGCTCCCCAGCAAGCAATCTAGGGCTCGACGATAGCCTGCATCTTTTCTGTTGGCGATTGTGTTATGGATGTTGCTTATGAATACTATTGCAGGTGTTATAGGTATCTATGGGTTGAAGTTGAAGTTGATGTTGTTGTTGGAGGGGGAAAAGCCAAAAGGAGCGAGCGAAGTAAAAAGTAGTTCGGCAGATCTCCCTTCTCGTTTGCAAAAAAGTGGGTCCCTGTGAAGGATATATGGACACCCAACGCAGCTTTTGCTGCTCTATCTAAATATGCTACCAGTATCTCCTACAGGTATCATCGAGTCTTTCAGCTACTACTTATTCCCTGACGTTCTGTCGTCGACGTATGTGAAGGATAGACTCGAGCGAAATGACAAACCAAACCCGGCGTTCCCCTGAGTGGACTCTGCAGTCGTGTGCCTCTCTCCTACCTCCTATCGTCGTGCAACACAGACGATCTCATTTATGCTCCGAGCTTATAATGTGATAGTGTGAGTATCGCTGTAAAGCTCAGGAGAACCAAGCCGTCGCCTCTGCTATCTGAAATCCTTCTGCTTGAGCATGAGGACGGCAAGTATCCAAACGACGTCTCCAAACCCAAGGATACTCCCATCAGCCTCGCCCCGTAAAAGACCCTCTGTATTATGTTTGTATTACGTTAGGTAAAGAAGCAAGATTTCGCAAGAGTTAAGCATGAAATAATTTACCTGATGCCCCACTCCAGGTGCCAAGTTTGATGTGTCATGCTAAGCCTCGAGTTTCTGCTCATGCGCCGTATGCTCTACAACAATATAGATATAGATACGAAGCTGGCTGGGAGAGGAATACTTTGTCTTACCCCTCAGCTCACCAGATCATTGATGTGCTCGCAGAAAACAGACAGACAAAAGTACCTTGCAGAACGATTTAGGGGACACCGCGTGCTCGGTGCTATCAGGCACTCCCTCCATTATTGTACCAGCACCGGTGCACGGTATTTGCTCGACGAGCCATCCCTTTCAGGCAGGTGCTCTCGAGTGTGCTTTTCAGAAGTTCATCTCGAGCTCGTGCTCATCGTGCTTCGAAAGACATCACCTTTTCCCGATAAAGTCCTTATGTATACCCTGTGCTTGTTGCTCAAGCCAGACCCAAGCTGATCCTCACTTGTCTCATCTATGGCTTTTCTCGGCGGTATATGCCTTGTCGAGAGAGAAACAGTCAGGTTTGGATCACGTTGACACACACCACCGATAGACAGAAGAGCCTCGAAGAATATCCGTTATAAAATGAAATTTGTTTTCCAAAAGACTACTAATACAAAAATGACCCATAAAGGAAAAAGGCCCATACATACTCATAGAAGCGCATCAGTAAAACCGTCCTGGATTCAAACATCCCCAAACATCCATTACATACTTCTTCCTGCTGTGTCTCGTGTGACCCAACATCTTCCATATACACTTAACGATCTCCAATCTTCCTGTCGACATCTATAGCTTAGATGGGCAAGCTAATGCCAGCAATAACGCCAGAATAACCGTAGACAGCCTTAATGCTAGCATTGTTGACGTTGAACTGACTAGCATCAGTGTTCGCACCAGCATACAAAACACACTCCCAAGCGCTACATCCACCACTAGCATTCTCAACCAAGTGCAGATCAAAGGACATAAGAACGTTGGCGAGGCCCAAAAGCGCGCCTTTGTTAGAGCACTGACTGACGGCGTCGCAGGCGGAAATGGTGGAGGGGAACTGGGCGACTGTGCGGGTGAGCACGCCGTTCAGGAGGTTGCCAGGGTTAGCCTGGTTCTCGGTGACGCCCTTGCCCTGGAAGTATTCGGTTAGGGTCAAGACGCCGAGACCGCCGGTGAGGGTGACCTTGGAGGTTTCGCAGGATGCAATAGAGAGCTGAGCGTTGCTGGGGCAAGTTGCGGGAACAGGAGTGGGCTTGGTCTTGATGCTGGAGCTGGAGCTTGAGCTAGAGGTGGTGGAGGTGGTGGAGGCTGATGTTGGTGCGGCGATAGTAATCGAGGTGGATGTGGCCTTGCTTGAAGTAGACTTGGTCTTGGTAGACTTTACGCTGCTAGTCTTGGTGGACTTGGCGCTGCTAGTCTTTGTGGACTTTGCACTGCTAGTCTTGGTAGGCTTAGCACTGCTAGACTTGACACTGCTAGTCTTAGTGCTGACAGGAGCAGCAACACTGCTAGTACTCTTGAACACAGTACACTTGTTCTTCCAGCAGTGGTTGTTCCAGAAAACCTCGTTGGTCGATTGATCAACAATAAAGTCCTGGCTCTTGATGGTCCTGCTGTAGTACATGCAGACGCCGGTCTTTGAGTTATATGCGAAAGTCAAGCACCCCTTGTTGTTCTGGGATTGGGTTCTGCAGTTCTGGTAGCATTGCTCGGCGGTGTAGAACGTTGAGGCGGGGCTCGAGGAGATGTAGCCCCATTCCTTGCGTAGCTTTCCTTCCTGGCCACAGATCAATTGCTGTGGGGTTGGTTGAGGGACGTGACCTGTGCATGATGTGGATGTGCTGACGACGGCGCGTTCAGCCAGGAGAGGGGAGGCGAGGATGGAAGGAGCGCCTGTGAGGGCAATGAGGGCAAGAGTGGTGAAGTGCATGATGAACGAATGTATGTGCTGATAGGCTGTCCTGAACTTTGCTCTTAAGTGTTTAGTGAGTGTGTGAGAAGCTTGCTGAGAGTAAAGAAGAGTCGATATCAAGGACCTTAAGTAGGCATGCCCTTACTACGTTGCCTTCGTTCTGTCATAACAAACTTACATGGCAACAGGATACCCCAAGCAATGTCACTCGTATGCAAATTGCAGATCTCTCTGCTGAAGGAGATTCAAATCGGCTATCACATCACAATGAGCTAATTGCAAGGCAATGTGTTGCTTGTTTCTTGCTCGGACTGGTCTCGTTCGGTGGCCCATGTAATCGCCACTGCTCATCTATACTCGATGGAGACTGTCAAGCGCCTCAATACGAGACCAAGTATCAACCTGGGCCGTCGAGACTGTTTCAAGGCTACCAGAATGGTTGACTTCGCAAGTCCTTTCTGGAGGGAGATCATGGCAATCCAGTAAGATGCAGCAATTAAACTGATACTTTCCCCAAATGCAGCAGTGAAGACCCACATGTTCGTAGGCCACGCAACAGACTCCTACATAACTTCTGTCACAGTCACAAACAATGCAGTCCCAATTTTGCAGATTGCTTGTAGCAGTAAGCAGACGGCTGTGTGCCTAACCACTGATGTGCTCGGGGATTTACTGTTGTCTGTAAGCACAAATGGAAGTTGTCGAACACGATGGGACAGCGGCATTCAAAGGCTCAGCTGGAAAATATGACGGTAAGTTCATGGTCATTAACACGTTCGGCGTTGTTGAGCCGACCTACGAGCATACGCACATCCGCGATACATCAGATATAGACTCATACTGCCGACGACTACGAGCGAGGTACCTTGATGTAGCGCTCAGAACCTTGTTGTGTTCCGTCATAGCTTCAACGATGTGATAATGTGACGACCGAGATGGATCTGGGCATCTACTCGGCTTTTGTGACTGAAAGGAGAAATACGAGATTAAAATCACACACGACTTCTGGGTTGTCACAAGTACAAACGGGCACTCAGCGCGTTAGGAACTGAAGCTGTAATAAAACTTCTAGGCCGGTCATCTGTTGAGGTAGTAGCAGAGCGAATCGTCTGGTGTCGTGGCAGATTTCAAAGCTCATGTCACGTGATTATGGAAAGGGGGTTCTCTAGCAATTATATGGAGTTAAAACACCACTCCTTGCTAGATCAGATAAACTCTATCAAATAACTAGCTGCGAGCAGACGCACCTGTATTATGCTTCTTGAAACATGTTATACTCCTTGTGTCAAAATTTGCCGTTGACATTTTGCCTCCATCATACCACCAGAGCTGGGTATCATATGCCGAATACTCCTGTCCATATATTACCGCAAACTCCATATACTGTCGTGTCCTTGCTACATGCTTGTGTTGGATACTCATTCGCTGTCTCCATCAGCCGCTGCCAGGACCTGATTTTCAATATTAGCAAGGCAAATACTGCTCAAGGCCGACACAACTAACCTCTTCTTCTTCCTGCTTCTTCTTGCGACCACCTCTAGCGGCAGCCTTTCTGGTAGCAGGCTTCTTAGCCTTTGAAGCAGGCTCCTCATCTTCGTCTTCTTCGGCGATCTTATCTTCCACAGCCTCCTTCTTCTTGCGAGGAGCTGCCTTTCTCTGCGGCTTGGGCTTCTCCTCTGCTTCTTCCTCTTCGTCACTTTCGGCTACAACGTCCTCACTCTTCTTAGTCTTCTTTGCAGGAGCCTTTCGCTTCTTCTTGGCCCCACCCTCCTCTTCACCAAGCTCAGCACCTGCAGTATCATCGGTGCCTTCTTGGACGACAGCTTTCTTGCGTGGCCCACGCGCTTTCTTGGCAGGAGGTTCTTTGTCGCCAGCATCAGCGTCTGCGTCATCATCGTCATGAGCAGCGTCGGCGGCTTTCTTCGAACGACCACGCTTCTTCGTTGCTTTGGTCTCAGCTGGAGAAGAAGGGGCATCCTCGTCAGTACCCTCGGCTTCCTTCTCCTTGGCCTTCTTCGCAGCCTTGGACAACTTGAAGCCTTTTAGACCAGGCCGGTTTTTCTCAACATCCTGGAATGCATGTCAGCCAAGTTCTCAATTATCGTCTCGCAATCGCTCGCATTACCCATTTCCAGTCTTCGTCGTCGACGTGACCTTGCTCCAAAGCTCTGGCAACTTTCTCTTTCATGTCGTTGGGAAGCTCGTCATAGCCGTCGACATTGTCCATATCGCCACCAGTCTCTGTCTTCCATGTGTTGATATTCATTGGAGAGACACAACCCCTAGGTTATGTTAGCTAAGTCACTTTTGTGCTCGTCAACGCTCTGAAGCGGTCAAGCTGACGCACCAATGTTTCCACGTGTATCCTGCTTTATCAGAGTTGCCATATTGAATGTAAGTGCCCCATCTCAAGGTGTCCTTGCCAATCTTGTCACCCTTGGCTTTGCACTCCTTAAGTGTACAAGCGGCACGGCCTGACTTTGCAAGTTCTGTGTTTTTTCGGTGTAGATGTTAGACTTCGAACCAGGACAAAAAACGTGATACACTATTTTGCAGGGGCAATAAACGTGACATGTGAGACCGAGATAGCGTATATAATTGTAGCGCAAGCCGATAATCGTTCGTTTTTCAGTGTTTCACGAAGATCATGTAGCAATTTGGCTTACCGACGCGGTTACCAGGCATCTCGTCTTCTGCTCGCCTCGTCTTTCAAGGTTGTTTGATGCCAAGTCGACAGCAGCCTCGCTAGAAACGAAGATGACAAGAGACCAGTCACGACTCCAAAGTTATGAGCAACTTTGAAAAGGTTGAGACGAGAAGTAAGAAGATGAAACTCGATCTGCTCGTCGTACTTTCCCCCACGATGATGCTAATGCCAAGGCTAGAAACGGGGATCCCACGATCTCCACATTTTTAGGCTGCAGGAAATTATGATTACGTGATGTGGCAAAACACAAGTCTCGTCCAGCCAGTTATTCTGTATCAAATATAACATCTGTTGAAGTGCTTGACAGTGTTTTGTATGAAGGCCTGGACTTGCCAGTCATGGCGAAGTTACTGTCGCGTACGCTGCGGCAATCCCGCCACGCTCTATCACAGTAGATTGTTCTTGTCTGGCTCTGCCACTTATCTCAGTAGGCTACAGTTCAAAGCGCCACATACAAGTCCTACATGTAGGTTCACGCAATCACCGCTATGCCGTCGGCACTTGTCAGCACAATCGGGTCCTGGTCGTGGGGGTCACCCACTGACGGGTACATATCCACCACCTCCAGCAGACTACTTCCAAAAGGTTGAAGCTTGGGTGACCATGATTGAACCTTACTTTCCTGACAATATTCGTGGCTCACAAGTATCACCTAGCATAGTTGAGGAGCCGTTATCCAACATTGCTGAAATCATAGCACATGCTCGACAGACAGACAATATTGACATCGTAGCTTCTCTTGGTGTTGAGCAGAAGAGATGGGATGCAGTACAATGGATATGCAAAGGTCTAATCGAGCACGTCGGACCACCCAAGGTATCTAGCAAGCAAATTGAGCTTATGTCTAATGTCAATACACCATGGCCCAAGGATAATGGTGGCCTTCCTTCAACGTCCGTCAGTCTCGATGATATAACGCAGGATGACTCGAAGCTCGACATGGATATGGAAATGGGGCTCAACCTGGAAGTCGTCGGAAAGAGCCCCATTATTTCGATTGATAAAACACTCGATGACCTTATGTCGCCATCGATCTCCAAATCATCGACGGCAATTGCAATCCTTGGTGATATATGGGAGACACTGGGCAATCTCATATTGGCCGTAACGAGCAACAGTTCGCAAGAAGGCGAAGAGATTATGCCAAACGTCTTGCGTATTATTGCCAATCTGCACCACAACGGTTGGATACCAGAAGCTGTATATCACGACAGTCATAACACAGACCCGTCCGCGTTACAACAGCCACCATTGCTATCAGAACTCTCGTCTCTCATGATCTCTGCACTAACTGAAGCCGCATACTCTGCTGAGGGTGGCATAGGCGGTACTAGCCGTAGCAAGAAATTCCTCAAGTCCAGGATCTTCTCCAAAGCACCTGATAAGATACCAAATGTCGGTCCAGAGATATGGCTCGAATTTTGCTTATGGTGTTGTGTCCATGGTGGATGGGTATATCAGGGATCTGCCATTCTAAACGAAATGCGCAAAATACCGGGTAAGTATAAGTGGTCACTGATCTACTGGCGGGATATCTTGGAGTCGCCGGAGGAAAAGTGGGCGGAATTTACCCAAAGACGTCTTGAGACCGAATATGGTCGCAGCATTGAGAATCCAAGCAGAAGAGATTTGGTGCAACGGACCATTAGTGCGGAAGTTGTTATTGCGGTTATAGATGGCCTTGTGGCTGATATGTTGTCTTCTGATGCTGATACGCCGTACAATTACCGCTCAGCTGGACGTATTGTACAGCTCAAGAGGATCCTGGACGCTGAAAATATGAGCCTCGGCGTATCTAGCTGGGATGCTGTCATCGCTCGGATCGCTGATGTCTCGTATATTGACATTGAGGCCAATCCAGCAGTTATGGAACATGTTCTAAAGTTGACGGAAATATATGGTCAGGAGATCCACTCACTCAATGCCCCTAAGTCTGGTAAGGATACCGATCCAGTAGCATCATACGTCTTCGATGCATCAGCAACAGTAATTGGTCTATATCATAGGACACTACATGCTCATATCAAAGGCAGAGATGTAGCGCCAGCATTACGAATCTTGAACAGGTTGCAAAGTCTCACTGATGTGAATAAGATGCGATCAGTAGAAGAATTTTTCCGCGAATTGCAGGAGACACCTGTTCCCGAAGATACTGTTGCAACACAAGAGGAACGCCACAAGGTTTTCTCCTTCCATCACAACGTCTATCCCGCGTTTCCAGGCGTACAATATCCAGGGTATTTCCCGGCCATTCCGATCACGATCCTGGCAGACTTGTTGGATCTGCTCGTTGATTCTGGTCACCACGAAGTTGCGCGCCACATGCTTTATTCTCAAGATATCGACGGCCCGCTGATACCAGAGTCAATGTACAGCAATCAACTCATTGCTCCAGCTCTGATCAAGTATGCTGCTGCGACACTAGATTCGGCTCTCTTACTCAAAGTCACAGAGGCCCAAAGTACTGATATTTCTGGACCTACTCTTGTTGCGTTATGTCAAAGCAGAATGCGACAGCGAAACTTTCTCGGCGCTGTAGAAGTACTCAATTTGATTCGAGATTACTCCATACACGAGTGGAAGCCTGAGGAGTCCGCAGTCCTGGTTCAACTATTGTTACAGTTAAGCCGTGAGAATCCAGGCATCTCCTCCCTTGAACCGATACAGCTTCTGCAGCAGATGCTCCATGGTAAATTTGGAAAACAATGGGGGCATCGATCTACCCAACTTGATACTGTCATTGGCATGCTCAGCGATTTTTCACCAGATGTACGACGGATATGTGCCGGCTTGCTTCAGTCAGGAAATTACTATCGAATGGACATGACTACGGAAACTTTTAATGTCCTCCTTGATGGCGCAATTCGTACTGTCGGTCTTGATGCTGGACAAAGACTTATCCAAGACTGGTGCCTCACTGTATCTCATTCGCATGAAATTATGATCGAAGAAGATGATCGAATTTCACATGCAACAAGAGCTTCACCAGCTGAAAAATTTCTCGGTACTGGACAACAAGACTATGAAGCTGGTACAGTAGTCTTCGAAGGCATTATACAGCATGATGTCGAGACAATCCGAACGGTGATTGATGGCGTCTTGCGAGAGAACGCCATTTCCAAGAATACAAGTAATAGTTCCAGTGCGGATCATACAGTGACTGGTCTCCAGCCCACAAATGACATTTCGCGAAGTGCCGACTTGTCACCTGATTCGGAGGAAGAAGCCGGCGACATCGTCGACGATAGATCCGGTATAAAATTTGACCGCCAGCATCCCATGATGGAGTGGGCAGCCACCATCCTCCGTCAAGACTTCAACATGACCAACACCGACATCGACTACATCACCAGGGGTTACTTAACCTCTCAACACCTGGAACTGACAAACGAACAACAACAAATATACAGCACCGAAACGATCCGAATGTGGCGTACCCTCCAAGCCACCCGAAAAGTATGGGCCAAAACACAAGAAGGCCGACTCCGCGCATTCGCAACAAACGAACAAGATCGTCAGCTCGTGGTCGTCAATATACCAGTTGTTGAAAGGTATTTCTTGCACTGCTTGGCCAATGATATAGGCTTAGAAACGGTCGAGTATGGTGATAAGGCACAGGACGAAAAGGATGTCAAGTTTACAAAGGGCGAAAAGGAATTGAAGATTCCGCCGGGGACCATTGGTGAGGTTTTGCGCATGCAGGAGCGTACGCATTCTAAGTATGTATTGTGAATAGTGTCTCGGCACTATTGAGCCATTTGATCATGTTAGCAAGTTTTTCTTGTCAGACAAACACGACAAAGATGAAAGCACACACAAGACCGGCGGCGAGAGTTTGTCCGGTGAGAAGTTTGTCAGAAAGAGAGAGCATGACTCCTAATCCTGATCCATTTGATTCTCCTTGTCCTTCCTTGCAATATTTTTCTCAAGACTTTGGGTATGGCAAATACAACTCTCATTAGACGTCTACAAATTCTTCACTCGTCTTGAACGTCAACATGCTCGTTACTGCATCTTACGTAACCATTCTACTTTCAGTCAGGACAACACAGACTCTAGGCTACCGGCAGGACACTATAAAAAAACAATAAAACAGCACAGTCAAGCCAAGTTCCTTGTTCTAACTTCGAGAGCACCAAGCGTCTCTTCCTCAGTTCTGCAAGCTACACCGAGATTCTCGAATTGCTAATGCAAAGGGATGCGGACTTCTTCTCATCACCAGCACTAGCCCAACGTAGTCAACTGGCTGAAAGAGAAACATCGGCTTTCCAGAACAACCAAGACTATCGTGCGCCATCTCATTCGTCGGTTGCCGATCTCCTTTGGCAAAACGAAACGAACGTCGGCAACCTCGGACTATACACAAAAGACGCTTTGGTAGACACCTCTTGACCACTTCAAGCAGATGCGGCAACATTTGCCCTCTCCCTGTCTAGACCACAAACGAATCCCTCAACACGCGGAAAAAAGTTGGGCACGCGCAATTCCATGCAACTCACACAACGAGCAACACGAAAAGCAAGAAAAAATAAATCAACTCCCCGACCCCAAAATTTCCAAGAAAAGGACATGATAGCTTCATTCTTCTTAAGAATCAGTGATGAGATTGCCCTTTGGACTACAATATCATACCTCGAAGACATACATGTACGTGTGAGACAGTATGGTATCTATGGCTACAGTATACAGTCTACAAGAGACAAGAATAGCATACTCACAGGGAACATTTTTCAAGCGTGTGAATGTACCAACACGTATCTTGTAAATTATGTGGAGGGTTTCTTTGTTATGTGCCGAACTGAGCAGACGAGCTAACTATGAAAGCTGCAAGTCCTGCAACGCAAGGATAGAGTGAAGAACTTTGGGTTTGTGCTGAAATCTCGGTTTGAAAAGGAGTTTGAGTTGTCATCCATTGTGATTTGATCTGCCGCGTAGACTTGAACTCTGATACCGGTCAATACTCATACAATATCACCAGTGGTGCAGGTTAGGTTGCAATGAACATCCACCTAACAAGATCGTTTCATTCGTTCATCATATACTACATACTTGCGTTATATGCCATCCGCCTTCCCATAACCTTCGTAATCCAGATCAAATCAAGGGTATCTATCTATAGCCGCCTCCGTATCCATTTCCATCTCCAACGCCATATCCAAACTCCTCATCACTCTCTCTTCTCCTCCCCATTCCCATCGCAAACCTCGACCTGGACGGTTCGCCTTCCACATCCACATTCTGTGCTCCATCGAGCTCATACACAGGAGACGGCTCAGTGCGCATGGTAGCCCTCGGTGGCGCCGTTCCCACTCTTCTCGGTGGCGTCAATGCAGCCGGAAGCATCCGTGGTGCGGTGGGCAATGTAGCGGCACGGCTTGGTGTCCTGAGCTGCTGAGTGTAAGGTGCCTGAGGTTGCTGAGTGTAAGGTGTATGTTGTTCATTGCCGAAAGGGGTATAGGTGTGGGAGATGTCATTGTATTGTGGTTGATTTGGCATGTCGACGATTACGTGCGAGTAGAGTGATGATGCCTGATCTATGTTGTGCACGTCGCCAGGCGCGGTCTGAGTTGTGAATGAGTTCTGCCTATTGAATTCATGCACAGGAGCAGCAGCATAATCTCGGAGACTCGGCATGCGTGCGGGCATAGAACGAGATGAACTTTCTGGTCTAGCTGGCAGCTGATAAGCTGGCATGTGCTGTGGATCGAACGTGTCTAGTGTGATTGTGTAAGACTGCTGTTGATATGATGAGGCATTGTCGACGCTGGAGTAGAATGGATCGAAAGAGCCGGGCATGGGCAAGGACTTGTTATATGCCTGGCTCAATTGTGATTGAGAAGATTGAGTCGACATCGTCCGGATAGGTGGGATCCTGCCCATGCTAGCGGCTTGATGCAGAAGTGGTCGTTCATCTGAATCGATGCTTGTAGACTGAGAGGTCTGTGTTGCGCTTCTTGTTGGTGCTCCTGGACGGATAGCTCCCGGTATATTGTCTTGTTGTGCAAGACGTTCTTGTCTGGTTGGCCGATATGCTGGTTGACTTGTTGTCGTGGTGCTTGTCTCGGTAGTTCTACGGGAAAGTGGTAGGTCGAGGTAGCCCAAGTCCTTGACTGTGACGTTGTGTACTTTGGTCTTCGTGTCCAAACCGAAGCCTGGCGCGGCTTGCTCCAACGCAATGACCTTGTCCTCAGCTTTCTTCCTCGCATCTGCTTGCTTCTGTAATGCCTTTTGAATCTTGACACCAACAATCTTCTCAAGACGCTTGTCAATCTTGCGGCGACAGTAACTCGACAGCGTACCATCAATGTAGTGTGCAAGAAAGACCAAGTAAAGTATACATGAGACGATGAAACTGAGAAAAGAGATGACCCAGATGACAAGCGTAAACAGCATAGAAAAGAGTATGGCGGCTTGTTGGGTATGTTCATCGGCCAGGATTTTGACGTTGTAGAAGAACTGCACAATCGGCGTATGTCCATCGCTCGCTGCATTGGCACCAATTGGGATCAAGTTTGCTCGCATCACTGTGTAGAGTGTCAATGCATTGACGACCTGACGAGGACCTTCTGCAAGCAAGATCCTAATGGCACCTTTGAACTGGAAGTAGGAGAAGAGGGCGACATAATCGGCACCCTTTCTGCTCTTGGTCAATGCAGCAAAAACAAGGAATCTGCGCCAACCCTGACCATCACGTATCGACTGTAATGTCACAGCCAAAGGGTCGAGGTAGCTTTCAACAACATTACGCCTGCGAATGACACGAATTGCTCTTTGCCAGGAGTAGAAGTAGAGGACCCAGGAGAAAGAGATGCAGGCGACGAAAATCCATTTCGAGATTCTGATTGGAATAGCAGGATCAACCTGAGACGACCAGTGACCAAACGCTAGGAGACCGACGGCGGTGTAGGTGTCTGCGGCAGCCACAGCTATAGAGATGAAAGCGAGGATCCACAGCCACAGATAGGAGAACAGCTTGCCGCATGATGAGCTGCGGAAGTCTGACAGGGTCAGATACTCCCACTTTTGGTATTTCGAGCCACTGCCAGCATCTTTCTCTCGTTCGTCGTGAAAGTTGATGAATGTGCTCATGGTGGGGTGATGCCGGGTGTGTAGAGGGAACTGTTACTGTGCCTGCACGGTTTTGTCTATGCGGAAGTGTATGGGAGCTATGGTCGAGATCCCGCCAGCGGATTGCCTCGAATGTGAATGTGTGAGAGATGAAGTGTGGAAGTGTCGCAGAATAAGTCGAGCGACAGTATCTCCTCAGCTACCAGAGCGTATTGAGACAAAGGAGGTGTTTGTTGATTGTCCTTTTAGCGCGCGAAACGCTCTGAGAAGGAGTGTGAGACTTGGTGCGACAACCAACTTTTGCGAGGCGAGATATTGGTGAATTGGGTGCCGTGTATAACAGGTGGCGAGTACCTGCTCGGCCAGTACCTTTTGTTACTTCACATCGCTCGGTGCTGTGGCCATCAAGCTCGTGCTGTTGTAATGTGGCGGGCTAGACCTCCGGCGCTTGACGCGTTTTCGTGTTTCAGATGCAGCCAATCAAGAGCCAGCATTTGGCGCCACAATAACGAGCTGAAACATGTATTGTTTGATGCAGTCTATTCATTATTGAAACATTATCTTGCTCGCTCTCATTATCATGCTGTCATTGGTATTTTGCCCGTCCCAATTTTGCCAAATGCTCCAATCTTAATGCTTCGTCCACATCAAAGTCTCGATTGTCAATGATGAGCCTTGGCAATCATACCAGCCTCGAATGTTTCTCCAGGCTCAAGCTTTTGAAAGCCATTGACACTGCCAACTTCCACACAGACCATAGTCTTGTAACCGTCTTTTGGCTCGAAGTCGCCCATTGTCTTTGACTTTGCGATCCAGGGATTCCATACGACAGTGTCTGAAAGGTTATCACGCACAACATCAATGTATGAAGATCCGTTCTCCTTGATGGTCGTGGTGTCTTGTGGGATTGATCTGTAAACACGGTCTACCTCAGACTGTATGCGAATGTCTGTTTCTGACTCTGTGTGCTCGGTTGCGTCGAGGACTTTGTCAATGTAGCTCACGCCCATGAGACCTGCAACAGTTGTGGTGGAGATATCCTATGAATCTGATCAGCGCCATTCCTCGAACAATACGAGACCGCAATCTGACCTTGACCTTGAAGTAGGTATGTAGCAGTAACTGAAACTCAAACGCCTCTTTACCCTCGTTCCTCACGTTGAGCATGGTCTGGAGAGAGTTGCTGCCGAGCGTCACACTGTACACCAACCCAAACGCGTATGGCCATGCCTTGCGTGTCTCCTCAGTCAAGTTCGACGGCCCAAGTCCAAAGTCGAGCTTGACGCTGTCCTTGTCAACATCAGATGTCGATTTCCCAAGGTACTCCCACTTATTGATACGAGCCAGGCCGTGCTGCGGTAGCTTCGATGTGGCAGCGTTATACGGAGGACCGAAGTTCTGTGTAACATCAAAGTATCAGCATTTGTCCAATCATGATACATTATTCAATGACATACGGGAAAGCAAACAGGAACACCACCACGGATAGCTTTCGAGCCATCCATGACAGCATTGGCGCTCAGCCAGAGGTGCTCACGGCCTCCAGACTTCCACGAAGTGACTGTCGCGCCATGGAGGGAGACTTCGCAGGAATCGCCCGAGGGAAGTTTCGCGGTAACGTGGTCACCAGTGACGTCGACAGATGCCTGGTGTTGGTCGTTAGGTGGGGCTGAGATGGAAGAGGGTTTGTGTGGGCGGTCAACCATTTTGGGGATTGTAATGTGAAAGAAAGGTTTGACTTATGGAGAATTGTTGGAACTTCGATGTTGTTGTTGTGTTGGATTGTGAAATGTGATGTAGCACGACCCCACCTGGTTGCAGATCAGTGTTTCAGCTTCGCGCACGGACCGCAGACAGGATCCTTGGCGTTTCGAAGACCAATTCGCGCCGCATGTTTACAGTAGCACTGAAGCGATAACACAACATAGTGCTTATTCACACGAAGTATGAAGAACGTGAATCATCTTAAGAGTGCAAAAGATGCCTTCGCGTATCAGTGTGGAGACGTGATAAAGATCATCTACAAGAGAGAACAAGACATTCAAAAGCCGCATGCCATTGCGATCTATGACAGCGGAAAGATAGGGCTCTGCCCTCGGTCGACTTACAGACAATCAGTAGCAGCTTCCGGCGGTGAGGGTGTTATCCCGGGGTGAAGCGTACCGCCACCATTTCAGAGGCGTCACATTCAACCAGAAAAATTACAAGCGCGACATTACACAGCCACCTCAATCACACAGAAGCCCAAGAAGCCTCAATCACTTAGCCCTCACAAGAAGAGCAAGAAAGAGAGCACGAAAGAGCAAAAAAGAAATGATCAAAGAACGATCTGTCACAGAAGCAAAAAAAGAGAAAAAACTAATGCTTCTCTTTGTTATCATGTGTCATCCTTAGTGCAGGGGCCATGCTAATCTTCTCTGTATAATTTCAATTTGACCATAATGCCTGATAGGCGAAGACTCATCTTTTGCAGCAATACATATCGTATGTCTTTGAAGGATGGCTGTGACGTTTTTTATGAGTCATCCGAGATTTTGGTACGACATCGGAATGAACACGACGAGCAGATGAGGACTCAGGAGCTAGGTAGTCTGGTGAACTGTGATGGCTGCTATGATGTTGTTGTGCTCACTCTAGTTTTTGGTTTGCTTCGTGTCTCAATACAATTGATGATTAACCTCGAATTCTGAAAGAGATGCCTCGAAGCACAAAACTGAAGACCCTCCTACCTCTAAGTAGAAGTAGAAAGCCAAACAACGTCTTGGTACTTGGCAAGATCTATTAAGCTGCATTTAGCAGATCTCTAAGTAACCGACCTCATGATTCGTTACATCCATACCAATGAGAGTGCAC
>Ga0068631_100307_pt1 | contig 18969 bp, 21 predicted proteins | sample InSIn5gowninarea_2_FD_77434 | JGI IMG/M metagenome (GOLD analysis project Ga0068631, IMG submission 77434) | Clean room microbial communities from NASA Spacecraft Assembly Facility at Jet Propulsion Laboratory, Pasadena, California, USA -... ...
ATGCTCTAACCATACCAAAAGTTGTACGTTAACAGCAAATAACGGCAAGTCAAGACAGGATATCACAAACATCACATAGGAAGAACTACACAGTGAAATCAAAAAAGAAGTGTTCCAAAAAAAAGAAGAAATATATATCGCGTATGCGCCATCAGAACCCAAACCGTTCTCTTCGGAGTCAGTCTATGCTAGTAAAACAAGTATTATCAAATAACCAATCAGTCAAAGAAGAGATAAAAATCATCCTGTTCATTGAGCAGAAGATGCAGTCTAGCCATACAAAGCAAGCAAAGCCTCGGCAGCATCTCGTTCATGTCCAGCACTATGACCCCTTAGACCAGCTTCAGTATGAAACTTCTCATCACAACCACCAAGAGCACAAATAAACGGCTTCCGAAGGTTAAAAACAGCAGTAAGACCATCTCTAGCATCCGAGTGCTCTGCAATGATGTGATTCAAAATTACATCTCTGTCCAGCGTTTGATTGAGACCGGCACATCTGAGAGGGCAGTAATAATGAGTAGGTCTAGCTGGAGGTGGAGGCAGCGAACAAGGCAAATTCGGTCTTGTAGGGTTGTTCTGCCAAACCCTAATCTCCTCGTCCAATCTAGCTGTATATTCCCCGACGTTTTGAGGATGAGATGACTGAATATGTTGGATCAAGCGTTTAGCGTGAAAGAAAGGTTGGATATTGCATCCATGACATCTGTAAGCTTTTTTGATGTGAGCGTTTGTGTCGAATTGAAATTGTGTCAGGACGTCGACTGCGTTTTCGTGGGTTTGCCAGATGTGGATGTGCATGGTAGGTTTGCTGTTCAACATGTAACCGCATGCGGGGCAGTAGAATGAGGGGGTTGCGTGGTTGAGAGCTACAGTGGTGAATCGGGGCATCTGGTTCTCCATTGCTGTGTGTTGAAGTGTGTTGATGATGTAGGAGTAGATGGATGAGTGAATTCGTAGCCAGTGGAAGATACCACTGATGTTAAATAGATATTCGAGATTCATCACCGTCAAGAGAATTGATATCAAGTCAGTAAGTCGCAACAATGCCATTGTTATCAACACAAGGGAATACCAAGCCTGAACAAAGAGGCAGAACACCTTTCGAAAGGACCGCTTATCACCTTTGTTTTGAAACAGGCCAGGACAAAAGATTGTGCACCGACATCGAAGCGGAGTAGGTCATTTCATGTATCTTGGAAATTCTGTGCCGTCTCGTCGTGCTTGGCTTAGAGATCGACTCGACCTTATGGAGACAAAGAAGAAATTTGGTCGTTTCACAATATGTTACCCAATCGCCCACGGCCCCTAGCTAATTTGAAGAGACAGAGGATAGTCCATAACAGGTGGTGTGGCGGAAGAGGAACAGGATTGTTAAGTTCTTCTCCCATGCATCGAGACAAGAGAAGAAGGAATATTTACCGTAGGAAAGACACTTGAGGAGTCGACGAACAAGTGCTTTGCGAGGTAACAAAGCTATGACACATAGCTGATAGCTGGATTACTGCTTATATAGGCCAGTACGATAAGCTTGCTCATCAGCAGCATCTTCTCCGATAGTACACCAGCTGATGATAGAGAAATATGATTGCCTAACCATCATGCCTTATGCCACTGGTGGCTCTTAAAGATATAGTCAATGTGCTAAACGCTATTGACCAGAGTATAGCGCAGACCTGGTATCTGGCTGTGGGAACTTTACGTTTGACGATCTTCGGCAGTGTAACGATGGAATAGAGAAGTGTAAAGAAGAAGAAGAAGAAGAACTGACTTTATATAAACGATGAGTTCGGAAGAACGAACTCGGAAGATTCCATCATTCGAATGGGCGAGAAGAGTAAGCTTATGCACAAGTGGAGAGTGGAAAGAAGTAAACATAACGAATAGAGACAGAGATAGACAACGTGAAAGCTGGTATTTCCACCAGGCGCTTAGGATAACAATATGTTGAACGCAAGTACGAAAAGAGAAAAGTGAGATTTTGAGCTGTGAGGAAAGGAAAAAAAGAGAACTTACATCATACACTCCCCCCTCACTCCCCATCCTCATACCAATTCTCAATCATAACCGCCTTATCCTCATCACAAATATCCCCATGTCCCCTATAAAAATGCTCCGTCCTCAACTTACGAGTCGTAAACCTAACTCCACAAGAAACAAGACAAGGCCACGGTTTCTTATCACGTGCCAGAACGACGAGTTCATCACTGTCTTGGGAGTGTAAACGTTGAATGTGGTTGCAGAGTTGGTTGATGTTGACGAACCCGCGGTCGCAGTGGAGGGCGTCGCATTCGAAGAGTTTGGGCTTTGTTGATGGGGTGGGTGTGGGTTTTTGGGTCTTTGTGGTGGAGGTGGTGGAGGTGGAAGGGGGTTGGGGAGATGATCTCGCTGCACTTGTGGCATCTCTTAGGGATCGCTGTTCTTTATCAGCGGCTGTTTGCTTGTTAGCGGCAGCAATGTTGGCAGCACACTTGTCCGAGTATGACTGGTAGGGTGCTTGTCGGTTTGAAGGGGTGTTCTTAAGAGCAGGAGCTTTGCCGTTCCTGCGAGCAGGCGTTGCACGATGATCGACAGGCGAAGGGGCTGAGAAGCGAACGATAACGCGAGGTAACCTGTTCGTCATAACAACATCACGGGTTTCCGCGACCTCAATGGATTTGGTGACGAGCTTCAATGGAGCAGAATTGTTCGTGGAGGGACCGGTGCGCTGAGGTGTGACAGCTCGCAGGTCCTCAAAGCTAACGTCCATGTCGGGAGTCAGGGCGAGATCTTCGGCATCATCATTATTAATCGCAATGCGAAGAGCAACGGATGAAGGAAGAGTCAGCTTAGCATGAGCTTGTGGGGCAATATACCTGGAGTCGAGGAAGAGGCGGTCGGCATCATCGTCTCTTAGATGAGAAGTAGCAAGCTCGCTGTTTGACACACGAGAGGGCTGAGGCGTGACAAGTTGTAGCTCAGCGAAGCTGACATCAACAGTAGGAGTCATGGCGACATCCTCGGCGACATCCACTGATCTAGCTGCACTACCGTAGGGAGGTTGAGAGAATCTGGGAATGTATTGTGGCTGGACGAATTGGGTGAAAGCCTGTTGAGAAATAGGCTGGCGGGGAAATTGAGAGTTGAAGAGACCTTCGCTCATTTCTAACTCGAGCCCTGCGGCGAGTGCAGCGTGATCCGACCTTTGATGACGCAACAATGAGTAAAGTCTGGTGAACCCTTGGTGGCAGATTTGGCAGTCATAGACCTGTTCAGGTGTAGTGTTGTTGGGAAGTGGATAGAGGTCAAGAGCGAGTTGTTCCCTTAGGCTTTTGAGGTCATCAGCATGCATTTCATTGAAGTGTCTGGGTAGGTCAGGGTTAGAAGGAGGTGTCCATCCACATACATAGCAGTTTCTTATTCTCTGACTTGGGTCAATAGGAGCGCATGGCACAGTACCTGCCTGTGTCAGCTCTGGTTGCTGAGGATTGTTTGAGTTGTTGAGGAAAGAGAACATGGTTGCGAGTAATAGCGAGTGTGTGGAAGATGGTGTATGAGGGGTATAGTTTGTCGGAGGTAGGCGCAGGGCTATTGCGTTGGTTATAAAACCACTAAAGTGGACACAAAGAGAGGAGAAAGAACAATCAGTTCCCACAAGATCAAGGCATCGAGAAGACTTACAAAGAGAAATGGCAACAAAGTGACAAAGCATAGTGTCTTTGTTTCCTTTGTGTAAATGTCATCTTCCAAAGCAAAGTCTTCGATGTTAACTCCCGATTTACTAACAAAGCACGACCGATGTGATGCCCGGCTATCGAGCTCGCCGTGAAGGGGGAAAGGCAAGAAAAAGTAACAGCAAGCAAAAAAGTCGTCGATATTGAGCTATGGTGACTCAGTGATGGGAAAGAACAAAGCCAGTGCGTTGGCAGGGGTATTCGCGGAAAGAGCAAAAAGAAAGCGAGTTGCGGCAAGAAACGAGCTGTGAGCAAGAGATGGATGGTATCAGGGCATGGACAGAAAGGAAGCAGAATTTGCTGCGATCAGATATGCTTCACCAATAACCAGAAACTCCAGGGGTGAAGATATGCTGATGCTGCTGATGCTGATGCTGCTGATGCTGATGTTGTGGTTGCTGCTGCATCTGCGGTTGATGCTGCATCGATGGTTGTTGCATCTGCGGCTGTTGTTGTTGAAGTTGCTGAAGTCGATGCTGATGATCCCTCTGCGTCTGAGCCTGCAACTGCTGCTGCAACTGCAATTCCGCCTCATCCACATCCTCCATATCCCCCTCCTGTCCCTCATCACCCTCCCCTCCACCTCCTTGCTCTTCCTCCTCAGCAGCCTTCTGCTGCTTCAACTGCAATTTATACTTCTGCAACTCATTCGCCACATCCTTTTCACTGAACAGGCCATCAGGATACAAACTCCTCAATTTCTGCAATCCCTCTTTCCTCCCCACCCCACTCGCCGCAATCTGTTTGATTGCCTCCGCCACACCATCAACCTCTCTAGCTCTGCGTCTGTGATTCGGCAGTGTGCGCACGTCAACAGGCGGATGGTTATGCAACGCCGGATCCGTATCCCCCCATCTAATCTCCCACGCCCCATCCGGCTCCCCCCTCTCCACAGCCCAAGCCCACACCCGACTCGGGCACCCCATTTTCAAACTCCCCTTATCCCTCCTCCTCTGCTCTTCCGTAAGATGGCGTGTGTTCTTCGGCTTCCCACCCAACACGCAAGTGATGTGCCATTTATAATACGCAGCGTTGGGGACGATTGTCTTCTTCCCATTTTTGGACGAGGTGGGTTTGACGCCGGCTTTTTTTACAACGTCGAAGCCGTGGTGCAGGGTGTGGGTGTGGCAGAGTTGCATTAGGGAGGATAGGGAGGGGGCGCGGAGGCCGCTGGGGATGGGTTTGATGTAGTAGGATTCGCCGTCTTTGGCTGTCATTGTTGGGCGAGGGAGGGACGGCGTGGTGGTGGGGTTGGTTGGTGGGGTGGAGGTCGTTGTCGCATCTTGAGGTGGAGGTGGAGGAGTGGGTGTTCGATGTTCGGGCGCGTTCAGCTGCGCGATGAGTTGGTCGTCGAAGTCCATGCTTGCTTTTGGCGCCTTCTTAGACGGGTATGCGACGATAGATGGTTGATGATTCGAGAATGGAAGTCGCGATGCGCGTGTGCTGCTGGTGATTGTGGGGAGACCTTGAGCTGAGCCAAGACTTTTGTCCCTCGGGAAACATCTTTTGGCCGCTTCTGACTTGATTGCTTCCTTACATCCCATCTCGACAAACATCCATAGTCAAATGATAGGTAATCGAACATGCAAGTGGGGATGAGAAGACGATATGGTCACAGTTTCCAGTAAGCCTTTTCGGCCAATAGTGAGTAGAATTGTAGGAGACCTTGCATAGTCAAGTGGATCGTCGAAATATCGTATCGATTGATGAAAGATGCTCAAGTATTGAAATGCTAGATAACAATGATATGAATGCGCGCCAGAAACGCCGCTGCTCAATAAAAAGAGAATGCCAATGCTTACGCAAAAATGCAAGAATACAACGCCTCATGCCACAATGCCTTGACTCCTCTGCTTTCAATCCATCCGATGAGTACATAGGAGATCTTCATCTCTTAGACGACCTTGGCCTTTCCCTTTCCTTTAGAGGTCTTCCTAGGCTTCTTGGGTTGTTCCTCCTCCGGCTTGACGGTTTCTGTGGCGTTCATCAAATCTGTGAGCCAGTCGGTAGGTGCAGCTTCTGCTTCCTTCTTTGCTGGCAGCTTCTTTTCCTCCAACACTGGAGTGAGGTCTGTCTCGACCTGTTTCGCCACAGGCTTTTCAATGCTCGAGACTGGAGTGGACACAGCCTCCTCCGCCTTCGAGGCCATGTTAGAAGCTGCCACCTCCTTGGAAGTGGACTCGACAGGTTGCGCGACTTGAACATGTTCCTCTGTTTTCTCGGCCGCCAGCTTCTTCTCTTTTGCCTCCTTGGCTTCCATGGCCTTCCTCTTGGCTTTTGGGATATAAGGCTGACCCTTGGGTTTTGGATTGAATCTCTGCTTCTTCGCCTTCTTGACTGGAGGTTTGATAGGTTCAGACATTTCAGGACTTGACTGGATGGCTTCTTCTGGAATCACAGCACTATCCCAGCCAGCCACCACGTCAAGTTCAGTGCTGATCCTCTTGTGTCGATCTTGATCGCTTTCTTCACTGCGATCGGGTTTGATGAGTTCTTTGGCGTCTTCCTCGGTGAGGATTCTGGAGGTATCATCGTCGCCAGTGATATGGGCGACGTAACCCAGCCATTGCGTGAGCCATTTATCGTTCACCTCGCCAGATGCAAGCAGCTTGGGATCCGTGCCAGCAGGGAAAACAGGTGGGTTGGGTTCTGGAGCAGTGGCCAATACCTCTTCGATCGGTGGAACATTCTCAGAGACCTTGATTTCTTCGGCAACCTCTTCCAGTATTTGTTCCGGCACTTCTGCAGGAGTGGGTGTTGGATCGGGTACGGTTGCAGGGCCAGCTACAGCAGGAAGACTGAGACGTTGACGTTTGACAGGTCGCGTGTCTTCACTGACGTCGCGAACTTCACGAGCCAGTGGAAGCGTCGTCTGTCTTCTTGAACGTTTGTCGATCAGAGCAGGTTTGGCATCGATTTGTAGACGCTTCAACTCGCGTTCTCGCTTTGCCGCCTTCTTCTCGTCCGCTTCACTCTTCACCTCTGCCTTGATGGTGTCCTCCTCAGCCGTGGCGTACTTTTGTTCATGCTCTGCTTCGCGTGGCTTGTCTGGCTCTTTCTCTTCTGGGGTATCTGCTACCGCCTGTACTGGCCTGTCTGCGACTGGCTCATCCTTGTGCTCTTCAGCCTTTTGCTCCCGCTCTTCCACAACATCAGGTATGATCTCAGGTGCCCTGGCAGCTGTTGGGATTGGCACAGGAGCCGTGACAGGAAGTTCGGGTACACTTTGGGTGTCTTGGAGAGTTGGTGGATCGAGATTCGAGTCGTCAATCTTGCGACGCTTGTTGCTTTTGAGCTGGGCAGGAACGGCGCTGAAGTACTGGGTAATCTTGCGTTTGCCGGCTGACTTGGTAGTGAGAGCTGGTGACTTGATCGAAGTAGTGGCCTGAGGGTTGCTGGTCTGCGCAGGGGCTTGTGTTTGTTTGACGGCAGGAGAAGGCACTCGTTCATGAACGGCGTCGGTGTTGGACGTCTCATTGGTCGGCCGTAGATGGGGAGAGTTTGGCGAATCGGATGGCGACGGTGTCAACAGGACTCCTCCTTCAGGCAGCAGCTGGTGTGGCGCTTGATCTTGTTGCGTTTCGGGCAATAGTTCCTGTCGCATTCCGCTGCGCCGGCTTCTCCTCGTTGCCGACGATGACGAGGCGACTCCTCCAAGACTGGGGTTGGCATCAATCGTCAGGCGACGCAGTTCCTTGCTCATCTTCTTGCTGCTTCCAGGCACAGATGCCGACACTTGGGCTGTTCGTTCGGCTGACGGCGTCGTCGGAGGTGTCGCGCTCGTCTGCGCTCGTCGCGTTGATACCATTGTTCGTGGGAGTCTTCGATGATGCGAGGGTCCAGTAAATCCAGGTTCGGAGGAAGGAGCCAGAGAGGTGTTATATCCGTCCAAGATTGCTTGTGTCGCACCTCTCCAAGTCTCGTGTTATGATTTGTGCAATCCAGAATGGGAAAGGAAGCTGCAACTGCCACAATCAAAGCCAATTGTCAATGCACGGACCTTTCTTGACGTAGCCACGCAGAAACAGCCCAACAGCCTTACCCGTACTCGTATTCCTTCCTTTCTTGGACTACATCTCGTCTTCTCCTGTTGTCTCTACTCGACATCAACGTGTCTTGTTCAACCATGTCGATTCGAACAGATGGCCAAGCAGCTTCAAGACTGAGACCTTGATCTCGACCTCGATTCTCGACACTGCACAGAGTGACATCTGTCTCGTCTGAAACCAAGACATGGAAAGGACTGCTCGCAAGACTTTTGTGTCTTTCAGTGGAATATTGTACCTTGTCGAAATGACCTTCAAGAACACATCCGACCGGCGATGAGACTCGCCGTTCAGAGATAGATCGATCATGGGCAGCAGATCCATTCCGGCCATTTCCCACGTGGGGCTTGGGGCCTGGGCAGCCTCGCGACTTCCTCGCGCTGGATGCTCGTGAGTCTTGTGAGAACTTCGTCTTCCCGTTCACAGCCCTCTACATCAACATCTACATCAGCGACTACGCCAGCTCATCCTCAACCACTTTGCCCATCACGTTTCTTATTGCTACACATCAAGACTATGGATTCGCATCAAAAGACCTTCCCGTTCCTCAGCCTGCCGCCTGAACTACGTGTCATGGTCTATAGACTTGTATTCGAGGATCAAACCCAGCTGCCACGGAGTCACTCGCTACGCAACGTATCACACTTGGTCCACGACGAAGCAACTCCACTGGCACTACGCTGTATGATCATGGTCGTTTACAAATCAATTTCTGGCGACCAGACTGTTCGCACCTGCCGTCCCGTTTACCACGTCAGGCCCATCCCCAGCAATAGCATAATTTCTTGGTCGGAATTCAGCAACAATCACACTCGCTTAGCAGGCCGTATCCGACAATTCGGTCTTCTGGTGATTTGCAACGACAATCCATGTCGTATTCCATTCACCCTGTCCCTGAGCTTTGGAAAGGCAGCCAACTACAACTTCTACCATCTCTGGGACCTTTGGACCGAGCCAGGCCCCTCGAGCGATATCATAATGCTAGCAGTGAGGGATTTCGAGGGCATGCTTGCCGCTTGGCCACTTGATCTCAGGATCGATTCGGTGGAAGGCATCAACAGGGTCATGGTTGAATCAGAGACTTGTGCCAGACGACAACTCATTGTCTGGAAGCTGCACTGAATCAACATGTGGCGTCCTCAAGCTCTTCATGTTACGATACGCTGCTTTGCTTGAACTCATGAGTCTTTCGCTTTGCTCCTCTTGCCCTCAGATGCTAGGATTGAGCTCGCGCGGAATTTGGAAAGTGCACAGATCTTGGTCATGCCCAAAATGACGATGCTAACGCATAAGACTATCATTCATGCAATATCACTCTTTACTGCCACTACTACATGATCTTCCACTTTGTCGTCTTCCTTCTCTTTTCCCAACTTCCCATACTTCCTGACCTCAAGATCAATGGCATCGTTACGCCCAAGGCTATGGATGGTACGCGGGCTTCCAACATAGAATTCTTATCTCCAGCCTTCCTTGTACTATCACCCGAGCTTCGACTGATGATCTACGGGCATGTTTTCGACGATTCACTGAAGCGCATAGAGCAACATCCTTTGCGCGGCGTATGCAGGCACATCCATGACGAGGTAAACCTAGAACTACTACGAATCATGACCACTACCATCTCCACAGACGAAGCATCTTGCCTTTTGACCAAGATTTTGCAACGTGGCTGTGATCTGGATAGAACGTGCTCGAAATCTCAATGCACCTAAAAAGCCGATCTTTCTGACCTTAGCACTTTTTCCGCGTGTCAACATTGCATTTGACGTGAAGTTTGAGCATGGATTTACTAGTTCCTTCTCTCGTGGTTTTGACGGCAGAAGTCCGAGTGGTGGTCTATCATGTCTTCTGGATATGCAGATATTGTCAAACGTCCGGTACGACAAGGCTCGAGCATTATTCACGAAGTCCTGCCCCCGCTTGACCAGATCAAGAGATTGTCACCAGGATGACCTGGAAGCATTCTGCCAGTCGCGGCTTTCACAACCGCTCGAACGTTTCGACTGTTTTCTCATCTACAAGATGTGTGCAGTTGGACTCATCACCCTCCATCACTACACGGAGGATCGTATGTCGCCACCTGTATGACTCCCCAGCCGAATGAGTTGGGTGAGCGTTTCAATCTGCCATGATCCAGTGGATGTCTGGCTTCATCTTTAGGTCAGTGAACGGTGTGGAACAGGTCATAGCCGAGTTTGACCCTCGCACTGAACAGTTTATTGCGTCTTGTAAGGATTATCTGACTCAGATGACTCTTAGCATGGACTACTCTGCGCAATGTTCGTACCTCTGGATTAATGATGTTGGCTTCGCAATCTCAAAATTGCGCTGCAAGCTGTGACTCAGCAAACAACTTGAACTTGCTCAATATCGCACCGGGAAAGTCCATACCTGACGCACCAACTCGATCTTCCCTTTCTTTCTTTCTTTCTTTCTTTCTTTCTTTCTTTCTCTCTTTGTCGCAAGCCTCGCTCAAGTTCCCGAAGATGTCACACCACGGATCTACCGCCTCATCTCTCTTCGTCCTGCCACTAGAGGTCCGACTCTTGATCTACGGTCACCTCGCCGACGAACCCATCTGTCCATACAAAGGAAATATTCACGATTCCATACGATCCGTGTCGAGAAGGATTCGCGACGAGGCCACTCCAGTATTGCTGAGACGGGTTCATCTCTTTCTCGTCGCAAACCGGGATGAGGTCCTCTCCACTTCCTACCTCTTCAAATCTTCAACCTTTCATTATATCGAGATACCCTGGCTCTCGTTCATCGGATCAACCTATTCACCTTGGCTTGATCAATTTGATAAAATCACTTTGTCGCATCGCAGATATATCGGAACATGCATCGCCAAGAAGCGTCGAGAGAAAGCAAAAATTCGTATTTACAAGGACGAGATGACAGAGAAGGCCTGGTTTCGATACTACCAAAGAAAGACAGAAGATTGGCTGGCCGACTTGGACTACTATTAAATGCAAGGACTTGACAGGATTATGGTCGGTTTCGAGGCTCATTCAGATAAAGTGATGGAGGACTGGGCGAAAATTAGGGAAGGAGAAGAAGATTTTCCTGAAGACTTTAAGATACCTCGATTCTGATATGGGCAGATGCTGCATAGCATTCATTCTTGTCTGACGGGACTTCGATCGTTGCTGCAGACCCGAATCCGCGCTGGAGCTTATGACGCCGTGAACAACTTGCTTAATCGCAAACACAATTACCTCACTATATCCCTTGCAAGCTGCTTCACACCCGCCTTCCTTCTTCATGCTTTCAAACATGTCGGGTTCAAATTCCAATAATACCTCGCTCAAGATTTTGCCGTCGGGACTGCGGCTGACGCTCTACGGCCAACTGTTCAAGGACAATTCACGGATCGGTCACGTCTCCGAGATCATTGGAATGAAGCGGCTCCTCTAATATTTCGTCAAGCGAGGATGCGATTCGAAATGATGCCGGGAAGACAGGAGTCATTGTTTCTCCTCCTCTATTCCGTGATCTTTTACCACTTCATAAGAAAACTCCCAGGCTGAAGTTCATTCGATCAACCTATGTCCTCGACTCAGAAACACATGAGGGCCGACTGCCTGGTCTCCATTATTCTCTCCGTAACGTCTGCAAGTCTATCCACAACGACATCAAACCTTCTGCTGCTCAAAGACCTCTTAATCACTTTCCTTGCACAATCTTTCGGCAGACCCTCATTTGCTGCAGCACTTCTCAATCTACAGTCTTGGAGTCAGTTCAGATGCTCACGCCTCGCTCCTTTTGTCCGTAGTCTCGGCTCCGGCACCTTTCGTAGCAACTTCTCGCATCACCGTGGAGCCGCTTTTGAGGTTCCGCTACGAGGTCAGCCACATCTCTACTCGCATAGATGTGCCGAGCGCTGTCGCGATAATCGTTCGCTCCGATGGATTTCCTAACGTCACCGCGCAAGCTACGAGGATCTGGCTCGTTGCCCGAGTTTAATCCACAATGAATTTACATCCCTCCTCCCTAAGACCTTTAAAATCCGCTTCCTCCCGAAATCCTACATACATGACGAAGACCAAATCAAATCCTCTCCCCTCGGCCACGCAAACACAAAATCCACAAAGATCCGGTTTCCACGAATTGTGATATGTCTCGATAATCTCCGAGTTCTATGGTCACGCAGCTCTAAATCATGTCGCAACAGTGTGGTCTTCGAAAAGGCAATTCGAGGCCTTCCCGCCTATTGAACCCCCTCTCCCTGATCTCCGCCATGAGCAGCGTAACCCTCTCTTCCACTCTAGCGGCGAAAAAAAAAAAAAACGAGTCTCTGCATAAAGGTGCCAAAGACCTCGTGCGAGAGCAACGAGATCACGCCCTCCAGTGCCTCCCTGGCCATCACGACAGAGACCTGAGCCAAGACTTTGCTGTCGAAGGAGGTGGCGGACAGCGAGGCGAGGGTTTTGCAGGTTTGACGGACTGCAGGGAGGGTGGAGGGGGCCATGCTATCGAGGATTTGCTCGACGAGCTCGGAGGGTAGGGAGAGGAGGGTGCGGGGTGTGTAGTGGTGGTAGTAGACATCTAGAAAGTGAGAGATATAGTTTACTGCTGGGTTTGTACGCAGACATGATGATGACACCTTAACCGATCACTGACGTCAAGGACACCGGATGCATGGGACCCAGGTTCTGGCCTAGAGATTGTCGCTTGTGTCGAAAAGAGGGATCGAGCAGATGATCATTAAATTCAGCGCTTACTCTGGGCAAGCATTAAGGGCGGTTAAGAAAAGAAAGGGACGACTCACGAGAGGTTTAGGCATATGTTTCTGAGATCACGATATCAGCGTAGGTGGTAAGAGATGGGATAATGGTGTGTTCTTTTTCCTGCGTCGTGCAGACCGCCTTGCCGAGGAGGACCGCCTCGACGCCCTCCCTCGCAACCAGGAGGAGTATGACCTGCTTCTTAGTGCTGACCCTGCTCGCCGCCCTCGCGGCAACATCATCCCCCGTCTCTGACCGCGTTTCGCTGGCAACCCGCACCCGCCGCCCCTATGGTCCTGGCTCTGAGGAGCGCCGTCGTGCCGACGACCTCGCCTCAACGCACTTGCGATCGTCAAGCCACTGATACTGCCCAGCGCGCTGCTGAAGAGGCCGAAGAGGCCGAGGAAGAGGCCAATCGCGGTCGCCGTCGTGAAGAAGACGGGCTCGCCGCTCAACGCAGCGACCCTCCCGTCTTCGATCCCCGTTCTCTTTCGCCTTCCCCTTCTCATTCGACCGGTCCCAACTTCCTCGCCGATCACGCAGTCGGTGTTGTTGAGGTCATGCTTGTTTTCATGTGCTTCCGCTGCACGTACCATCTCGATGCCGGAGAGATGGGTAAGTCGTCTTGCCCTGCCGTCCCCATACTATACGCATACGCTAACAGTGTTCAGACGAGTGCGATAACATCGACGGAGGGATTTTGCACCGAATTCGAATGCTCGTGGCGATTTTACATATGCAGAATGTTGAGTCAATTAGCTGTCGGATTGCAAGATGTTTGTTGGTTTGGATATATGGTTACTGAGAGGTAGTGCATCCTTCGTTGGTGAAATGGAACGTAGAGTAAGAGGTGACGTTGTTTCTTGTTACGAATGTCGTCTTGCAAGCGGTGGGGAGAAGCTGATCCAAAGGCTCATGTTGATCTCCTACAGACGGTTTATCTGCCTAGCTCGTTGTCAGAATGCAAGAGAGTATGTTGCTCTGGATCCATGTCCACTGAGAATGTTGACTAGAGGGTATTTTCTGTGGACAACGACGATGATAGCAAAATCATCTTGCATTTCGATGGTACGTTGGCAGCCTTTGCGAGCAACACGGGATGCGACCTACGGCTACGTATAAATTGTCTAGTAGGATAGAACTCGATACCTCATTAGAACGACAATGTGTTTGCACGGCGGCATAGTGAGTTAAGACGATCGGACTTCAAATGTTGGTGTTCGTGTATTATGAGCAGTCGTTTGTATGATCTGCTTTGTCATGCTATCTACCCTTGTGATTCATGCTGGTGTCTTTGATCTTTGTTCCTCGTTCGCTTTGTCATGTATCCCTCCATCCTTTCGTTCGTCGATTGTTCTTCGCCCCCTTCGAACTCTAGTACGATCCGAAGCAATGCATCAATTCTAGCCATCAGCCATGTTGCCAGCAGAGACCTTGAGCCGGTAGAGGCGTCCGAGTCAGGCGATCAGGTCTCTTGCAGTAGGCTTCCCCATGACTCTCAAAGCTCCTCCATCTCGCTGTTGCTCTCCTGCCATCATGCGCATCCTTCTTGCCACGGAAGACATAGTACATGCCCCCAGTATCATGAGCCGCGACTCCCACACGATGTCTCAGGTTGACGAGCCGTAATCGGAAATGTTGCGCAGATCTTGCAGCTCCGTGATGCTGCGAGGACCTTTGGGGTCAGCAGCTGAAGGGGGGTTAGCAGAGTTTTTGAGGGCAAGAACAGGTCTTCGAGGAGTACCAGGCGAGTTATTGTTTGTTTCGGGGTCCGTCGAAGCAAAGTCTTCATGCTTGGGCTCAGCCTGGGGCTCACCAATGGCGAGATGGTCCCAGGCTGGGATGACAAGCTCATGAGGTAGCCTGGTAGCGTGCCGTGCTGGACGTAGTACTTGGTGTCTCTTTCGCTGTCGTGGTAGATATGCGCCATTTCTCTGGCGTTGAGTCCTGCTTGGAAGTACTCGGGAGTCTGCACGATCGCGAGTCAGTGCCGGGCGCAGATTGAAACGAGGCAGAGGTAATGTTAGACTTACTTGCTTTGCGTGGTTTGATGGAAAAAAGGAAAATTTGTTGTGGCGCAGGACTATCTCACGTGGGATGGTGAACGATTTTCACTTGACGGGTATTCCGCGTCGTCACGTCGATTGACGAAAGAGGCTAGCTTACGATTGGATGCACGATATCGTCGGACTCTCAGGCTCCAGGTAGGTCATAAATCTCTGCCTGTCATCTCTGAGCAAAGGGGATTCCTGTCATCCATGTATGAGCATTCACGAGTTCACAGATTGCACAGGGACGAAAGAAGCAGTGAGCATCCAAGGTATCATTTCAGCTACTCCTACACGCCCATAGCAGAGCCACCACCACCAGAACCATCCAAAATACTGGTCGTTGCTGCGTGCTGTCAGTAAACATGCGCAAGATGATAGTGTAGAAACAATGACACACTTTACTTCTCCTCCTCCTTGACCTTCACCCCTTCCTCCTGCTTGACCTTGGCGGCAGCAGCCTCCTTCTCTGCTCTGGCCTTGGCCATTGACCTGGTTTCAGCCCTGTTGGCGGCCTCGGTCTCTGCTTGCTCCTGCTCTCTTCTTGCCACCCTCTCCCTTCCCTCTGCATGGAGATGAGCTATCTCCTCGTCGGTGGTGTCGACGGCACGAGGGCGGAAGAGGGTGTGCCCGTGGGTGACCCCAGGGTCTTTGTTGCTGTTGTTGTTGGCCGTAGCCTTGTTGTTGTTGTTGCTGTTGCTTGGCATGCTGAAGAGGTAAGAAGGGGTGAAGAGAGGATGTAGGAAGTGACTTACGTTTTCTTGAATGTTTTTGCAACACAGGGAAAAGATCAGTCCGGGTGAAAGCTTTGTTTATATGCCTTCCAAACACGTCCGGGCTTACTAAGCGAACGAGTGTTTCGGACTACTGCATCGGTACTAGTCATCGACCACCCACTCCCCACGCTGCATCACTACTGGTTGATTTGCAACCTTCTGTGTTCTCGATCCTCGAGCACCAGCACCGGGTCTCGACTTACCAACACGTCGTCCATCTCCTCTTGATGCGCGGCTGCAGGCGAAAGACATCTTTATGCAGAGAATTTTCCATGTCACCTGAGGGATCCATTGAGAGTCAGTCAACGACAGGGCCTGATTATCCGATCTCGACCACATCCCATCTACGCAAGAACAGCTCTCACCAGCACATCAAACTGCAGTAGTGTATTGCTACATGCCAAAGCGTCCATTGAGAGCTCGCAACTGACACCCTATCGACACTACTTGGGGGCCTCCTCACATAGTCCTCGCACCTCAAAGCACTCTATCCATCGGCAAGAACAAATCCACATCTTGAGGAAGGACCAGAGAGATCAAAAGAACTTTCCCATTTCGACAATCAGCAGGCATACTATTGCCCTTTTTCACCTTTTACCATCACAACTTTGCCCACAACTTCGCTCTCCCTCAATAAAAATCAGTTGAAAGTCATTTGAGGCAACAGAACTACCTCGACACTTTCGACAGCACGCTCAACTATCACACCAACATCTACCTCTTGCACAAGATAACATTTGCCGAAGACTTTCTGAGGCAACGCGACTACTTCGACGCTTTCAACAGCACGCTCGACCATCACACGCACCCAAATCTCTTACGCAAGGTAGTATCGATCGAATCTTCCTGGCGCCTGACAGCACGTGTAAGCACGCTATAACAAGTTCACCTCATTGTCATCAGCAAGACTATGCAGTACCTCCCTCATTACATTTCGACAACGACTTCTGATCAGGTCCCGCGCCCATGACAAGCACAAGCCTGAACATGTGGCAGAAGAGAAGTATAAGGCGCCCGCCACGGCCCATCGTTCCTTCCTATTCCGTTCAACAAACACCCATCGCACCTTCCCAATTCTACGGACCGCCTCTCGGATACCCACCCGTTCCGCAAAGGCAAGTCTTGATCATGAAATACACCTTGGACATCTACCAGATGGATCCGACCGGCCAAACCTCCGAGTCCATCTTCCGTGATCTGGATCCTGTCGCCTTCCAGAAGCACTCGGCATTCGGTCGTTACTCGATGTCGGTGTGCCCCCTAACATGGTTATACCGCAGCCCAGCAAAAAGATTCATCCAACTCGCCTTCGGCCCAGCCATGAACCATCCCTACATGCAGCCCAATGCCTTGAGATACGTCTTCTGCGCTATCAACCGTACTCGCAACGGCAAGAAAATCTTCCTTGAATTACCCGCCGACCTCTGTCTCTCGGTGCAAGTCTATCAGGTCTTGGTCATTCTTCAGATCAAAGACTGCATTGGCCCTCTACATGGCCATATCAAGCAGATCGTCAAGGACAGACCACTCTCGGAGGCTGAGCTGGATGTCATGCAAAAATGTCTGGAAGTGACTTGCCCTGGTCTCTACTGGTTTGCGGTCATGGTACAGGAAGAGCGCGAGGAGCAAACTCTGCAGATCGAGCTAGCTCACGGAGAGGGTCATTCCAGCGAGGATGCTATGATTGGGGACGCAGGGAGCCCTGACACAGACTCCGACGAACAGTCGGGAGCAGGTGAAGATGATGGAAGCGCAGGCATGAGCTCGGGGTGCGAGGCAGCATCAGGCAGCAATGGCACTCACACTGAAAGCAGTGAAAATGACACTGCCGCCACCTCAGGCGAAGAAGACGGTTACCCAGCAGACGACGACTTGCCAATAACAAGGTACAAAGGTCGTCGACGTTCCAGTGAGCCTGCACCATATCTGGGAAGACTGCACGACGAACCACCGCTCAACTCAGCTGCTTTCCGAGAAGACTCAAGCGAAGACCTCGAATGGTGAATCAATCCAGGTGGATAGGGAAGGATGATTCCCACTGGCCACACACATTACACGACTTTGGATGTGAAGACCTCAGCGGAGTTAATTGGACATCAAAAAGCACAAGACCTGAAAGTTGGATCTTCGCTGCCCCCACCCTTCTTCTCATACAGAAGCATGAGGTCTAAAATGCTGAATCAGTAAAATGCAAAACGTACTTGGGAACGCCCATTTGCTTTCAACTTTTCCCTCCTTCTCGCTTTGTTTTACAATGTTCACGTTCTCTTTTGTGTCCTTTGTCTAGTATCATACCCCGTCTTACACTCCTGAGCTCCGTCCGTCACCTTGAACCTCGTGAACTTACTCGTGCTTTAAATCAGCAAATCACCCATTGATGAATAAAGAGATACTGTCAAGTATCGGGTCTTGATGTTGTTAAGTGTGTGGCCACAGTCACTCGTATTGTTGTGCGAGTCATACAGTCTCGACTGTTGATCGAATCAAGATAGCGAAGAGCGGCGTCTTTTGGCGCGAGGAGCGATGTTCCGTAGCCTATCCTCTTTCCAGCAATTTGCTAAAACGTTTAGCAATGCCCGTCCTATGTCAACCTTTGAATCTGTCATGAGCGTCGTCTTATCGTGATGCCTACTCCATCTTTTTTCAATCGTTGTACTTCGTTATCTTCTTTCTCCAAAGCCTGTCCGAATTTCAAAATCTCTCCGAGCCCAAGTTTGCCCTTGCTCCTCTACCAGCGACCAAGCAGAGCTCTCAAGCGTCTGATATGGTGGATCTCGTGGCCTTCTTCTCGGTTCTAGATTTAGGGGTGAGGCCTATCTGGCTCTTGATTCTATGCTACTCGGGCGGCGTCGAGCAAATCCAGGTGATGAGATACGGCGGGTTCATGGCCCGGAGTGATATGTTGTATCTGAGCTCTCTGCTATGCTCGTCTGTGCGGTTCATGAAAACTGTCTGACATGAAAGTTCTCCTTTCTCATTTCTCATGGCATGTGTTATCGAGCTCCAGATATGAGACTGATCAAGCTCATCCCTCTGAGTGGACAATTACGCATGAGCAAGTGGCTCTGTTTCTTCAGATCTCCCGCTTCTAAGAGAAGATATCAGCGAACTTGTTGAACTATCTGCCTTCTTGAAGACATACATCTAGGCGTACTGGATGTTTGATGACAGGAAGGTGGCTCTCAAGGGTGGAGCCCTTCCATGGGTGTTCTAACTTGAGGCTTGAAGAACTAGGTGCATTCACAGCAATTTGGATCCTCACTCTATGGGCTCTACCATGGCTCAACAACATGAAACTGATCTTAGCCTCCGTCCTTGTACGTTCTGTTCACATCAGTTCTTGCTCAGACATCCAGGTGATCCATTCGTGCAAAAGAATTACCACTCATCTCTCCCCAAACCCAACAGTAAAAAACGAAACCAAGCAACACCATCCCATAACCACCCAAAAAAAAGCGCCAAAAAAAAGGATAATCGCAACAGCGGAGGATCGAACTCCGAATCTCTGCCTCAACACCTGACCTTTTCGAGTGAAATACCGGGGGGTTGTAATCTATAAATACAAATTCTATCCAATAAGACGCTCGTATTCCAAATCATCGGTACCACACTTTCAAAGGGAGTAGTGCTGGGCAACGCTCTGCCATTGAGCC
>Ga0068631_100313_pt1 | contig 18900 bp, 14 predicted proteins | sample InSIn5gowninarea_2_FD_77434 | JGI IMG/M metagenome (GOLD analysis project Ga0068631, IMG submission 77434) | Clean room microbial communities from NASA Spacecraft Assembly Facility at Jet Propulsion Laboratory, Pasadena, California, USA -... ...
AAAGCTCTGCCTCGGATAGTCTCGACCCTAAGCGCTGGGATTTCTATAAGAAGACCTCTATCTGCTCTTAAGCAGACTATTCAGAGACTCTCCTCGTTATTTAAAATTAGAGTGACTTTTAGATTCGACTCACAGCGAGCAAGAAATGCAGTATAGAGAAGCTAGTTCATGTTGCTGTAACTCTGCAAAGCGTCTGAGAGGTATAATAATCATGCAAGTCGTAAGTCCTATACGCATCCAACAACACTCGCGTCATTCAATGTTCCACGATCTTCAACCTCTGCTGCACTGCAGGAGGCAGATCTTCCTTCTTGACAAAACCCAGCGAGACGGCGTCGCCCCAGAAGAACATCGCTCGATCCTGTGCATAGGACAGGTAATCGAACTCATCGGTCTCACCCTGCCCTTCCAGCTCTGCTTCCTCGATTGTCGCGCCATCTTTGAGAGCCTCTGCCACTAAACCCTCTGGTCTCTTGTCATTGCTACCGTGACTGGCATGACCATTGGGTTGCGACAATGCAGGTTCAGCTGTCATCTCCGTGGGTGAAGTGGTGGTAGATGAGTCCGTGATATGCGTTGGATCGATCTCGGGAACCTGAGCCTGCACGATGCCCCAAGCGACCCATTGCGCGCTGTTAGCTAACCTCCAAATCTTGACCTCCTGCATCAAGTCTTCCAGCTGTCTGTCAAGATCCATTTGTCGCCATGCTTCTTCTTCTGCGTACGACTTTTGGGCTGTGGAAATAGATCCAGAAGGCGTGCGTGAATCCAGCATGAACGCTGAGATCGATCCGGGGGCCGCTTCTTTGCCATCCATTTTTGGAGTTGCGCTAGCTGCTGGATGGAATTGTGGACGGTGGTTGACATAAGCTCTGATAAACCGCTTCTGTTCTTCGAGGGTGGGATATTTGTCTGTGTTGCACTGCCATGACTTGACAGGATCGTGATAGTTGTAACACCATTCTGCGAAATGATTTGCGAACTCTAGGCCTGGTACATTGGCAGATGCATACTCGAAATCGATCACTATCAGCTGCTTGTGCTCATTCGCGGGTAGTAGTAGTGGAGATGGAGCAGAGCCATCGATTGGAGAGGGAGGGTTGATGCGGAGAATGTTGCCATATTGCGTCTGACTAGGTTAGCTATTAACATCAATTGAGTCGGGACACATTACATCGTTATGAGCAAATACCAACTTCTTCTCCAAAAGCTGAGCTCCGCCATAATGGTTTTCCAACCACTCTCTATACCGCTCTACCGTCTTTCGAAAGATCGGCCACTCTACGCCACAAATGAAGCCCCTCTTTTCCCAATTCTTCGAGGCAGCCTTGGTTGTATCCCTTTCCCGGACCTCCTTGTCTAAGTAAGAGATTACCTGCTCACATCTATCAACCCACTTATCCCAATTCTGCCAGATGAATGGGCCCTCTTCCCGCTCTCGGGGGAGTAGATCAATACCATCATGTAGTTCTCGCATTCGTTTGGCGATCTGCTTACTGGTCTCGGGTACTCTTAGGTCCTTGGCGGTCAAAGTTTGTGCATCGAAGTATTCCTCAAAGCGCCCATTTCTGAAGGTACCGAGTAGTCTTGGGCCAATCTTCTTTCGGGCGAGTCTTCGCAGAATACCCAGTTCGTTGTCTCTGTCGATGAGATGCTCCACTTGAGGACCGTATATGCGCAAGAGTAACTTAGGTGGCTGTCGAGGGGTGCGAGGTTTCGATGGCATGTCGTTTGAGTTTAGAGATGGAGTTCGTACCGGTTCAGGGAGATCCTTGGGTGGTAATACAACATAGACAGCATTCGTAAGAGCACCACTCAGTCTCTGAACTTCTATGTCACAGCCTCTATCTAGAGGTACTCTCCTCCAACCTTTGAGCTTCAGAGTATGAGCCAGTCTCACGATCTCATTCTTGAACGTAATCCAAGCCTCACGATCTTTTTCAGCCCGCTTATGGGAGCTCAAATCCGCACTGCTGTTCGCTACTGTCTTCGAATTGTCAAGCACCGCATCGCAAGAAGGTACGATGGCATCACCCTCCAGATACTCGGTATCTGAGGATACAAAACTACGCAGGTGTTTCAAGGATGGGCGTCGGCGTATATTTGATGAAGAACGCCTTGCACCTAACATTGGCATGGTGGGACTTTGGCGCTCGCGTTTCGGAGAAATCATACTCTGCGCCAATATCTTCTGCAGCTTCTCCAAAGAGATTGTACTTGATTCTGAACTATCCGAATAAGTCCGAGCCCTTGCAAGAGGGCTAGCAGCCATGGCTTCCTCACGGGGAGCCTCATCCTTGTTCTTTTGCACACTCCTCTTTGCTTTGCGTGCAGTCCTTTTCGCCTTCTCGCCCTCCAGCCATTCGGACACTTGGTTGAGCAATCGTTCATGATGTTTGCGTCGATGTGCTCTCCAGTGATGCGCCGAGCTTTCATCGGGATCGGGTGGTTCTTCCGAGCTAGCTTGGCTCTTGATGGAGTGCTTCGAAGAGTGTGAATGTAGGCTTGGACGACCTGTCAGACGTTTTGTTAGGCCAACGGTATATCGCTTTGCTGGTTGGCTGTCCTCGATAGCGGGTGGGGGGAGTTCTCCCATATGTCCTGGTCCCGGCTCGGCAATTGAGACGACTGGTATAGTTAGAATTATTTTGCGTGGTGTTTCAACCCAGGTTGGGTAGTCTTCGTTTACCTTTTGCAGAACCCTTGAGACTTGGCGCGTCTTCACTGTCCATTCTCAATGCTGGGCGCAATGGCAGGGCACTGCTGCTACTTGACGGGCCCACCATCATGAAGTATTCTGCGCGCAAGCGCTTAGTGCCTCAAAATCTTCAGAGCACTATCGTGAATCCGCCCTGACCGCGCCGCCATTCACCCAGCTTTCTGAATGCGGATAGCTTCCTTATCTTCCGCAGTTCTGGCGCTAGAGTGGAGTGATCCCGGATGGAAAACTGATATGCTTCTGTACGAATACGTGGCGACAGGACATTTTCTTTGTAGGATGATACAAGTGAGACACCGGAGAACAGAAGCAAAAGACGAAAGATAGGATGGATGTTGATAAACAAGGACTGCAAATCTACGTCACACCAGAAGGTGAAATGGCAGGCGGTCAACAAGGGGCACACACTTGCGATTACTGCATGCACGTGCTGCTTTTCTTCCAGGTTTACTCCGTGTGAAGTTTGAACCAACAAAGTATATAACATCATTGCAATAATTATGCTGCTGAGCAGAACGAGATGAGTGCCTAATTTTCGGAATCATATGCTGGATCCACCTGTCGAAAGTAGCTTGTAACATCCTCAACTGGTATTGGTGGTGTTGGAGTCGTTTGTCTGGCCCAAGAATTGACGAATCATCTACTGTTGAGGAACGTGCCAGGAACTCGACCTATCCAAGTCCACCGACTGAGGGATCGGTAAGTGTTGATGTCGAACTAGCCACCTTGTCTTGTCGAAAGTTCTCGGCAGGTGTACAGGATTGCTTATCAGTGTTACCGATCACACTTACTTTGTGTTCATAATGATATGTGTCTAAGGCTGCGTTTGTCTGTCTATTTGGCAAGTGACTTTGTGCTCTCCGGTACTTCCAAGACCTTGCTGGTATCAAAATGTGTGAATCAACGCTGGTGACATTGACTGCATCTGGTACGTCGGGTGTTCGATGTCTTTGCCTGCCTGCTTTGACGATATCCCTGCATCTTCACACTTTCGTTTTGTTCAGAGTACTCTGTGTCACTTCGTGAGATCACAAATATCTCCCAAGCATGTCATGAAGAAGCCGCGAAATGGATTAGCTTCGCTCTCTGCTTCTCAAAATTCGGCACTTGTCCATATCCATCTAGATGATTAACAAGTGGCCTTGCTGTGCTGCATTAGGCCTCAGGACTGCTTCTCGACGATAGACGACTGTATATAACTTCCACCACGCATCGGCTCGCTCAGTTCTCCTTGTCCATCTCCTTACTCCCGTAAGCTGATATGAACGCAGTAGCTTGTCGTGTCTTCAGCATCGCCAACACGCTCATCCAAGCTACCAACCCAACAACCGCCATTACCTGAACGATACCAGCTAAAATTGCAGCTCCATAACCAGCCATTGCAGCGCTCTGTAAGATGGCATAGATGCTTCCTGCAGAGATAGGACCAAAGATAGACATCAGCATAGCAGCGAACCCTGAGCACAAATCAGCGACGTTTTCGAGGCAAAATCCCAGGGGCCATAGCAGCTTCTCCATACCTGTAGGACCAGCCGCAGTGAACCCCAGGAGTCCCAAAACCGGTGTGAAGAACACATATGGCGCGACGAGCATCGTAAGTCCAAGAACAATGAAAGCTGTCTGAAACGGGTGTGCCTGGATCCACTTCCATATCTTCCGTGGCAATCCCTTCCAATCGATGTCCGCAAACCCCTCGTGTCCAACAGCAGTTACAACTCTGACGACAAGTTTCGCATTCCGCATCATCTCTGCTGGATCAACAGACTGTACGCTTCGTGTGATACCTTCGCCTACTGCTTGGCAAGTCTTGGCAATCTCAGTACCCGCATGCGCAAATGCTTCAACCGTGTGGTTGGCTGCGATGTTGATACCTTCGCCTGCTGCTTGGCAAGTCTTAGCAACCTCCGTACCCGCATGCACAAGTGCTTCGCCCGTGTGGTTGGCTGCGATATTGATACCTTCGCCTGCTGCTTGACAAGTCTTAGCAATCTCAGTTTCCCGCATGCGCAAATGCTTCAACCGTGTGGCTGGCCGCGATATTGATTCCTTCGCCCGCTGCTTGCGCCAATCCGAAGATTCCTCCTGCTGCCTGGCTAAACCAGCCCGATATCTCGATGGTGTTTGTCTTTGACTAGCTGAGGTACAGAGACGTTGAAGATCGAATCTTGTTTCTTATTCTTCTTTAATTTAAGATGGGGGACTAAAAGTGACGTTGTCGGATAGTGTTGTAGCTGTAAAGGCAATGAGCAACTTCAGTTCACAACAGCCGAAGTAAACATAATAGCCGAAGCAAACATGCTTCTTCTTCACTATAATAATCCACACACATGATGCCGTATATACAGTAATGCGTGCCATAGCAACCAAAAACAACAAAAAAAGAGTTCAGCCCGACTACAATGCCTACATCTCTTTTGTCGATTTTACGGATTCGAGGACTTATCTTTGTTGTCGATTTTACGATTTCCTCCTCGGTATGGTTTGCTCCTGCTCAGTCGCCCATTCCACCTCTTGCAGCACAATTTGATCGACCCTTACACCGCTGTGCCATGGCGCCTGTTGTGTTGTTAAGAATCGGTTGACTTATTGGGATATATAAATGAATCGGGTGGTCGGTTTTGCCGGCGGAGATTATGGTATTGGAGGTAATGATTTACATGGCTATCACCGATACTCTCGCAATCATCTTTCAACGTCCAAAGATTTAACGACTGCTTTCTCCATTCAGAGCAGTATACCTTTATCACAGGGGATCTTGTCTAGCCGTCACTCCTTTCGGGTTTCTGAGAGGCTGAAAAAGGGGCTTCGCTTAACGTAAACAACCACGGAGGGTCTAACAGCCGTTCGCATTACGTGCAGGGATCGTCCATATACCTGGTTTGGAGATTCAATCTGCATATTGAATTACACAGTAGTCTGGAATACCAAGATCATCGTACTACAAGCCGCTCTGTGAGCGGATGCATATAGCAGAGAATTACAGAGCTCAACAACAGCTCATAGATACCCAGCCCACTCACTCTCTCGCACTATGTAATAACCTCCTCTTCAATTGAACAGTCACCATCCCAGCAACAGCACAGCCCCCTAACAGCTCAACTAATCACCGGGACCCATAATCCTTCATCGCTGCCTTGCGCAGGCATTGCAAATCAATCCCTCGGCACCAAATTTGCGTTTAAAGATCACCATCATACACGCGACATGACCCGATCGCCCTAGTCGGCATACTAATCACCGTCGCAGGAAATCGTGAATATATAATTACTTACTACTAGCATCTTGACCAAGCATTGGAAGACCCGAACACAGTTTGAAGGGAGAGGAAGATAATTCTTCCATCATCAGCATTTTTGACTCTTAGATATCGAGATTCTCGATTTCATATTTTGAAAGGATCTTCTACACTTCGTATCTGCTTTCGAGAGAGGAATTGAGGAATTGGAATGGGGGTAGGGATGGGACGTGTTTGAGCATGTCAGGTACGCTGGAATGGGCAGAGGATAATAGTGTTTTGTAGACGTGGGCGCTGAGATCATGATGGAGTTAGGACATAGATGGCAAGAATTCTGTATGCGATGTTGTAGAATCTGGGTTGAGGCGGGTGTGAGGCAGCTATGGTGAATTGGAGTCTTGAGAGGAGTAAATGCAGGGGTAAATGTGGTGAAGAGATTGGAGGCCTTGGTAATGAGACAGTAGAGGAGCTGAGAAATGAGAAAGGGGAATGCATGTTCAGGCTAGACAAAAGTCTTACTGCATTTTCTATAATACTGGCGGATCGGTAATGTGTCATTCCCTACTCCGAGCTTCATTGCGATGCCGCACTACCGCAAAGTCTAGCTTTCTCCGAGAAACATGAGCTCTTGCTCTCCGGGTACTACTACCTTAACCACTCTTGCTCTCCCCAAACGCAGCAGCAGGGTATAACCTCTTCTTCTTTCCAGTCTTCTCGCGCCCCTCACTCCTCGAACTACTCCTTGAACTAGCTCGACTTCCATCCGCACTAATTCCACCAGGTGGTGGTTTCAGAAGACCACTCCCACCGAGCACTTCGTCGGGGAGGTCATTCCATTCCCTATCTGGTCTTCGATCCTGGAAGGAGCTCGTGTGCGCCATCATTGGAGGTCGTGTGCTGATTGATATCGAAGGATCTGATCTTACGCTGGGTAATGCTGTTTGTACTGGTAATGAAATTCGCTGGCTTGGCACGAGATCAGAAGTTGTGATCATCCTCCGTAGAAGCCATGCCGTGTCTGGCTTCAGTCGTCGATAATAGCCATTGATCATTCCACCCTCCTTGACGAAGCCGCGGCAGTCATACCACGTCAACGCCTCTGTATTCTCCGTCCAAACGTGAGCGTAGAGACTGGAAATTGAGACATGTTCTTGATGCTCCTTGATCGTGTTGAGTATATCTTCAAGCACCGCCGTGACCAGACCCTTGGATCGATACGGTGACAACAACGCTAGTGATTGTATATACAAGTCAAACGCAGTAGGAGATGATACGTTGGGATCGACCCGACAGACCACCCCACCAATAACCTTGGGTTCAGCATTGGCGTCTTTCCAAAGGATAACACGTGAGAAGGATATAGGAATGTTGAGACTCAAATGAGGCTCCAATATCCGGTTGTAGAAGCTGTCTGGGTAATTGATGGGGAGAAGGAGGGAGTTGATTCGTCGGATGGGTTGAAGATGGTGGGGTTCGATAGGGGCGATGCTCGCTTGTGGTGGAAGTGTTGACTTTGGTTCCTGCTGTGAATTTGGAGGTTCGGATCCAACCTGTGAAGGTACATTTGAATTCACTGGAAGTTGAGGTCTTGCTACGGGTATTGCTGGTGGGGGGGGTGGTGGTCTCATGCTACGAGGCTGGAAGAATGACCGTATCGAAGCTTGGCCTTGGGGAGTAGTAGAGGTGCCATTGGAGGCCATTACTCCTGTGCCTGGGTATCTCGGCTATGCTGATTTGAATGATACCACCACTATGAATAGCCTCGAAAGTCGCGTCCTCGGAGTTGGAAAGATGCTGTAGAAGGAGAAAGACGCGTGAAGACAGACTCGAAATGTAGCCGTCCAGCAATTGGCAAACCATTATAACAAGCACGTGTTTGGGATCGGGATCGGGATCGGGATCGGAGAAAGTCAAGTCCCACATGTCACTGACCGCCTGCAACCTTAATTCTTAGCTTCGGGCAGATTACAGTGCAAGAGCTCCTGACGAGGAGGCAGAGGCAGGCGTGAAACTGGTCAATAGAGGGAGCTTTTGCAATTGTTCACTATTGAGTGCAGAATACTAGACTCAACTCCGGACAATACCAACTTTCGCTCACAATGCTTTGCTGATGATTGGGAAACAAACATATAACGCCATGCTCTTTCGCTGACTTCGCTGGATTCCTACATTTGGCAATCACTTTGAAGCTTCCATCTCCAAGCCCCCACTACCACTTCCACTCAAGCTATCATCCCACATTCCAAGATGTCTTCAAGGGAAGGTCCAGCTCCGGGGATCATCGTCGCTGGCGAGGGTGAACATACCGACGCGCTAGGAGAACTGGTTTGCTTCCCTTCCACGAAGTTACCTATGACAAGGCGGGCTGATCCAAAAACAGGCCCAAACTATACTCGAAGACATTACTTACAATATCATACATGATCTACTCCTACAGACCCACCGTGAAGAGAAAATGGCTCGTGCTAGAACTGCTGCGATCCTGGTTGAGCAGAAGGCTGAAGCTTTGGGCCTAGCTGATCCACCATCACCCTCCGAGAAGAATACTCTACCACAAAAAGTTGAAACGGATGCTGCGACTTATACCAATCCTGGAAGTGAGGGCGATCCGGAGGTTTGTCTGAAGGGCAATCCATTGAAGACGACTATGGAGATACGTTGTGGCAGATGCAAACTCCCTCGACTTCTTTACCCAACAGATGGAGTCGGTGCACGGAAACCAGAGCCAGGGAAGGAATACTGCAAGAAGCGACCCTACATCACCAAGCTTCACTTCGACATATATGGTCAGACATTTGTACCAGAGGGACCTGGTCGAGGCAAGAAGAAGAAGGATTTCGTCCACCCGGCTATTGAGCAGGCTGCGAAGGAAGGAACACCAAATGGCAGTCAAGATTCTCCCAACGAATCCCCTTCTGCCGAAGGACCCATCAAACCATTATCAATACCGCACTCGAAATGCATGCACTGCAACGCCTTTCTTCCCATCAAGCGAATGAACAATCATATGTTGAAATGCATCGGCGGTGGTGGTCGCGATTCCTCCCGAAACGCATTACTGAAGATGAAGAACGGCAACTCCAATGGCACCACACCTCCAACCTCTCGTGCAGGCACGCCAGCTCCAGTGGGCAAAGACGCCAAATCAAAGAACAGTCCCAAGAAGCGCGAAGCTGATGACCTCGAATCCGAAGATATGCCCCACAAGAAGAAGAAAGTCGTCAGCTTAAAGAACTCCACCCATATCACACCACCGATACACATGATCAAGCTGAAAGCACCGGGTATGATGAAGACATCCTCTCAACACTCAGCCTCAAACCTCAGTTTCGAACAAAGGGCTTCGACCAGTGAGGATGAAGAGTATGAAGAAGCTTCCGTGGAAGGGGACGATGACGGAGATGGCGAATACGGCTCCTCGGATTCGAAAAAGCCGAAGAAGAAAGCGACTGCGAAGAAGAAGTCGAAGGACAGTACTGGCGCTGGGGTTAAGAAAGTGAAATCACCAAAGACTGGATCGAAACCAATATTACCACCTACGAGACCGAGTGCGAAGCCCAAGAATGACATGGGTGTGAATGGGAAGGATAGGGATGCGCAATCGGAATCGAGTCAGACTTTGTCGTCGCCGAATTGATTGCATCTTATATCACAGAGGAATTGAGAGTTTCAGCCGGGGGAAGGGGATGAGAGCAACGGGATGGATATCGAACATAGCATTGCACGTTGCATAGACCGAATGGCGTTTATCTACAGACGTGTATTGCTTTCTCGGCGCGATGGGATTGGGGGGCATTGAAAGGGGCGCGTTGGGGCAATGGATATGATATGATATGATGCTTTCAGCCATATCTGCTATGGTTCTAGGTGGCGATAGAGAGCCATTATTCTGCAGTATTTTTCGCTCTCTCTCTCCCCCTTGTATTGAGGTCTTCGTTCTCGAGATCAGATCAGAGGGAGGGCATGGGATGGATGGGATGGATACATATATAACTTCCTCGCATAGATAAATGGGGAAGCTTGGTGTAGCAATCTGGTAGAAAGGCTACAATACTTGAGTCGTATATCCAGATGAGATCTGCATCACAGTGAAAAGTAACCTCGTTGCCTATGTTTGAGGTTGATTCACCATTATCTATCTTTAAACAAACCCCTCCATACTGTATACCGCCTACGACAGGGCCCTCAGACGTCGAGGGAGGATTCTCCAAACAAGCAACTTTTTGACAATGCTTAGAAAAAATCTCATCCATCAGCCAGCCCACTTGTAGCGGTGACACATCTTGAACCCAATCATCCTTTTTTCCATTCAGTCCCACCTCTTCATAATTTGTCCAATCACACCTTTCATAACTCCTCTAGAACACCACCCCCTTCACATCCTCTACTTCATTACCTCCCTCGTAGAAGACCCTATCGACTATGACACCAATCTCCCATTCTATAAATCACACCCTTGCGCAAGAAGCTGGAGGCTTATTCTGGTGCGAAGAAAGCCAGGGAGAAGAGGCACATGAAGGTTGATATCACTAGGCAGGGTGAGAAGTTGGTGACGAGGGTTTTCCAGGCCGGGAGAGGGATTGGTGAGGGGAAGAGAAGTTGTGAGTTGGTTCTTTCGATTTCGATGACCTCCAACCAAGGCGCTCAGAAAATCTGCCGGTGGACCTTTTCCCCTTCTTCGGCAACTCATTGCTTTCAAATCATCACGAGAGATGACCAGCAACTGCCACTGGGACAAGACAAGATAGAGAGCTGTTAAGCGAGTGCAATCAGATGATCGCAGCTCTTCCATATGATTCAAGATCAATCATTTATCAATGCTTTCCACTTTGTAATAACTCGGGAACGATAATCATATCATCATATGACTCGAAATCAAAGTTCCTCTCATCTCTTCTCTCTTGCGAAGCGCTGATATTATTTTATTTATGTGATCGCAAAAGTAAGGAAGTGCTGAAAAGTAATACGGTACAGCCTCAAGCTCCATCCTGGCGTGGAAATCCAGCGCAGAGGGCAAGCCCATATATTGAAAGGCCCTCTTCTGCGAAGCAACTCCTCTTCTTTCATTAAAGCCACTTACACTTGCTCAAATTCCAGTGCTGTCATCAACATATAGCAACGCGTGTACGATGTCATCAGACCGCAGGGGGCCGAGATGTAGTGCCATCAGGCTCAAGACGCAGATCAGGCTCAAGAAGCTCAGGCTCAAGAAGCAGACCAGGCTCAGAAAGGCAACCAACTGCTCCTCAGTCCCTTACCGGTTCCTCTTGGAGGGAAGTAGTCCTAGAGTCTGCCTCTTCAGCCATCCCTACTACAGCCGCTCCTGCCCAGTCATATGCCCAAACACCAATGTACACTACATATCGGGCATATGTCCAAGCACCAACATAATATCAAGGCTACTATCCGCCCGGTAATTTCCCTGTAGCCGGTTCCTCTCAGGTGAACCCGCAAGTACCCGTAGCTCAGTATCCATACAGGCCTCCAACTCTACCTACAGCACCTCCTCCTCAAATGCCAAGACAAAATCCCGCTCTATGACCATTAGCTCCGAGCGATCAACTCCATCCACGTACACCGGCACCGGCGGCAGTTGCACATCGCTATCCATACACCTGGCCCGGCTGCACCGTTACGTATACCTGTCGAGAAAGAGTTAGGTACCACGTATTCGTAGATTACGAAGGCAAGCGATATATCAGTCCAGACGCCAACCTGTCAAAAGCCTTACAAAGGAAGGACGACCTCGCAAGGCACGGGCGCGAGAATGGTTATGGTTGATACAAGTTTGGCAGGTCTTGCTTCAATGCTTCATGTATCCGTACTTCGGAGTTGGTAGCGAGGTTTGGGTCCGTAGTATGCAATGGGTTCGATTTGGTTTAATGAAACCTTAGGGCCCGTTTGGCAAATTTTGAGAAGGTCCATATGAGGGCCATATGCTTGTGTACCTTATACTCGAACGATGTGTTCAAATTCGGGAAGTATGTAGTGTATTACCGGATAGTGTAAAGGTCAGGATCATAGCGTGAATGATTGAAGTTGATAACATTAGTCAAGCCTGTTGTTGATGATAATCATGTATACGTTAAGCATAGCGATAACAATAGGTATAGACAGACACGATGGTGTTTCGTTTCGAAGAAAGGGGAGAGTGAGATAAGAAATAATATGATAAGACAGGAGATCATAGGAACGCGTTCTTATCCTGCACTTCGATGTCCAGTTCATTACCACTGTCTCAAGAAGTCATGGATCTCACCTCAACACACCCCTAACTCGAGTATCAAGTGTACTGTTCCAGTCAGCATTCTCTGTAACCAATCAGTCACATATGCTCAACCCCAATCTATAGTTAGGGATAACTAGGCTGCTCGATATAAAGCGTTTGTGCTTACAGGTCTTAATGGTATAGCAAGGCTATATGCTCCTATGTCTTTTGGTTCTACAAGTCCAGCATTCATTGTCGTTTCTATCGGCGGAAAGAATCCATTCAATGGCTATGTGCTTCGTTGTCTGATAAGGCTTGGAACTCTCGGTAAGAGTGATCGAAGGCCAATCGTTATTATAGATTTTGACCTTGTTAGCGTTTCTACTGTCCGAAAAAGTCCTTGTAGACCCTAAAGTCAGTCCTATACGACGCTCCGAATGTCGGGCTTACCTGTCCTCAGACGCTGCTGTGACTAGGGCATTAGTACTTTTATGTGAACACATGATACCAGTCGCCAAGTACAGCGTGTTGAAACAAGCTACAGTGAAGTATATGTAGCGGAACGCGGATGAAGCTGGGGATGAAATGACGTCCGAACTCTGTTCAATTCGAACACTCCAATGGGAGTCTGGTTTTCACGGTGATCCGCCTGAGAATGCTTTTGCCGATAAATTTTCTGGTACAATAGCAGATGGAGCTTGGTCAGCTAACCACTTTGCGGCTTTTGGGGATAGGCGCTATCATGCATACAGTACCATTAGTCTAGGCAAAGAGCTTGTCTGGCCCGAGCTTTTGAGCCTCCCGTTTCGTCAATATCAAAGTGACTATGATTTCGACCAAGATCATAGCTCCGTCAGTCAATATCAACAACATCAAATGATACTAACATGCGATTTTCCTCGAGTGGGGTAATTCTCTGCAATCGTCAAACGGGCGTCATAGTTCGACTAAGCTGGAACTAGATCAGAGCAGTCCACTACAATTTCGAGGCTCCTAGGACGAATGGAGTCTAGATACTGTCTCTGTTACGACATATGGGCTGCTTCGAGCGAAGTCCTAGACGTAAATGGCGAGGATCACGAGATGGAATATTGTATCGACGCTGAAATCGCTCCACGAACCATGACGTTTCGGGCCGTGGTCTTTGAAGGGAACAGTCTGAATGAGGATTCATGAGTTTGCCTATATATTAATGGCTGCTGCTCGGATCGAACCTTCCATTTCCCCACATTCCGAATCTTTCTATCTTTGCAATCATCGTTTCAGAGGAGTTTGCAAGGGCGTCTCTGATCAAGTCAACTGAATGGAAGGACAATCTTCGCTACAACTCTTCTGTTTGGATCGCCTGCTTAGCTTGCTTAGCTTATAGCTACGCTTTCCTGAATAGATCGCACCTTCCTTCGTTGCCTAGCAAGAAGTCACAGCAGCATCTCACCTCAAGTTTATAGCTATTCATCATCAATACGTCCAACTCATATCGCTATATACGATGGGGGACAACCTGGTCATGTCGGTATGGAACAGATGGTTTCGTCGGCCATCTGAAACCAGAGCTTTGGCCAACATCTCAGAGACGTCCACTGCCGACGGACGGTCTTCAGATTCGAAGGAGGAGAAGGTTGTGGATCTCTTAGCAGATGAAAAAGTCACTGATTCTCCACCAACAACCGATACTCTGACACCAGTCTCTCAGAAGCCGGTACAGCGTGAAGGAGAACCTTCCACCGTGCCTGATGGTAATGGCAGGGAGATCCTCACCGAGGCCGGTGCATATGACCGTCTTGGCTTCTGCTTTTCTTGGTACAAGAAATGGTATATCCTCACCATCGTCTTCTTGGTGCAAGTCTCCATGAACTTCAACACTTCCCTCTACTCCAACGCCATAGAGGGCATGACGACGACATTCGGTATCAGTGCTCAAGCAGGTCGAGTCGGTGCTTGTGTCTTTCTCATCTCTTACGCCTTCGGTTGTGAGCTGTGGGCACCTTGGTCTGAAGACTTTGGAAGATGGCCTATCATGCAGATGTCTCTTTTCCTGGTCAATCTTTGGCAGATTCCTGTGGCTCTTGCACAGAACTATGGGACTGTTGTCATCGGACGAGTACTGGGAGGTTTCTCGTCTGCTGGTGGATCTGTCACGCTTGCTATGGTTGCTGATATGTGGGAACCTGAAGACCAGCAATGGGCTGTAGCATTTGTTGTCTTCTCCTCTGTGGGAGGCTCCGTGTTAGGTCCTGTTGTTGGTGGTTTCACCGAGATGTATCTTGATTGGAGATGGAGTATCTGGCTGCAGTTGTTCTTTGGCCTCTTTGTTCAGATTCTCCATCTGCTCTTCGTCCCAGAAACTCGTTCAACCATCCTGCTCGATTGTATTGCCAAGGAACGACGCCAGGCTGGTGGGAATCAGCGTATCTACGGTCCTAACGAAATGATCCCCCTCAAGGAAAGACTTGCCTGGGGAGAGATAGTGCGCACGTGGTGGAGACCATTCAAGATGTTCTTCAAGGAGCCGATTGTCTCCGTCCTCTCCCTCCTGTCTGGTTTCTCCGACGCACTGATCTTCATGTTCATCCAATCTTTCGCCCTGGTCTATGCACGCTGGGGCTTCAACTCCGTAGAAGTTGGTCTGACCTTCATTCCGATCCTGATTGGCTACTTCATCGGTTATGGTATCTTCGGCTTCGCAATCAAACGCAATATAGCGCTACGGGCCAAGCAACCTAACAGCGAGTATGCTCAGTATGAACATCGTCTCTTCTATCTACTATGGACCGCACCGTTATTACCGCTGGGTTTGTTTGGATTCGCGTGGACATCGACCGGGCCACCACTGCCTTGGATTGCTTCCATGATCTTCTCTGCTATGGTCGGCATCGCCAACTATGCCATCTACATGGCAACTATCGACTATATGATCACAGCTTATGGACCTTACTCAGCCTCGGCCACTGGCGGCAATGGCTTCTCTCGTGACTTCTTGGCTGGTATTCTGACACTACCAGCGGCTCCGTTCTATAAGAGTGAGTCTGATATCGTTCTGCCCTTCTCACAGCATGTTAATCTTTCACAGACATTGGTACTGGTAGAAATACTGTTGCATGGCCATCCACTATCCTCGGGATCGTAGCAACTGTACTTGTCGGCGCAGTCTGGGTCATCTACGAAAACGGAGCCACCCTCAGAAAGAAGTCACCATTCGCCCAAGATCTCAGCAGCGGCATTGATCCCACCAAGAAAGATCGACCTATCGATAGAGTTCGCACCGATAGCATAGCCTCGCGCGTCTCTCGAGCTGTACGCAACGACATTGAACCCTTCCCCGAGATGAAAGAAGAACCGCCAGCTCCAGGCAGCAAGGCGAATCCCCACCCACTAGAAACCCTACGACCAGACATTGGAAAGAGGACTCACTCCTGGACTCGCAGCCAGCAGGATCTGAAAATCCATCAAGCCCTAGGCTCGCGTGTCCATACTCCTCGTGCATCGGGACATAACACCCCTCAGACACGAAGTCGCAATGCTAGTCCTGTGAGACAGGCAGAAGCGAGTGGAACGACGAGTGGAGTGGTGACTCCCGGAACGGCGACACACTCGCAGGCTCGGCAAGGGTATTCCCATCAGGCTCATCATGCCGCGGATCTGCATAGGGGGATCTCGCTGGTTGCTGAGAACCCGGAGGAGAGATTGTTGGCAGGTGTGGTTAGTCGGGAGAGGGAGGAGTGATTGTCTGTTGTCTGATGATGTCTCATGTGATTTGTCCGTGGGTCTTTTGATTGATCGCGTCCTGGCATGTTTTTGATACCCAATGGTGTTGGGGTCTTATGTCTTGGATAGGTACGTAGCGAAGTTCTGACTCGAGTGAACTGGTTACTAACAGACCTTAGATTGCTACAGTATCAACAAGGTTTGGGAAGAAGTGTCAGTGGGTAAATGGCCGTCACTATGCTTCTTATCTCGTCCCGTCTCATGAAGAGCTGGTATTCGACCAGAGTTATGAGCATTGTCTCTCTTCGACGGATCCGTGAATTGTATGAACATGGTCGACTGGGAGATGGTTTCGATGCGATATACACTTTGTGAACACTCATAGCAGATGTCAAATACCAATATTGTTTTCCTTTGACTGCAAAGTGATGTGATCGTTGATTCTAACTCCACCAATATACGGAGGTACGGGTACTTCCTGTGCATTTAAGCTCTCCCAGCATTTTCGCCTGATATAGCCTGCATCAACGTTCTCCCGACGGCTTGTGATGGGCTTTTGGAAATTGCCCTGAAATTGCATCCACGTCATCGGACTACGAAACCTTGCATCCCGAGAGATTTCATATCAAGCTCACCTCGAGATAAAACAACATCAGTGGCGCTGCACTGAGAATCCCACGAAGATCAACTCGCAAATCACTCATCTGAGGTCGATATTTTCAGAAGCAGTATCATCAGCCAGTCGGGCCTCAGAAGGCTCTTTCAGGTGGATATCGAAAAAAATACGCTTCCAGCAAGCTCCGAGGTCCACGGTGACATTTCTGCACAGCCACTTGAGAAATCTGGGGAGCTTCAACTTCAACGACGACTGTTGCTGTCGTGCAAGAAACTTGGCTGACTTAGCAGACGATCGAGAATATCAACTACAGGGTCTGCCTAGGGCGTTGTTGACTTAGTGAGAAGATAAGTCTGGGGTCCTTCATTGAGGTCCTCCAATCCGCGGCGATCTGTTTTCAACTACGCCTGGCTGATCGACAGTTCGGAGACCACCGAACTGCTGCGGCTGGACACTTTTCGCTTTTGCAATTACTCTAGGCTCTCTTCGTACATACGACAGCTATCCAGCGGGCTTTGAAAGAGCTCTGATCCGCAGTTGATACGAAATTGATTGCGGACGAGTTGTAAATATCAGAGAGATGTCGAACTCAACGGATGGCGTGCCGAGTGTGCCGGGAGATGTTATCGACTTTGCTGCACAACCTGGGCCTCCTGAACAAGAGCGTCAACAAGAGCAAGAACCAACAGAGAAGGCGACAATGCAGAGCACTAGTCCTCCTCGAATACCGTCCCTACGATCCTCCACGGATCCCGATCACGCCAAATCCATGACTGCTTCGTCAACACCTCTAGGAATGCTTAGCAATGCACGGAAACCACCACAAGCAGCGGCAGCAGCAGCAAGAGGAGGTGCTCTTCCACAGGATATGCAAGCCAAGCTGAAGGCACTTCATCAGTCGAGACAAGGCACGCCAGCGATTCGTCCACAGATTCCAACCACGGCTTCGACGGGTAATGCACCAAGTACACAAGGCATGGGGTTTCCTGGTGGTCTCGCCATACCGCCCAATATGCGACCGCAAGCAAGGAATATCAGTTCTGCTCCGGCGGTTCCGAAGATGGGAGGAGGACTGAGTGCGAGAAGAGGGTTGAAACTACCTGGTGGACTTCCGGGCGCTCCACCAGCGACGGGGCCTCCTCAGCTGGATACGAATGGGAAGGCGCAGGAGAGTGGTAACTCTGGTTCTGCATTCAACAAGTTCCAGGACATTGTGGATACGAAGAATGGGACTTTGAAGTTTGCAGGAAAGGCAGTCATTCATGGTCACGGTATCGACTTTACGAATGGCAACAATTTCAGCATATCGTTGGATGAGGTTGATACGTTAGAGGAGTTGGGGAAGGGGAACTACGGAACTGTCTATAAAGTACGACATGCCCGACCCCGAATACGAAAGCCTGGGATGGGCTTGGCTGGGAACAAGATACCGACATCACCCACCTCCTCAGATAAGGACACAGAAGAAGAACCAGCATCTCCAGCACTAGGCAAGACTACTGGCGTCGTAATGGCCATGAAAGAACTCCGCCTCGAACTCGACGAAGCCAAATTCGCTGCCATAATCATGGAGCTCGACATCCTACACCGCTGTCTCTCACCCTACATTATCGATTTCTACGGTGCATTCTTCCAAGAAGGCGCTGTGTACATTTGTATCGAATTCATGGATGGTGGATCAATCGATAAGATCTATGGAGATGGAATACCCGAGAACGTACTGCGGAAGATAACCTACGCCACAACGCAAGGTCTCAAAACTCTGAAAGACGACCATAACATTATTCATCGAGACGTGAAACCAACCAATATTCTTGTCAACACTAGAGGCCAAGTCAAGATCTGCGATTTCGGTGTGTCGGGCAATCTGGTTGCTAGTATAGCGAAGACGAATATCGGGTGTCAATCGTACATGGCGCCAGAGCGGATCAGTGGAGGTGGGGTATCACAGGCGGGCGCGAATCCAGGCGGTGGGACATATAGTGTTCAGAGCGATATCTGGAGTTTGGGATTGACGGTCATTGAGTGTGCGTTGGGACGTTATCCATACCCGCCGGAGACGTACAATAATATCTTTTCGCAGTTGAGTGTACGTCCTTTCCCTTTCTTCTTCTCGCTTGCCACCATTATGTAGGCTCAGGGACGGAGAAAACGATAGCTGACTAGATACACAGGCAATCGTAGACGGCGAACCCCCCGATCTCCCCACAGAAGGCTACTCCGCCCTCGCCCGGGACTTCGTCCGCGGCTGTCTCAACAAGATCCCCAAACTCAGACCGACCTACGGCATGCTGCTCTCGCACGGCTGGTTAGCGACGCTGAGCAAACCAGCGACGATCAGTGAGGACGATGAGGAGGAGTTGGAACGCGATATGGGAGGACTGGATTTGGGCAGTAGTGGGACGGATGATAAAGAG
>Ga0068631_100320_pt1 | contig 18659 bp, 31 predicted proteins | sample InSIn5gowninarea_2_FD_77434 | JGI IMG/M metagenome (GOLD analysis project Ga0068631, IMG submission 77434) | Clean room microbial communities from NASA Spacecraft Assembly Facility at Jet Propulsion Laboratory, Pasadena, California, USA -... ...
ATGATAAGGAAGTGTGCAGATGTGCGTTATTTTTATTATTTCCATTGTTGTTATTGGCTGATCGATTTTGATCACAATGTTTGCTTGACTCAATCAATCTGCTGTACGAAAAAGTATTGTATTGGATGGTGTTTTCTTTTTCTGTCGAGGCAAACATTTCACATATGTACATACTCGGTTCTCGGCTGCATACATAATTCCATTCCCAAGTACGAAGTATGGAGTACTCCGGTACGAAGGACTAGTAGTGCTACTAGCACTAGTAGAGAATAACGGTCAATCCTCCGGCCTAACGTCGAGAATGTTATATTACACATTATACATATTTATATTACACCAAGTGGAAATAGGTTGTCGAGATCTCCATATCGGAAATGGCGGATGGTGGGGCCGGTTTAAGTTTAGAGGACCAGCTCAGATCACATGTTCTTATCCGACGGAGGGCTTAACTTGTACGGAGTACCGGATGGTGTACGGAGTATGTGAGTTACTTGACTCTGGGGCAGGAGGACGGAGAGGAAGGGTCCAGACCGTTAGGCGTGAAATTGGGAGTGGTTATTCGTGATCACTAGGAACTACGCTACCGGGCAGTTACATAAGTGTGCTGCTAGTCACGGATTACTAGTATATACTCCGTACTCCGTACGGAGTACTAGTTAGAGAAGTCAAGAGTTAGTTAACTCTAAGGTATGCGGAGTTGGCACAGCCGAAGCTCCTCCGGACTCCTCCCAAAGGAGTACGGAGTACATATGTATATCCAGAAGCACAGCACAGTACCAAAATAGGGTTGATCCGCCCAGGGGTAATTTTCGGAGCCGGGGCCGAGAGTTCCCTGTCACTGTGCGCTGTAATAACCGTGGATAATACGTAGTAGTAGTATTAGTAACTAGGACAAGAATGTGCCAAATGAAAGGGCACCCTGCATCGATCCCAATTCCACCATATTAGTTATTAGTTATTTGCCATGCGATGCGGCGCAGGATGTACGGAGTATTTACTCCGTAGTAGTACTCTGTATCTGCACAGAGTAGTATTAACTCTTTGCTCGAGGTTGAATTGCTGACGACGACATCTCTGGCCACTAGCCTGATTGGGCAAGTCGTTATCCTTTTTTCCCTCTTCTTTGTACGAAGTACAGCACCTTGATTACTCTGGACGGAGTGTACGGAATGCTGATTAATTGATGATGCATGGAAAACAGAGGTCCGAACGCAAGACCAAGTTCTGTTCTCTGTTCTCTGTCCTCTGTGCTCTGAACTCGGTACTCCGTACTTAGGTTTGGATATGCTCTATCAACCGTCTGGAATCCTCCACTCGTTCTCTGTATTAATCCACCGGCAGCTAATAAGCATGTACATGTACGGAGTACGGAGTACAGTGGCTGGAACCCTCTCCACCAGAGGTTAATCGACACGCAGGGACGGAATTCTCCGGATTCTTCTCCAGTCAGGAAGGTTTTGTTGGCTTTTCCTAGCGGAATAAAATGCCTCTCTCTTTTTTCTTTTTCTTTCTCGTGGCTGGTACTGCGTAACTATGGCTGGTAACTTTGTCAGTACAGACTCACTACGGAGTAATGAATCCCCCATTGCCAAGAGACACTAACTCCGGCCGGGTTGCATCGGGGCGCGTCGGTGGAGCCGAAGGGAAGAGTGGAGCAGGTGAGAGGGATCGGTGGTTGGTGGTGATGATTATGATGGTGGTGGTGGTGGTGGTGACTCGATCGTAGCAAACATTTTACTTACCAGTACGGAGTACTTAAGGGTTCTTTTAGCACTGTACGACTACTAATTATCATCAATGACGGCGGATTGTTACACTGGATTCTCAAAAATGGAAAATAGAGAAAAGGAAAAAAAAAAAAAAAAAAAGAAAAAAAAACCACTTCAAAAATATGGTGAAAAAATTCGGAAAAAGGCCGTTAAGCTGTTTCAAGTTTATTTAGAAAAAAAAAAAAAAAAAAAAAAGAGAGACAGAGAGAGTAAAAAAAAAAAAAAAGCCAAGCGTATCCCCGCATCGATTGGTCGACCACTGACTGCGGCAGAGTGGGTCTGACTACTGGGTAAGCAACGTGTTTGACCATGGTTATTGGTCCGTGGGCTGCGAGTGGGGCACCACTAAAAGACCCGAGCTGAGCCGTCCTTCCATGGAAGACTGGAACAAGGCTGACTGGAAGCCGTGGTATCGGCCAATGAAAAGGGTGGATTGAGGGTCCATCTCGGAGGGTAAACCAGATCGAGTCTTTTTATTATTTTTATTTACTTTTTATTTTATTTTCGGGCTTTGGATTAAGCAAACATTTCGATGGCAGGAATCAGCTAACGGTATCGGTATTCAATACGGAAAGAAATACCAGGTAAGGTTGGCTCCACCCACACTCGGACCAGGGAGGTAAAGTCTTCTGCCGATCCTGCGATACAGCACAGGCACCAAGTGGAGCGCCGCTGTCAGGGCATTCCTGAGCGAGTATGAATAACAGTATGAAGATGAATATGAGTACAGTATGAATATACAAAACCTGAATAAGAATATGAGTATGAGTATGGATATAAATATAGAATCATAGTGTATGACTGCTGGCTGAGAATACGAGTAAAAGGAATATATGTACTGCCCAAAGCACAACCAGCCAATCCCAGTGCTTCCAGCTTGTCCCGGAGATAACAAACAAACAAATCAAGTCTCCCAAATCATGCCCAACCATTTTGGGTCTGTGATATTACAATCTTCATCACAGAGTACTACGGAGTACTACTACTATGTACCACTGCTGTACTTTTTCTTTGTCCTCGACAGACCTCTGTGCTCTACTCTGTGCTCTCTCCATCGGTTAACGGTCCTACTCCTCCACATCAGTATCTTTTCTGTTACTGGTGTCTGTATTGGACAGACCAGTCTGATGAGTCGGTCTCCGTCCTGCACATCATCCAATCTAATCTCTCTCTTTTGCTATACTTGTTATTATTATTATTATTATTTTATTATTTTATTATTTTATTCTCCTCCTGTCACATCCAATTTTCTGCATCCATCCTGGTCAATATTACACCACTTTGCCGCTAGTTGCAAGCTCAATCCTAACTCTCTTCTCTCTTCTCTCTCTCTTTCTCTCACAGACTCACACTCTCCCTCTATCTCTCCCCACCAATTCATTCAATCCTCCATTTGCTCGTTATTTGTCCTCGTCCAGGATCCTCCCGGCATACCCATCTTCTTTAATTCTTCTTCTTTCTTATCGTGGATGGGAGAGTCATGGAGTGCCACTAGATAAACTACCCTGGACCCTCCACCCATCTCTCGGGCAAAAGCACTCGCAGCAACAACCGTTGTCTGTCCCATCTCTGTCTATCTATTCTCCTGCCGTTGCAGATCAACCCATTTTTATTTTTTTATTTTTTTATTTTTTTTTGTCTTTCTTTCATATTCATACTACCACATCCAAGCTCAAGGTTAGTCATGACCAGCATGGTTCAGACTGACTTCGGTCCTGCTGTTTCTTCTTCTGCCACTACTACTGCTATTGATACTGCTGCTGCTGCTGCTGCTTCTGCTACTAATAATACTGTCCCGAAATACAAGGAGAGTCCAATTGATGATTCTGTATGTGCTTGTTTTTTCTTATATTTTCCTGGTTTTCTTATTTCTTAATTCTATCCCAGGATTTCCCAGACGACGAGGGTATGGACAGGGTGTTTTCCAAATAACCATGTTACCTTGACCTTGTTATCCCGGAGATTCAGCAATATAGTTGTCCAGCATCATCATTGCCATATTTTGTTCTCTTTTTTCTTGCTTAGCACTCATAGACATTCATTCATGTATTCTATACCTCGCGTCTTCTACTGCAGACAACTGACTCATAATATAACCAGCTTCGACATTCTGCGCATCACGGTCCGCAGCATCCTCATCTCCAGTATCCTCGCTCAGCAGGCCTTCTTCAGCATCAAAAACATCATCCCAGCTCTCCTCGTCAACCGGCAGCGAGTATCCCTCCTGGGCCTTACCCTTCTCCCTTGGCCAACGGTCTGCCTCATACGACTTACGGTCAGTCCCCGCAAGAGCCTCCATACTACGCTTCGCATCCGGCCTATACGGCAGCAGGAAGTGCACCGGCTCAGTATTCCTCGAGTGGTAAGTCATTCTTCTTTTTTATGTATAAACGATAAGGTACTCTAGGCAGTAAAGTAAGAGAAACATCGTCAAAGACTCAAAACTGACGGCTTCAAGGACCTCCCGGCATCATGACCACCACCGCACAAATTCACAGGCCTTACCCTCCCATCTACCATACACCCCAGTCCACTTCTCCCACTTCGGTGCCATCTCAGACACATGAGCAACATAACCGAAATATCTATGCCCAGTCCCCGCAGATGGCGCCCCAGATGTACGGGTATCAGCCCTATCCCTCGATCAATCCGGTGCAGCCATCACCATACGCGACGCAGCCGTCACCGCAGCCGCATACTCTCACATCGCAGCCATTGATGATGCCTCCCCACCAGACAGCTGTCACGCAGATTCCACACCAGCCTTCAACGGCTGCCATGTCCAGCCCGACTGCTGCAACACAGGGACCGACGCCAACACAGAGGCCGGTCTTGAGCTCTCCCCATGCAACTACCTCTGGAGCTCCTGTTCCCACGACGAGTGTCCACCATCAGAGCCCTAGCGTCGGGACAAGCTCCGGTGCAGCGCCCGGTCCTATCCCAGCAACCACGCCTTTGGTCGTACGACAAGATGGAAACGGAGTTCAATGGATTGCCTTTGAGTATTCTCGAGATCGTGTCAAGATGGAGTATACCATCCGGTGCGACGTGGAATCTGTCAATGTGGACAACCTTAGCAGCGATTTCAGAGGATCAAACTGTGTCTATCCGCGAGCATGCGCCAAAAAAGACGACTACAAAGGCAATCGACTGGTCTACGAAACCGAGTGCAATGCCGTTGGCTGGGCATTGGCTGAGCTCAACCCCGCCCTACGAGGAAAACGCGGCCTAATTCAACGCGCCGTGGACAGCTGGAGGAATAGCAACCAAGATCCTCGATTGCGGAGCCGGCGCGTGAGGAGAATGGCCAAGGTCAATCGACGACAGCATACGGCTCCGGTTCAACCCCCTGCCCATATGGCCGGTGGCAGCCCTATCAGCCCCGGCATGCCACTCCCCTCTGCTATGGCGGCGGCTCCTGGTCCACGACCGGGCATTAGTCCGTTAACCATGGGTCCACCTCCACAGTTGCACCATCACCACCATGCTCAACCTGACGGTAGTCCAATTCACCAGGAAGTCAGCGGTATGTTCCATCGCATATAATGTGCCTGCCTATTCTTCCCCCTCCCGACGAGTATACGATGGGACTTTTCTTTCTCTTTCATCCTTTCATTTTTTTTTTCTTTTTTATTCCTTTTTGAATTCTCCTGTAAACATTTGTCTTGCTGTACAATGCCCTGCCCTAATGGGCTGTGAATATTTCTGCCCTTGGATATGTACTTGATGTATTTCTATGTTCATGCAGTTTGGGTGGCGCTGATTTATCATTCCTTTCCGTTCGTCTTGACACATACCCTTTTGATTTGTTTCTTGTGTTATTGATATTTTATCCGGGCGTTCAGGTGTGAGTTTGTCACATTTCAGCGTAGGCTAATTCTATATATCATCATATCTATACATAATAGGCACCGCTGAATATACGAACGCTTCACACCGTCCAACTGCTACCGAGGGCCATCCAAATCCAAACCCGGGGCAGACAGCAACAGACATCCGACCTGCGCAGGTCTTCCACGGATACCAAGCCTTCCCCTCTGCCCCGAACGCCGCTACCAGAGGCCCAGCGATGCCTCCAATCCTGCATGGCGAGAGCAATCTCGGCACCCTTGGACGACCGCCTACTGTCGCAACCTCGTCAAACCGACCTAACCAAGCAGCGGGAAACAACATCATCAATAACGACGACGATGACGACGAGCGCCCCCCAACCAACGAAGAGCTCTTCTCCTGCCTCCCCTCTGGCAAACGCCGCAAGTTCATCCTCGTAGACGACGATCGACGCCCGTCTCGCGCCCGGGTCAAGGTCGTGGTCGAAGACGTCAACATGGACGACATCCCAGACTCATACCGCATGTCGTGCGCCGTCTACCCGCGCACCTACTTCCCCGTGCAGATGAAGAGCCAACCTGGTCGCGTGGTTCCCGGGAAGCGATACTTCCGCGATGACGGTCAGGATGACGAGGCTACGGTGATTGGGAGGGTTACGGTTCCTGCGCCTTCGCTGGACGGGGATAGCGAGACGGCGGTTCCGAAGATTACGAGAAAACGATACAAGAAGGATGTCATGTTGAATGACTTGTCTTATCGGTTGGGGTGGTGTCAGAGTCGGACTTTTGAAGGGAGGATGTTGTTTTTGCAGAGGTCTTGTACGTTTTCCCCCTCCCTTGCTTGCATTGCTTGCAGATATCCGGCATGTCTATCCGTTCATGTCAAGCGGACGGATGGCATGGCTGTCTCACATCACATGCCAGCAAAAAGCAAGACGCTAATGCAGGAACGAAAACAGTGGATATCTACCGCAACAAGACCCGCGAGTCCATACTGTCCGCCAATGAAACCCAGCTCGAAGACCACTTCGATACACGGGCTGGTAAGCGACGATTCCTGGAGCGAGGCAGACGGCGTGCTGCCATGAGGGGTGATGCCGCGCGACGCAGTGCGGAAGAGGTTGAGGGTTGATATACATCATATACACACACCGTGCATGCATGTGTGTACTCAAGGTACTCCATACGGAGTACGGAGTACATGTGTGAACTCTGGATATGATTTATGGTTCTTTCTATGTCTTATGTGTTATGTTTCTGACGAGTCGATGGATGATGGATCATGTACGAAGTACGAAGTATTACATTCGGAGGTTTATGTCTGAGACAGGGAAAATGCCGAAGGAACGGGACACTGGCGTTGGGGTTGTTTTCTTCTTTCTGTTTCTTAAGCGCGATGATAACGAACTTGACGCTGAACGAGATCACGAATTCTTTGTGTTTGCATAAATCTTGAGCCATTCATAAATAAGACACGGGCTAAAAATAGCGCAGCCCCACCGATTTGCAGGGTCTGTGGATTGCCGCATTAGGAAGGTGTGTTACCCTTCTATTCTGTATCCGTATACCTACACTCTGAGCTCTATACTCTGTCTGTACTCTGTAGGTCTACTCTGTCTCGATTATATAGATAGATATCTGTATATATAGTATACTCCGTATAGAGTACACTCGTGGATAACTCTGTTCCTGCACTGACCCAAAGCTTAGCCGCTGTTGTCGGGGCCACCGCCAGCCGCCGCCATTAGTTCTATTCGCCATTCCTCCACTGATCGCCTCCGCTTCCGTCTTTCTCTCTCTCTCTCTCTCGCTCGCTTTCATTCTTTTCTTCCTTCTTTTTTATTTTTTTTTTGGGATTCTCATCTTTCTTCTTTTCCCTCTTTTTCTCTTCTTCTTTTTATCTTTCTTTCTCTCCCTCACCTCTTGTCCTCTCCCTGGCGGTCGAGATCGTTGATATTGCTCCATCCACACACCTCCATACTTCCACTTCCAACCCCAGGGCATATCCCGTATTACCCTATTTACCTTATTCGATCCCCTCTCTATCCTTATACTACTCCCATTATACGGACTATCCAACAATAATTTACACACCCGTCAGGTTACTATTTAAACCCTTGTCTCCAGATCTGACTCATTATTGTTCCTGATTTGACAATAATAATAACTCTGGTCCCTCTCGTTTCGCGACCTGGAACCGTGGTTCGACTCTCCCAGTCTCGACTTGACCGCACCCAGTTTTTGGTTTCATGGAAAGACTCTGAACCGTTTCACCCAACACCGCCTTCTTTTCTTTTTTTTGAAGGTCGACGATTTTTTTTCTCCTATCAACAACTCTTCCGCACACACACACAGAGAATACAATACAATTTGCAACGGTGAACCAAAATGTCCGGTCCAAACCGGACATTCAGCTTCAACAACGGCGACGACAGACACGGTGACGTCTCGCCCATTTCCGAACCCGACGAGCCTCCTTCATACCCACGCACAACCGAAACCCCAGGAGTGGACAATCTCGGTCCGTCCTCTGTAGGCGGCGGAATTGGTGGGATTGCGATGGGAGTCGCCAACAACAACAACACGAGTCCTGGCGACGGCGATGATGGATATGTCGGGCCTGCGGAGCGCGGATTTAACACGACTGGATCGGATAACCCCTACGTTCCTTCGCCGCCGATAGGGAGCTCGGACTCACTGCGCCCGCAGGATTCGTACGGGCCTGGGTTGGGAACCGCGGCGTCGGACCCGTCGCAGCAGCATTTGCTGGATCCGCAGCCGAAGAAGCCTTATTTGAGTGGAGGGGAGTTTAATGATGGGCCGTATCAGAGGAATTCGGCGTATAGTGGTGGGGATTATCCGTTGTTTGTTAATCCGGATGAGATCATCGATGATGGGGATGATGGGATATCGGGGAGTAGGGCGGCGCCTGTTGGCGCTGGTGCTGCTGGGGGTGCTGCTGCTGGTGGGCTGTTTGGGGGGCTGTTCAAGTCAAAAAAGGCAGCTGATACTACGGCCTATGGTCCCGTCGCCGGGGCGGGTGCAGGCGGCGCAGGGGCAGCAGCCTTGGAAGCTGGAGAAAAAGGCGGTGCGGGCGCAGGAGGGAGTAAGAAGCGCGGATGGATCGTTGGGTTGATCTTAGGGTTTATCGTCGTGGGTGCGATTGTTGGCGGTGCTGTGGGAGGAATCCTGGGGCATCGAGGAAATACGACGCGCGAAAAGGGCGGAATCCACACGGCCACGGACGACAAGAAGACAAACGGTGATCTGGGCAAGCATTCCTCGGAAATCAAAAGTCTCATGAACAACAAGGACCTGCACAAGGTCTTCCCCGGCGTGGACTATACCCCGTGGGGAGTCCAGTATCCGCTCTGTCTGAAATACCCTCCATCGCAGAACAACGTCACGCGCGACATGGCGGTGCTGTCGCAACTCACCAACACGGTGCGATTATACGGCACAGACTGCAACCAAACGGAAATGGTCCTGCACGCAATCGACCGTCTCGAACTCAAGAACATGAAACTCTGGCTCGGTGTGTGGGTCGAATCGAACGAAACCACCACAAACCGCCAAATCGACCAACTCTACAAAGTCATCGACAACACCAAAGACACCTCCATCTTCAAAGGCGCCATCGTTGGAAACGAAGCGCTCTTCCGCGCCGGGTCCACCAAGCAATCCGCACAGAAGAATCTCATCGGCTACATGAACGACGTCAAAGACGAGTTCAAGAAACGCAGCCTCGACCTCCCCGTCGCGACCTCGGATCTAGGCGATAACTGGAACAAGGATCTCGCGCAGGAGGCAGATCTGGTCATGTCCAATGTGCATCCGTTCTTTGCGGGCGTGACTGTTGAAGAGGCGGCTAGTTGGACGTACACCTTCTGGACGGGGCACGATGCATCACTGACCAAGGGGACGGATAAGAAACAGGTGATTTCGGAGGTTGGGTGGCCCAGCGGCGGTGGGAATGATTGCGGGTCGGGGAATAAGTGCAAGAGTGATACGGATGGTTCGGTCGCGAGTGTTGAGAATATGAATCATTTCATGTCGGACTGGGTGTGTCAGGCGTTGGATAATGGGACTGACTATTTTTGGTATGCCCTTCCGTCTCTCTATAGTACAGACACAGACTAACGAGAACAGGTTCGAGGCATTTGATGAACCATGGAAAGTCCAGTTCAACACTGAAGACGAGAAATGGGAAGATAAATGGGGTCTTATGGATGCAAGCCGCAAGTTGAAGCCTGGGTTGAAGATTCCGGATTGTGATGGTAAGGAGGTTTCATGATCTTTATTTATACTTTGTTTACGATTTGTTTATGGTTTGGATATATATACAACGGCGTTGGTGTTGTCTATTTTTGGGGTTATTTAATGTACATACCACGATTCATAATAACATACAAAAATAACATACAAAGCTGCCATCACAAATAAACCCTCATCCCCCAAAACGCCTTCTCATCCGTCTCAAACAACGGCACCTTGGTCACAGCCTTCCCATCCATAAACCCTTGTACGGCCTCACTTTCCTCCATCTCCTCCAGTGGACCCCCGAATAACGCCCTCGGCTTTTCCCCTCGCAGCAAAACATCAAGATGCACCCTCTCCACACCGGGACAGAACAAAAACGAATCTTTCGAGGCACGCTCAAAGGCACACGGGTGCTCGACGACGGTTATACCCAGAGAATGCAGGAGTGCTGCGTCGAGGGTGTTGAAGACGGGGTCTTGGGCGTAGGTTTTTACATTTCCTACATAACAGTTAATACATACACACACACATATATATATATGTGTTGGCTAGGGAATGGAGACAAACCTAATACTTCCCGAATACTAACCAACGCAGCCAACTGATCCATCGACACCTGTCGTCGATCGACCCAGCCGCCGCGGAGGAAACCGCTGGGACTGCCTAGGCCGATGGAGATGATGGATTGTATTTGTCCATTTTCTGGCCGTGTTGTTCCCGGTTCCTCTGGATTGGTATGCGTATTTTTATCCGTATCTTTAGGGGTTGGTGTAGGGGCTAGTGGTGAAAGAGGTTGAATAGCCCCCCTCACCACATCCCACGATTCAGAATCCTGCCATCGCTCGTAGTGTTTCCGGAATTGGGCTTCGAGGGCTTCGAGGGTGAGGTCTTGCGGTGGTTCGGCGGGTTGGAGGGTTTCTTTTGTATCTGTAGCTGTATCTGTAGCTGTATCTTTGTTCGTTGCATTCGTTGTATTCGTTGTGGTAGTTTTGGTGGTGGAGGGTGGAATTCGGCGCGCGCGGGAGGTGGTGGTGACGTGCGTCCAACCGGAGGAGTCTGTGACTTGGAGGCGTTTGTTGTTGTTGGTGGAAGAGGTGTTTTTGTGCTTTTGTTTGGATTTTTTGTGGTTTTTGGGTTTTTCCTGTGTTTTGGGGGTTGGTTGGGACATTCTGGGGGTGGTGATGATTGTGATTAAGGTGGTAATGGTGGGATAGCGGAATGCGAATTATGCGATATCATTTTGGATTCTCTAAACGGGTTACAGCAGATCAACTATGTTTATTCTCAACTTAGCATAGCCCAGCAAATACATCTCTCCCACTATTCTCTGATCGCTGGTTCGACAATATTTCCCATTCTCTACAATGACAGCCAGGCCATAGAGATGCTTGAATTCTTCAAGCTCTCCAATGGGACGTCGTTTTGGAACATCAACGCGTCTACTTCAGCCATCCCGCCGGAAGGGCATCCTGTCATATTGAGCCCCGAAGGCACAATCCTACCAATGATCACCTTATGAGGCGCTGGAGGGATACATCAGGAATTCAGGATTCCAACGCGCCTGACCAGGTCATCAAGGCACCTCTGAAACACAACATTCAAGGATGCAGGAGTTCATTGAAATGGTGGAGAGCACTGAAGGGTTTTCAAATCTATGCATCAATCATGAAAAACTCATATACCAAAAATTGCTAAAAGATTCCAACATCTTGAACTGCATCGCGATTACTGAGAGAGGAATCCATTTCCCATACTTACAGCAAGACATGCAAAAGCATTCCTTGGACGCTCAAACTTGAGATCGATGGACCTGAAGTGCTTTTGATGCTATCATTACCATTCACACCTATGGTGTCATCTGTGATGAAATTGAGAAGAGATATACTACACAGCATTTTCTGAGTTTTCAGGGTGTCTTTTATCAGGATATCATATCCAAATGGTGGAGATCGCAATACGGCTCTGTTGAAGCGCTGAAGTGCGATATTGAAAATGATGTATAGATCACGAGAGCTAGTATGTCACCCAGTATAACAGCACGGCTTCTATCTACATCCACCGAGTGAAGGAAGTGCAAGAATGCTAGATTCCTATTCCACTTATGGCCAGGGCTCTCTACACTATTTCTTTTTCCATGGGAATCATGGAGATGCTCCCCCTCCCTCCACCCCCACTTCCAATTATATTACAGTTGAAGGAAATGTGGTTGTTTTGTCCAGGAAAAGTGAAATATAAGGCTGTGCTTGCTCTCTGTTCCGTAGCCAGTCTAATGAAGAAGACTATTTAGCCATAACTTTGACAAAGGACCATTATGTTATGAATTTTGGGATGAGACCTGCAGAAACACAGATAGCCAAATTAATGACCTTTGCGCCTTTACCAGCAAAAATGTTTCAGTGGTGTTGCTTATTGTGGTAGAAGTCCCAAGATATGTTATATACACCTTAATTGTCTTTGTCCCATATGGTCATGGCTAACCCACCTTATCTTCGGTTCTATCACAAGTCTGTATGTACCCCATACTCCGCTGATCAGGTTTCAACCCTGAGCAATATCTGTGTTTATAAATTCCTTGTAGCTGACAATATTTTAATCAAAATTTATAATTCTACTAGATTCATCATTAACAAACAATCTTGAATCTCTGATAGACAAAGAGAGTATATACTACTCATCTAGATGTTGACAGCAAACTGTTCTTTGTTCCTCGTTCTGCGCAGGCCATGTGTTCTGCAATTTTTGATACTTCTCGTCATTATTACTGATTCCCTACTGGTAGACCAACAATGCTATGCTGATAGCTATATGTTTCTGTGAGCCCTAAAGGTGTCGTGCTATCAATGATCCCCCTGTTACCAAGCCCTAGATAAGGTGGAGCTGGTCTGACGGGTTGCCTGGGAGAACGATGTGGGAAAAAGCGACTCACACGGTACCCCTCTACAACCATATCAATCAAACCTCTTAGATTGAGTCCCAATCTTTGCACCACTGCATCATTCAATCTTGAATACCTTGGCTGTATGAAATCATGCGTGTTCCTAGCATTTGATATCCATATTGACAACCTCTCAAATAAGCAATTCTAGGCAATGCCCTCAGTTAAACGCCCCCGTGATATTGCCATCTCGCCTCTGCCCCGTCTCCTCATCAGCGATAAGCGGACGACGTCAAGTGCCCTCCATAAAATAAGATACGTTGACCCACTTGCGCCATGGACAGGTTTCGTTGCTGCTGTCAAAAATGCATTTGATACACAGAAGTGGAGTAACCGCGTGATACAAATGAGTGTCAAAGCAAGGGATCTCACCGATGAAAAGGTTTTCGTCGGGGATGAGGCCGGGGTTCATGCTCGATTCCAGCAAGCTGCTGGACAGGTCCTTGGTGCAGTATTCGAGGCCCAGTCAATCAATCAATATGGCACTAGGGGACTTCAAGTGCACTGGAATTTCCTATAGCAGGATCCCCGACGTAGTCATGCTCTTTCTACCGGATCCGCAAAACGCCAATGCACAGGAACTAAAAGTTGTCGGCGAAGACAAGGTACCGTGGCTGATAGAACATCGACTTGACGTATGCACTACAAATCCACCTCTGTTTCGAAGGCTCCTTGCGCAAACTATTTTATGCATGTTGGACCTTGGTTGTGTGTACGGCTTTATCACCAATTATGAGCAGGCCATATTCTTACGACAAGTTCAGGTTGGATCGACTTGGAGAATTGAGTTTTCTCCTGTGATCGAATCATCCGCCGGATATGCGCCTCCAGACCCTGCCAATCAGTCTACTGGACCTGTGTTGACCTTGAATCAATGCCTTTTGTATCTTGCTATCATTGCTGAAGCCCAGGGACCCATTGCCAATCCCACTCCTCGCGGTCAATGGATCAGGCCACACTGATTACCTTGCTGAGATTCTTGCACGACAGCCTTTGCTATACACAAAATTTCATTGCATCTGAAGCAATTCCTTGGTTCACATTTTTCTACTAAGATGGCGGATCATATTTCACACTGTATCCTGCTGTGGCTGTTTCCATATTCACCACGTCCAGCCGTTGTCATCTTCGATCCAATCTGCCGTTTCGGGTGGTGTTCCTTCCAAGTGGAATGGGTTATGAGAGCGTTGGATGAGTCCGTATTGGAAGTAGTTAACATCATCCCACTGTTGAGGTTCGTCAAACGGAGATGCGAGTTTGAAGCCGCAGATGTGCCTAGAGACAATTAGATTATCATATTCCACATGGAAATCTCCCATAGACACACATTTGACCACTAGACTTGTCATAAATTATTTTTGATGGACCAGCCATACATGGCATGTACCCACAGAGTAAAAACTTCCTGCTCTCTGTTAGCCCAATATATCGCTCTGGTCACTAGATAATCAATCATACATATAGACTTGGCGAAACTTATTGCGGATAGTTTTGCGATCAGCAAGGCGCAGCCTCCAAAATTCAGTCAAATTAAGAGACTCTCCAGCAACTTTTTCCCACAAAATGTACGTGATGTATCCCCCAGGAACACCTTCATCATGGTCTTGCTGACAATGTTGATAGCCTAGTAGTCGGGGAACAACGTCACAGTCTAGCTTCATGGATGTCCGAAACGCGATCAGTTCTGGGTAATCAGGAGGGGTGTCGGCGGCCTGGATAGCCCGTATGCTGGCCTTCTTCGTTTCAGTTCCAGCTATAGGAACCTGTTGGTAAATGCGTAAAAATGCACGCCTGCCGTCGTCTTTCTCATTGGCAGGTCGGCATAGAAACTTCCCGACAGTGTCTGAGGGCCCGAGTCCCGTGGCAATGTCTTCCTTTGTCAGTCGATTCGACTCTTCACTGAGCTTCTTGAGTATTGTCCATTTTTGGGCAGGGAAGTTGAATGGTGGTTTCGCGAAGGCATCAAAACTGACCTGAGTCCCCTCAAGATCAGTGAGATATTCCATTGATGATTCCATGGCAGGTATCTTGGGGATGGGGACAAAGGGTCAAAAGAATGTGAAGGTAGAAAAGGAGTAACTTGATAGTGATAGCATGTTGACAAAGAAACTACTGTACTCCGGAGTATACCAGAATGGGAAAAAGTTTCTCCGATCAACCATAGTTAGGGCTGCACCTTTCAGAATTCACAAGACAGACACCCTATATAGAGTACAAATCATGGTATCACCATCTTCAATTGTTTGGTTATCTGTTTGGCCTCGTGCAGTTAGTCCTTTAGCTCGCTTGCCTAATTCCCCTGGGGTGGTACTTTAAATGCATGTGATTTGTCCAACGAATATTTCAAGTAGCTGGTTTAGCATCTTAGGTCCTAGTACACTAAAGGCAATAGCTTTAAAAACAACAGGGGAATTTGTAAAAGCTATGTCTGCATAAACTTGCATAGATACTAGATAGGCAATTGCTTAATTGATATGAGTTGTGAAATGGATCCTTTAAGTGTTCTTGAAAAGCAACATAGAGAAGTTCTTTGGTGACTATAGTCTGATGGCACCGGTGTCAAATATCATGTTCATCTCCTTAAGTTCGCAAACAGGATTGAACGCCTTTCCATCCAGCACTTGTAAAGCAAGGCATAGAGTGGCACAGAGTGTCTGCAAATCTGCACCAAGTGCAACACTATACTAAGGCTTCCGCAGATGATCGGGAGCCATTTATTGTGTAACCGCCTCTTTAGCATTCTTACGGAGATGCTCCCGAGTTGCTTCACTCCGAGGAGGGTGATGTTCCACCGTCGAAAGGTTCACATTTGTCCGAATGGGAAGGCCTGAGACATTCGATTCTGACACTTCCTGTAGTCCAATCTCCCTGATTGCTCGACGGTTTCCAGTTCTTCCAGGCATCAATAGCAGACGTCCAGGTGGTATGCGCGGGGAGGGTGACAGAAAGTTCGCTGTCTTGGCAATTCGTAGGGTCTGCAAGCTGGAGAAGCACATCTCTTGGATGTAAGGTCCTGGTTTCGGGAGTGTCCATAGTCAACCTGTACTAGCCATAGGATCAGCGATCGTGTTTCATTCTTCTGAGAAGGCACACGCCGGTCGATTAGTAGTTGAGTAACAACCAGCGAATCCCGGCTGTTGGAATGGCCTTGGTGCCTGATTAGATAATACCTCTGATGATCATGTGATCCACAATCCTGTATATACGGAGTCCATTCTGTACATTCCTGATCATGGCCTCCTTTTGAGAGCCAGTAATCTGCAGTCTCTGTACGGAGTACCTCGATTGTACTGCCTTTACTCTCCAAATATTACCTTCTCCTTCCTCCTGCAAGGCTGCAAAGTATCTAAATCTACACACCCTGTATTCCTCGCATGTACTGTTACTACTCCTTCACGCTAGCCACCCCCTACAGCCTACGGTCTTACACAGTCACCCTGTTAAAGTGGCAACGTCCGAGTGAGGCAGGAGTGAGCTGCTTGTAGAATTTTATCCGTTATTTTGACCTATCTATATCAGTGATCACAGTATTGGGCCGTTGTCAAACTCCAGAATATGGGGCGCCCCGGCTGTTATGGTGTTAACTGTTAACTTGGTATTTGTCTTTTGCTCCTGATGCAGCGGTTGCCCTTTGCATCTTGTACTCTGTACTGTACAATAAAAAAGAACAAGAAGTGAATGTACTTCGTACTCCATAAAGAAACAGTAAGCATTGACCTGTCTGTTGTCAATCCATGTTAGCGCCGTGATGCCCTCCACCACCACCCCGGCGCTTCCTCGACAAATAACAGCGCGCATCCAATGTGACAAGGCCTGCAGCTTTTGTGCTTCTTGCCCAGTGGCCGGCCAGGATAAATGCGCCCATCGTCACATCTCCTCTCGCCGGCGGCTTTTCATTCAAAATGGCTCGTCGTCCCGGATCGCTGGTCTTTTTTTCGTTTTTCGTTTCTTGTTTCTTGTTCATGAGCCAGTTTGACTGACAGTTAACCTGCACTATGGGTCTCCTTTCACTCATCGCCATTACTCTCCTCCTCTCTCTTGACCTCGTCCGGGGTCATAGTGTGATTGTTTACCCGGGTTATCGGGGGAACAATTTACATACTAATGGTACAGTCGAAGGTGCCAATGGTCTGGGGGCGGCGTATGAGAATGGTTCTTATGTCTATCCATACGGCATGGAATGGATCTATCCATGTACGTCCCCCATACTCTTTAATAAAAAAAAAAAACTCAGTATATACTAATAAATGCAGGCGGCGGAATGCCCACCTCAACCAACCGAACCAAATGGCCCATCGGCGGTGGTGCAGTCTCCTTCCAACCCGGCTGGTTCCCCGGCCACTCATCCGCCTTCATCTACATCAACATGGGCCTGGGCACGGTCCCTCCCAACATGAGCCATCCCGTGGTGAAGCCGTTTGCCATCTCGGGCCCGACCAACGAGCCGTATCCGGGCACGGTTTGTCTCCCGCAGGTGCCGTTGCCGGCCGATGTCGATGTGAAGATTGGCGACCATGCGACGATCCAGGTGATTGAGACGGCGCAGCATGGGGCTGCTTTGTATAATGTATGTTTTCTTGTTTGACTGGGTTGGTTTGGTTGGAGAGTAGCTAATGTGTGATGCAGTGCGTGGATATCGAATTCGCGGATCCGAAAGATGTCGCGGAGGTTACGAGGGAGAATTGCTTTAATTCCAGTGATATTGGGTTCGAGCATGTGTTTACCACGACTTCTTCCATGCAGTCGTCGATCGGGGTACTGCGGTTTGGGAGGATGAAGGCATTGGAGTGGGTGACGGTGGTGGTGATGGTGATGTTGGGACTGTGGATGTAGATGATTTTTTATTTTCTCTTTTGTTATTTTCGTGTTGTTTCATACCCCAGTTGATATTCGTTCTATGATGATTATTTAATGATTGATAATGGAATGGCGTTTCTGGGCTCAAGTAACTATGTATATAGGAGGGCTTCCATTTTGGGATAATATGAAGCTATTCAGACCGGCGGAGCGAAGATCATGATCTGACCTGACTTTAAAACAGTGGATAGGGTCATGAAATGCACAGATGAACATAGAAGATCCTCATCTCATCTCAATCATAACAGCAATAACAGTAATACCTAGACATGCAGTGGTCCTTGTCCTATATGCTACTTACTCTACTACTCAAAGTCATGACGCAACTCCTCGGCCTCTTTTAACCTCATCTTTTCTTCTTCTTCTTCTTCTTCTTCTCCTCTTCTTCTTCTTCTCTCTCTCTCTCTCTCTCTCTCTCACTATCATTCTTCTGCATCTTTCTTTTTAATTAATCCTCTCCCTCTCTTTCTTTCCTCCCCCTTTCCTCATCTCTGCTCCCTTTCACTTCTCTCTCGCTCTCTCTCTTTCGCCTCTCCGCAGGTGTCCGATCCCTGTTTCTGCCCAGACCCGACTCCATCTTCGTTTTCCTCGATTTTTTCTTCTTTCTTTTTTTCCTTCTCTCTTCATTCGACCCTATTTTTAATATATAATAATATTTTTAATTCTACGATCCTGCAAGCCTTTTCGGCGTCTATATAACCTACTTTAATATATTCTCCTACCCGCATTGATTCTGCAGCATCCCACTTGCACAACCGTCGTGTCTCCTCTCTCTTCCCTCGAGGCTGACCAGCCATGTTCCGGCGTAAGAGGAGCTCTTCGCATCATCAGGTATTTCAATTCTCTATATCTCCATCTCTCTATACCCCAATGGACAAACTAGGATGCTAACTTGACAGCTCTCATCGCCCTCGTCGCAATCCGCCCAATCCGCCGCCTCCCATGCCTTTCTCAAATCCCAGCCCTCCTCCAGCAGTCTGTCCTCCGCTGCCGCTGCTGCCGCACTTC
>Ga0068631_100321_pt1 | contig 18640 bp, 17 predicted proteins | sample InSIn5gowninarea_2_FD_77434 | JGI IMG/M metagenome (GOLD analysis project Ga0068631, IMG submission 77434) | Clean room microbial communities from NASA Spacecraft Assembly Facility at Jet Propulsion Laboratory, Pasadena, California, USA -... ...
AGCCATCATCGACACAAATACACGACGATCATGTGCGGTGATATGGATGCATCAATCATCTCTCCGTGCAACGATCAACGTACTGGATATTGCAGGCACCGTCGAGCTCTCTACTGCTGTCTTTAGAGATCGGTAAGGTAAGATACAACGCGAGCCGGTTTAGCCGCAATTTGTCCGATCAGCCCCATCATTTTTCTCATTGCCTTTCGAATCATGCCTCTTTCAATATGAATACATTCATCAGTCACTCCTTCAATTCTTGATGTTGAGCATTTTCGCTGCTTGTACAAGATTCAGACCCTCCAGTCTCTTCCTTATTGAAGCTTCTTCATTCGTACGAACATGCTCAACCCGCAATATGAGTTCCATGTCAATCGCCGAGATTGCTCGTCCCCCAATCAATCGTGATATGAAGGTGCTTGACCGTTCATTCTTCAAAGCTCGCGTTCAAACGTCAGCCCTCACTGTCTTCAATCCAAGAGATATCCAAAATGTCAAGTCAAAGCTTGCCGCCTCCCGCGACTTGCTCGTAGCCACGACCATGAAACCTGTACGGGATGACGAAACTACTCCTGGTGCCAAGTGTATTGTCCTTCTGCCACATATCAAAGCCAACGATACCTCCACTTGGTCCAAGAACTGGTCGGACTTGATAGAGAATGGATCAGCGAAAGTACGACCATTTGAGCTAGTCTTGACCTACGATGATTGGGGCATGACAGATATCCTTGATGCAATCCTTCCTGAACTTCCTGGAGACGAAGGTCAAAACCCATCAGGCTTCGCGCAAGTTGGTCATGTGGCTCACCTCAATCTACGAGAGCAGTTCTTGCCGTACAAGTATCTGATTGGACAGGTTCTCGTGGACAAGAACCACGGTGTACGAACAGTAATCAACAAGTTGCAAGATGTCGGAACAGACTCCATATTCCGGACATTCCCATACGAGGTCCTTGCTGGTCCAGACGATCTCGACGTTACACTCCACCACGCAAACTGCGAATTCAAATTCAACTTCGGAGAAGTCTACTGGAACACGCGCAACGGCCACGAACACGAACGCCTCGTCGCTACGTTCCAAGAAGGCGAAGCAGTCTGCGACGTCATGGCAGGTGTTGGCCCCTTCGCCATCCCAGCCGGCAAAAGACACATCTGGGTCAGAGCAAACGACCTCAATCCCGCCGGCTACAGAGCACTAGTCGCGGCAGCCCATGCAAACAAAGTAGAGCCATTCGTCCAATCATACTGCATGGATGGCCGTGCCTTCATCAAAGCAGCAACACAAGACCTCCTATCGGACAACCGAAAATTCAAGCTGAGACCCAAGCCTACGGTCTCACGAACCGCAACAATCGAAGAGAAGCGCCGCGCAGCTGCACACGCCGCGCAAAATACCACTGAGCTCATCGAGCCCAAAACATTCGACCACTTCATCATGAACCTCCCTGCCTCAGCTATCGAATTCCTCGACGCATACAAAGGCCTCTACCACGGCCAAGAACATTTATTCACTCACGACCGGAAACTGCCCATGATCCATCTCTATACTTTCCAGACTCGTGACGAGGACGATAATGAAGAGAATGAGAAGAGCGCGTTGCTAGACCGGGTGTCGGGGTATCTGGGGTATGTCCTGGATACAAAGCGTGATGAAGTCATTCTGCACCGGGCGCGACTGGTGGCGCCGAAAAAATTGTTTTATTGTGCTTCGTTTCGATTACCGGCGGCTGTTGCGTTCGCAACGACGGGGGATAGTTGAAGAGGTCTTTAGGTAAGGCAAGACACAGGGATGACTTCCCTACAGGAGTAACAGACTACGTGATCAAACAAAGAGTTGGCTTGGCTGATTTTCGCACCGAAATGACGACGCTGCTATTATGATTGCCTCTTCTCTTTGATGGTCTACAATCAAGATACAGCCCTAATTTTATGACAAGCACATACCAAGTACGCGGGAGCTCAAACAGTTTATGTAACAGCTCAATGCAAGCAACTGCCCAAGGTTGTTCTATTGCTGAGAGATATGTTTCGATGAATCAAACCATTCAAGGCATCAGATCACGTTCAAATCAACAACCTTCAAGACGGATCCATGCATCCACCGCCTCACTTCTTCTCAATCCTCTCCGACTTCTTCTGCATCCTGTCCCTCAGCCCAACGCCCTGTTTGCAAGGCACGATCAATGTCTGTGGCCCTCTGGAATGCATCTGCTGCTTCGTCCAAGCCTTTATCCTCTCGATTTGCTCAGTCACAAAAGCCACTGCGTCCATAAATTCTTTGTCCCAGGCAGCTTGTGCGGTAGGTTGCAGGGCGAATAAATGGGCCTCGATGGATGCGAGGAACAGGTAGAAGGATTGTAGAGCGACTAGCACATCGAAGGCTGGCATGTTCGTGACGTCTACCATGTCGTCTGGGAATAATTTGTCCTTCAGGGTATCCGACAACTGATGACCCATCTCTTTGTCGATGTTGTACTTGTCGGCTATTGGATCGAGTTTTTCTATGCAAGAAGTAGCGATGGAATGCATGATGGACATTCCGCCGCCGATCTCGTAATCAATCCCTGAGACGCGAGGGATGATGTGGTCACAGATGTCGGTGAGAGTACCGAAGGATGAGTAGCAGGTGCCGAGCCAGTATTCTAGCATGCGTTCAAGCTTGTCAGTCTTGCCAGCGAATTCGCCAGGATTTGCAAATGCGGCACGTTGCTCTTCCTTCTTTTTGACGATGGAAGTTTGCTGTTCCGGAGCATGGATCTTCACCTGACCTCCTTGGCTATCAGCGGGTGCTTTATAGACCTTGACAGCGCCAGACTTGAATTGTGGTTGCTTGCTCACAGGATCTGGACGTTATTAGTGTTTGATCAGATTCAAAATACAAGCCACTTACCCCATCTCTCTTGTGTGAGCTCGTTGGCAGCTCTAGCACGACCATCTTTGCTGTCAAAATAACCATAGTGGAATGGCAAAAAGACCTGTCCTTTAGCCATCAAACCAACTCGTGCTTCAACCTCGACAGTACCTCGTCGACTTTCTGCAATGACCATATCTCCATCCTCGATACCAAGTTCTTTCGCGTCGTGGTCAGAGATCTGGATGTACGACTCTGGATCTTTATCCTGAAGATCCGGCGTTCGTCCGGTCTTCGTGCGTGTGTGGAAATGTCTCGTCCGACGTCCAGTACTTAGTTGTAGCGGGTAATCTTCGTTCGGAGCTTCTGGTTCTGTTACATAGTGACATGGCTTCAAGATTGCCTTTCCTGCAGGGTTGAGAGCGTGGTATTGCTCCTTCGTGTATGGAGCTCCAGTTTCTAGGTCGTGGCCGAAGGCTTCACATTCCTCTGTTTCAGTGAAGAATCTGTTATCGGCAAAAAGTCGCTCAGTGCCATTCGGATTCTGCTCGTTACACGGCCATTGAATGCCGGAGCCTTGTGACAGCTTTTCATAAGTCAATAGTGAATAATCACAAGGGCGCTATATTACTGTCAGCACAGCACTCTGGACAGAAAACAAAGTGGTACATACACCCTTCGAGCTTTGTCTCCAATTGTCAAATGCTTCCTTGGAGTTGCTGAATTTGAGAAGAGGCTGACCATCCTTGTCCTTGAACTCCATTCGACGAGCAAAATCAATCCAGATCTCAAGGTCAGATTTGGCTTCACCAGGTGGTTCCACAGCTTTGTGTGAAATGTGAACCGTTCTGTCAACATTAGTGAAACAACCAGTCTTTTCACCCCATGCAGCAGCAGGAAGAACCACATCGGCAATTGCGGTTGTCTCAGTTGTGAAGATGTCTTGTACAACCAGGAAGAGATCGGGTTTTGTGAGGATGTCACGCGTCCTCGGCAGGTTAGGAAGTGAGACCAGTGGGTTGGTGCCACTGACCCAGAGCATCTCCATAAGTCCTCCTTGAATATATGTTAGAATATTCTGGATGTGAGTTGGCTCGTTCCAATGCGGAAGTTTGTCATAATCGATATTCCACAAGTCAGCAAGGCCTTGCATGTGGTTCTTGTTCAAATGGTTCCGAAAACCAGGATACTCGCCATTGCACCCCGCTTCTCGGTTGTTTTGTGCAGTTGGCTGTCCATTCATTTGAAAAATGCCGGAGCCAGGCTTACCCAGATGACCGAGCAACAAGTTGATATTGTTCACAGCACAAGCACTTGCCGTGGCTTGATGAGACTGGTACACTCCCTGTAAAGCGGTCGAGAGCAGTGAGGGCGTTTTCCCTAAGATGTCAGCAGCTTTCTCAATATCAGCCTCTGGCACAGCCGTGATTTTGGAGACGTAGTCAAGTGGGTAGTCATTGACAGTCTTCTCCAACGCATCACGGTTCACAACGAAGTTCTTCACGTATTCTTCGTTGATATATCCTTTCTTGAAGAGCAGATTCTGAATTCCATTGAGCAGTGCAAGGTTCGTGCCAATGCGCGGCGCCAGGTGTAATGTAGCTTCTTTTGCACTGTTCGTTTTTCGAGGATCGATCACAATGACTTGCGGCGGTTCAGGTCCGTGCAATCTGTCCAGTATTCTAGACCAAAGAACAGTCTGCGTAGCGCTCATGTTATGACCGACAAGCATGATACATGCTGTGGTGTCGATATCAGTGTAGGAACCTGGCTGGCCATCCGATCCGAAGTTCTCTCTCATTGACGCCGCTGCTGTGGCAGTACATAGGCGGGTGTTGCCGTCCATGTGTAAGGTGTTACTGATATTGCAATTCAGCGATCTGAGCTCCGTCAAGGATGGTGGATTGGAGTACTTACAGTCCACCTTTACCTACCATAGCGAGAGCATGGTATTCTTCCAGGAACAATTGGCCAGATGTGTAAAAGCCAATACCATGGTTAGTCAGTCGTTTCTGAATGTCCTGGGTCTTGCTGATAATAAGTTCCATAGCTTCATCCCAAGTCGCACGCTCAAGCTTGCCGTATCTTCGAATCATAGGATACTTCAAGCGGTCCTTATGAGTTAGACTCTTCCATGCCGTCAAGCCCTTTGGACCAAGTCTTCCATGATTGACACGATCAACTTCTCGACCACGGACACCAACAATCTTGCCATCTTTGACAGCGATATCCATACCACAGCCATTGCTGCACATCACACAGGCACTTTGAACCCATTTGTCGGGTTCCTCGCTGTACTGAGCGTCTACTCGGGAGGGCCATGCGCCTTTGTAACCTGTTCGAGGACCCCAGATGTCCTCGACGGAATCTCGAGTTTGGACACCGACTGAACCCATATTGGTAACTATCTTGGTCTCGATATCAGAAGCAGTTCCTCACTTTCGGGGAAGTTTTTGACTGCAAGGTCGGGATGTTCTGGCTAGAAGCTGGGTAAGCAGAATAGCTGTGGTGGAATTGGCTACCAGTGACCACGAGCATCCACCATATCACCATTCCCGGTTGGGGGTTTCCGTTGTGGGTTCACAACACTCATTGGTCATTTATGCGCGTGACGAAACATGTTTATCCTTGTATCCGGATGCTGTCGGCAGCGTTGTACAAGAACAACCCGAGGATGATGCTGAATTATTGGGCTTCAAGTTCCCAAAACACCACCATGCACGCATACATACACAGACATGTGCACCCAGTCCATCTGCTCTCGGTCCTGCTTTGCAACACGCTTGGAGACAAGACGGAATTGTGGATATGCCAGATGTATATTTCATGACGTAGACACGTGCGTTTAAACGGGAGATGAACAGTCCCCAGCTTTTAGACAGCTCTGATTCGAGCGCAGTATACAAAGTCTATCTGCTACGATTCCTATTGGTTGCTGCTGATGGACTTGGCAAACGGACCTGCGTCGGTTGCATGCACGTCGGATCGATGATTCCGGAGCATAGACAGCAACTGCTTTGTACTCGAATACCTCAAAGCGACGGTCTGGCCATTGCCGTTGATACTCGTGAAGGAAATGGACAAGTGGCAACAAGATGTCTTTCAAGCGCAACGTTGATTGCAAGCAGGATCAGAAGCTCATCTCATATCACGATGCCTTGTCACGTATATCAGAGGTCGCAAACTCACAGGCAGCTTCTTGGCAATTTAACGCTCGCCAGTGTTCATATCGCTCTACTGGAGGAGAGCTCGAGTTGACGAAAGCTTCTTTGGTAAGAACCGATGCTTCGTTTGTCTCCTTGGGTGATGCTCTTGGGAAGAAGAACATTAGGAAACTAATAGCACCTCATTCAACTCCTCAAGATGATACATCAGCAATGGACGGCTTTGCGGTATGCTCGACGGAGACTCTGGCAGCAAGTGACAACAAGCCATTAATGCTACGGGTAGTGGACACAATTGCTGCTGGTGACGAGTACCGCTCGAAAATTGGCACAAACATTAGCAGCTTCCAGCACCAAAACGTGTGTGCTGAGATTATGACAGGTGCCTGCTTCCCGGAAACGTCACTGCCACATCTGGATGCTGTGGTTAAGATCGAAGATGTGGCCATGGTTGACTGGTCAGAAGACGGTGCGACAGTATCGAGGTACATACAGCTGAAATCACCTGTCAAACCATTTCAACACAGAAGACCTGCAGGAAGCGACTTCCACAAAGATGACTTGATTGTTGATGAAGGTCACATAATCAGGCCGAAGCACATTGCCGCTTTGGCTAGTCTTGGTTTTGACAGGATTGAGGTCGAAGATGATGACACCGGAACGCCCGAACCATGTCCGACCAGCACGCGCACCCCAAAGTTGAGAATCGGCGTCCTACCCACAGGATCAGAACTCGAAGAGTTAGGCACCAAACACCGAAACGACCAGATGAAGCAAATTATTCCAGATTCGAATGGTCCTTACCTAACGTCCACCATTCGAAGCCACTACCCTTGGGCGGACGTCAAGTATCTGGGAGTCGCCGTAGATGATGAGGAAAGTTTGACTCGCCAGTTGGCAGAAGCAACATCCGGTGATTTTGACATTGTGGTTTCATCGGGCGGTGTCTCCATGGGAAGATTTGATTTGGTGCGACACGTAGTTGAGACGAGGCTTAAAGGAGAGATCATCTTTCATGGTGTCGCGATAAGACCAGGCGCACCGGTTCTGTTCGCTAGATTTGGTAAAGAAGCTGCGGGAGATCGTCAAGTGGCATTTTTTGGTGCGCCGGGAAACCCTTTGGCTGCCGCAGTAGCGCTGCAATTCTTTGTGTTCCCATATATCTCAAACTTGACGGCAGCTTCAATCGAGCTACCGCTACGTCGAGGACATGAATCCGGGTACTGTTTTCAAGATGAAAGTGAATATTGCGCGCAAGATTGTACGACCAAGACACCAGTCCGCAGAAAGCCAAAGGATATGACCGTATTTTGGCTGGCTGCACAACAGTCCGAAAATGCTGTCGAGATCATTGACGATCAGGCCTCGTATAAACTGAGTGGATTGTTGAAAGCAGACTGTTGGGTAGTCTTGCCAGCAGGACAAAATGAAGTTCACACTGGAGATCGATTAAAGACCTGGCCTTTATGATTCAAGCGTGGACGATCGAACCGGCGGCTACTGGCGCTATCAGTGGCTGTACTTGCTCCCACTCACTTGGAGTATTCACATTCCTGAGCCACTGAGGACGTTCTGGAGACAAGAGCATTACCAACGAGGACTGGCTGCTATTCGGACTTGCGTTCATCTCGGCGTTGCTTTGAAGTACTCTAATGACTCGATTCGGTCCAATCTGTCGCCCTTCTGCTTGAGCAGCAGACTCCAAATCCTTCAACAGACTCAGAGCTGTCGGTGACCATATTGCCAACAATGGCTCAGAGAAGCCATCCTCATTGACGAAGCTTGTCACAGCAGGAGTCTTCGCACGATGGGCTGTCCACAGTTGTTGGAGAGCAGCAGGCTCCAGTAGAGGATAGTCACAGCCAGTGACCACCCAGCTGCATTCCCGATCCTGATTGTAAGCGGCAAGAAATCCTGTAACTGGTCCTGAGCCACTTGATGCATCCAGAACATATTTGATGGAGAGATCGTTACATGAACTCGGAAGACCCAGAAGCTCTTCGATCTCTTCTTGTTGAGCTTCGTCACGGACTGAGATTACAACCTCAGCAATATTGGAACCAACCACATCGAGTTGAAAGTGGCGGTGGCATTGAATGAGGTAGGATAGAAGGGACTGCTGTCGACCGTTGGTCAATTTCATAGACAGTGAATACTTCGGGTGGCCCATACGGGTCGAGTAGCCTCCGACCAATATCAGAGATTTGATCAGCATATTGAGTAGATACCGAAAGTTGTCATGCATGTATTGTATGAGTGCAAGCATTGTGTATAAACATGGACTAGAATAGAGCCAGAAAGGAGTGAATCGTACTAGATTGTAGAATTACACACGCCAATATTAGAACATTCTCGATCCGGAGACCCTGTATGAGAGACTCTCAGCTGACCACAAGGACATGATCGCAAGTGATGGAACCTTGAGCTGTTGAGGAACAGAAGGACGAAACAAGGAAGTCGCGAGGAAACGCCATGGCAGTGCCAAGAGTTCAGTGGATTTGATATCCGGACACTGCATTGCGGACAAACTGGCCCCATCGCTTCTGTGCAGATGTACAGCATGACTTGAGAGAAACCACAACGTCGTCTTTTCGCCTTCAGCACTCCTGCTAGCTCGTTATGGCGTCTCCTCCACAGAAGATCTCTCTATATAACCTAACAGGTACGTCTCTAACAATCCGTCTCCCGGCGGTCTTCCTGCACGAACCGAAAGACCACGATCTACACCTTTTTCCTTTTGCTGACCAAGGCTGTGTCCAATAGACCTCAAGACCCAGACAGACGATGCGCTGGCGCCGATCCTCACCTCGCTGCCTTCGACATACAAATTCACACAAAACCACTATTACAACAACGTACGCCTCGCTCTCGGCTACGTGGCTGTTACAATAGCAGGTGTACTATTTTACGCTGATTGGAAATTGGGATGGGACGCTACGAAAGCCTATACGGCCCCGGCTTGCGTCGCATATTTCATGTTGAATGGCGCGTTGACATATTGGATATGGGCTATTGAAAGTGGGAAGGTGTTTGTTGGAACCAGGCAGGGTGGACAAAAGGTAAGCGTTCCTATGCCCTACGCGACGTAGGAAAGTGGTCGCCCAAACTCTCTGTTTTGAGACAAACCGTAAAGACCTTAATCGAGCGTCAGAGATCTTGTAAGCAGTAACAGGGACAACTGCACAGGCTACTAGCACACCATGGAACATGCGAACAGGGAGGCTTTTACATTCCCCACCATGCCCACAGGCTGACCTGCCTCGCGTTCTCAACATCTGCTGATGATCTGTTCTACAGCTTACTCTCACCTCTTCTGTTACGAAACACCAACCAGTCTACAAGCTCAAAATTCGATACGAAGCACCCCAAACTGGCACACGATTTTTGAACGATGAGACCATCGAGGGATCTTTTACACAATGGTTCAATACGCATGGCTTCCTAGACAAGAAAGCACTGCGACGATGGCTCGCAGGTAATATTGAAGTCATCGCCCTTGCTGACCCAGAGGCAAAGAAAGAGTGGGATGCTGAGCGAGAAGAGGAGAGGGTGGACGAGGAGGTCGTGAGTGCCGGAGCTGTCAGAGCAGGAGCTACGGGTACAGAGCTTGCAGACGACAGCAATACAAGGACGAGAGGACGTCCGAAGAAAGTATGAGTATGTACGGTAAGGACACAAACTCTAACATACATTGTGTTCTTTCCATGGAACTCGAAATCTTGGACACAGCAAATAAAGCTCAAATATTCCCCTTCAACTTACTGCTCTACACGATGTGTTAATACCTTTTGCCATGAACAGCTGACACCAGCAGAAATGAGAGGTCAAGGTCGTGGATGAAGGTTTGCAGCATACACTGTCTCAGGAATCGTCTTGACCTGTACCGCTGAACCTGTATTGCACCTTCGATTTTGCTGGACCGATCCTTTTTGACAGATTTCTCAACACCACAATCAGAGTAATGACCACAGCTCGATACGCGCCTCGCAGTCTAGTGTCCCTCAAACCCCAAATAATGCTCCATCGCCAAACAAGGATGCTCAGAATCCGATGCAAATCACTATGCAGAGTTTCCTTCTCTTCAACAATACTATGCATCTTTAGAAGGTCAACTGTTATGCCCATGCCTTTGGAGCCGGTGTATGCATATGGGGAGCATGCATATTTTGCATAGGAGTTCCATGACCATGCATGTCGTGGAGTTGAGGCTTCTGTGTCTGCGAAAGATGCATATGCACTAACATGTTTTGGAACCATCTGTTTCGTCTGTTCGTCCACCATGCAGTGGCTACTCCCACAAGAATTCCCACAACACCGATCACAGCGCCGATCGCATTCCAGTTGACTGAAGAGCCTCCACTGTTACCAGAATCTTGCCCGTTAGACGAAGAAGTTGAAGACGTCGGAGAACTTTGCGTGGTCTGGAGCGGCGTGGTAATCGACCTTGTTGTTGGTCTTGTCGTTGCTATCTGTGACGAATGAGATCCATTGACAGTCAGAGTTGCTAAGTAAATTGTCAGCGCTGATGAGCAGCTCAATCAACCTCTAATAACTTACCAGACACCGCGATTGGCGCACCGACGGACCTAACAGCCGGTTGCTGCAAATTCAAACCACAAAACGAACTCCACAACATAGTTGCACTCGCCTCCTGGTCCTCCCCATAGTATGTTCCAACACAACTCTGAATCGAATTTCTCACCATCAACGAACTCGCACTATTCCCACACAAACACGGCGCCTTGGTGTAATCATTACAGCCAAAACTTGTTATAAAGCTCGCCGTCGCCTGTGTCGCACAAAACCGCACCATGTTCGTCACTTGCGTGTATATCGGAATATCCTGCAACAGAGTCTCATCTTGTGCCGACACACCCGCATTCGTCAGACAATACGAGGCCCAAAGGGAAGTCGCAGAGGCAACGATCGACCGGTCCGTGTTGCCGATACAACTCCCTATAGCGTACACGATCTTGCTCGAGCTGAGCGCATTGGTGCACAGACAAGCAGCCGGCGATGCATAGTCGCATCCGTAAGAAATTCGATAAGTCGACGAAGCAGACGACGCGCAGTAAGCGGCCGTGAATGTCATCTGAGTGTACACTGGGAACTGCGTGAGAGCAATCTCATTGCCTAGTACGGCCACCACAAGAAGAAGCGTCAGAAGAAGAATGTGACATTGAAAGACCTTGAATACTATCGCCATCGTGCGTAAACTGATCAGACCTCACTGTAGCAATATTCTAAAGGCAGACAACAATCACTATATCAAAACCACAAGAACAATGCTAAACTCAAGACTTGCAGTTCGCTAATTCATACCTCCATGACTCATGTCAGTTACTCGCTCGTGCAAAGCACCTTCCCTCTGCCCCTCTGCCCTTTACTTCCAACCTCAGGACAACTAAGTCACTGACCCTCGTATTCAGACTACCATGAAACACGCCCGCGGCTCGTGTAAGGCTGGGATTGGCGCGCTTCTGTCTTGGCACCGCCACGGCTAGGGAGGTCAAGCGAGGTGCGACCACTTATTTACAGCACAACAGGTCAATGAATCGGCTTTCATCTTTGTGGTGCTATGTATGTTCAAGTAGGAGGTGTTCTGGCGTGTTAGAATACGAATAATTTGCTGTGGGATGGATAGACAAGTAGGCGGGTGGCTAGGGCTATTGACCTGTACGGGGTGACGAAGAGCTGGGATGGAGGAGGGAACGATAGGTTCTGGAGCTGAGATTTGTGATGCGAGGCGAATGCCGCAAATACCAACAAGTAATTTGCACGCTTGGGGGGCGCATGAATTGAAGCAGGAGAGACTAGTCTAGTCTGGATGACAGGGTTGTAGAAGATGTCTGGGATTGAGGAAGGGCGTTCTGGGACAGGGGTCGGGGCGCTGGGAGGTGCCGGTGCTCCACTTCAGGGTTGGTGATGGTGATACTGGTTCCTACAGGTAGGGGTTCGTCTACAGTAGGTGGTTGTTCAATGCAGGGATATGCGCTGTGCGAAGGAGCCTCTGAGGGAGAACAAAATTGGGAGTGAAACGACTGCTCATTTCATGTGCTACGAAGGGACATCTTCAAGCTAGGCACTGTATTTAACGCACCGCGATCCCTTCTTTGCCTGTCTTCGCCTGCAACTTCAAGTTAACGTGGATAGTCTTGGCCTGCAGGTAATTCTTGATCCCTTCGACTCCACTCTCCCTGCCATACCCACTCTGCTTGAATCCACCGAACGGTGTCTGCGGACTCGTGACATGACCAGTGTTGATACTTACGGTTCCTGACTGCATCTCACTGGCGACTCTCAATGCCCTGCCAATATCGCTTGTGTAGATGGTGCTGCCGAGCCCGTATTGAGTGTCATTGGCCAATTGGATGGCCTCCTCTTCAGTCTTGAATGTGCGCACGCTGATCACGGGTCCAAAGATCTCATCTGTGTACACACGGCTCTTCAGGTCGGGGTTGAGGAGAACAGTCGGCTGGACGAAGGAGCCCTTGTCACCTTTTCGTTCGCCGCCAGCCAAAATCTCTATGCCTTCTGACTTGGCGCTGTCGAGGAACTCCATGACTCTTTCGTACTGCTTCTTGTCGGCTAGAGGTCCGAACGCTGTTTCCGCAGCAGCGGAGTCACCCATTTGCGTTTCTGCTTTCTCATATGCGACTTTGACAGCTTTGATGAAGTCTTGCGCTATACCTTCCTGCACGAGCACGCGTGATGCGGCGACACAGACCTGGCCGCTGTTTCTCAAGAAGGACTCGCTGGCGTGTAAGACTGCATTTTCGAGGTCGGCGTCGTCAAAAATCAGGGCTGGTGACTTGCCACCAAGCTCGAGCGTGACTCGCTTGAGGTTCGATTTTGCTGCGGCAATTTGTACAAGACGACCAGATGCAGCCGAGCCGGTGAATGCAATCTTTGCGATTTCCATGTGGCTTGCAAGAAGGGCACCGACCTTGCCACCGCCTGCAAGGATGTTGATGACACCTGGTGGGAAGCCTGCTTGGTTCAGGAGTTCACCGTACTGGGCGAGTCCGATTGGTGATTTCTCGGACGACTTGAGGATGAAAGTGTTACCTGCCGCCATTGCCGGGGCCATCTTCCAGGCTGCAAGGACATTACTGCCGTTCCAGGCACAGATACCGGCACATACACCGAGTGGCTCATACTGCACCATCTTGTACGTTCCGTCGGGACCGTCAGGTGGATAACTCTCTCCAGCCACCTTGCCTGCATATCCGGCATAGTACCGCCATAGGGCAATGGGTCCCAGGATCATACGCTTCGCAAGGGTGATGGGCTGTCCCATGGCGATGGATTCGTAATGGGCGAGCTTGTCAATGTTGGCTTCGAGTAGATCGGCGAATTTCAGCATGATGGCAGTTCGCTGGAAACCGCTGGTGGACTTCCATTTTGGAAGAGCGGCTTTTGCAGCAGCGACGGCTTTGTCGACATCAGCTTCGGACGCAGCGTGCATCTTATCGGTTACGAGGGTGTCATCACTGGGGTTGTAGATTGTGAGATATTCAGAATCGGAGGATGGGGTGTACTAGAGGATTGGTGAGCCATGCCGCACCAAAGTATGAGATGGGTATGAGTTCAATAACCAGAGGACATTTGCTAAACTCGTCCATGCTCATAGCACACAAGGGAGGAACAAGATGGAAGACCTACCTCTCCATTGATGAAGAGCTCTGTTTTGAAAGACATTGTGAGTGGTTTAGGATCCCGACTTTGAGCTGGAAGATTTCAACTGATGGACTCGATCTTGCCGTCCGTAATCCTTTTTGACAAGAAGTCTTGCTGTTCCTCCGATGGTGCCATGTCTATTTATTTGCTTCGGTGTTAGCATACTCGTCCGTGGTCCTCGGTCGGAGTCAATACCCCGCATGGCAGGATGAATCCAGGTCTCCAACACGTCCGAGGGGATGCATCATCCATGTCGTACACGTCTACCTACAATAAGCGAGGTGTCTTTCGATGGACGTACAGTACCTTTCCACGTTGCCATTTTCGCGTATCAGGTTCGTTGCTGAGGACACAGCGTGGTCTTTAACACATCGGACCCGCGTCAGAAAATGATAGAATCAGCGAGTCGGAATGCTCCATCGAGTTCTTGGCACTATGTGCTTGGCAACTTCAACATCATGACCTGAGCTCTGTCTACCATTCTGCATTGTCAAACATCAAGGCTGTGATGCTACGAATCCCTCTCAAAGCAATGTGTCACAATGATCGAAGATCAGTAAGAGAAGACGGGCTGTGATGCAGCTAGCCTTCCAATGCCGCAAACCATAACATATACCCTCGAAATAACGAAATTAAATTGTTTGGGTCATGTCGCTGGTCTATATTTGCCTGAATGATATTTCTCAATCTCGGGAGCATGACTGATCGAACCAGCGCTGGTAAGTGCAGATTCATGTTCCTGCTAATCATGTGAGGTCTTGAAACGGGCTGAGATGGCATGCAATCGTCACGTTTTGTTGCAGAATAACCCTCGAATTGCTATTACTCCATGGTTGACACGTTTACGTCCTACCGAATGACTATGTGTTTGTGCTATACACATCTGGAGACATCGACGACAATGTTTTGTGCAATGGTCAAACAGGGTGCTTGATCAAGCATTGCACCGATGCTAGGAATCCCAACTCATCGCACTGAAACTTCCCAATCTCTAACCTGTTAGGCTTCTGTGCTGCGCAAATTGTCGCATTGCTTCAATTGGAGTTTGTCACGCACGAAGTCTCGCAAACATTCATGTGGTCCGAACGGAATACCGTGACGGTGTCGTGGCCTTGAAATCCTGATCGCTGTCTGGAGTGGGTACCTCGTGATTTGATGGCAACGAAGACTCGCTCTCTGTACGAGCCGACCACTGTTTGCTTACAGATTATCCGGGAGTACTTCAAGAGTAAGTTCGCGTTTGCTAAGTACAGACATTCTGCAAACAACGGTCAAGAACAGCAACCTGATCGTCGACACACATCATCACAACAGCATGATGAGTGTCTGGAAAGGGATGATTCCCAGCCATGAGTGCTTCTGGGACAATTCACATCAACAGTCGGTAGCTCCGATCGAACCTTGTCGACCTATAAATCAAGACCTGCCCACTATGGCTTTGTCGAGAAGCAAGAACTCCAAGCCTCATTCACAAATATCAATACTACTACTTATCCAAAGATATACATATCATACAGAACTTGATCTTCTCAAATCACGTCAAACATGTCCCGACGTAACGACTCTGCAAGTCAGGAGCGATCCCCAAGACCAAGGTCAATTTCCCCCACTCCTATTCGTCGTCCTTCACCAATGGGAACACACTCGATTCCACTCTCGGCCGGGGACTACGAACGATATGTCGAATACATTCCAGCCGAATACGACCTAGACCGAGATGACCAGACCGAGGCCAGCACTCAGAACGATGAAGACGAGGACGATACCGAGGACGAAGATTTGTATCAGCGCCGCCGTCGCCACATCGCCGGCTCTCGCGCATCAAGAACGGCTCTTTCAGATCAGTACGACGATGAGCAGCCCAAACGCTCCATCGCCATCCGTGGTGGTCGACCTGGACAACATGATCGACAATCGGCGAGTCAAGTCACCCGTAGTCGTACCTCGAGCGTCGCAACGGACGACCACGAAGCAGCTCTCGTAGCCGCCAAGGACAAGGGTTGGAGAACGGCTGCCACGAATTGGTATGATGTGAAAGCGAGTAAAGGCCCGAACGGGGAAGATCTTGACGGAACCTTGTCGAACAAGATCAAGGATCTGACCGACACCCTTGGTGAGCTTGTTAGTACTTTGGCTGAACTGAGGGAATTGAGGGAGGAGCAGGGTGAGGGGTCCAGTCGATGATTGATGGTTGATGATTCAGTTGGTGTGAGACGACGAAGGCTTATTGCACTTGCTCGACATCGTGAAAGCTTCGAAGTTCTGGTTTGGTTTGACTTGCTATGATATACATGGAGCGATATACTGTACCAAGCTGCGTACGCCGAGCTTTCTAGAGCATGTAGCTATGGAGCTTTGTCAATATGAATCATCATTCGAGCTTACATCGTGGCAAACTCTCTATCATTGCTATGTACTATACGCTATGCACGTTGTTCCGCTGGCAGAGTACAGCTGATTCTAATACCTCACTCTGCTATGTGGCCCAACAGACAATCTATAGGAATGGCTTCGTCTAACGTGGAGGTGAAACCAAGCTACTAACATCGTCTTGAAGTGCTTCGAAATCTACAATGACATCGCCCATCCAGCTCCTGATCGAAGCTCTTTTCCTCTTGCCAGATCCGCCCGAGTGGTGCGTCGTTTTGATAGGTTATCGATGGTAGGAGTTCAAACTCGTCTGCGAAGTTTGATCGAGCTCTTCTGGCAAGGAGGCACCAGCCTCCAGTTGCTGAACCATGTTCAGATCTTATTATCTGGGACACTATAATCCCCATAATTCTCATCGACATTTCCCGCGCTTGTAAGAAAGACCTCCCGAACCCATTGTTGTCCATACTGTTTGCATGTGATGCGCTTATTCAACGTATCTGACCGCTCCTTAATCTCAGCTTTAAGAGTGATGCGTTCTCCTCCGATAGTGACTGGAAACTGGCATTTGGGTACCTGTACATAGATTAGGCACAGACTGACGCCAATGCTTGAGAGAACTGTTATTCATAACTGGCACACTGCTTTTAACTGCTATCGTGCCGATGATGTAGGTTGTGTGGGGGACGCTGCGCATCATGTGCTGTTCTGTGTTCGATGGCTTCTCTTGTCTCTTGTTTCCTTGGCTGTCGTTGGTGCTTAGTCCTGCATAGCCCACATTCTTTCGTTCATATGTCTGCTGCTTCGGTGCTGTCTCATCGAACAGTCGTTGTGGTAAGGGGTCTCGAGTATGCATTGTCGCATTCCTGTTCGTCACTTACATCTTGAAGAATGAATCCTGAGATCAGTGGGCTCTGTCCTGTAATCATGGATCCATGAGCTAAGCGCATTGCAAGCGCCGTACGTATGATATCGTGGAGACGAGAAGATTCGTGTCGCGATATGTCAGGAAGCGAGTCTCATAACACTCAGACTCGTATGTACATATCGTGCAGGTGTGTCTTGCATACCTGGGTAGGTACAAGGCTGCATTATGTATGGCGCAGTCATGAGGCTTGAATCAGTACCGAAATGCCGCCGAGCCCAAGCAAATTGGAAGACTCTCAAAGCTCTTTGGTACTGTACAGGAGAGCTGCACAGAAGCCGTCGAAATGCTTTTAGTTGGCACGGTGATCAATCAGACGCTGATGTTATCTTATGTCTAGTTTGTTCACACGCCCCATTGTGTTCAGCAACTGGACTGTACGTCCGAACACGTTGTGACACTTCACGATCACGCAGACAAAAGTTTCACAACCTGCTTGCTTACACACTGCTTTAGCCAAAATCATGCCTGGTTCATTTTCCTGACCACGGGGAACTTGTCTCGCAACTTTTGAGACAGGTCTTCAAGCGCACCGGCATGCGTATTATCTTGTGTGCACTCGAACTACTGGAAAAATCCATCTGGCTCTTGCCAGAAGATCAGAATTGGACCCCCTGTCCTGCTGTACCCAACCAAACACTAATCATGTGAAGCCCTTGCAAGTATGACAGATTTATCTACAGTCAAATCTTGGCAGCACCATGAAGAGCTTCGACGTTGTTGTTCTTCAATTGCTGGACGACATCAAAAGCCGCTCTCGTACCCTCTTCGATGGCACCATCAATGAAACTTCTCCATCCAACAGCCCAATCCGCACTGGCAAAGAACAAGTTGCCATGAGCAGCGCGCATGTCTTGTAGATGGTTTGTTATCAGTTTCGGTGGGGAGAAGAACCTGTTTCATGAGTCACCTTTGAACAAGCTTCGTGTAGCAGTCACTTACCAAGCACCCTTCGCAAATTCGTCACTCGCCCAGTTGTGGAAGACCTACATTATCAGGTCAGTTACTGTCTTGTGACAAGATAGTTGATAACTTACAACTCGCTCCAGATCCATGGGTACGAGCGTCTGTATGGCTTCGATAGTCTTCTCAATGTCTTTCTCGGGGTCCAGATGATTGTGTGAGGCACCAAAAGCGACAATATGCGTGTTTCCACTCGGAGTTGTGCCATCACCAAAGGCATACATCAACTTGTTGTTAGGGTAGTCGATGCCGCTCCAAGAGCGTAGTTCGCGGTTAGTACATTCAGCATGGACCTTGCTGCACTTGTTGACATGGCCTATACTCGCGGCTGTTCTCTTTCCCACCGGCAACACGGGCTCAAACGAGATATCGTTCAGAACATTCAACGGCACAGCGCTAATGACTTTCGACGCTCTAAATGTTTTACCCTCAGCTACAACACTGACCTCGCCGTTATCTCGGATGTGTGAAACCCGGTGGTTGAAGGCGTACGAGAGATTCCCAGTTGACAAAGCCTCCTTGAAGAAGTTGATTGCGAAACTCGATTGGCCAGTCTTGAACTTGTACTTCATCAAATATTCCACGCAATATTGATAAGAGTAGTTACACAGAGCCCACCAATGCAAGAACTCATAGAAGCTAGTGTTGTCGAGGTTACCACAACTGCAAAGCAGCACAAATCCACAA
>Ga0068631_100322_pt1 | contig 18614 bp, 20 predicted proteins | sample InSIn5gowninarea_2_FD_77434 | JGI IMG/M metagenome (GOLD analysis project Ga0068631, IMG submission 77434) | Clean room microbial communities from NASA Spacecraft Assembly Facility at Jet Propulsion Laboratory, Pasadena, California, USA -... ...
GTACCTAATCAACCCTATATTCTGAAATAAAAAATAGCAATCGCAACTTCTTGGGTCAGTCAAGACTCAAGAGTCAAGACAGGGAATGAACGATGATCGGCAATTGACGTCATACCGCCTATCAAAGCACTTGCAACTACTCCTCGCTCTGTGCTCTCTCATCCTTCGAAAAACTTGAGATAATCCGAACACGTGCTTAGAAGACGTCTAAACAATGGCCGACTACGAGGAGAAGACTGTCGCCGTGCTTCGGCAAGAGCTGAAAGAACGCGGTATACCGAATACTGGTCTCACACGGAAGGCGCAGATTATAGAAAAGCTTGAGGAGGACGATGAACGAAGGAAGGGCTACACCAAAGGTGACAAAAGCGCTGACAAAAAAGTATCTGTAAGGCCCCTGTAGAACGCTGGTCATCGTGCGTGTCATAGACTGCTGGAGATCGTTCGTCAGCAGCGCGCTGTGGGTCGTGAACTGACAGAATTGAATAGAAACCTCATGATGAGAGTATGCAAGACGATTCCAGCCGGAGTGTACCAAACAAGAGATCCCCAGAGCAGGCATCTGCAGAGCAAGCGAAGAAGCAGAAGATCCAGTACGACAAGCCTGGAACACAAAAGCCTAGACTCACCACTCCGGACCTGGAATTCGAGTATGATCGATCTCAGCTACGCGACTCAAGACCTACCCCAGGCAGAATAGCAAAGCCACGATATGACCAATTCAGTCTATCGGAAGATCTAAAACAACATTTTGAGAACAATTTCTACGTACCCAAGCCCGAGAAACCACCCGGTCGATTGGACAGGGTTCAGAAAGACGAACTGTTTGTTGAACAGACAAGACTCGATCCCAGAGCCGCTTTCCACGACCTACACAAATGTCTCGACAAAGGCCCAAATGGGTCGCCCACTGCCGACAATGCTGGATTCCAATTGGACTACGAGAAGGTGCAAGATTGGGACAGACCGCAGCCATACAACAAGAGAGCCATGATCCGCGGAATGGACAGAGCAGTTGACAAGGCTCGCAGTGAGGAAGATCAAATCTTTGACGTATTCTTTGTTGACGGCGAACGTCCTGATGACAATACATCTCACATCGCGAAAGATTACGTCAAAGATCAGATCTCCAAAGATTTGAACGTTCCGTGGCATCAAATCAACCCAGATCATGCGAAGCAGTGGGAGAAGCAGGGGTTCAAAAAGGTTGTATTCAAAGATTGGTGGAAGGAGCCCACACAGGAAGAAAGGAGAAGGTTCAGCAATATGTTGAAGGGTGCTGCGTTGAGGAAGGACCTGTGAAGCGATACCATAGAAACCAAGGAATTGCGTCTAGACCAAATATTCGATTGTATCTTGATTTCCATGTTCACCCCTTCCTCCTTCCCTTCCTCTGCTCGGGCAGGAAGGAGTCAACCTTGGTTCCAAACGAAACAACCCGTTCGCAACCCCACCGGCATCTCGGCAAAAAAGCAAGCTTCCCAGAACAAGCTTCGGCAGAAGCTCCATAGAACAACTCTACGCACGTCGCAAAACAGCTTAACTTCCACGCGAAGGATTGACCCAAATGGAGCAGCCTCATGATCCAAATACGAACATCAGTAACAAACGATCCTCGGCTGCGCCTTGCTAAATATTATAATGGCTCAAGTCAGATGATGATCCTATAAGCCACAGATCCGTTCTCGCCCATGGAAGTGTATATATAGCGACCGACGTCCCTCGTGCTCCATTTTAGAAATATCACTCCAGACATCTCCACGTTCGGATCTACAATCTCCGCATCCAACTCCACTACTCCTCCACACTTCGACACACCACCACCATCAACCCACCACATCCACTTCCCAACTCTCAAAGCAACCAATAACACAACAATGGCATCCAACGGCAACCGCATCGAAGCCTGGGACCCCAACCCCTTCACCGCCCCTCCAAACGCAAACGTCTCAAACTCCCAAACAATGACTTCCCCACAAGCCCAAGCAGCCAGAGCCAAATCCGAAAAAGTCATGGGAGCGTTGAGGAACGGTAATACGGAGGAAGCCAATAGGTTGATGGGAAAGCAAGAAAATTATGACAGTTTGGTGCCTGGTGAGTGATATGTATATCCCCGCAAAGAAGAGTGGAAAGGAGAGATGGTGGTGTGGATGTGACATGTGCTAATGTGATGTTTTGCAGGTATTGCGAAATTGAAGAAGAAGTTTTTGGGTGAAAAGAAGGAGGGGAAGGCTGTTTAGGGGTGGCTGTTGATGGGGTGCTCTATCTGCTTTCCTGATCACATTTGCTCGATACCTCCTCAGTACACACTACGTTCATATTCGACGAAATCAATGTCATTTTCAAGAAGACGGTACCGGTATCATAGTTGTGGTCAAGCTCGACACGGTAAGGAGCAAAATCTGTTTTGGTGATGACTGTCTGTTGTGGAAGCTTCATGCTAGATTTTGAAAACTAAGAGCAAGCAAGTCTAGTGTTAAAAATCGTCAAGAGAGCATCTGCTTCTCATGTCGCCTCAAAGCGATCATATAATTAAAGTGGTAATACGGCGGTAGATACAATTGCCTCATTCATCTCGTCTTCATGGGTCACATGCAAATGTTCATGAACAGCCAATACCTTTCGCTTCTTCCATGAGGTCATTCACATGTTGTTTTTGTTGGCTTCATGTCTAGTCTTGTCATCTTCACCGTGCGGTAGCTCCCATGCTTTCTCTAGCTGCAGCACCAGCAAGGTCGAGTTTCCCGCTCACAGAGCGAGGCAGACCACTGCTGGTTGTCGATGGACCGCCGACACCAAGGCTACCATAAGAGGCCATCTGTTGTTGGTAGTGCTGTGCCAGCAGAGCACCGTTGCTGGCTCGTTTGCTCCCAGCCATAGCTTGGTTGAGAGGCATTTGAGGTGGCGGTGCGCTTGCTGGCTGTTGCTGTAAGCTTGGTGCTAGGCTCTGTCGCCTGCCTGCACTCTGTGGCATGGCTGAGGGTGGTTTCATCGTATTGTTGGCATTAGACGCCGTCGCAATTCCATTACGCGCGGCTGTAGTTGGGGTATCTGGTAAGGGACGTGCGCGGGGAGTCGACGCTGTCGCTTGCGGCGGCATTGCTGCGAGAGACGGGTTTGTCGGGTGAACACGCTTGACTGGAGATTGCGATGCTGTTGTTGTCGTAGACGAAGCGGCTGAAGTCGCGTTTCTAGTACGCGAACTGACCGGACCCGTTCGTCTGAGCGGCTCGTTGGTGATGAAAGGATGCGACACCGCCTGATCTGGTCGCAGACGCTTCTCAGGATCCCAGCGAAGACACTGGGAGAGGAAGTCGAGGAATGCCTCATCATCGCACTTGATGGCACCGCTGAGAGTCTTGCTACTAGGTCGTCTTCTTCTGCCTTTACTCGAAACTGTGACTCGTGGCTTGAGAGACGAGTCGAAAAACAGCTTCCTCCTCGATGCCTTTTCGATAATATCCCGAGCAGGTGGGCCGAAGATTTCCATGATACACGCGAGTTGTTCTTGTTCGTTCTCACCAGGGAAGATGGGATACCCGGTAAACAGTTCAGCAAGAATGCATCCAAAACTCCACATATCAATGCCAAGGCCATAGTCACTACCAAGAATGACCTCTGGTGAACGGTAGAAACGGGATTGAATGTACGTATACACTTTCTCGTCTGCTTTGCAGGAACTTCCAAAGTCGATGACTCGTACATCAGCACGACGTGGGTCGCAAAGAAGTATGTTTTCTGGCTTGAGATCGCAGTGGATAATTCGCTTAGATTGAAGTAGGCATAGACAGGCGAGTATCTGGCGTGCGAAACGGCGAATGAGTTGTATCGAGAAGCCAGAGAAGTTGTGTGTTCGGATAAATTCGTAGAGGTTGATGCTGAGAGAGGGAGATGTGATGCAAAGATGGTTTCGGAAGTAAAAGGATGATGTGATGGTAAGTGTTGCATTTGCCTCATCAGGATCCTGATCCACATTAGTGAGATGACCATATGAGCAATAGCTTGGTAACTTACCCATTCCTTGAGCTTCTGCAAAATGTTGACCTCAACCAAAGCTTGCTGATGGAATCGCTTCTTATTGCGAATAATCTTTACAGCGCAAAGAGTGCCGAGCTTGTGGTCAATACACCTCACAACCTGACCGAAACTTCCCTTTCCAAGTACATCGATGACTTCGTAGCGGTATCCTAGGTGGTCGCCCATGACGATGTTGTAGTCGCCCCTCTCGTCGTCGTAGCCAAAGTTTGTCGTTCCAGCAGCAGAAATATCTCCAACATGTTTCTTGGCTTGTTTCGAGCCACAGAACCATACGCCGTCTTTGTAGTCGATAATCTCTCCCTTTTCGTAGATGTTCAAAACTCCAGCTGATGATTGGATAGCCTGCGCAGGGGTCATTCTTTCTTTTTGAGTTGCACGTTTGCGCAATTCTTCTGTCTCGCGAGCAGCAACATCTATGTCGCGTCTCTTTGTGGATAGCCTCCTCATCTCGTCGTTCGCAGCGACATCATCCTTGTCCAAATGTAAGGCATTGATGGTTCGAGGCTTGGGTTGAGGTGGTGTGTTTTTAGAGCCAAGAGTGCGATTCATGCTACCAAGGATCGACCACGATGTAGAGCGTTGACCCTGTGGAGGTACCGAAGCCTGTGGCACTGAAGATGTACTTACTTGAGGCTGACGAACTGCGATGTTGCTCGGCATTGGGGGCTTAGCGGCAGGGGCAGACTCGAGGTGAGGCATCTTGTTGTTGGAAGAAACAGAAGGCTTGCTCCTATGACTCTCAAGTTTGGTACTCTCGAAAGATGGACGACCGCTGCTGGATCCAGAGATGGGACTGTCAGTGCTCCAGGTCGCAGAGGCAGGAATCTTAGGTGGTGGCATATCGTCGTACTTGGTCTGAAGCTTGAGCGGCTCTGCGTTCGAAGTGGTCGTCGCTTTGGGCGGTGTCTTACGCCATCCTAAGCTCAACTTACGACGAAGGCCTGTCGCGGCGCTGGGTGGAGGCTGTTCCTGATCTTCGGTCGAGGATACTGTGTTGATGGAAGCGGTTTCCTTGACTGACTTGGACACGGTTCGCGGCCTTGGGCCCATTGGCTTCGAAGCATGCGGCTCGACATCATGGTTTCCAAGGGTGAATTCGTCGGGCAGTCTGGGAGGCTTGCTGTACTTTGAGCTGGGTTTTGGCAACGAGCCTGAGGTGAAGGGAGTGATTGCTTGGCGCTTTCCTGGGGAAGAAGGTGGCAGAAGCACGCCGTTGTTCGGTTCTTCGTAACGAGGAACGCGGGCACCAGGCTGAGTGCTATTACTACGAGCATTAAACGGTACAGAGGGTTCGTCGTCGTGTCGCCTATAGAAGGTTGCCTTCGAAGCCGTCATAGGAGTGCTTGGTGTTTTGGCAGCATTGCGCTTGAATGGAGGCGTGGTGCCCCTGGCGTCAACTTCCTGAGATGGAGCGGGGTAAGAATTGATCCTAGCAGCGGTTGGCGTCGAGAGTGGCAGGAGATTGAGAGGAGGAAGGCGTAGTGGTTGTAATGTTTTTTTGTTTACTGCAGGCATGGCCGGAGGAGTCTCCGAGTTGGCTCCATTACCTACTGTAAGTCCTCTGCGATGCTGATGCTGTCTGGAATCGGGTGTTGTCGAGCTTTCTCCACGTCGCGTAGGAATTGGCAAAGCAGAACCCTCGTTATCCATGCCTCCGGCCAAGGGAGTCTTGAGACCAGAGAAGAATGGTATATCGACCAGATCCTTAGGCGATTCATAGGCTTTTGGTATAGCAGGAACAGGTGGTACCATCTCTTCATCATCACGCCTCTCTGCAGCGCTATAGAGGTTCCGGCTCTTGGGAGTTGGTAGCTTCGAAGTCGAGGCACTTTGACCGATCTTGCCCTGGCCAGCACTAGGGGCCCGGAGAGACTGGTAGCTTGAAGTCCTTGACAAATTGAGATTCGGCGGGGGTGCCATCCTGTTTGACGTTTCCGGTGTCGCTCTGTTCGACGAAGGCGTCATTGCAGGCCTGCGAGGAGTAGCTGAAGGAGAACGCGGGTGTGTCAATTCCTTGGATGGTGAGGGCGGACCCTGTTTGGTCGACATCCTGCGAAGCCTACGAGCATCGGTGGGACTGATCGTCCTGGCCCCGAGGCCACTCATTCTACCTGACTTCCTCTTGTCTGACGGCGTGTCTGTCCTCGGAGTCTTTGATCTGGTCGTTACTTTGACATTGACGGAGCGGCGCTGCTCTGGTTGTGGGAGATCGGTCAAGGTGGCAGAGCGAGGCAGTGGCTGCAAGGACTTGGCCTTTGATGAACGGGTGGGTGCGGCGAAGGACGTGTCCGGGTTGGGAGGCTGAGGCGTCGAACCCTGTGTTTTGCGAGCATTTGCATTGAGCGAGGGAGTGCGTGAGAGGTTAGACTGTTGTTTCTTGTCGGGCTGGGGAGCCATGGGTTTGCGTGTCACACGGGCAGTGATTCCAGAGGCGGTGATGGCAGGAGCTCCAGGCCCTGTCTGGCTTCCCCTCCGGGCACGTACTGGCAGTACTGAAGTCGAAGCTGATGTCTGCAGTTGACTGGGAGGAGCGGCTGAGAGGTGACTGAGATTGGGCACGGAGGATTCTCGCTGTGTGATGGTCATGGGTTGGGGCTTTGAATTTATCGAAGCCTTGATGCTCGGGGGTGGATTGAGTTGCGATCTTGGTGGTTGGTGCTTGGACTTGGGCGAGTCGTACGTGGAGATGGTAGTCTGGAAGTCGTCGAAATTGATGGGCGGGAGAAAGTCGAACGAGGGCGGCGTGGGCGAGTTTGCATTTTCGGGCTCACCAAAGCTGAAGCGGCTGTCTTTGGATCGGAGTTGCGGTGCCTGGCGGGCTGAGGACTGAAGCTGGGCTTGGGCGGAGGACTGGGACTGCTTGTCGAAGTTGGGCTCGCTCGAACTGTTAGGGAGGAAGGTGCGACGGGCAGCTTCCTTGGCCGCGTTGCTATCGCTGGCAATCCTGTTCTGCTTCAGTGCCAAACCTTTCATCATTGGCCAAACATCAAACCTCTTGCTCTTGTTGGGTGATTCGAAGGGCCGCGGTCCCAGCAGGGGCGCTCTGTTCTCCTTCAGCGTCGACTTGCGGCGATGGGCCAGCGAGCCCTGTTTGGACTCTGGCTGAGCGTGTTGTTGCTGTGGACGACTGGCCGAAGCAGGGGCGGTGGGCTTGCGGAATGAAAGCGAGTCATTGTCGGCGGCGAGCGAGGTTCGTTGGTATTTGGTTCGCGCACGACTCTCGGCTTGGAGGGGTTGGGTCAGCGTGTGCCTGCAGCTGCATGGTGTTATTGGAGAGGCTCACTCTCAGCGCCCGACTCCTCGGAATCCTTGTGACGGCTTTCCATGCCGTATCCCTCTCGAGTCTGCATGACGTCCAATTCCAATTCACGACAATTCCTCGAGCATTTCTTTCGTCTTCAGACGCCTCGCCAATGTAAGCTTCTTTTTCCGGTCCTCCTGATTGTTGACACTCGATCAAAAAATCATGGCCAGGGCGTCGCTTGTCTTGTCGTCAACGATTGGGAAAGGAGAGACAGACGGCTGTCAGTCTGACGGCGGGATGTCGTGCGTCTTCGAAGGGGCTACAGACTCTGGCTAGCACTTCTCGGGATACGAATTGCGACCTTAGATTGTTGTTGCTCCTCGCTGGCCCAAAGCAGAATAGTCTTTCTTCACTGAGGGTAGCGGTCACTGCGCTGCCCTGCTACTGTTGCCCCTCTGTTATTGGCCAAAGCGGCCTTGCAGCACAATAAGATTGTGAGAAACGATTCATGCTTGCTTATTGCCTTGTACAATTTTAATCTCATCAAAAGTTTGGATAAATCAGATACATAGCCATTGTCCATCTCACAGAGGAAGAATACCTCCAGCGCCTTCTGTTATAGCGCTGCCGTCCGGACACAGAATGCATGTCCGGGTGTCCCTGAATACTCGTCCAGATCGTCCGGCGCGGGAAGGCTCGTGCATGCAGCAGAAGCGCGATCTTCAAACAAGCAGTTGAGCTTGTCCGTGACAGCCACATCCACAACCTTCGTGCCCACTGACGACATTGTGCCTCTTTTTCCAGTTCAACTTCAAGGCTTCAAGGTTGATAGTGCTCAAGATCTCCTATCCGCTCTGTAGATTGTAATGCCTCGCGATCCTCTCATCGCCCTCGTCGGCAAACCGTCATCTGGCAAGAGTACCACCTTGAACAGTTTGACGGATGCCACGTCCAAAGTAGGTGCGCAATCAATTTTTTCCTACCAAAATCTCTCTCTTTTAGGTGCATCTCGTGTTGACCTCATTGCTCAGGCAACTTCCCGTATGCGATCCTCCTACCCGTGACTCGTCCGTCGCAATTCTGATGTCGCTTCAGATTCACTACCATCGACCCCAACAGAGCAGTAGGATATCTCCAGATTCCATGCGCATGCTCAAGACCCGGTGTACCCAACGTCGGCGACAAACCACTGGTCGAGAGATGCAAACCAAACTATGGCGTGTGTAACGACGGAACCCGCTCGGTGCCCATTGAGCTTCTCGACGTAGCTGGTCTGGTGCCAGGTGCGCACATGGGCAAAGGTCTTGGAAACCGCTTCTTGGACGACTTGAGACACGCCGATGCCCTCATCCACGTCGTTGATGTCAGTGGAACAACAGATGCAGAGGGCAAGGCAACAAGAGGCTACGATCCAAGTGTCGACATCGAATGGTTGCGCTCGGAGATTGTTCGCTGGATTCAAGGCAACCTCATGCAAAAATGGTGCGTCAAATATACACAAACCCGGCATGGTAGGCGGTTCTGATTGAAGCATAGGGGTTCCGTCAAGAGAAGACATATCGCTATCAAGGGAAACGCAGTCGACACGCTACAAGGCCAGTTCTCAGGTTACGGTTCCACAAAACAGATCATCGCCCGCACTCTGGACAAACTACAACTAAAAGAGCCTTTGGAAGACTGGAGTGATGAGACAGTGGAAAAGGTCGTGAACGCATTTGTGGACGAGAAGTTCCCTACAGTCATCGCGCTGAACAAGATCGATCACCCCGACTCGGACAAGAACGTCGCAAAGATCGCCAAACAGAATGACCCAAACACACTCGTCCTCTGCTCGGCGATTAGCGAAGTTTTCCTGCGACGTCTCGCTAAACAAGGCTTCGTCAAGTACACAGAAGGCAGTGAGTTTGTCGACACAAGAGAGGATCTCGTCGAGAATGGCGAGCCAGATGGTGGTGGTCTGAAAGAGCTGGATGAAAAACTGCAAAAGTGAGTATACCGAGCTTTGGCTTGTTCGAGTCCTTGCTAACATTCTTCAGCCGCATTGAGAATTTGCGTGATCTTGTACTCTACAGATTCGGAAGTACCGGCGTACATCAAGTCCTCACGCGTGCAGCAGAGCTCCTTGGACTTACACCTGTATTCCCGGTCAGAAACATTGCAACATTCTCGTCTGGTGACGGCCGTGAAGGTGGTGTTTTCAGAGATTGCGTTCTGGTCAAGAAGTATGAGTTTCTTTGAAGGATATTCAGAATGATCCGCTAACACGTCTATCAGAAACTCTACGGTTGGAGACGTGTATCGTAAGATCATGGGTGATGCGCCATTAGCGTATGTGGAAACAGTGGGAGGACAGAGAGTCGCCGAAGACGACCCTGTATCAGTTGGCAAGAACGATATATTGTCATTCAAGGTTGGAAGAGGTTAGAAGAGCACCTAGCATTTGATGTGCTACTCGCGTCGAGCGAGAAGGACTTGAAGCGTAAATTCTGCCAAGACTTTGCATGTGAAGGCTTCAGTGACGTCGGGCCATACAAGACGTCGGTCAGGCCCGACAAGTCTCCATTAATGTACCTGACCAACGTCGCGACTGAACCAAGAATGACACTTATGACCTTATGATGAGACACGAGCAGACGAAATAAACCATGGACGACTACTCGAGCGCATCCATCGCCAACCGCGACGAGCCCATTCCCGTCATCCAAATCCCATTTAGTACCGAGGACACGACCCCTCCGGAGACAGAACAGCAAAAGCTAGGAAGGCGTGAGAGGATAAAGCAAGAGGCCGAGAGGTTGAAGGGCAAATTTCAAGATGTCTCGACACAATACAAGACGACACAAGGGAGCATGCAGGAGAGGCTTTTCAACACGTTACTAGAACAAGTCTTCCCAGCAGAGGCCGAAGATGATGGCACTCCCAAGAAGGACCGACGCTCAAGGCAGTATGTCGACAAGCCACAGTTCAGTCTACCTGTCATGTCGGCAAACTTCCGTCGCTTCAATGCGAGGTCAGTACACCGTTCTACATGATTCAAGACTAGACCACACCATCTGACATGTTGCAATCAGAATCGGAATTGTCTTTGTCTTCCAGAACCAAATGATCCGCCTCTTTACCTGGCGTGTGCCAACTCACACTATGTCTTTCCTGGCTGTTTATACCCTTGTGTGCCTGCAACCCGCACTGGCCCCTGTCGTCCCACTAGCAGCACTTCTGTTCTTCGTCATGATACCCTCCTTCCTCACACGACATCCTCCACCTCCCGTCGCTAATCCATCATCCTCTGTCGATGCAGCTGCAGCAGAGCAGTACGCAGCTTACGGCTACTCAGGCCCAGCGGTGGCTCCCCCTCAACGAGTGAAGCCTGCTCCGGAAATGAGTAAGGATTTCTTCCGCAACATGCGCGACCTACAAAACTGTATGGAAGATTTCAGCCGCGTCCATGATGGCGCTGTCGCTGTTATCACTCCTTATACTGATTTCAGCAACGAGCGTCTGTCTTCGGCTGTCTTCCTTGTTTTGACCGCACTCGTGAGCATTGCTTTCCTTGCTGCACACCTTGTACCCTGGCGTGCAATATTACTGGTTGCGGGTTGGGGTGCAATAGCTGCAGGTCATCCTCGAGCTCAAGAAATCATCATCAATGCGGGGTCTCTGGCTCAAGTGCAACTCATCTACGAGCGCATATGCGTGGCTGGTAGCGAATGGGTTGAGTCAGATATCGTTCTAGACGAGCCGGCCGAGGTCCGCGAGGTCGAGATATTCGAGCTACAGAGATTACAAAAGCATAGTCTGGGTGGTGATGAAGGTGCGGTTCTCGAAGGAGAGTGGGAGCCTTGGTTGTTTACTCCGCAGCCATACGCACCCACTTCTCCATCCAGGATCGCCGGAGCGCGTCCCGTCGGCACACAGTTCTTCGAAGACGTACAACCACCGATCGGATGGCTCTGGCGAGACAAAAAGTGGACACTCGATCTGGGATCCCGTGAATGGGTTGAAGAGCGATGTGTCTCTGCTGTGGAGATCGAGACCGAAGGCGAACGCTGGGTATACGATCTCGAGACACCAGATTCCAAAGCCAAATCAGCAACGCTTGCTCCCCCGAAGAGCTGGGAGGAAGGACCGACCGTGTCGAAGAAGGGCGAGTGGAGACGGAGGCGGTGGGTGCGTCTTGTCGAGCGCAAGATCGTCAAGGTCAGTCCTGAAGATTGAGGTACATTGTTGATGGTCCTGTCACCTATACTTCGTGGCTAAGCTAAAAGGTATCCTGTAGATGGTTGATGCTCCACCCAAGCCCACGCTCCTCAATGCTCTTGACCCCGGAATGTTGAATCCTGGTGCTGTAAATCCTGCCGCTGTGTTCTGATTGCACATCTTACCTGTCCGCTCGACCTAGTGCGTCTTGATAAACCAGAGTCATAAAGTTCTTCGATTGTGACTGGGTGAACAAAATTGTTTCAACATCACGTCCAAAGGTATGTGCAAACACAGTAAAACTCAACCCCTTCCACCCTCTATGAGGAGCAAAAGAAACAGCCGTTACAGCCGGAAGAAACTCGCCAATGCGGTTTACTTGTGGTTATTTTTCATTCTTTCTTTTTGGGGTGGCTTCTTTTTTTTGTCCTTTTTTTTTTCTGGTTTTTTTGTTTTTTCTGATCTTTCTGTCTTTTTACTGTTTTTCCCTGTATTCCCCTTTTTCATTTATTTTTTCTGATGACGCTGGGGTTTGAACCGAGGTCTTTTGGACATGTGCTTAAATGCTGGCGATGTCGACGACCAAGTGGGCCATGTTCCCGTGTCCGGGGGTCCATTGGCTGAAGGCCAGGAAGGAGGGAGCTTGGGGAGGTTATATGGGTAGGGGAGCAAGTGAAGGAGAAGAATGGCATTCACTTGTTCGTTCGATGAAGTGATGATGGGGTTTGATATCTGTATCAGAGAGATACGCAGATTGGATGTTATGATGCTGGAAGTGATGGAGTGTCATTTGTCTTCCATGCAGCGATCTTCTCTCAACAATTGCGCATTTGCACGAGAAGGACTACGATGAACCTTTTCGGTTGCTCTTGCTTTCTCTCTACCTGCGCGTATCTGGTTCCTTCTCCTCTGTCCTTGTTTCTCCTTTCTGTACGATTGGACATGTTTGACGCGTCGTCCTTCCTCTGCAGTGTTGTCCCTTTCTATCTCCGCCCTCTGTGGCATATCCTCTCTCAATGAACCACATGTTGTTCGGGAGCGTTTGGGTGTGGTTCTGGACAGTCGCTGCAAGCAACCTCCGCGATCACGCACCAGGAAATCTCTCGCTTCCAATATTCGACTACCATGTCGCCCATGCTCATCCATCGAGTAACTCCGCAAACAGCCGTTCGGGTCCGATAGTTGGGCGAAGCGTCTCCCATACACACCCACACCCACATCGTAGGAACTATGGCCTCTCAATTATGACTACATGCCGAAGCTCGCCACTCTTTCGACATACCCGCCTGCCCCGGCCATTCGGTCTTCCTCGTTTGCCGCTCCAGAGGCGGCCCGCGTCCTTCCAAGAGTCCATCGTTGCGAAAGGCAAAGGATGTTGTGGCAGCCAAGGGGACCATCTCGCCCAGTAGATGAGGTTCCTGCGCGGACCAGAATTGGAGATATACAACACCTCTGCTGTAGCTGGCATCTTATCTTCATCAACACAGCGATGAGAGCATGCGAAGCTCGCAGCGACAGCAAGGATAGAGTAACGAGGCGGATGTTCATTACGTTGACAGCGACCGCGAGACGTAGGGGAGGGAGGCAGGGGAAGGGAAGGGAAGTCATCGCGTTGGTGAAACATGGAGATATGTGCAGTCATCGATGTTGTTTTCGTGCAACCGTGTTAATTCGAGAGTGCTAACTGGGTATTTAGATAAAGCATGGTACTAAGCATAACAGCAAGACAAACAAAAAGCCAGTGTTCTCTCAATACCTCCGTTCCTCTCCACTTTATCCCTGATTCTGTGCTCTGCTTACCTGGTGCATCTTCTTCGCAAGATCGTTGAGCCTAGTGTTCAGTCCTAGATGCTCATTCTGCAGCACCGCTTGCTCATCTCTCAGGTTCGTGACTCTGTTTTCGATCCTGCCTGCTTGAGCACGTCTTTCGCCCCTTTCTCGTTCTGTCAAGCCCTCCAGACGTTTGAGCCCGTCGCCCATGCCACCACCATCACTCAGGCCTGCATTTGCTTTTTCAAGCTTGAGGAGGCGTGCTTCTAGCATTCTCGTGGCAGTCGTACATGACTCCTGTCCATGCTGCTGAGACGGCGGCATCTTTTCGAGGGCTACGAGTCTGGCCTCCAGATTCTGCCACGAATTTGTCTGTGGATTCTCGAGTTGATCGACACGTCGGGTGAGCCTTGCGTTCGCCGAGCGGAGTTCGCGGACAAGCTTATCGTGTTTGGAGTTCAGGGCAGAGAAGTATTTACTTAGCTCCTCGAAGATGTTGTTTGTACCGTGGCTCGAGCTCTGCTGAATTACCACTTCCCGGCTCTGTGTTGAGTTTGGGCCTGCGTTCTGGGGGTGGGTATAAGATCCAGAGGGAAGGTGCGGTGTGAAGCTGGTAAGTCGCTCGTCTCTGTGAACATCCAAAGGGGGAGACTCAACATCGTGCCATCCGTCGGCATCATTTTGCCCCTCGTTTCTCAGAGGGAGGTCATACTCGGCGTGTGTATCGTCTAGAATAATGCCGATGTCTGTCTTGTGGCTATCACCGAGACTAGTGTCGCTGCCATGAAGAGAGGCAATCGAGTAAACTGATCTCGATCGAGACTCCATGGGTGTGTGAAAGTCGTCATCAAGAATAGCGGTGGACATCTGTATTCTTCCATTCATCGACGCCCTCGTGCGCTTCGCTGGTGGCTCTGTGGCCTCTCTGGCGGCAGTGTCGTTTAGTATACGCTTGTGACTGCGATTGCGGCCTGGTTGGTACTGCGGCATGTTAGCGGTGTGCCATGTAGAAGGAGGAATGTTACATACTGGGCTGTCAGTGTTTTCCCGCACGGGAGGATCGATGTTCTTTCGGACAGGAGGATCGGTGGTCGGACGGACAGGAGCATTGGTTTTCTTGCGAGCGCCGTTGGCCTGAGAGCAGTGGAGGTGTCTGCGGGTACAGAGAGCGCAACCAGTGTTCTGGTACCTCTTGCCTAGTCCAGACATGCAAGCTCTGTTTTCTTTCTCGCAGTTTTGACATCTTGGGTTGCGTTCTTCTCCATAATGTAGAGCTAGACGTAGTGTTTCTTCTTCCTTCTTTTTAGGATCAAGTTGTTCCCAATAGTATGCGTTTCTTAGCTTGGGGTTGTCAAAGTCTCCAGCGTAGAGAGGGGGGTGCAATCGAATTACTGCTGCATCGCGAGGTACTGCCTCTTTCCCAGTACGGTAGAATCGGACAGGGGGAAGATATTGACTTGGCTGTTGTTCGCCAAGTTCAGGGGATGGGCCCATGACTATGGTAGAAAGGGAGGGGGTAGCAAAGGGTTGGAGCAGGGGGTTGGAGTTGATGGATGTGGAAGTGGAAAAGGTTAAAGGTGATGTTTGTGAGCAACGTCAAAGAGAAGACGGAGTTCAAACGGAGATGGGTAGAATTTATACCTAGAGGTCGAAGAAAACTCAGTCATACCTGCCTTTGGATGGGCCCGCATACTACCGCAGACGGCCACGCATCTCAGGAGGGACGGGGAGGGCCCAATCCCTGCCATGACTCTCTTTGGAAGACCGATGACTTCCAAGCATGGGTGAGCAGATTTCTAGGACACTAGTGATGTACTTTAGTGTAATCGTTTGCTTGTCTCCGTTGTATCTCGCTTGGCATGGGCCCATCTAACTCAATATCACGACAATATGTGTATCTCCTAATCACTAGACGTCATTCCAGGATTGACACCCTGTCTTTCTTGAACCTAGCTGTCCTGCATGATATGTCCTCGAAGCTTGCAGTCGTTGCAGCCATCCGACGGGCCCTTTCTGATGCCAGTTTGTGCTATCAGATAGGCCCATGTACGCGATCGCACAGAAGACCGTATTCAAAACAACAGGAGACGATATGGAAAAGTAGCGAACGTTCTTGTCCTGGCGATTGTACTGGTAAGCGATAGTAAGCTATAAAGATTGAACACTGCTATCAATATCTTCTGCCATCTGGACCTCTTTTCTCATCTAACTTCCTCTTCAGTCGGGTTGTCTGAACCTCTTTTGACCGCACCCCTTTGCGTCTCTCCATCATGTAGGTCTTCAGAGTTTTGTGTCAGAAGCATCGTGTTGACGCTGTATCTCAACCGCTCCTTGAGGTTACGGATCTCTCCCAGTTGGCTGCACAGCTTGAGATCTTGAGCCTCGGTGACCTCCTTGTACCTCTGCAATCGAGCCTCGAATATTCCTTGATCTTCTTTGATGCGAGCCTCGATCCTGTCTCTCTTTGCCTGCATCTGAGTCTCGATCAGAGCTCGATCATTCTGCATAAGATCCCTAAGAGTCTTCCCATGTTGCTGGATTCGAGCCTCAAAGTCTTTCAGTCGTTCCGGTTTCTGCGTACCACAAAGTCCCCGGAGTTCTTGTGTCTGAGCATGTAGCACTTCGTGGCTTTCTTGCCTCTGAGCATTGAGAGTGTTTCGCTCGGCTTGTTCTTGATCATTCAAAGCTCTTAGATATACTTGCTGTTGAGTCTCGGTATCCATTTGGTCTTTTCGAATTTGAGCCTGTACAACTCCTTTGTTTGGTTTCATCTCCGCTTCCAATTTCTGTATGCGAGTTTTGAGACACTCCATCTCAGAGAGAAACTTGTCGAAAGCCGTTGAACTACACTCGGTATGGGTCGTAGCGCTTTCAGGATGTTGGTTATCTGCCACAGATACTGTTGATGGAGTGGCGGGTGGAGAATCCGGAATCTCGACCACGTGTCGGCGATGTTTGTTGCCATTAGAAGGTCCTGCTACAACAATAATGTCATGCGTACTACGACTTCTGGGCCGACGCTTGAGATGGTCTTCCTCGATGGTTTCACAAACATTCAAACGCTCTTGAGAGGCCAGTCCCGGGCTCGAGGCTTTCGGTTCAGAGCTTCGAAGTCGTTTTGCAGGTGGTCCGTCATTTGGCTGTCTGTCTGTATCACTCGACGCGGTAGGGAAAGGTTGTTCTCTGGGAGCCTGGTACAGTCAGTAAGGCATACGAAGTGTTAATATCAAGTCTTTACGTACCGAGAGACTCTGCTTGCTTCTACTGCCAGACGAGAAGGAGCATGGGTCGCTGGCCAGTCGACATCTAGCGCAATTCGTAGCTTTTGATCGTAACGCCATCGAGGTGCAACATCGATCGTACTTCTCACAGCCAACGCAGCGAGGACTGTTCTCCGCACCATACCACATGCAGGTCAACGCATGCCTTATCCGGCTTTCGTAATCCTTCCCGACGCCTGCCCCAAATCTCTCTTTCTGCCAGATATATAACCCAGAACTCGGGTTGTAGTCTCCTAGCCTCAGTGGAGGATGCTCTCTATTCACTGCGCCGTGAATATCATCGGGAAATGGCGGCACCCAGAAGTTTCTGAGAGGGTCGGGAAGAGGGGTTGCCGATTCATCCGGTCTCTGCTCTTCTCTTCGGTCAGGCATGATCTTGGAAGGAATCGAGTATCGGATGTAAGGATATTTGAAGTAAGGAAGGGAGTTGGATGGGGCGGGCCGAATGAGAGAAAGCGAGCTGAGAGAGGGAGTTGAGAGAGGAGTTGAGAAGGAAGGAAGGAAAGGACGAACCACCCAGAGATCAGCTAGAATTTTTACCTAATTACTCTTCCTGGCCACGCGATGAACAGGCGCAAAGTGATGATTGTGGAAGGTGCGACCAGGTCACCCGACCGGCTCATGTCCCTGTCTCCTTCCCAGGGGGCCTGTCCGCCAATCATCTCGGTGTTGACCTTTCGCCTAGAAGCTTCGTGAAATTCGTGGGTCTCTTGTTCGTTATCATTTGCGGTGTTTTCAGCGTATCTTGACTGGATGGAGCAAGTAAAAAAAGGTCCCTTTCCCACATGGGCAAGAGGTGCGGGAGTTACGTCTTCCCTTCCCGGCGTCTATGCATGTCTACATCTGATCCTTTCGAGGCCTCCAAGTATCCTGAATATTGTCACGTGTGTAACTATCGAAGTGCACAATAACTTTCAAAATGAAGTAGCGTCTAGTGAGTGTATCAGATACCCCTATCTAGGTAATTTATGTCTCCTTATAACTGCCTAATCTGATCTTGCAAATCGTTCATCCCAGCCACTTGCCTGGCTTCAAGTCGAGACATTCTGTTCTTTAATCTCATATTCTCGTCTTCCAGTCTCAGCCTGGTGGCTCTCTCGTCCTCAATCTGCGTTTCCATCTCCTTCATCTGCTCTTCGAGCCCACTGCCTCCTCTGTTCTGAGCGAGATCCCTTACGCTAGTCCGAAGAGCGATCATCTCGGTCTGAAACGTTGCTTTGAGTTTCTGGAGCTCTTTCGATAACCGCTCGTCCAACAACGCCGAGAGCCCACTTTCAATTTGGCTTAGGCCAGATGACTTTCCGTCTGGTGTGGGGTTTTGCGGTAGTCGATACTGGTTCCGGTCATGAACCATGCCTTGCAGAGGATCTTCGTCTCTGCCGATAGTCATGCTACGACCATCACTGCGTTTTGTAGTAGATGATTGCTCCGTGTGGAAATTGGCTCGAGACTCTTCTTCCAGTTTGGAATCAGGGTCTACCCAACTCGATCCAACGTGCAAAGGGGTTTCGTTCTTACGATTCCCAAGGTACTGCTTGTTCAGAGGTCTCTCCTCATCCGATTCTGAGTCTTGATAGGCTAATTCCCTGACGGACTTGGCTCTCAGAGACGAGCGAGTACGCTTGACTTGTGTCTCGATCTTGTCACTTTCGTCGTATTCGCTTGCTTTGCGTTTCTGCGAGAATGCGCGTGCATGTGCGCTCTTGTGGACTTCGATACACGACTGATCTTCCACATCGTCAACGCTGTTTTCCAAGCTACCGATAGTCTTGCATGTGGCATGCACCCGACGGCACTTGACGCAGCTCTTGTTGCTCTGGTCTTCTTCTCCGAGAAACCACATGCAGGCGCGATTCTGCTTCTCACAGACGTTACATCGAGGTTGACGTTCCTGACCATAGTACATGGCTTCAAGCACCCGCTTCTCTTCAGGCTCATCCTTGTCGAGTTTCTCCCACCAGTACATGTCTCGAGAGAGGTTATTGTTGAAGTCTCCGGCATATAGTGGAGGATGTGTTCGAATTTGGACTGCGTTCCGAGGTGCTGCTGGTCTTCTTGTCGCAGGGCCAGGAAGGGGTATAGAA
>Ga0068631_100326_pt1 | contig 18533 bp, 7 predicted proteins | sample InSIn5gowninarea_2_FD_77434 | JGI IMG/M metagenome (GOLD analysis project Ga0068631, IMG submission 77434) | Clean room microbial communities from NASA Spacecraft Assembly Facility at Jet Propulsion Laboratory, Pasadena, California, USA -... ...
GTCCAACTTGTCCCTGTCCCTGTCCAACAGTGATCACCTGCTCAACCTTCATCTCTTTCACAAACGTTGCAGGAAACATACCCTTTCGACCACGACTATCCACACCCGTCCACCACTCATTATCTTTGCTCAACAGCGTCAACACCTCCCCTTGCTTGAACGGCAAATCATTCGGATGTTGTACCAAATCCGTCTCAAAATCATACAGCGCACGCACCTTACTATGACCGCCACCCACAGCAGCAGCGAGCGACGACGACGGTGGCGCAATAGTGGTAATAGGCGTGAAACTGGTAGGAGCAGCAGCAGTAGCAGCAGTGGTGGCAGTAGTAGGTAGTGAGGTGACAGCACCATTCATGGATGCACGTGACGACGGTCGACTATTGTTACCACCCACCGACATCGAACTAATACTCGTATGACTCGCAATAGGCTTCAGCACAGTCACCGGCTCAACCGTCAACTCTGACACATACGATCGTGGAAACATACCAACTCTGTTCCCTGGCTTTGTCAAATTACGACCACGCCACCACTGCTCGTCAGGGTTCGCTTCCATCAGCTCGATGCGGTCACCGGCCACCATAGGTAGGTCTTCTGCTTCACTACCGAAGTCGTACAGTGCTTGGACGATTCGTGCATTGCCGGTTGCTGTCTGCTGCTGGAAGCGCTGTGGCTGTACTGTCTGCACTTGTTGTTGTATGTGTTGTTGCATGGGCTGTTGGTGTGCGACGACCATACCTGTTGTGACTGGTTTGTTGGTGCCTGCCATCGTCACCATCCCATCACCGACCTTCACATGCGATTCGTTGGCTGGTGGGCCCTGTGCCAGCACATCGTGTATGCTGACCACCTCCTCTCTGTCCACCACTGTCACTGCTGTGGCAGGTGCAGGTGTGGTAGCCCGTTTCATGCTCGGCTCTCGACTGGCCGTACCACTCGTACCTTCATCCACAAACTCAACATTCAACACAGCAAACGCATCCATCCACATCTCTCTGTCACCCTCATTCGCACATATCACTTGTAAATTACGTAACGGACTCAGCACAGTAAACGCATTCTGCACACCACTGCCACCACTCTGCTGTGACCTCAGCCCTCTCTTCACACGACACTTGGCGAGTGTCAGTTGTGCTTCCCGCTTGTTGAATTTCTTGGTATCCCAACGTATCACCCACTCTCCTCGCTTACCTCGACTGAGCTTTTCACGTTCGATGAACATACGTGTTGTTTTCGGATAGCCGTGACTGTCGAGCTTTGTTACTTGCACACCTCGCTCGAGTTGAATGAGTGCAGGGTGGGTGGAAGGGTCGGCTGTGGCGGCAGAGGAGGCGGAGGTGGTGGTGGTGGGTGCGGTGAGTGGTTGCTGGTTGGCAGAGTTGGACGACAGGGAGATGCTCGGCTGATGTGAGTGATGTGAGTGTGTGGGTGAAGGCGGACGAGACGTGGATGGTGTGTTCGTAACAGTCGGAGCAATCGAAGCCGCCACAACAGTCGACGGCACAGCAGCACCCACCTTCTCACCACTACTGGCACCACCCTCCGCTGGCAACATACGCACAAACGTAGACGGGAACATACCCTTCTTGGCAGTACCTTCCACATACCCTGTGAACCACCCGTTCTTCTCTCGTGTCACGATGATGCGATCATCTTTCTTGAAACTGAGTTCACCACGCTCGCTTGTTTCCCAGTCGTGTTCGGCTATGGCGACTTTGTCGGTTGGTTGGCGGACGAAGGCGGATTGGGCGGCTGTTGCGGCTGCTACGATGCCTGGAGTGGCGGATGAGGCGGTGGTGGTAGTGGTGGTGGTGGTGGGTTGGGTGGTGTGGGTGGTTGTGTTGGGTGCGGCGACGACGATGGGTGGTGAGTGTGTTGTAGTGAGGGCAGGTGTGGAGGCAGTGGCGGGAGTAGTAGCAGTAGTGATCATGCTAGTGGTGCCGTTGGATGTGGCTGACGTGGCGGTTGGTTCGATGACAGCGATGGGTTGTGAGATCGAGTGAGGAGCAGACTGCACAGTCTGAGTGGACTGCACGGGCTGTAGCGATGGTCGGCTGCCGCTCAGCAGGTTGTGTTGACTGCCATTCGCTTGTGTGGCGAGAGAAGACAACAAAGCAGGCTTAGCTGAGAGAGGAGGAGGAGCTGACCCACCTGACATACGAGCAGCCGACGGACTGGACACAGACGCAGTGGTGATACCGCTACTGATCGGTGCTGCCTGAGTAGTAGTCGAACTGACGAGTGCTGGCGACTGTCCAACTTGTCCCTGTCCCTGTCCAACAGTGATCACCTGCTCAACCTTCATCTCTTTCACCAACCCACCACTAGCACTACCCACCAAATACTGTCCACCCACCGCACCCAACCCACCCGCCACAGCCGGCTCAGGCCTCAGCGCAGTGCAGTAATTACTCGGCACCAAGCCCAGCTTCCCCTCACGTCCCACCACACTGCCGGCCCACCAGCCTTTGATTTCTTTGACGACAGCAATCTCGTCGTTTTTGTTGAATGACAGGTTCTCTGCTGTGGTGGAGTGGAAGTCGTACAGTGCAGTGACACGACCGATCACTACACTGGCTTCACTGGCAGCAGTGGTCTGTTGTGTGGTGGCAGTGGTAGAGGTGGTGGGTATGGTGGTGGTAGTGGCAGTGGAGGACAGAGGTGTGTCGAGTGTGGTGTTACGTTGTTGGTAGCGGTACGATTGCTCACTTCCGTTACTGTCATCGTCCACCACCACACTACCCACCTTCCCACTACCACTCTCCTCACCCTTCACTACAGCTGCCGCACTCACCGCCTCACTCTTCTCTATCTTTTGAACATAATTCGCAGGGAAGATACCTAACGCTTCACGTCCTATCTCCTGACCCACATACCACCCATTCAATGTAGCTTTAATCAGCAGCTTAGCATCTTTGTCGAATGACAGCTGATCGTTTGATGTAGCAGTAAAGCGATACAGTGCAATCGCATCCGGCTCCACTCCACCTACTGCCACACCTGCGGCAGGCAGAGAGGGTCGGCCACCGCCGATCGATGTGCGTGGTGTGTCGGGTGCTTGACTGTCGGCTGCCATCTGTGCCAGTGTGGCAACTTCTGCTGCAGCAAAAGCAGTGGATTTAGTACGTGAAACATGTGGTGGAGCGGCCGACAGTGGCATAGCACGCTGATACATGTCATCCCTATCCGACGAGTTGGGTGACACACCACCACCATACATCTTACCACCACTCACCTCTTCGCTGTCAGCGATGCTTTTGTCAGTAGTCGAGTCAGTGCTGGCAGGTTCGACAAAGTTGGATGGGAAGATACCAACCCTGTCACTGCCATCAATGGTGCCAATGTACCAGCCGTTCACTTCACCCGTCTTCCACAGTCGTTGACCGGCGACAAAGCTGATTTCGTCATCGTTCTCACCTGCAAAATCGAACAGTGCTATCACACTCTCACCTTTACCTCGGCCTTTCACTGCTGCACCTGCCTTGCCAGTAGTGGTGGTGGCGGTGGTAGTGGTGGTGGTAGTAGTGAGGGGTGTGAGTGTAGCGATGTTTTCTTTGGTTTCTGTTGTTGCCTCTTTCGTCTCTGCTGCTGCAGTGGTGGCTGTGAGTGGCAGTTGTTCGATGATTTGTATGTAGTTGGATGGCACCAGTCCGACTTTCCCTGTCCGTTCGTGTCGTGCACTCATCCAGCCATTCATTTCACCACTAACCGTAAACACATCCCCCGTCACAAAACTGAGCTCATCATTCGTCTCATCACCATCCAAGTCGTACAGTGCCTTCGCTCGAACGTGCAGCTCTTTCGGTGCCTCGGATGCACCACCGGCTGCTGCCACTGTAGCTGAATGTGACTGTGCTGCAATGACGCCAGCCGAGGCGGCAGCGAGTGCAGCTTCTGTTTCTTTGCGTTTACGTTCATTGGTTTCACGGATCAGTTGTTCTTGTTTTTCACGTTCGAGCCATTCACGCTCCAATCGCTCTTTTTCGGCTTGTTTCGCTACCTTTTCAGCTTCGAGCCGCGCTTCTGTCTCTGCTCTCTCACGTGCTATCCTCTCCTGTTCTGCCTTCTCGAATCGTTCACGCTCCACTCGCTCCTCCTCAAGTCGCACCTTCTCGAGTCTCTCCTTTTCCAGCCTCTCTCGCTCGAGTCTCTCACGTTCCAGTCTCTCTGCCTCTGCTTTGCGTCGTCTCTCTTCTTCTTCCACTCTGATTCTTTCTTCTTCTTCGCGTTGTAGTCGTGCTGTTTCGTCTTTTTCCCAGCCTTGTTTTTTGTGTAGTGTGTCCTCGATCTGTTGTTGGACGGAGGTGGCTTCGGCGGTCAGTCGGCCGATCTCGTCGTGCAGTGAAGTGAGGCGTTGGACGAGAGATGTGTGCTCGGCATCGAAAGGTGATGGACCGAGAGTGAAGTGAGAAGACATGGCTGGGTTGGGAGGGGACAGGAAAGAGAGGACAGAAGGGATGGAGGGCGGGCCGGGCGGCGAGGAACGGAGGCAAGGGCGCGGCTCGAGTAGGTGAACGATGGATGGTTCTAGCCTGCTGCAACCACACAAGGCTCAGTTGACTGCTGTGGCGGATGGGAGGCTTGTGTGTGTTTAGTGGCAGAGAGAAGCAGCCTGATAATTTATCAAAGCGTTGACCGTGTGGTGTGGTGTAGTGGCGCCACGACTGGTATGGTATGGTTGCAATGAACGCTGCAGAGTGGCAGTGTGCGCAGAGTGTGTGATGTGAAGTGGGAAGTGGAGCAGCAGCAATGGGTGAGTCAATAAACAGACGAGTGAATAGAATAGATAGAGAGCTGTTGACTGATGAGTAGAGAGTGTCAAAGCGCAGTGGTTGGGGAGGTTAGAAACTTGGTGGCCACTGTGTGGGAGGTGTGGGTTTGAGCGTCTGGGTTGGTGGGATGGACAGACGATCGTGTCGTGGAATGGACAGCAGCCAGGAGACAGCTGGCAGCATCAGACAACGGCACGCGGCCAGCAGCAGTTTATCACGAATTACTATCAAACGACACACACAGTCAGTCCAACAGCAGCTGTTCAGCCAAAGAAGGTACAAAGCGCAGCTGGGGACTCACTCACTCTCACACAACAGCCTCTTCTCACACTCATTTCATTCATTCGACCCACATACATGACATCGCATACTTTCTCGTGCTTTGTCTCGTGCATTTCATTGCAATGATTGATTGATGCTGAACGCATGCGTGTTGTTTTATAAAGCGTCGGAGACTCAGTTGCCTGAGCATCGTACACTGTCGACAGTCTTTCTGCCTTTGCTGTCCCTGCGCCCGTGCGTCGCCGCCACATCACCTTTGGTGTCGTTGTGCCATTCCTCGCTTTCATAAAGCAGCTGCCCTGCTGGCTCCGCCATGAGTATCATATCACCGGCAGTGAATGGTGTCAATCCACCACTGCGTATCCTGTGCATCCATGGCTTCTGCCAATCCGCTAGCACGTTCAAAGGCAGAACAGCAGCACTCAGGTCCACCACACACTGAAACGAGTTATTTCTCCCTGACTCGGCTCTCGCCATAGCACTCATCTCATTGTGTGTCCTGTGCATACTGTCTCCTCGACCAGGAGCAAGCTAAAGAAGTTGGCTGCTTTCGGTCAGCATACACACTGTTCACACCCTCTGATGTCATATCCACCAACCACTCCCACTCTATCTCAGCTCCTCTCACAACCGCTGCTCATCTGTGCTCACACACCTCCACAGACTACGCCGAAGCGCCCCATCAGCTCCAGCCAGGCGACTCAATCTTCGCAGACGAGTCAAGCACACCCGGTGCAAAGTTCACATGGTGGCGCACAAACCCACCCGGCCAACCCACCGGGCAATACACAGGCCTCCGCCAATCCATTCAACACATCCAACACCTCTGTCTCACAGCACCACAACCCTACAACGGCCTCCTGGGCTTCTCACAGGGCGCCTCATTCACTTCACTCCTCCTCCAACTGCGCACCCTGTGGCAGTCAGCCCAGGCCCACAACAGACCAATGATAGAGCTGGGTGGTGAGGCTGGTAGGTGGAGTGATAGTGAAGTGATGCGCGAGTTGTGTTCTGTTGACTATAGTTTCCTGGGTACCATTCATTTTGCACTGCTCTTCTCTGCTTTCATACCACGTGACCCTATACTGCGCGACACACTGTATCTGTCACGTCGGTGGGTGATAGGTAGGGGTGGTGGTAGTGGTAGTGGTAGTGGTGGTGTGAGAGTGATGCATGTGATGGGTGAGCAGGATAGAGTGATTGCGATTGAGGCGAGTCGTGAGTTGGTTGGATGTTTTGACGAGAGTGCGGTGGAGGTTGTTGTGCACAGTGGTGGCCATCATGTGCCCAGTGGCAAGCCCGACCGACTGAGGTATGGAGAGTTCATACAGCAACAGGTGGAGAGAGGGGTGGGTGCTGGGAATGATGGCAAACAGAATGGTGTGAGTGCAGGTGCGAGAGAAGAGGAGAAGAAGGCCGAAGGTGGAAAGGAAGCAGACGACGAGCCTAGTGGTTGAGCAAGCAAACAATAACTGCATTTGATTTATGCAACTTGCTCTATCTATATACAATAATAGTACAAAACTGTTACACCCGTTGCGGTGATTACGTGCAGCAGCAATGTCTCTATGCATGATGAACTGTGAAAGTGGATGTATTGGAGAGTGCTGATTTCGTGACAGGAACAGTGGTTGTGAGATCGAGAGTACTCGACTTGGTCTCGGACGACTGAAGAGCGGCGTTGAGTGATGACAGTGTATCTTTTAGCACACGTTGAGAGCGAGTCCATCGCTATGCACCGTGAAGCAAACAGCACAACGACAGAGCAGCGGAGTCAGTTTGGTCAGTACGGCCTTGTCACACTACATCGGTGCGTGGTGTGTTTGCGTTTCGCTGACCTGCTCCTCGATGTTGGTGTGTTTGTATGCTGGCAAGGCGATGGCAGCAGGTGGCGGAGCAGGAACAGACACACTGGAAGCAGAAACAAGCCAAACAGTACGCACCATCGCATGAGACAACCGTAACACATAACACATTGCGACAGAGCTACCCTGCGTGTCCTATGATGTGTGTCGTTCTGTTGTGACAGTCCGACGGCACCAGGTTTTGTGTATGGTTGACAGCGCTCGTCGATGCGATAGTCTTCGATGACGGCAGGTGTGGAGAAGGATGTGCGAGCGGGGGTGGGCAGTGTCATGGTGGAGATGGTGGGCAGAGTGGTGGATGACATGGTGGGGATGAGGAGTGAGGTGAATGTTGGATCAGCACGCAGGTGTCCTCGGTTGCAAGGCTGGGTAAGGTGATGGCAGGGCTAGGCAGCGAGTGACGCAAGCACTTGTTGCATCTCGAGAGAAAGTGACGTGTCGTGATGTGCGGCGATGGATGATGGAGGTAAAGTGTGAGACGATGACACGTGGGAGTGAGATGCAGGAATGAAAGGTGGTTTGCAGCATGGCAGTCATTGCCCATGGTCTGACATCGTTTGCACATCGGTCTCAGTTCAGCCGATGAATGGTGGACAGATTGGATGTATGGAGCGTGGACTAACCGCACTCGCACTCGAACGATATATCAGCCGTATGCGTCAGCCGACTGTGAAACCACACAACAACCACTGAAAGGTATCGCCACTCACAACTAACCAACATATCTCATTGTCCACGACTACTGCTAACTCATTCACGCCTTCAACACACCTGACTCTCTCGACAACATGTCTCTTGGACGACATCGTCTGCCACGTCGTCGCTTCATACTCAATTGTTCTACTTAGATTGCTAAGCTTTTTACCTCAACACTTCAATTGTATCATTGCCTATCACTTGCGTTTTTAACTGCCCTCAGCGTACTTCGTTTATCTCCTCTTCTTACCTCGTTTCACGATGAGTCAGCATACAAAACCATGCAATCGATCAGCTATCGAGCGACGTAGCATATGAAGTGTTCGCATTTCACTCACCAGCTGTTCTGTTCTGTTGTTCTGTCCACTCTTTCTGTCACCCCCGCTGCTCGCTTCCCACCTTCGGCCGTCATCCACTCGTCGCTCCCACCTCATCTCTCTGCTTTCTCGACACGCAGGCACCACCACTACTCAACAGACCACAACCACCACCACACAAGTCCCCACCACTCATGCTCACCACAGCGGCGCCCACCACCACACCACCGGCACACACGACAACACACACAAACCAGCCGCCACCACAACAAACGCCAACACAGGCGTCACAGGCGCCGAGGACACAACCGGCACAGACCGCATCGTCAAAACAGGCAACTACGTCACGGGCCTCGAACACCACCTCGTCAACCCCACACCCATCCCAGTCGTGGGGGAGAGCCACCAGAACCGCATAGTGGGGATGGAGGGCGCTGCTGGCCCTGCACCGCGTGTCAATGCTGGACCGCTGCACAGTGGTGTGACGGGTGCACCGACGGGTGTGGGTGGGTCGCTGGGTGGTGCTGTGGTGTTGGGAGGACAGTGCGAGTGTCCGGGTGGTGTGTGCACGGGTAAATGCCGCGGTGCTGCCACGCCTGCCACGACCGTCAACCCTGGACAGAATGTGGGTGTGTCGAACACTGTCGACCACACTGCCACAAACCCTCACCCCATGTAAGGGAGGCCGAGTGCAGAAGGTGGAAGTGGTATGTGGGTTGGCGCTGACGAGGAGGAGGTGAGTGTGTGATTTGGCTGTGTGGACTGTGTGGATTTGGATGTGTCGTTGGTTTTGCAGTGTTGGAGCGGCGGATGGTTGCAAGTGAAATGAGCGCTTGTGCGTCTGTGCTGCGGGGGCGAAGTGTTTGGTTGTTTGTGCTTGTACAGTTTGTGAGCGCTGTAGTGTGCATTTGCTGGTGTAGATCGCTGTCACGCACAGTTGAGTGATACACAGCCAAGCTTACAACATCGTTATTTGTCTCGAGTGCATTGCACACGCAACCGAACCAGCTAGCTACCCAACAATCCAGCCCTGTCTTGACAGACAACGCGTAGGACAAGACGTGAGCATTGTCGAGACGATTCGCCAGATAAGCACTGCCGGTCGTTGATATGGTCGTCTTTGGTGAGCGAGGACGATGCGTTGCTGTGGAGGTGATGTGGCAGAGATCGTTGTCGATGTGGCAGTTGCAAAAGAAGATTGATTGTTGTTGATGTCACACACTTGAACTGCCGACTGTGACGGAAGTACGGTGAAATCAACAGAACTAAAAGGTATCGAACGAGCTGAGCTGAACGTTAGCGTGTGGCCACTACTACCATACTGCTGGATACCATTCACGTTCTGTGCACACTATCTATACAGTCAGTCACCTCTTGTCTCTCCATATACTCAGCACCTGCTATCTATCAACAAACAACTGTCGTACCACAGCCACATCATCAGCACTTTCCACGTACATCGATCAAGCGTCGACGTCGTCTTCTCCTCACTTTTCAATCGTTGCTCAACTTATCGATCCTTTTCGTTCGACAATCAGCTAATCCGCATCGAGTCTATCAGCTTCGCCTTTCACTGTTCTCTGTTTCGTCCCCTCTTCTTTGAGCATGTCTGGTACGCTGCGCTGTCTCACATGACGCCTCTACCATTCCTGGTTCGTCTCGTCGACGTCGCCTCACTTACTCACTCACTCATCAATTTCTGTTGTCTGTTTGTTGTTCCGCTGTCAGACCTTCGCTCGCCCGCCACTACCACCAACCACTACGCCAAGGATGACCCGTCCGCTCCCATCACACACACCAGCGGCCACGTCGCCACACTCGGCCACCCAACCAACGGTGTAACCATCAACGAAGGCACACACTCACACACAACAACAACACATCACGCTCCTATTGCCACCGCCCACACCACCACACACACCACCACCACCACAGCAGCACGACCGGCCGTAGCACCCGTGGCAGCAGCCCACCACACACTACCCAGTGGCGCAACCGGTGACGGACTGGTCGTGGCATCAAACCTCGGTGGACCGCTCGGTGGTACTGTGGTGTTGGGTGGACAGTGCGAGTGCACACGCAACGGTGGCAAGTGCTCACACGGTGCTGGCCAGTGCAGCTGCCGTGGCTGCACCACTGCTGCCACGTCACTTAACCCTGGCATCAACATCGGTGTCTCCACACACCAATACACCGCACCCGTCGGCACTACCGGCATCGGAGGCGGTGTGGCTGACCCGGGTGTGGGCATGGCTGGTATGGTGAACCCTACCAACGCTATCGGTGCACCGGTTACTTCCACGATGCAGAACTGTGGCTGTATTCAGAAGTCTGGTGCGTGTGCGTGTCCACCGGGCCAGTGCACGTGCACCAACTGCACTGCTCACCGCAAGTCGCTGGCAGCCACTCATGCCACTGCTGGCACACACACCACCACTACTCACCACACCACTCACCACACCACTCACCACACTGGTACTGCTTTGGGTGGCAGCGAGTATGTGGGCGGTCAGCACCCCAACTATACGCACAGCAGCACGACTGGTGGTGCACCGGTCAGTGGTGGTATCACTGGCAGTGCAACCAGTACTGTGCCAGTGACCGACAACAGCAACGTGCCGTACAAGGCCAGTGACTACACTGAGGGCAAACCAGTCCACAGCAACAGTGGTGTCATCTAAACAGCAAGCATGGCAATTGAATGGATCAATGAAAGGAGTCAAGTAGGGATGAGATGAGTGTAGATATGTTTGCGAGGTTTGAGTTGACCTGTGGAGAGTGTTGGTAGTGTGTGGTATGAGCGCGAGGAGATGTTGTAAGATACGTCAAATTGTGTGTGTGTTTTGCTTGTTTTTTTGGGGACTGTGCTGCGTGGTGTTGTGATGTGTTTGGTGGTTTGGAGGGGAGTGGTTGGGATGTGTGCATTGACCATCGCCATCACACATACAAACTTGGACGCTTGTTACAACAACTCAGTACTGGCAAAACAGTCGTAAAGCATTCTATGTGACATGCTCACTCCGACCATCCACAACAATCACTGGTGGTACCGCGTCTTGCACGAATGCTGTCGGTGCCGCATCCGCCGTTGTGGCTTCCTTCGCGCTGTCCTCATTCCCATCACTACTGGCCACTTCCCCATGCTCAGCAGCCGCATCTGTCACTGTGTGGTTCACCTCCGCTAATGTCTGTGCTGTCTCCGCTGTCTCCGCCGTCTCCTCCACTGTCTCTACGTGTTTCACTTCCGCACTCTGCTTCACTTCCTCACTACTCTTGGCTGACTCGTCCACTGTCACACTCGCTGCAACTGGTAGCGAAACACCACCGCTCGCTGCGTCAGGTGGTTGCGTCACACCATTCACGATGTTTTCTGTCACGCTGAGTCGATTGCGAGGTGTGGGTGGGTTGCGTGGCAGAGGCGGCGGGGCGGATGGTGGAAGCTTGAGCGCAGGTAGTGTTGGCTCAACGCTGCTATCCTCTGCGTGATTCAGTGTAGTGGTGGGTGTGTCGGGCGAGTCTTCCCTCCTCCTCGTCTCCTCCTCTTTCCTTTCTTCCTGTCCCTCCTCTGCCAGCGGCTTGAAACTAATCAGCTGACTGAGCTGCTGTGCTATCCTCTCCTTCTCTTCCCTCTCTTCCTGTTCGTGCTTCAGTCGTCGCAACCTCTCTATCTCTTCTCTCTTTCTCTTCTCTTCTTCTTCCAGTCTCCTCGCCGCCTGTCGTCGTTCGAACTCTGCTTCCTTCTCATCCACTTGTATCATCTCCTCCAACACATCCATCGCTGCCTGCCTTGCCAGCCCCGGATCCGTCTCTCTCACCGCTCCACTCTGCCACTCTCGTCTGCCTTCTCTCCACCGCTCCTCTCGTCTCACTCCCTCAATACTCGTCCACACCGCCGGTCCATCCTGCTTCCCTTCACGCCACCTCCCTATCAAACAATCTCCGTTTGCATGATAGTATATACCATACCCGTGCATCAACCCACCGCTGTGCTGCCCCTCATACCTGTCCCTGCTGGCATAGCTGTGAATGCCGAACCCGTGCGGCCTGCCACGGTACCACTGCCCTTCATACTTGTCTCCGTTGACGAACAGAAACCAGCCTCTGCCGTGCTTCTCTCCGTCGCACCACTGTCCGTCGTAGGTGCCCGACCAGCCTACCCCGCCGCCGGCTGCTGCTTCTTTGGCGTATGTGAACATTCCGATGCCGTGCCGGTGGTCGTTGTGCCACTGGCCGTCGTATTTGTGTCCGATGTGATGTGTGTAGACGCCCTGGCCGTGGCGGAGGCCGTGAACGAACTCTCCATCGTAAGTGTCGTTGTTGTCGTACGTTTTGGTGTGTCGACCATTGAGGTTTTCGTGTTCGTGGGTTGTGAAGCGATGACGGAGGTTGTTGAGGAAGTTGTACATTGGGGGAGGGGTTGGGAGGAGGGGGTGGAGTGGATGAGTGGTCAGTGGGGTTGTAGTTGGGGATTGGGAGTGGAAGGTGTCAGTGTGGGAAGTTGAGTATCATGGTGTTGTTGAACAAGCCAGGAGACTGCCGGGTCGCCTGGACGCACTCACTCACGACAGACGCTTCACTCGAGCAGTCGATGTGAATCAGTGGAATGGGAACGGGAAGGGGGGAGGGGAGAGGTGGGAGGATGTAATGCTTTTACAACCTAGCAGCAGCAGCAGCAGCAGTAATCAGCGATCGTTGTTGAGATGGCTGCAATCGTCTCGGCCGGCCGTCTCTCTGCTGCTGTGATCGACTGTGATACATCGATTGATCTGATCGAACGTGTACGATGTTTTAGTTGGCTAGCCTACTTTGCTTGTTTCTGCAATTCTTCGTTCTGCTGTTGTTGCTGTGATTGATGCTTGAGGAGGAGTTGATTCACATTTGATACACGGCGCGAATCGCTGTCTCGCAGCCTGAAACACAACCACTCAGCTCAGCTCATCACACTCACACATTCATTCATTCAGCGTCATCATGCTCCACATTCTCCTGCCTCTGTGCCTGCTGCTGTCTGAACTCTGTCTCCTTCTTCTCCGCAAATTCGCCAAGAGGGCTGGGTGCTTCTCTTTCGCATACATCATCGGCTGCTTCTGCTGTAATTTTCTCCGCTCCCTCAATCTCGTCATTTCCTCCTTGTTCTTGCTTGCGAGCTCGACTCACGTCGCTCGACAAACAATTCGCCTGCCAACTTCGTCCCCATTGTATTATAGCAGATCGGCTCTGCGCAACTTCCAATTCCTGGCAGGCTCTCTTCCATGATTACAAGGCAACCTCTACAGCCTTCTCTCCTCGCTTAATCGCCTTTCTCTTCTCTCTCCCAGCATGTCTCTCCCCTTCGATTTGACTTTCGGCTGCTCGGCTGAGCAGTCCTCCACTGCCGCCGCATCCTCATCTCCTTCATCATCCAACTCCTCGACTGCCTCCACCGATTCCGTCACGGCGCCTCCTCTACCACCGCCCGTCCATCCACCATGCGCCAACTATCTCGCACACATCGCCTCATTCGGCCTCCATCCAACCACACCCACCACACCACTCCCACCCAACTGCTCTCGTACCACACTCCACACCTCCACCTCACCAGCCGACATCCGTGCAGCCTTCACTGCCATCGACCGCCTCACCGCACAACACCCACAATACGTCACAGGCCTCGCCGACACACTCCAACACGACATGGCAGTCGCATCAACCGAACTGCACTCCACACAGCCACCACCGCACCCACTCACTCCTTTTACCGACTATTTCATCCACACAGGTTTCAACCAATCCGTCCGCCTCCTCCTGCAGCGCTATGTGGAGCTGACAGGCCTCAATGCTGCCAGTGGTGCAGGGATGGGTGGTGGGTTGGTGCGCAGTAGTGGTGGTGGCGGTGGTGGTGGTGTAAAGCGTGCTGTGCATGCGTTTGATTTGTTGCGTGTGTATAGTGCATTGCGTGATAGTGTGTTGTTTGGGTGCAGTGTGTACGGTGTGGTGGACGGTGCTGCACGCGCTGTGGTGATTGATGTGTGGTCGACACTGCTCAAGTGGAATGATGCGTGGCAGCGCATACATGCTGGCAGCTGGGTCAACGAGCTGGCTGTGGTCTCAACGGTGGAGGACAAAGCAGAGGAGGAGGAGGAGGAGGAGGAGCACGTGGAGGTGGAGGAGGTTGAGCGGCCGCAGCTGATATCCGCTAACATCGCCGCCGCACCAAGCACGAATGCATTGTCTGCAGCCAGTGGGGAGAAGCGTGACAGCGCTGTGATGCCGACACTGGTGGCATCAACGGATGCAATGAGTGCACTGAAAAGCATACTGGGCAAACGTCGTCTCTCGACCAACAAACCCTCCGCCGACGCAGCGTACGAGGCAGAAGGTGAGAGCGAAGAGGACGTGATCAGCGAGGAGATAGTGAGTGAAGAGAGCGACAACGATGCCGTCTACAGCGACAATGACGACCACACGGACGACATGACACCATCGCTGTGGGACACCAGCGAACCGGGCGCTCACACGACCACTGACGTCGATATGACCACCAAAGGCACACCCACCTCGCCTCGCACACCACCGCCACCTCTCACTGTCGTCAGCCGTCCGTTCTCACCCGCTCCGCCCTCCACCACACCTGGACCACCGCCGCACACTGCCCGTGCTACCATCACGACAGCGCGTGACGAGCATGTGTTGATGGTGGAGTGGGATCAGTATGCGCAGTACAGAGATGTGGCGTGGTGGAGGCGGAAGGCGGCTGGAGAGGAGGGTTGGCAGGTTACGATGCTGCCTGGTGGAGTGCGGAGAGAGTCGCTCGCATTCCCTGTGGCAACTGCAGAGGAGACAGTGGAGGAAGCAGCGAACGATGCAACAGACGCTGCCACTGCCATGGATGACACCAACACAACTAGTACTTCTACCGCTGAGACGACCGGCCAGCCATCCACCACTACCACCCCATCTCAACCTCGTCGACTCCGTAAACTCTCTTCTTCCTCCACTCCACTACCGTCCTTCCTCCTCTCCGACCTTCCTCGTTCGTTCAGTCGCTGGTTTGGACCGGAGTGTGATGGGTTGTACTACCGGGAACTGCTGAATCTGTTCGGTCAACAGGGCGGCTTCCATCTTCTCCTCTCTTCCTTGCCTGTCGCTCCTCTCACTACCTATCGCTTTCTCCTTTGTCGTCCGTCCGCTGTTGCTGACAGTGTTATCCTCACCCCGACCGAGCAAGCAGCACTGCAGCAGTTGAGCGATAGGCCATCACTGCTGTTTATTCGCGACGTGCTCGGTCTGCATGCAGTCATCCCTAAGACGGCTGCTGATATACAGATGCGCCTCGTGCCACTGTTTGTGGCACGTCTGATGGCATACCTGCTGTCACTCACCGACGCACAGCTGCAGAGGGAGTCGAAACAGCAAGTGAGCGAGGTCGTCACACTCTGCACACTGCTGGCCGTCGGTCAACACACACTGCCACTCGCCTCACACATGGAACGCTTCGAGTCCGACTTCTCACTCTACCTCCTGCGCTGTGCATCACTCGAAAAACGAATACACGGCCTATCACACATCAAACGACTAACAGAAGTCGAACAAGAGCGGCGCCTCTCGCTGACATCATCACACGGTCCACTCGTGCGACCACTGATGGATCACTCCAGTCCACCCTACAGTCGACCGGTGGCATCACCATTCGTGCTGCTTCCATCCTACACACGATACTTGCAAAAGGCGGCTGTCATTGAGACACTGTTCGGTGAAGGGCTGCACGTGCAGTTGTTGCGACGTAGTATGTCACTGCTGCGATGTATGGCACAGCAGCAGTGCATCAGTGCACAGCAGCTCGACTGCATGTGGGCTGCGACACGTGGCAAGCATGAGACTGTGGCAGCACAGGTGTACGGTTGTATGACTGCTGTCATCACTGTACTGCCGTTGAGTGGATTGCAACATTTGTTCGATCGACTCACCAGTGTCACTGTCAGTGAGATGGATGCACAATTCGTTGCACTCGTCCGCTGTGTTGTCGCTGCTGCCATGGACTTACACGTACCAACACAGCACGATCACACCTACTGTCGCTTCGACCCGTCACCGACCACTACCGATGTCGACAGTCTGCCTGCTCGTGGCCTGGACTTTCTATGGCGTCTCTTCAATGAACGACAGTTGCCTGCTGACTCGTTGCGACAGGCTGTGTTCGAACACTTGCAAGCGTTGCTGTTGTCGGATGCTGCATGTCCGTTCCGTCGAACGTATCTGTTGCATTGTGTGGATAACGTGAAGCGACAGTGGAATGTGCCTCACGCACTGTGGCTGTTGTTCGACCTCATCGACACATTCTCAGGCCACTCCTCCATACCACAAACGCCCTCCTCAGTCTCTGCCGCCTTAACCTCTTCCTCCTCTGCCACCCAACCCACCTCTCCCTTCAAACAGCTGCTGGCTGCTGGTGTAGCCATCAACACTAGCAATACCATCACAACCACTCCACGTCACTCCAACACTGCTCGTCGTCCAAGCGGTGTGGACGATCGCAGTACAGTTATCGAATACCTCAACGCTGACAACGCACTTCTCACCTCTTTCTTCCGCGAGTTGTCGGCTTTTGCTGCCCAACCTGTCGGTGTTCCCACCGTGTTTCCAGCTGCTAAAACATTCGAAATGCGACTCCTTTTCCTCGATTACGTGTATCGGTTCTGTCAGACACTCAGTATCGATTATGACACCATTGCACTGCTGTGGTCACACTTCATATCACCACTACCCACTTACACCACTACCACTATCATTGCCACCGCCGCCACACCACCACCATCATTCGATCCGGAGTGTCGTGATGTACTGTTCTGTTTTCTCACTTCTACTTTAGCTTCGCCGTCCATCGATCCATCAATCTCTTCACTCGTCTTTCATCAGCTGGTGCCACTGTTGCCGTTCACTACACTGTCACCGTCCGGGTTTATGTTTTTCCAGCTTCTGTTTCTATCTATCAATCGTACTGAAGGCAAGATAGCTTCTCATTCCACCACTCCTTCCTCCTCCTCCTCCTCACTCCCTCTCGTTTCAGCCTCCCCTTCTCTTACTTACACTGTCCGTTGTGCACCGTCCGCTTTGAGTGGGTTCGAGTACGTGTGGGAGCTGGCTTGTGTCTGTGTGGTCGATGAGGTGGGTAATGAGGCGACGCGCATGCTGCAGCGGTTGCATGCACAGGTGGAGTCGAGTGGGTTGAGTGGGCTGACTGAGTCGTACGAGCGCTGTGTGGCTAAAGCGATGGAGCGGATAGTGCGAGTGAGAGCAGAGTTGGAAGAGGCGAGTGGAGAGCGGAAAGGTCGATTGAATGTCGAGATGGAACGTTGCTTCAACATCCTCAACATACTGCTCGATCAACCACACTACTCCACTATCGCTCCTCCCACTACCTCCTCCTCCTCCCCTTCCACCACGTCCTCCACCGACACCTCCTCTGTACCTGTCTTTGTTGCCGCCTCGTCCCTGTCGTCCTCCTCTGCACCCTCTCACTTCGTAGCACCATCTGCTCGTCTGCTTGCTTTTCCTGCCTCTCAGCGCTGTCGTCCCCCTCACGTCTCTGGTGCACTGCTGTACCTGTCAGACGACTATCCGCCTGTCCCACCCTCCGCTCCACCCTCTTTCATCATCATTGTCACCATCAACTATCCCATGAGCGACATGGCGATGGGTCAATTCGACGTACGAATACCGTCCCATTCAACAATCGACGAGCTCCTCATCGCCATACAACGAAAATCCACACAGGAGCAGGCACTGACGGACCTCGGCGGCCACCTCCCACCTCTGCCGTTCACTCTGATTGACTTGTGTGAGTTCGGTAGTGAACAGTCTCTCACTACACGCGAGTACTGCCGTATGCGATTGGGTGAGCTTGTGTCGGCACCTCCGGAGCGTGAGGAGGCGAAGTGGGAGCTGAAGTTGCGTTGCAAGGGTGAGCATGCCAAGTGCCCGTACGACGAAACGCACCAGTGTGAGCCGTGTGGTGCTGTGCTGCCTGTGTGGGTGTTCACTTGTCGCTGCAGTGAGGAGCAGCACCAGGACGACTGGACTCCCAGTCAGTGGATGTGGAGTGATGCCAAGGCGCTGTGTCAGTCGTGGGATGACGAGATGCTTCGACTGCGTGCCGCCAGCAACTACTCTGACCCTTTCCCGCTGACAGTGTGGCGCGACAACATCCACATTCAGTGGCCGATGCGCCAAGAGTGGACGTTTGTACCGCCCTACCCGCTGCACGAGCACAGTGTGTGGTACAGGAAGAAAGAGGTGGACGACTGGCGCGGTGACATCGACGTCAGCATACAAGCGAGGGCGCTGCAGGAGATGTCTCTCGAGCGACAGAAGCCGAGGTGCTTGTCTGTCATGAGAGGTTCAGCGTCCACAGCAGGGCAGTCGACAGATGACAAGAAAGCGGTGAGTGGCAACGGACTGACAATAGTGCTGCGAAAGGACAAAGACAAGGAAGGAGAGTTCAGTGCAGGCGAGAAGCCCACACCCGTGTCGGCCGATATGGACACAGACACAGACAAGCAGCAGCTAGCACTCGAGAAACACGACACGAAGCCGCATGCTGCACCGATGTCGGTCGTCCA